>Ga0302220_10001190_pt1 | contig 20590 bp, 13 predicted proteins | sample II_Palsa_E1_3_FD_194572 | JGI IMG/M metagenome (GOLD analysis project Ga0302220, IMG submission 194572) | Peat permafrost microbial communities from Stordalen Mire near Abisko, Sweden - II_Palsa_E1_3 | ecosystem: Environmental > Terrestrial > Soil > Palsa > Peat permafrost | place: Sweden...
AGCGAGCCAGATGCCGTTCGAGATGACGCACGCCCGTTTCAGGCTGGGCATACATCGTTTCGAACAAGCTGATTCCCGAGTCCAATCCCGTCAGGAATTGCGCCTTTAAATAACATTCATCGTATTCATCGGCCGCCACGCTATCGAGCACAATACCTGCTCCAACGCCCATACGTCCGAGCCGCAAACCGCCGCTGTCGGCTAACGGGGCATCGAGCACCAGCGTGCGAATCGCGACCGATAGGCAAAATGCACCGCACCGCTCAGCCTCCTCTGGGGCTTGTGCGAAGGCTGGCGCGTCCAGCCAACCGATTGCACCGGTATACAAACCGCGCGGCGTGCTTTCCAGTTCGCGTATCAATTGCATCGCACTATGCTTAGGCGCACCCGTGATCGAACCACAGGGAAACAGCGCGCGCAGCACATCGGCAAAGCGTGTCTCAGGCCGAAGTTGCGCCTCGACGCTCGAAGTCATTTGCCAGACAGTCGGATGCCCTTCAACCGCGAACAAGGCCGGCACGCGCACCGAGCCTGTCTGCGCAATCCGCCCGAGATCGTTGCGCAGCAGATCGACAATCATCAGGTTTTCAGCGCGATTCTTGGGGTCCTGAGCCAAGGCTTGGCCTGCTTCGCGATCGGCCGACGCCTCGCTCAAACGCGGTGCCGTACCTTTCATCGGACGTGCCAACAGGCGTCCCGGTACGCTGTGATAATCCAGAAACAGCTCGGGAGAACACGACAGCACCCAGCGCTGATCCGCACGCGCTATCAGTGCGCCATAACGAACCGGCTGACGCGCACGCAAACGCCGGTACAAGGCGACGGGCGAACCGTAGACCTTGAAGTCCAGGCGGAAGGTGTAATTGATTTGGTACGCGTCACCAGCCTGAAGCGCCGCATGAACACCGGCAATCGCGGCGTCAAACTCTGGGCGCGTGACACTGGCTTGCAGGTCCATCACACCGGCATAAGCAGGTGGCGCAGATGAAGCTGAAGATAACGGTGGCAAGTCCGCTGAAGACGCACCGGGAGAATCCGCTGCGATACCTGCTTCACGGGCGGCCAGCCAAGCATCGACCTGTTCAGCCGAAAGCCGTTGCACATGCCGGAACATCATACAACGCAAGGCCGGAGGCGGATCCTGCGGTGCCGGCTGCGACTCAAGGTGTCGCTCGGCTTGCAAGCGGGCGGATAACGGCGTCAGTCCAGCCAACGCCGTGCCCCACTCGTAATCTGCCAACACCACGGCATGCAGCCCTGCGTACAAGTCGGCTTCGACCTCGGCGCAGACTTGGTCGAGCTGTGCCACATCACGACAACTATGTTCGTGCACCAAGTCCGTGTACAAGCGGCTTGATGCGCAAGGCCCGCCCGGTGTTTCACCGTTTGCACCACTATCGTCCAGTAGTGCAAACGGACCGGCGGACGCCCCGAAGTGCGCCATTTCGTTCCCCGAGAAGATCCCTTGCCCCGGCAGAAGCGCCCCGCTCCCAAGGTCTCGATCGCGCTCGATGCGGGGCTTGGGAGGCTTCGGCATGTCAGTCAAAAAAGCTCTTGACCCGGTCGAACCAGCCCTTGCTCTGCGGACTGTGACGCGCGCCGCCTTCCGTCAGCGATTGATCGAATTGCTTCAATAGATCGCGTTGCGGCTCGGTCAATTTGACGGGCGTCTCAATCAGCACATGCACGTAAAGGTCGCCCTGAATCGCCGAGCGCACCCCCTTGATGCCCTTGCCGCGCAAGCGGAAGGTCTTGCCGGATTGCGTACCTTCCGGGACTTCGAAGCTGCCTTTGCCATTTAGCGTCGGCACTTCGATTTCACCACCCAGTGCGGCAATCGCAAAACTGATCGGCATTTGGCAGTGCAAATCATCGCCGTCGCGCTCGAACACCGAGTGCGCCTTGATGTGAATCTCGACATATAAATCGCCCGGTGGCCCGCCATTTAGGCCAGGCTCGCCGTTGCCGGACGAGCGGATGCGCATGCCGTCGTCGATCCCCGCCGGCACTTTGACTTCCAGTGTCTTGGTCTTTTTTATCTTGCCCGCGCCATGGCACGCAGTGCAGGGTTCGGGAATATAGGTACCCGACCCATGACACTTCGGACAGGTCTGTTGAATGCTGAAAAAGCCCTGGGACATACGCACGGCGCCCTGGCCCGCACAGGTCGGACAGGTCGCGGCTTTGGTGCCGGGCTTGGCGCCCGAGCCTGAGCACACTTCGCAGCCCTCCCAGCTTGGCACCCGAATCTGGGTTTCATAGCCGTGGGCCGCCTGCTCCAGGGTAATCTCCATGCTGTAGCGCAAATCGGCGCCGCGATACACTTGCGGCCCGCTTCGACCGCCGCCCGCGCGCCCACCCGCCTGACCGCCCGCAGCACCTGCACCGAAGATATCGCCAAAGATATCGCCGAAAGCTTCGGCAAAGCCGCCAAAACCTTGACCGCCCGCGCCGCTCATATTCGGGTCCACGCCGGCATGACCATACTGGTCGTAAGCACCGCGTTTTTGCTGATCAGACAGCATTTCATAGGCCTCTTTGGCCTCCTTGAAATGCGCCTCGGCATCCTTGCTGTCCGGATTGCGGTCCGGGTGATACTTCATCGCAAGCTTGCGGTACGACTTCTTGATTTCCTCATCGCTTGCGTTGCGCGCAACACCCAGAACGTCGTAATAATCCCGTTTCGCCATATTGGTTCAGCGCCGCCGCCCCGCTTGGGCCGGTAGCTCCTTGTTAATCCTGTAATGGGCCTAAGACCCGTACGGCTATCAGCTCAAATACACTGCGCCGGCTAAAAACAAATGTGCCCGGCGGGCCATCTACATCAAGCAGACAGATACGCCAGGCTGTTACTCGCCCGGCCCCGTTGAGTTGGGCGAGCTTGTCCCGTCGGATAAAGCCGGCATCGGCCGACCTTATCCGGACAGGACTTAGTCCTTCTTCACTTCGGTGAACTCGGCGTCAACCACATCTTCCGCGTGGCCAGCACCCTTTTCACCGCTGCCTGCTTGCGCACCACCGGCACCTGCACCGGCTGCAGCTTCCGCACCCTGCTTGGCTTGCATATCGGCATACATCTTTTCGCCGAGCTTTTGTGCGGCCGTGCTGAGCGCTTCAGCCTTGACGTCGATCGCAGCCTTGTCGCTACCTTCCAAGACGTCTTGCAAGTCCTTGATCGCGGCTTCGATCTGGGTCTTTTCAGCGGCTTCCAGCTTGTCGCCGTACTCGGTCAGCGCCTTTTGGGTGCTGTGTACCAACGATTCCGCATGGTTGCGCGACTCGACCAATTCACGCAGTTTGTTGTCTTCTTCCGCGTTCAGCTCGGCATCTTTCACCATTTGATCGATCTCGGCTTCCGACAAACCCGAATTCGCCTTGATGGTGATCTTGTTTTCCTTGCCGGTCGCCTTGTCTTTCGCGCCCACATGCAAAATACCGTTGGCGTCGATATCGAAGGTCACTTCGATTTGTGGCACGCCGCGCGGCGACGGCGGAATACCTTCGAGGTTGAACTCGCCGAGCATCTTGTTGCCTACCGCCATTTCGCGCTCACCCTGGAACACCTTGATGGTCACGGCGCCCTGGTTGTCGTCGGCGGTCGAATAAACCTGCGCATGCTTGGTCGGGATCGTGGTGTTCTTCTTGATCATCTTGGTCATCACGCCACCCAGCGTTTCGATGCCCAGCGACAATGGCGTCACGTCCAGCAGCAGCACGTCCTTGCGGTCGCCCGACAGTACCTGGCCTTGAATCGCGGCGCCAACGGCCACGGCTTCGTCCGGGTTCACGTCGCGGCGCGGTTCCTGGCCGAAGAATTCCTTGACCTTTTCCTGCACCATCGGCATACGCGACATACCACCGACCAAAATCACGTCGTGAATATCGCTGACCTTAACGCCTGCATCGCGAATCGCAATACGGCAAGGCTCCATGGTGCGTTCAACCAGCTCTTCGACCAGCGCTTCGAGCTTGGCACGCGTAATCTTCAAGTTCAAATGCTTGGGACCGCTGGCATCCGCCGTGACATACGGCAGGTTGATTTCGGTCTGTTGCGTGCTCGACAGTTCGATTTTGGCCTTTTCAGCGGCTTCTTTCAGGCGTTGCAGGGCCAGCACGTCTTTCGACAGATCGACGCCTTGCTCTTTTTTGAACTCGGCAATGATGTATTCGATAATGCGCTGGTCGAAATCTTCACCACCGAGGAAGGTATCGCCGTTGGTGGCAAGCACTTCAAATTGCTTTTCGCCGTCGACATCGGCGATTTCAATAATCGAGACGTCGAACGTACCGCCGCCCAAGTCATACACGGCAATCTTGCGATCACCCTTTTCTGTCTTGTCGAGGCCGAACGCGAGCGCCGCAGCGGTCGGTTCATTGATAATGCGTTTGACTTCCAAGCCCGCGATGCGGCCGGCGTCCTTGGTGGCTTGGCGCTGGCTGTCGTTGAAGTAGGCCGGCACGGTAATCACTGCTTCGGTCACCGCCTCGCCCAGGTAATCCTCGGCGGTCTTCTTCATTTTGCGCAGGATTTCCGCGGAAATTTGCGGCGGCGCCAGTTTTTGCTCACGTACGCTGATCCATGCATCGCCGTTATCGGCTTTCATGATCGTGTAGGGCATCAGCGCGATGTCTTTCTGCACTTCTTTTTCTTCGAAGCGGCGGCCGATCAAGCGCTTGACCGCGTACAAGGTATTGCGCGGATTGGTCACAGCTTGGCGTTTGGCCGGCGCGCCGACCAGAATTTCGCCGTCTTCCATGTAAGCGATAATCGACGGAGTGGTACGAGCGCCTTCCGCGTTTTCGATCACACGAACTTGATTGCCTTCCATGATCGCGACACACGAATTGGTTGTGCCGAGGTCAATACCGATGATTCTGCCCATTTTTTTAATCTCCTGACTTTTGATCGTCGCCGAATCGTTATCGAAACGGTGCCCGAATGTTCCTAAACCGTTATTAAATCGCCCACTGAACCGCCGCTGCCCCGCCCAAACTCTCGACAAAACGCATTGGGAGAGTACAGCGCGACCGGGTCGATTCAAATCTGTAAAACCATACTCCTAACATGGGTGCCACTTTTCGCTTTTCAAGACCTTCACGTCTTATTTAAGGTGGTTTTCGCCACTTTTTGCGAAAAGCGCCGCAGTTTGCGCTTACTTGGCTTGCGTGACCGTCACCAACGCCGGGCGCAGCACCCGGTCGGCGATCAAAAAGCCCTTTTGCAGCACTGCCACCACTGTATTCGCTTCCTGTTCGGACGGAACCATCGAAATGGCCTGATGACGATGTGGATCAAATTTCTCGCCGACCGGGTTGATCGGCACGACCCGGCCTTTTTCGAGCGCCGCGTTCAACTGACGCAGCGTCAGCGCGACACCTTCCTTGACCTTGGCCATATCGCCCGACGAATCGGCCAGCGCCGCTTCCAGGCTGTCGATCACGGGCAGCAAATATTCGGCAAAGCTTTCGATCGCGAATTTGTGCGCTTTCGACACGTCTTCCTGAGCTCGGCGGCGCATATTCTCGGTTTCGGCCTTGGCACGCAAAAACTCTTCCTGGAGCGCCGCCGCACGGGCCTCAGCGTCAGCCAGCGCGGCCTGGAGCGTAGCCTCCACGGTTTCAGCGCCGACGGGTTCCGCAACGGTGGGGTCGAGATCCTGGGCCGGGTTCGGGTTAGCTTGCGTGTCTTCCATGATTGATGGGTTCCTGATGATCAAAAAAACATGCGGCCCGCCCGTGTTGGCGAGCCCGATATAAATAAAAAAGATTTGCGGCGACGCAACAATCCTGCGCCGCGTGAAATATTCTGCAATCTACAGAGTTATGGTGTCAGTGCCGCGAATTTCAAGGCTCACAGCTTAATTGAGGCGATTTTTTTTCACTTTCGGCAATAGGCCGTTATATAAATTCAGTCGCACACCGCAGATTCATATTGAGGGTAAATACTGTACGGCCTACACTAAGTTTGAAGGGCGATATCACTCGCCGCCCACCCAAAATCGTCTTTATCCATGAAGGACGTACCATGAAATTGACCTTTGCCGTTGCCTTGGTCGGATTGGTACTGATCGCCGGCACCACCACCATCTGCATGTCCGGCGCCGTCAACGATCGGACCACCGAATATGCCTTTGCTCGCGCCATTGTGAACCATTGGCTGAGTTCGCCGACCTGCCCGACTAAACCCTAAGCGTTAAAGCATCTGCCGGGTCGAGCGTTTGAGTCGCGGCCGGGCACTTTGACCGCCCAACTTAATCGCGTAATTTAGCGATTATGCGGCGGTCGCGCTTGGTCGGGCGGCCATGCAGCTCGGCGGCCGGTTCGCGAAATAATTTACGCCGTGCGAGTTCCGCGTCGCGCACGCGTCGGCTGTCATCCGTCTCGCTATACAACGACTGCGCAACACTGGCCGGGCCCCGCACTTCACAGATACCCAGCACTTCGATTTCCCACACCAGCCGCTCCACTTCGATACGCACCACGTCGCCCACCCGGACCTCGCGGGAAGGTTTGACGGTATCGCCATTCAAATGGACGCGCCCCAGATTCACGGCATCGACCGCCTGCGTTCGCGTTTTAAAAAACCGCGCGGCCCAAAGCCATTTGTCGATGCGCAGACGGGCCGACGATTCGCTTGAAATGGCATACTGCATTGCGGCTATCGAACTCAGGCCGCAGCGCTAACGGCGCGGGCGGCCAGCACCGGCCAGCCCTGCAAATTCTGAGCCACCAACTCACCCAGGCCTTTGATCCAGGCCGGCGCGTTATTCAGACAGGGAATGGCATGATATTCCTGGCCGCCGGCCGCGAGGAACGCGGCGCGCCCTTCCATGCCGATCTCCTCGAGGGTTTCCAGGCAATCGGCGGGGAACCCCGGGCAAAACACGTCAACCCGGCGAATTCCGGCGGCGCCAAGCTCTTTCAAAGTCGGCTCGGTGTAGGGTTGAAGCCATTGAGCCCGGCCAAAACGCGATTGGAACGTCACGCGGCACTCATTCGCGGTCAGTCCCAACGCCTGCGTCAGTAAGACACCCGTCTGCTGGCACTGGTCGTGATAGGGGTCACCGAGATCCAGCGAACGCTTGGGGATGCCATGAAAACTCAGCAGCACGCGGTCGCCCGCGACGAAATCGGGCGTGCCGTGGGCCGCCCAATAGCCGCGCACCTGCTCGGCCAGTGCTTGAATATAGCCGGCATCGTCGTGGAATTGTTTGATCAAGCGCAACTCAGGCTGATTGCGCATGCGCTTCAAGGTGTCGAACACAGCGTCGAATGCGGTTGCCGTGGTCGATGCCGAATATTGCGGATACAAGGGCAGCAGCAGGATCTTGTCGACCCCGGCATGCTTGAATTGGTGCAGCATATCGGAAATACTCGGGGTGCCGTAACGCATCGCGTAGTCGACCACGACCTGATAGCCGTTTGCAAGCAGCAACTGACGCAGTTGCTCGGTTTGCGCCTGGGTATAAACGCGCAGCGGCGAACCTTCGCTCATCCACACCGACGCATACTTCAGGGCCGACGCGCGAGCGCGCCGCGGCAGGATCAACAAACGCAAAATAAGCTGCCAAATCACGGCCGGAATTTCAACCACGCGCGGGTCCGACAGAAACTGCTTCAGATAACGGCGCACGGCGGCGGGCGTCGGCGCATCGGGCGTGCCGAGATTGATCAGTAACACGCCGACACGTGGGGCCTGGGAAGTTTGCAGCGGTAACTCACGATCAAAACGCATGTTGGCCTGGGATGGGATGCTTAAGTTGTTGCGAAATGCGTTGTTGCGAAATGCTTTATGTTGTTGCGCGATGCCTAATGTTGCGAAAGCGCGTGCGACAACAGCCTGGCGGTAATATCGACGATGGGAATGACTCGGTTATAGGCCATTCGAGTCGGACCTATCACGCCCAAGGTGCCGACGATCTGCCCGTCGACCTTATAGGGCGCGGTCACAACGCTCATCTCTTCAAGCGGCACCAGCATCGATTCACCACCGATAAAAATCTGCACCCCTTGCGCATGACTGGATACGTCGAGCAATTGCAGCAGGCTGGTTTTCTGGTCGAACACGTCGAATAATTTACGCAGCCGCCCCATATTGGAAGACAAATCGGCGACTTCAAGTAAATTGCGCTCGCCCGAGATCAACACCGTTTCACCGGTATCCGTGTCGTCCGTGCTAGCCACCACGGCGGCGTGCATCAATTGCGTCATATCGCCGCGCAAAGCGTTAATTTCAGCCAACAGGCGGCGGCGCACCTCGTCGAACGACAACCCCGCGTAATGGGCGTTGATATAGTTCGATGCTTCGATGAGTTGGGAAGAGCTGTACTCGCGCTGAGTCGCCATGATCCGGTTTTGTACATCGCCTTCCGGTGTCACGATAATCAGCAGAATGCGGCTTTCCGACAGGCGCATGAATTCAATTTGCTTGAATACGTGGCTGCGCCGCGGCGTTAGCACCACGCCGGCAAACTGCGACAAGCTGGACAATACGCTGGCCGCCGCCGCCACCAGCTTTTGCGGCTCGCCCGGCTGCAACTGGCGGGCCACATTGCGCTCGACTTGTTCGTCGTCGATCTCCGGCTGCACTGTCAGCATGGTATCGACGAACAAACGGTAGCCGCGCGGCGTCGGAATCCGCCCCGCCGAGGTGTGCGGGCTCGCGACCAAGCCCATCTCTTCGAGATCGGACATGACGTTGCGGATTGTCGCCGGACTCAATTCGAGTCCTGAATATTTCGACAAGGTACGCGAGCCGACCGGCTGACCTTCCGCAATATAGCGTTCGATCAGGGTCTTCAACAGCGTCTGGGCGCGAGGGTCTAGCATGCTTAGTCTGGGTTTTCGTGCTGGGTCAACGGTCAATCATAGCCTGGGTAAGACCGGGGATGGCGCCGACTCTCGGAAAACTGGCGCCGCTAAGGCCTATTCTACCGAGAAATCAGATCCAACCCGAATCTGATGTCACACGATGGTCCGCCAGCCCCTGTTACACCCAAATTTGTCAATATTTTGTACCTAAAATGCCAAAAATCCTTGAATCGGCAGCCCGACTCGCCTACTCCCATCGGCCCAACAGCCGATCCGGGCCTAGATTAGCACTACGTGCTGTTTCTTTAATCGGGCCAGCTATGGTGTAATGCGGAGCATGGAAACAGGCAAACATTTCAAAACGGTTGCGCTGATTGGCCGTTACAACACGCCGGGCGTGCGCGAGCCCCTGCTGGAGCTCGCCGCATGTATCGCCAAGCGCGGCTTCGAGGTGGTTTTCGAGGCGGAAACCGCGCTCGGCGTTGGCTCGACCGAGTATCCGGCCCTGACCCCGGTCGAAATCGGCGAACGCGCCGATGTTGCGGTCGTACTGGGCGGCGACGGCACGATGTTGGGCATCGGGCGACAGCTCGCGCCGTACAACACCCCCCTGATCGGTATCAACCATGGGCGGCTGGGCTTTATTACCGACATCCCGATCAGCGACACGCTACATCTGGTACCGGCGATGCTCGAGGGCAGCTTCGAGCGCGAAGAGCGCACGCTGCTCGAAGCGCGCATCATCCGCGGCGGCCAGCCGATTTACGCCGCACTGGCCTTAAACGACGTAGTGGTCAATCGCAGCGGTTTTTCCGGCATGGTCGAGCTACGGGTGCGCGTCGATGGCCATTTTATGTACAACCAGCGCTCCGATGGGCTGATTGTCGCCACCCCGACGGGTTCAACTGCCTACGCTTTATCGTCGCAAGGGCCGATCCTGCATCCGCAGATGAAAGGTTTCGTGTTGGTGCCGATCTCGCCGCACTCGCTGTCGAACCGCCCTATCGTGTTGCCTGAGGACTCCCATTGCAGCATTCAGGTGGTGGGCGGACGCGATGTGAATGTGAATTTCGACATGCAGTCATTCACCGCGGTCGAACTGGGCGACATCATCGAAGTCCAGCGTTCCCGTTATACCGTACCGTTCCTGCACCCGGTCGGCTATAGTTACTTCGCGACGCTGCGCAACAAGATGCATTGGAATGAACACCCGTCCCATGAAGACGACCTCGTCTGACGCCAACTAATTGGGCCGCGAGCCCGCGCCACGGAAGATGCTACGACACCTCTCGATTCGCGACTTCGTTATCGTCGCAGCACTAGATATCGAATTTGACGCCGGGTTTTCGGTATTTTCGGGCGAAACAGGCGCCGGCAAATCGATTCTGGTCGACGCATTGGCGCTGACCTTGGGCGCGCGCGCCGACCCCGGCGTGGTGCGCGCCGGGCAGCAACGCGCCGATATCACCGCGGAATTCACGACCTCCGCTCCAACCGAACATTGGCTTGCCGAGCAAACCCTCGACGCCCGCGCCACCGAGGGCTGCGTACTATTGCGCCGGGTGGTCGACGCCAACGGCCGTTCGCGGGCATTTATCAACGGCACGCCCGCAACACTGGTGCAGCTGCGCGAGATCGGCGAAATGCTGGTTGATATTCATGGCCAGCACGCACACCAATTGCTCATGCGCGCCGATGCGCAGCGCGAATTATTCGACACCCATTCCGGTCTTGGCGCAGAGTCCGCGGGCGTAGCCCTGGCCTGGCGCGCTTGGCGCGATGCCAGCGCCGCCACTGAGGCATCGCAAAGCCGGGAGCGCGAACTGCAGCTCGAACGCGAGCGTCTGGCCTGGCAGTTGTCCGAACTCGACAAGCTCGCGCCGCAAGTCGGCGAATGGGAAGAAATCAATACTGAGCACCGCCGCTTGTCGCATGCCGCCAGTCTGATCGACGGCGTACAAGCCTCACTGGACGTGCTGACCGAAACCGACGGCGCGGTCATCGAGCAAGTCTCGGCCGTGATCACCCGGCTGCGCTCGCTCGCCGAACTCGACCCGGTCCTGGCCGACGCGCTGGCCGCGCTGGAGCCGGCCGAAATCCAGTTGCAGGAAGCGGCTTATTCGCTCTCGCACTATGCCCAAAAACTCGACCTCGACCCGGCCCGCTTGGCCGCCGTCGAAGCCCGCCTCGACGCGCTGCATTCGGCCGCCCGTAAATTCCGGCTGCAAGCCGAATCCCTGCCCGCCGAGTTTGAAGCCCGCCGCCGGCAACTCGCCGCCCTTGATGCCGCCACCGATTTCGCCGCGCTAAAAGCTGCCGAACAACGCGCGCAGGCCGAATATCTACAACGAGCCCAGCAGTTATCGAAAGCCCGGCAAGGCGCCGCACGCGCACTAGGTGACGCGGTCACGGCCGGTATGCAGGAACTAGCGATGGTGGGCGGCAGCTTTGAAGTGGCCCTGGTGCCGCTGGAAGCGGGCGGCATGTACGGTCTGGAACAAATTGAGTTTCGCGTCGCCGGCCACTCGGGCGTGCCCTTGCGTGCGCTCTCTAAAACCGCCTCCGGCGGCGAGCTGGCGCGTATTAGCCTGGCCTTGTCGGTGATTGCCAGCACGGCCAGCCCGACTCCGACACTGATTTTCGATGAGGTGGACAGCGGCATCGGCGGCGGCGTAGCCGAAGTGGTCGGGCGCTTGCTGCAACAATTAGGCAGCCAGCGGCAAGTACTCTGCGTCACCCACCTGCCACAAGTCGCCGCGCGCGGCGATCAGCATTACCGGGTGGCCAAGTCGATGCAAGACGACGGCCAAACGGTATCCAGCGTGATCTCGCTCGATAAATCGAATCGCGTCGAGGAACTGGCGCGTATGTTGGGCGGACTGGCGATTACGGCGACCACGCGCAAGCATGCGAAGGAAATGTTGAACGCTTGAAATCAGCCGCTTGCCGCTGTTCAAGGCGCCTCAGCCCCCGTAAACGTCTGCTCCCATAACGCCAACACTGTCGCGCGTTCCTGCGCAACCCGCGCAGGCTCAATGCGCGCCGCCTCAACCCCATCCAGCCGGATTTGATGCTGGAGTTTGCGATAGATCCGGTAGGCATTACCGACCCGCTCGGCCAGGTCGCTGGCAATCAGACCCAGCTGCGCCAACTCCCGCAACAAACTGATATTGCCGACATTACGCAGTAATGCCGGATGCGCCGCGGCATGTAGCAAGATCAGATACTGCACCGTAAATTCGATATCGACCATGCCACCGCGATCATGCTTCAGATCGAACAAGGCGCTGCGATTGGGATGCCCCTCGGCCACCCGCGTGCGCATGGCGATAATTTCCTGAGCCAGCGGCACGGCATCGCGTGGCAGCGCCAGCACGCGCGTGCGTATCGCATCGAACGCCTCGCCGATAGCCTGGTCGCCCGCGCTATAACGCGCCCGCGACAAGGCCTGATGCTCCCAAACCCAGGCGGTATTGGCCGCATCGCCTTCACGCAACTGATAGGCGCGAAATGCTTCGAGCGAGGTCACCATCAGACCGGAATCGCCGTTGGGCCGCAAACGCAGATCGATATCGAACAAAGTGCCGGCGCCCGTGGCGGTCGTCAGCCACATCACCAGGCGCCGCGCAAAGGTCGCGTAGATTTCGGCCGTGTCTTCCGCATCGTCATAGAGAAAAATGATATCGAGGTCGGAAGCGTAACCGAGCTCTTTGCCGCCCAACTTGCCATACGCGATCACGGCAAATTGCGGGACCTCGCGATGGCGGCGCGGCAGGGTCTTCCAGACCGTTTCCAGCGTCACATCGAGCACCACGTCAGCCAGCTCGGAGAGACGGTCGCTGATGACTTCGACCGTCATGCGCCCGGCCAGATCGAGCAGCAGAATGCGAAATACCTCGGCATGATGGGCATGCCTGAGTAAATCCATCTGCTGCTCGACCCCGTCAGCGGCGGCAATCCGGCTGCGCAGCAAGCTCTTGAAGGCATCCCAGTCGAAGGGGCTGGCCAGGGCCTCATCGTCGAGCAATTCATCGAGCAATTGCGGATGACGGTTCAAATAACCGGCGGCCCAGCGCGAACCGCCCAAGACTGCCAGCACCCGCTCAAGCGCCGCTGGATACTCGGATAGCAGTGCCAAATACGCACCCCGACGGCTAATTGTTTCGAGCAAGTCGAGAAAACGCGTCAGCATGGCATCGGGGTTCAGCGGCAAGCCGCCGTTGCCGGGCTGCCCGCAACCCGAGGCGCCGAGTAAGGCGCGCTGTAACAACAAATTAAAACGCTGTTTGCTGGTGACCGGTAAGCCCTGATAACGGCTGGACATGCGCGTCGCGCGCAGACGTTCGCGCAGCGTGACCGGGTCGGCGATACCCAATTGCGTGAGTTGCGTATCGAGCCTGGCATTGAACTCGTCTCTGGCTTCGTCGGCATCGTGGCTGTCGCGTTCACGATCGGTGGCGGACTCAGCACCCGCATCGGAACTCGGCGGCGCATCGGCGTCGGCCAGGGCGTCGCACCAAATCCAGCTTAGATCCTGGGCTTCGAAACCGTTGGCGTCGGGGGGCGAACCCTGTTCGACTTTGTCCGAAAAAATCTGGTCGAACTCCTGCTCGACGCATTGCCGGTGTCCGTCAAGCACCGCCTGGAACGCGGCGAAATCGGCAAAGCCCAGCGACCGGGCCAAATCGGCGCGCACCTGGGAATCGACGGGCACAGCATGGGTCTGCGCATCGTCGATATATTGCAAACGATGCTCGACTTGCCGCAAAAATCGATATGCCTGCGCCAGTTGCTCGCACACCGGCGCCGCCAACAAGCCACGCGACGCAGCCAAGTCCAGAACTTGCAGCGTGGGCCGAATCCGGAACGCCGCGTCCTGGCCGCCTCGGATCAACTGAAAAACTTGCGCACTAAATTCGATTTCGCGAATGCCGCCGCGGCCGAGTTTGACGTCATCGGCTTTTTCAGGCCGCATCATCGCGCGCCGCGCCGCCTCCTGCCGGATCTGCTGATGCAGCGAACGAATCGCTCCGATCACGCCGTAATCCAGATAGCGGCGATAGACAAATGGCGTGACGCGGGATTCGAGCTGGCTGCAGAGTCTCAGCGCCGCCGGGCCGTCCGTCTCCGACACCAGACGCCCTTTGATCCAGGCGTAGCGCTCCCATTCGCGCCCTTGTACGTAGAAATATTCCTCCAGCATACCAATGCTGCAGACGAGCGGGCCGGAGTCGCCGTTCGGACGCAAGCGCATATCGACCCGGAACACGTAGCCATCGGCAGTCATTTCAGCCAAGGCGCCGATCAGGCGGCGGCCCAAGCGGGAAAAATACTCTTGGTTGGAAATCGCCGCACGCGATCCACCCGCCGTTTCACCGTCGTCCTCATACACAAAAATGAGATCGATATCCGAAGAAACATTGAGCTCCCGCCCGCCGAGCTTGCCCATACCGACCACACCCAGGGTCGCCGGCATAGGCAAACCAGGCGGGCCATCGTCAGGCTGGACCTGCGGCGCGCCAAACAGCGCTTCAAGCTCGGCCGACAGCGGCGCCAGCGCCCTTTGTATCGCCAACTCAGCCAGATCGCTCATCGCCGTGGTCACTTCGGCCACATCGGCCAGACCTTGCAGATCGCGGGCCATCAAAGTGCAAAACACTTCGGTACGTAACACCCTCAAGGCTCGGCGCAGCACCTCTTCCGGCATCGCCCCGGCCCCCTCAGGCAAGCCCAGTTCAGCCAGCCGGCCAGCCATCCATGCGCGGGTCACGGGATGCGCGGCTAGCTGCGTGACACGCGCCCCTAACTCGGGACGCGCCTGGAATTGGCGGCTCGCATAACGTGAATAAGCGGAACACAAAGCGACGATATCGGTCATTGGACGGTTAATTTAATCGACAGGTAGATCAACATACAACGCAGGGCGGGCGCCTGCCAGGATCGTGAATATAGCCCGGTTGATACCGGCCCTCAATTGGAACATTCAATTAGGTGAATTAAGTAGCCACACGGGGGTCAAAATTGGCGTCTCAAGAAAATACCGGGCCGCCTCAAGTTTTCCGCCCGAAGGAAGTACTCTGGCGGCGCTTAACGACAAACGCGCGGTAAACACCGCACGCTATCGGGTTCTGCCTCAACAGAGTACCATTTGGCGCTGTTGTCGCCTGTGTTACATTCGCTTGTCTTGTACGCAAACTATCACCCCCGCAAAAGCCATGCAGCATGCCTGAACGCCTGGACCCGTCGGACCCCGCCGAAACTCGCCAAGTGCGTACGGATCGGCATGACCTGATTGAATCGGAGTCTGAAACACCCCCTGAGAACGTCTCTCAGGTGCTGTGGCGCGTCTTCAATATGCGTTTCCTGCGCGGCGCGTTGACCGCGATGATTGCGCTTGCGGTGGTTTTGTATTTCGGCGTCGCAGCCACGGCGCTATTGCTGCGCTTTGTTGTGATGCCGCGCATCGATACCTTCCGCCCCAATATCGAGGCCGTGGCGTCCGAGGCATTGGGCGCCAAAGTGTCGATTGTCGCTCTGTCCGCGCATTGGCAAGGTTTGTCGCCCGATATCGAAATATTCGGCCTGACCGTGAGCGATGCAAAGGGCGTGATTGCATTGTCTGTCCCGCATGCATCAGCCGTTGCCGCCTGGCGCTCGCTACTGCAATTCAAGCCTTTGCTGGTCAGCCTGCAAATTGAGCATCCGGCCGTACTGGCCATCCGCCACGCGGACGGTACTTTCGAAGTGGCGGGCGTGCCGGTCAAAATCGGTGGCGACAACAAAAACCAGCTGGCGCACTGGCTATTTACCCAAGATATCATCGTGTTGCGGGGCGGTACCTTGCGCTGGCACGATGAAACACGATCGGTTCCCGATCTCACGGTGCACAACATCAAGCTGGCGGTGTTCAACTTCGGACACGCGCATCGCGTCGGTGTGCAGGCCGACGGAGACGGTGTCGTACTGCGCGGCCCGCTGGACTTCCGCGCCAATTTCCGCAACGGCGTGCTGGCAGACCCCGGCATCCCCGAAGGCTGGCTGGGACGCGCCTACCTGAAAACGGCGGCACTCGACCTACCGAGTCTGAGCAATTACCTGAACCTGCCGATCGAAGCCACACAAGGACAAATCGGCGGCCAAGTCACGTTTGGATTTGCCCATATGAAGCTGACATCGGCTCAAGGGGACTTGTCGGGCAATTCTCTACTGCTACGCGTCAACCCCCAATTGCCGGTGATCGATTCGCCCTCGGTGGCCATGCACGTTGACTTGCAATACATCAATAACGTCTATGAGTTGGGCCTGCGCAATCTGTCAATGACGCTCGCCGATGAACAGCCCTTGTCCGACGGCACGCCTATCGATCGCCTGTTCACCATCACGCAACTCGATGCCGTCTACAAGCGCCCGATTATCGGCCATGGGCAAAACTTCAGCATCAAAGGCGACTTGATCGATGTCGGCTTACTCGCCGATATTTCACGCAAACTACCCCTGCCGCGCAATGTGGTCGATCAATTAAGCCAGTTCAATCCACGCGGTGTGATCCGCAACTACACGGTAGCTTGGGAGCGCGCCGCCCCGGCCACGGCTGCGGCGGTCAACGACAGCGACGCGAACAACAATGCGCCACTGATCCACTATCAGATCAAGGCCGCGCTGGACAACCTCAGTATTGCAGCGCAAGCGGCGCCCTCGGGTCTGACGCCACTAGGCCACCCGCATCTCGGGCTGCCCGGCTTCGACAACCTGAGCGGAGCCGTTGCAGCCACAGAAAAGAAAGGCACGCTGACACTGGCCTCGCATAACGCCACGGTCACCCTGCCGGGTGTATTCGACGCGCCACAAATCAATCTCGACACGCTAAGCGGCCATCTGCGCTGGGACCTTGGACACAAGGGCGCGCAAACCACAATCGCGGTTCACACCTCGGACCTGACGCTGGGCAATGACGATCTCGCTGTCACGACGCAAGCCGACTACCATAATGACGGGTCGGATCGCGGCACGCTGGATCTGCTGTCGCACTTCGACCGCATGACGGTCACATCGGTAGCGCGCTACCTGCCGAGCAGCCTCAACCAGGATTTACGCGATTATCTGGGACACGCGCTGCGCGCTGGCACGGCCCACGACGCTACGATACAAATACAAGGCCGGCTGGAAGATTTTCCCTTCTCACGTAAGAACCAGCTCGGTGTATTTCATATTGTCGCGCCTTTCCAAGATGGCAGTTTTGACCCCAGCCCCGTGCCGGCTATCTTGATGAGCGATGGTCGGGCCCAACAGTGGCCCCCTCTGGAGCAAATCAACGGCGTCTTCGAATTAAACCGCGAAAAGCTGAATGTCGCGATCGACCATGCCGGCTATCGAAAAATGATCTTGAGCAATGTGCGCGGGCACATTGAAGATTTATCCACAGTGGATAACGACCTGATTGTGGAAGGCAACGGCGACGGGCCCATCGGCGATTTACTGGCCTACATTGGGGCCAGCCCGGTGTCAAGCTGGACCGGCCATGTGCTCGACCACTTGAATGGTCAGGGGCCCGCGACCTTAGCACTGAAGCTCGAACTGCCACGCAAGAAAGGCGGCGACACGCATCTGAGCGGCGCCGTTGGCCTGCGCAATAACACCTTGAGCTACCCTAGCGGCCCCGCGCTTAGCCGGGCTAACGGCCAGCTCGAATTCACCGAACGTAGCTTGACGCTGCAACGCATCACCGGCCAGTTTTTGGGCGACACACTGAACGCCCAAGGTGGCATCAATCCCGACGGCACGATAGCCGCGACGATTTCCGGCCGCCTTAACGCCGCGACCTTGCATGACGAAGCGACGCACGACACCCTCGGCAGACTGGCCAATTTGATGTCCGGCAGCGCGGCCTATTCGGTCAGCTTCCATGCCAACCATCCGGGCCTACCTGAAATCACCGGCAGCGCCGACCTGAGCGGATTGACCATCGATCTGCCTGCACCGTTGGGAAAAGCGCTGGGCTCCGAGATGCCATTGCGCTTCGAAATCCGTCCACAGGACGCGGATAACGCCACATTAAACAATAAACCCGACAATAAACCCGACAATAACCCCGGCAACAACACGGCCCACGGCAAAAGCACATTTGTCGAATTGCCGGGCAAATCGTCCTTGACCCAGGTCGACGGACAAATCGGTCCGGTTTCCCTGGCCTATCTGCTGCACGCAGGTCCTAGCGCGGACGCCACAATCAGCGAGCCCACGTGGTTATCGCCAGTCGTCATAAAAGGCGCGATCGGCGTGAATCGGCCGGCCGCGATGCCCGCCCACGGCGTCATCGCGGCCGGTACGCTGGCCAAACTCGATCTCGACGCATGGCGTGACGCGCTGGCCAAGCTATTTCCTTCCTTGCCGACACCCGCCGATACAGCATCTCAAACAGCTAGGGGGAGCGGCGACAGTAATCCGGCGAGCCACCAGGACCCCGCCTACACTGCTTTTTTGCCAACCCAGGTCAAAGCCCATGTCGCGAGCCTAGATCTGCTCGCGCGTAGCTGGGACAATGTCGCCATTGACGGATCTCATCTCAACGATGTCTGGCAGGCCGAGGTCAGTTCGGACCAACTCGTCGGCCAGCTCGCCTGGCACCCGCAAAGCCCGCTGAGCGCCGCAGGCGCGTTCGACGCACATCTGTCCAAGCTGGTCATCCCCGCGGCCCACAACGGCGACCCGTTTATGCAGGCGCTGCGCACCCAGCAGCCCCGATTGTTCCCCGCTATCGACGTGGCGATCGATGATTTCACGGTGTCCAATCATGCCCTCGGCAAGTTCGAGTTGCAGGCTCGCAACCTGGAGCGCGATACTGTGCCGGTCTGGCAAATCGACCAGCTCAAAATCAGCAACTCCGCCGCAAACCTCAGCGCCACCGGCAACTGGCGCCTGGCCGCACCCGATGTCCCGCCCAAGGACTCACCCGGCACGCCGGAGCCGACAAATCCGGCGGTAGGACCGCCAACGACCATTGTCGATCCACGGCGCACCGAACTCGATTTCACGCTCGACATCGCCAATGCCGGCGCCCTGCTCGATCGGCTCGGCTTGCCGCACACCCTACAAGACGGCAAGGGTGTATTGGGCGGCCACATAGGTTGGCGTGGTGGCCCGGATGCGATCGACATGCCGACGCTGGCCGGCAATCTGTCACTGGATCTGCAGCATGGCCAGATCATCAAGGTCGACCCGGGTATCGGCAAACTGCTGGGCGTGCTCAGCTTGCAAAGCCTGGTGCGCTTTATCACCTTCGACTTCAGGGGCGTGGTCGGCGGCGGGCTGGCCTTCGATTCGATCACCGCCAGCGGCAAAATTGCACAGGGCGTGGCGCGCAGCGACGACTTCAAAATCAACAGCTCGGTAGCCCACGTGTCAATGAAGGGCACGGCCGATATTCCGCGCGAAACGCAAAATCTGCGGGTCATCGTCATCCCGACGTTAAGCGCCAGCTCGGCCGCACTGGCCGCCACCGTTGTCAATCCGCTCTTGGGTTTGAGCACATTCGTCGCGCAGCTGGTGCTGTCCGACTCACTGTCGAAAGCCCTAGCCGTCGAATATTCGGTAACAGGCGCGTGGGCGGATCCCGAGATTCGCCAAATCAGGGGTAAAGACAGCAAGGAGCCGTTTATTAATCCGGCCGACGCACCCGCACAGTTGGACCCTACGGCGGCGGCCACCGCGGCTTCGAGCGCAGCGGTTAACTAGGGCCTGTCACGCAAATGATGGGCTTGCGAACATCCCTAACTTTATCTTTCTCTGGCGGGTGTAGCCGACGCCAGTACGACATGGCGCTCAGCGTGTCAGCGGCTTGCTTTGCCAGCGTTGCGCCATAAATTCGATAAAACAGGCGACCCGCGCGGACAGCGCGGTGTCACGGTAATACACCGCACTGATGGTCTGCTGATGCTCGCTCAAAAAATCCGGCAGAACACATACGAGGCGCCCGGCGCGGATATCGCTGTCGGTCATAAATGCCGACAACGCCGCAATGCCAAGCCCCGCCAAAGCCAATTGACGCAAAGTTTCGCCGCTAGACGCCGCTAGATCGGGGGTGATTTTCAAACGTTCAGCGCCATTCTGAGTTAAGGGCCAGTGATTGAGTGCATCAGGATCGGTAAAGCCCAGCAGCCGGTGCTGCGCCAAAGCGGCAATCTCCCGCGGCTCGCCATGAGCCGCCAAATAAGCCGGACTCGCCAGCAGGCGCACTGGGCTGGTACCGAGAACGCGGGCATGCAAGCTTGAGTCGGCCAACGTGCCGATACGCAAGGCAATATCGGTGCGCTGCTCAAGCAAGTCGACATTGCGCTCGTGACTAGTCAGTTCGAGCCGAATTTCCGGATATAACCTTGTAAATTCGGCCATCAGGGGAACCACGCAATGCAACATAAAGGGCGACGCGGCATCGACTCGCAGTCGCCCGGCCAGTTTATTGCGCCGCGCCGCCAGCATTTCCTCGGTCTGCTCCATGGCGCGCAGAATGTTGCGCGCGCCGGCCAGAAACAGTACTCCGTCCTCAGTCAGGTTAAGCCGCCGGGTGGTTCGCTGCAATAAGGTCGCGGCCAGCTTCTGCTCAAGCCGGCCCAAGGCCCGGCTGACACCGGACGTGGTTTGCCCCAGTTGTTCGGCCGCAGCGGTAATAGAGCCGCTATCGACCACCGTCACAAAGGCCAGCAATTCATCGGTAGAAAAGGTCACTGTTGATTTTTATTCAAATATGTTTTGAGATTAACACGGTTTTTGCTCTTAATTAAAT
>Ga0302220_10001192_pt1 | contig 20584 bp, 19 predicted proteins | sample II_Palsa_E1_3_FD_194572 | JGI IMG/M metagenome (GOLD analysis project Ga0302220, IMG submission 194572) | Peat permafrost microbial communities from Stordalen Mire near Abisko, Sweden - II_Palsa_E1_3 | ecosystem: Environmental > Terrestrial > Soil > Palsa > Peat permafrost | place: Sweden...
CCGCGCACCCGAAATGATGAAGATTCGTGGTGAGGCTCTTCCGTAACCGCTTCCAGCCCCATGGCGTGCTTGCGGACCGCGTCGATTTTCATGGGAAGTTCATCGCCGACATTACTCGTTATGCAGCGGTGTCAGGCGAGTTGACCGTCTGCCTGAGCGCAGCCATCTCCTGCCTCAATTCACTTAATTGCCGACGGGTCTGATACAGCGCCACGCTGACGAAAAAAAAGCATAAAGGTATGGCGATGATGGCCGAGTACCAAAGGTTCTCTCCCTTCACTGAAAAGTAGTAGACAGCCATCCCGACGTTAAGCGCGCAAAGGACAGTGGGCGCCCAACTTCCTACGATGTCTTGCGTATTCATCGTTCCTCCGCATCTATCGATTCAAGAGCCGCTTGTGGACGTCCGTCGCGTAAATATTCGTCGTGATAAATGTTCATCTGACTTGGCCTGGTCGCTTTCTTCCCCGTCATCCCCGCGAAGGCAGGGGATCCAGTGGTCCGGCCTCCGAGAACCCAGCGTGCCAGCCCAATCGCCCTGGTGCAACGCCCCTCAGTGACTGGTAACTGCGCCAACCATTCCAAGAATGGAAGCAACCCAATCTTCACCGGCATTCGTCAGCAACATGGCTAGTCTCAGCCAGGCATAGCCGGCAGTCCCGACATGCATACGGCTTCCAGTGCAAAAAAGCATCCGGAAAGTTGGCGCCAATGAACACCACATTACGGAGACCACCTCATGCACGACCTACTTGAAATTTCTGCGCCTTGGTGGACGTTCGTTATCCGAGGGGTGCTTACGTATTTCGGTCTGCTCGTGCTGATGCGACTGACCGGCAAACGCACCCTCGGCGATATGTCCGCTTTCGATCTCATCGTGCTGGTACTCGTAGGAGGCACGCTGCGCACGACCATCATCGGCCATGACGAGGGATTCATAGGACCGTTTATCGGCGTGGCCAGCGTGCTGGCCACCGACAAGGCCTTGGGCTGGGCCTGCACCCGATCCACGCTTATCAACCGAATCGTCGAAGGACTGCCAGCGATATTGATACGCAAAGGCCACCGCAATATTGCAGTACTCAAAGCACAGAACGTTCCGGAAGCCGCACTGGATCGCGCATTGCATGCAGCAGGCCTGACGGACGAACGCAGCATCGAAATCGGCCGGCTTGAACCGAATGGAAAGGTCACCTTCATCCGCCAGTGAGCCCTGGGATGACCAAGCAAGATTTCAGCCGAAGAAAAGGCCTCCCGAGGTGGCAAGCAGCCCCTTGTGCAAGAAATGCCGGATTTCGGCCAAAGAAAAAGGCGCCATAGGCGCCTAAGTCTTTGTTTGCAATGGAGGCCAAGGTCGGAATCGAACCGGCGTACGCGGCTTTGCAGACCGCTGGCACACGATATTTATCAAATAGTTACTGCGTTTGCCACCCGTTTTGCCACTCGAAGCGTGCCCGCTTCCGTCAGAAGCAGGCATTCAGGCGAAATCGATGCACGCATTTGCGTTAACCTGGATAGTGCTCTACGTATCGCGCCTGCCCCGCCGTGGCGCATGTGGCTCCCCCAGCAGAGACGCGCAGCTCAGCACCTGACGCAAAGGAAAATTCCGCGGACAAGGAAGACAAAGTCTCGAAGGGCAGCATCAACAGCGAGTGCGGCTGATTGGCAATCACTATCCATGCGTCCGAGATTGGTCCAATGGCGCCCGCTAGCTCGCCCGACCAGGTCGCACCGAAGAAGAATAGCTTTGCAGGCCCAACGAAACCTTCGCCAGCACTCACGCCAGGCTGACCCGTCGAACGATGTAAGTACGCCTCCGAAAAGGTGACTAGGAGACCTTGGCCATCAGCAGTGACGCTGGCCACAACCGAGTCGTGAAATTCCAATGCCTCCTTCATTGATGCTGATTGCCTCGCCAGTGGATATGTACATAGGAGCGTCTAACCGTAGTGTCGCCTTCGGCTCCAGGCTGTGTGAAAACGCAGAGCTGCCTTCGCAGCATGTGCCTCCTAGCGACATGGAACAGGCAGCACGGGTTAGACTACATTTTGAAATTTACTCGGCACGTTAGCGTCCTCCGGAAGCAATCGCCACTCAATGAGCCACACCCAAGCTATCGCAATGCAAGCGAAAGCGTTTCTCGAGGCCTACGAAACGCTCGACGACTCCATGTATCAAAAAATACAACTTGGGTCTGTGCATTTCAGAACTCTAATCTTCGAACGAGCGCCAGTTGTCACTGCTGCCATTGTTTGTATTGCTTTTGCAGCAGAAATGGCCATGAAGGCACTGATCGTCGATTCTGCGGGTGGACGCCTTTCGGGACTTCCAAAAAGTCATGATCTTGATGAACTTTTCAAGAACATATGCGGTGACGTACGCGTGGCAATTGCATCAGCATTGAATAAATCGCTACTGGAAGTAGAAGACAGTCTTAGGAAAAATGCAAAAGCTTTTGCGCAATGGCGCTACTCCTACGAAGAAGGGGCTTGGGCAGATGAAGAATTTCTTCGTGCTTTCGTCAGGGTTGCGCTCGCTCAAATCGCCGGGCCGTAGCGTCACGGCGCCGTAGTGAAAAGGTCAAATCGATGTTGCGTTGAAACCCGTTCTCGAAGCCTTTGTAAGGCAGCGGCCCCCCTTCAAAGTGCCGCCATAGAACTTCCGCTACGTCGAAAGCGGACATTCCCAGATCGTCGCTTTGTTGTTCGTTGTGCAAGGAGCCTGTGCCCTCAGCGCATGTCGTGGGTGAATTATGGGGAGATCGACAAATTTCTCAAATTGGGTCCCCCTTGGGGACCAGAACTCCGGCGTTGAACGAGACTACTCGTGACTCAACCCGGCTTGTAATTGGGTCCACTAAAGGGAGGCGAACATCAGTCCCTCAAATCGAGGGCTTGAGTGCAGGTAGCACGTATCCGACCGGTCCCAATGTCACCTGCCACGCCTCGCCGAGCTCGCTAAGGCGTTGGTTGATCCATTCGACGGGTACTTGGTCGATTCCCACGTCGATGAACAATGCGTCCCCGGGAAATCTCTTTATGTACTCAGTGCGAACCCCTTTGAGGACTCCAACCCTTCGGTCGTACTCAGGATGATTCGTTCCCGAGCCGCCACGCCCGAATCCCCATTGGTCAGTAGAGAAACCAATTCGTTCAGTAGGACCGCGCGCTCCACGACCACCACGGCCATCTGCGGTGGCACTGCTGCCGCCGTCACCACCGATTATCAGGCCTCCGTCGCCCTGAATGAATCCGCCGCCTCCCTTACCCCCAGTTCCCGTTGTCCCGCCTTCCCCGCCACGACCGCCGATAACCACTCCGTGGCTGCCGATGATGGTGCCCCCACCTCCTTCGCCGCCCAGGCCGGTACCTCGCCTATTCAAGTTCTCGGAGACCCACTTCTCGTGCTCGATCTTCCAGCCGTGTAGCTGGTCTTCCGAAAAATCAGCGCCATTGTTCTTATCAGCCATGTCCGCGCAGTTGCTGCAGAGAAAGATCGCGTTAGTGATTGCGCAGCGTTCAGCAGCCGTCATTTCGCTCTTGTATCTAGGCCCCCCTGACGCGGCTGCACAGATGTGTGCTGCTTTTCCGATGTATAGAAATTTACCGTGCTCTTGATCCGAGGGTGCGAGCGTGTGCACGCGACATTCGGAGTTTGAGCAGATGTACGCGGCGCGCTTACACAGCGCCTCTACAACTGGCTTTGAAAAGTCGTCACGGGATGAGAGCATGCCCAGGTTTCTCTTTTGAACTGATTGTTTGGCGTCAGCCTCAACGAGCCGTTAGTTCTCTAAGCTACCGGCATCAGCGGCTGATGCGAATCAGTTGGAATTATTTTGCGACGACGTCCTTCGGATGACCTCATCGAATAGTTGCTGCAAGTCAGCTGGCGACATCGCTTGAAGTTCTTTTGCGGCCGCATCGGTTACTGCTTTGTTTCCTTTTCCCTCACCACGCGACCTGACTTTTCCCATTTCAGGGCTGAGTGTGAAGTAGAAGGGGCCTGCTGAGCTGCCGGGAGCTGATGCCACTACGACTGTGCGCCCGTCTGAGCAGTCATAGACAAGCCATTCTGATCCACCGAACTGCTTTGTAATTGGTCCGCTCTTGCATGACAAATTTTGCTGGCTGGCTGGATTAGGAATAGCGGCAAACGAGCGCTCACACACTTGAAAAACCGTCAACGTTAATAGAGATATTGCCAAATTTTTCACAGACATTATACGGCCGATTCCTTTGCAGTCTTACAAATGAACGTTCCCAAGCGATTTGAACGGTAATCCACATTTTACGCGTTCACCGTTGGCACTCTAATCCTTCCCTGACGTTCGCTTTGAGTCTCTAAGAAATTTATTTACACCAAATAGCACAGCGCAAAAAATTATGGCCAAAAAGACACCGAAAATCCCTGCTTGGCCCAACCCTTGTAAGTAGCTCATCCAGCCACTTTGCGTAACGTGACCGTTGATGACCTCAGTTGACATTTTATGTCCGTCCCAGCTTTTGTAAGAAACGCCCTCGGAGTATTTTGCGGGCCATGTCAGGACTGCCAAAGGCAAGGATGCAATGAAAAAACCAGCCAGGGTGATAGTCCGCCAGTGCAACAGATTGTATTTGCGCAGAACGAAGAAAACAGGCAACGCCAGAGCCACAACATGTAACAACACGTATAGCAGTACGAACATGGAGCTAGCAGTTGACCCCGACAAAACGTAGTCGATCGCAACCGGAGTTGAGATCGAGCACAGAAATGCGAGGACTACAGCAATGGGCTTCATCAAGCATCTACTAATGTAAGTTGCTAAGCAGTGATTGTGTTTGCGGCACCCACACTCCGTTTATCAATCCTGCTAACCCCTTGGCATATTTGGACTGTTTCCAATTCGTACCTTCCCCAAAATTGTGCACAACGCCATCACACACTTCGCGGGCCACATAACCTGGGAATAGAGGGTGCCCGGGTAGCGTCACATTTACTACAACAGGGTTTCCAGTCACCTTGTCGGTCGTCAGATAGGACATGACAGGGCTGTTGTTGTAGCCACCCGGGTCGGTTCCAAACGAGCTGACTTTGTCGACCGCATCATAGAGATTCTGTATCGCCGACGGAGTGGCATTGTTATACGTCCCCTGCGGGGTAGCAGGCGAAGGAGAACCTGGTGTTGGATTATTTGCGACCTGCTGCATAACAGCGGACGGATCAGCACCACCATCGCTAACAGGCACATCGTAGGCATGATAGAACGCCGAGCTGTCGTCCATTGTCGCCGGCCATCCCTCAGGTTGTGGAAAGCTAACCGTCGGGCCGCCGGTCGGTGCGGTGCAAGTGACAGTTCCACCTGCGGCAGCGCATGAGAGCGCCAATTCGTCGAACGCATTTAACGGATTGGAACCCGAGTACTCGAACGTGGATACACCCGCCGCGACTCCAAATGGATCACTTTGTGTGTACCGACCGCATCCATTGCAGAAATATCGATTGTTGTTGAAAAAAAGACCTGTTTCCGCGTCGGCATATTGCCCTGGGAACCGGAGATTTAGCGTGTAACCATTGCTGCTTGTGGGCGGCACTTCACCCCAAGAATTTCCCGCATAAGCCCACTGCCAGATCACGGTGCCCGCGCCATTGGTCACCACTCGCGGAGTGCCTAGCTGGTCAGCAGTTACGTAGTTAACCGTGCTGGTAGTCAAGCTGCCACTCATGGTGTTGTCGATGACCGCCACCGGGATCTGGCCTAGCCAAACATAGTCGCGATTTGTGGTGCCGTACTCACCAATAATCTGAGCGGATTCGTAGTCATATCGTTCAATATTACCCCCCACATTTTTGGCGACACGCTGGTTATGAGCGTTGTACGTGTAGTTGGCGATTGTGCTGCCGCCGAGCTGGGCCACGGTCATACGGTTCCGATCACTGTACCCGTAGCCATAGGTGTTACCCGCCTGCGTCATTGCTGTTGTGTTTCCGTCGGCATCAACACTGAGCGCGTTGGTACCCATTGCAGCTTGACGTATCGCTCGATCAAATTTACATCACCCCATCTCAGGCCAAGCATCTCGCCTGCCCGCATGGCAGTCTCCATACCGAGAAGAAACGCGAGGCCTACGCGTTGCGTGGCGGTATCGGCAGCTAACCGTTCACCTAGGCCAAAGCCCAGCTTCATCCGCTCGATTTCATTAGCCGTGATGCGCCGCTTGCGACTCGGGGGCGCCTTGGGCCGCGTCACGTCTCGCATCGGGTTCTCCCGTAACCAGCCGAAGTCGCGGCGGCAGCTCTCGAACACTGTCCGCAGCAGCTTCATTTCTCGCAACACCGATGCGGGCGACACTGACTTCAACCGATCGTCCCTCCACCCGGCAATATCTGCTGCCGTGATTATCGCGAGTCGCTTGCTGGCCAGCGCGTGCCGGCCCATCGCGCCCAGTCGGAGCAGCTCCCACTTGAAGCCTTTGTGAAGGGGAGCCACGTCACGACCGTAGCGCTCAAGCGCTTCCGCAAAGGTCTTGTCGGGCAGCTTGACTCCGCCCAGCTGAGCCTCCTGCTCAAGGGCCCAGGCTGCGGCCTTTGCTTTGGTATCGAACACCTCCGACCCTCGCACGCCGCGCACCCATACCTGCGCCCGCCATTTTTTGCCCGACTTCTGGATGCTGGCCATTTACTCCCCAAAATGGGTGATTCGTGGGGGGAGAGACTAGGGCAATACGTTGCGACTTGTCGAATTAGGCCCAAAGAAAAAGCCCCTGAAACCGCACAACAGTGCGCCTTCAGGGGCCTTTTGTACCTCAAGCGTATTCACCCGCTTTTACATCAATGGTGCCCAAGAGGGGACTCGAACCCCTACGACTTACGTCGCTACCACCTCAAGGTAGTGCGTCTACCAGTTCCGCCACCTGGGCAGGTGTGTTGCGTGTTGCTGTCTTGCTTAACCTTTAGTGCTTGATCGGCTGTGCTGGCGGCGTGGAGCTGGCGGCGGCGGGAACGGCCGTCGGCACTTCGGAGGCAGCTGGTGCAGCGGGCTTCGCAGCCTGGGTCGCCGGCTTGACGGCGACAACGCCTGACATGACGCCCAGATCAGTGGTGGTGCTGTGTGACTGACCGTTGGCGTGCAGGTAGATGCCCATGCCTAGGCTCAGCAGGAAGAACAATGTAGCCAGCACGCCGGTGGCACGGGTCAGGAACGTGGCCGAGCCACGCGCACCGAATACCGTGGCCGATGCACCGCTGCCGAAACCGGAGCCAGCATCCGCGCCCGCGCCGTTCTGCAGCAGGATCAGCACGATCATTGCTGCAGCGATCAGGATGTAAAACACGCTGAAAATGACGAACATGATTTTCTATTGAGCCTGTGCGCTTAGTGCGCCGCGGCGCAGATTCCAAGGAAGTCGGATGCGGTCAGAGAGGCCCCGCCGATCAGTCCTCCGTCCACATCCGCCTGCGCGAATAATTCAGCGGCGTTGGCCGCTTTGACGCTACCGCCGTAAAGCAGTCGAGTCAGCCGGGCAATGATAACATCTTCTTTTTCCAGTTGGCTACGAATGAACGCGTGCACCTGCTGGGCCAGCTCTGGCGTGGCCGTGCGGCCGGTGCCGATCGCCCAGACGGGCTCATAGGCGATCACCGCGGTATCGAAGCTGGCAATGCCGTTCAGCGTCAGCACGGCCTGCAGCTGGCGGGCGATAACCGCCTTGGCCTCGCCTGCCTCGTGCTGCTCCAGCGTCTCGCCCACACAGAGAATCGGGGTGAGCCCGCCCGCCTTGGCTGCGGCAAACTTGCGCGCCACCAGCTCATCATTCTCGCCGTGATAGTGGCGGCGTTCGGAATGGCCAACCAACGCCCATTGCGCGCCGACATCGGCCAGCATCGCGGCAGAAACTTCACCGGTGTAGGCACCCTGCCCCTCGTGTTCGCTGACGTCCTGCGCGCCGATGCCCAGGCCGGAGCTGGCGTGCTGCGAGGCCAGCTCTGCTAAGTAAGGAAACGGTGGAAACACGATAACGTCGATCGAAGCCGGTTTGCCGGCGGCTACGTCGTTCACCAATGCGGTGGCCATGGATCGGCTGCCGTGCATCTTCCAATTGCCGGCGACGAGTTTCTTACGCATGGTCTGCTTCCGCTGCAATCAAACCGCAAGCTTACCGGCGGGTTGGAGCATCGGCAAACCGGCTCGCTACTGGCGTCTGCGTGCGCACCCGGTCAAGAATGGCCATTCACTCACAGGAATGACCTATGCCGCCCAGCCGTCCACTCAGTCTGATCACCGGCGCCTCGGCCGGCATCGGTGCCGCCTTTGCCCGGCAATTGGCCAAACTTGGCCACGACCTGGTACTCACGGCGCGACGGCTTGACCGGCTGGAAGCACTGGCCAGCGAATTGCGCGAACAGGACGGAGCAGTCGTGACAGTGCTGGCGAACGACCTGGCTGATCCTGGTGCCCCGCGAGCCCTGTTCGACGCGCTGCAGCAGCGCAATCTTCAGGTGGACTGGCTCATCAACAACGCGGGTTATGGCGTGCCCGGCACCTTGCTGGCGAATGATTGGGCGACGCACGCGGCGTCTTTGCAGGTGCTGCTGACAGCGCCCACTGAGCTTTCGTGGCTATTTCTGCCGGGTATGCGCAAACGCGGCTATGGACGGATCATCAACGTGGCGTCGCTGGCTGGGCATGTCCCCGGACCAGCGGGACATACGCTGTATGCGGCGTCCAAGGCGTATCTCATCAAACTTTCGCAGTCGCTGGCGCTGGAGAACCGCCCGGTCGGGGTGAACGTCTGCGCGCTGTGCCCGGGGTTCACCTGGTCGGAATTCCACGACGTCACCGGTACCCGCGACAAGATGAATCAGATGCCGGGCTTCATGTGGCTCACTGCCGAGGAAGTAGTGCGTCAGGGCATCGATGCGGTCGAGCGTGGCGACGCGGTGTATATCCCTGGCCGGGTCAATCGGACGATCAAGACGATTATTCAGCTGATGCCGGATCGATTGGCGATGTGGCTTTCGGCGCGGGAGTCGAAACGGTATCGGAATGCGGATGAAGGGCAGACTTCGTAGGTTCGGGTGAGCGCAGCGATGCCCAACTTTTTTGCGACATGGTTGAGCATCGCTGGCGCTCACCCCAACCTACGAGTTCGATGTCGCGTGCTGGATTTGCTCCTCCCCGTGCGACCGAAGGAAGTCCCTTCTTCGGGGCTTGCAGGAGGGAGGTTGGGAGGGGGTGGCTTTTGAGTTTGAGATCAAGAGCGCCCCCTCCCCAGCCCTCCCCTGCATGCAGGGGAGGGAGCACCGCCCAAAGATTGGGAGTCAGCGAAACACTTAGATCAGCTTGATCTCGCGCAGGCGCTGCATCAGGTATTCGTGCGAACTGATTGAGGTGGTGTAGCGACTCGGATTTTCCGGCGTGATGCACTCGGGTACCGGGTCGAGCACGACATCGGGGTTCGGGTGCAGGAAGTACGGCACCGAATAGCGCGGCTTGCGCGCATTCTCGTTTTGCGGGTTGACGACGCGGTGCGAAGTGGATGGATAAACGTGGTTGGTCAGGCGCTGCAGCATGTCGCCGATGTTCACCACGATGGCGTCGCCTTCGGTGGTGATCGGCAGCCACTCACCGTTGCTCAATACTTCCAGCCCTTCGGCGCTGGCACCGACCAGCAGGGTGATGAAGTTGATGTCCTCGTGGGCGCCGGCGCGCACGTTCGGGATGTTGTCCTGGGTGATCGGTGGATAGTGAATCGGCCGCAGAATGGAATTGCCCTGATCGGTCTTGTCGTCGAAGTAGTGCTCGGGCAAACCCACGTGCAGGGCCAGCGCGCGCAGCACGCGTGTACCGAGCTGATCGAGTGCCTCGTACAGGCCATAGCCGTACGGCTTGAACTCGGGCACTTCGGTGGGCCACAGGTTGGGCGGCATCACGTCGGCGAACTTTGAGTCGCGCGGAATCTCGCGACCGATGTGCCAGAACTCCTTGAGGTCGGCGTATTGGCTGTCCTTCGCGGTTTCCACTTTGTAGGGCGTGAAGCCACGCGCGCCACCACTGCCGGGCACGTGGTATTTCATCTTCGTTTCGGTGGGGAGTGCGAAGAAGCGTTGGAACGCATCATACGAGCCGTCAATCAACTCGCGCGCGATGCCGTGCCCGCTGATGCAGCAAAAACCAAACTCGCGATAGGCGGCGCCCAACTCGGCAACGAAGGCGTCGCGGTCGCTGTGGTAACGGCGAATGTCCAGAGTGGGAACGTGTTTCACGATACCTCAACAGAATGTGTCTTGGCTGCTGATTTTACGACGTCGGCAAGCCATGCCGCCAACTGCTGTACTTCCGCCGCATCCGCGGCCTCCACCGTTACGCGCACCAACGGCTCGGTACCGGAAGCGCGCAGCACAACCCGGCCGCGGCCCTGCAGAACCCGCTCCACTTCGGCCAATGCCTGTTGGACCTCGGTACCGGCCAGTGCTTCGCGGGCGCCATTGGCGCGCACGTTCAACATGACCTGCGGCAGTTTTTTGAGGCCCTTGCGCGCTGAGGCCAAATCTTCCCCGGACAAGGCCAACGCCTCCAGTACGGCCAGCGCGGCCACGATGCCGTCGCCCGTGGTGGCGCGATCCAGGCACAGGATGTGGCCCGAGGTTTCGCCACCGAGCATGGCGTCGTGTTCCCTCAACAACTGCATCACGTAGCGATCGCCGACATTGGCGCGCAGCAGGGGTACGCCCCATTCCGCCAGCGCCAGCTGCAGACCGTAATTGCTCATCAAGGTGCCCACCACGGGCTGCTTGAGCAGCCCCTGCCGGTGCAGGCTGCGGGCCAGTATGTAGAGGATGTCGTCACCATCGGCCAGCGCGCCATTGCGGTCGACCAGCATCAGCCGATCACCGTCTCCGTCGAACGCCATGCCGATGTCGGCAGCATGTTCGAGCACAGCCTGCTGCAATGCCTGGGGATGGGTGGAACCGACATCGCTATTGATATTGAAACCGTCCGGCTTGTCGCCAATGGCGACGACCTCGGCACCCAATTCGGCGAACACTTTGGGAGCCACCTGATAGGTCGCGCCGTGTGCGCAATCGAGCACGATCTTGGTGCCGCGCAGCGTGAAGTCCTCCGGCACGGTCGCTTTGCAGAACTCGGCGTAGCGCGCCACTGCATCGCTGATGCGGGTGGCCTTGCCCAGTTCTTCGGACGGCACGGTGACAAAGTCGGCGTCCACTTCTTCTTCGATCGCGAGTTCGACGGCATCCAGCAATTTTTCGCCATTCGCGGAAAAGAACTTGATGCCGTTGTCCTGGTGGGGATTGTGCGACGCGCTGATCACGATGCCGGCGCTGGCACGCATGGAGCGCGTCAGAAACGCGACGGCGGGCGTCGGCATCGGGCCCAGCAACCCGACGTCGGCACCAGCGGCGACCAGGCCGGCTTCCAGTGCGGATTCGAACATGTAGCCGGAGACGCGGGTGTCCTTGCCGATCAGCACCAGCGGGCGCTCATTGCCGGCGCGCGCCAGCACGCTGCCCACGGCGCGCCCCAGTCGCAGCATGAAATCCGCGCTGATCGGCCATTCGCCGACCGGACCACGAATGCCATCGGTGCCGAAATATTTACGTTGATTCATAGCGTCCTGGATTCCCGAAGGTTTTTCCGTTGCTGCGGCGGCAGCATAGCGCCGGCCTTCGACAAAGGGTGGCTTGGAATGAACTGGTGGCTGGCTCGGCGTGCGTGCGGGGAACTCGCCGCCAAGTTGTCCCTGCGATGGCGGGGTCGCCGCAACCCGTCGATCCTGCGAAGGCAGGAACCCAGCGCTCTTAATTCACCAAGAACTCAAAGTCCACTGGGTCCCTGCCTTCGCAGGGATGACGGCGTGGGGGGGGGTTGAGTGCTGCTGAAGCATTCAATCGTCGTCGGGCCACCGTGTCGTAGCCGTTTTTTCGTTGCGTTTGGGTACGACGTCTACCGCATGCACGCCCTGCCATACCGCCAGTGCATCCACGGTCGCAGCCACGTCGTGTACGCGCACCATGCGGGCGCCTCGCTGAACCGCGATCAGCGCCGCGGCGGCTGAACCTGCAGCGCGTGCGGCGGGTTCGCTTTTGCCGGTCAGCGTACCAATCATCGATTTGCGCGACAGGCCGGCGTATACGCCGCTACCCAGGTTGCTGAAGCGCTCCAGCGCACTGAGCAACGCCAGATTGTGCTCCAGTGTTTTACCGAAACCGAAACCTGGATCGAGCATGACCTTGCGCCGGTCGATACCCGCCAGTTCGCACGCAAACAGCCGATCCGTCAAAAAGCGATGCACTTCGCCGACCACGTCGTCGTAATGAGGGTCGGCCTGCATGCTGCGCGGCTCACCCTGCATATGCATCAGGCACACGGGCACGCCCAATTCGGCTGCGGCTTCCATGGCGCCATCCTGGCGCAGCGCCCATACGTCATTGATCATCCCGGCACCCGCCGCCACCGCAGCGCGCATGACTTGCGGCTTGGACGTGTCGATCGCGATCGGCAACGTCGTTTGCGCGATGAGCTGCTCGATGACCGGCAAAACGCGGCGCAATTCTTCCTCGAGCGATACTTCGGCAGCACCGGGGCGGGTGGATTCGCCGCCAACGTCGAGCATGTCAGCGCCCTCTTCCGCCATCCGCAGGCCGTGAGCTACCGCCGCTTCCACGCTGTCGTGGTGACCATCGGCGGAGAACGAATCCGGAGTGAGATTGAGGATACCGACAACGCGTGGACGGTCCAGTCGCAGCGGGCGCCCAGCGCAGTCAAGCACCGTGGCAAACAGATCGATCGACATACTCAAACTCCGCTGACCTGATACGTGATGGTCACTATGTGATGCGCCTAAGCGATAGCGCTTCGGTCAGCATCAAGCCTGGGCAACGTTGCCGCCGAGTTCACCCATGTAGCGCCGGTAGAAGCGCAGTTCGTCGATCGAATCGCGGATGTCCGACAGTGCCGTGTGCGCCGATTCCTTGCCCAGACTCTTCGCGATGTTCGGTGCCCAGCGCCGGGCCAGCTCCTTGAGCGTGGACACATCCAGATTGCGGTAGTGGAAATAACGCTCCAGCCGCGGCATCTGTCGATACATGAAGCGCCGATCCTGGCAGATCGAATTGCCACACATCGGCGACTTGCCGGGCGGCACCCACGCGCGCAGAAACTCGACCGTGGCCTGCTCGGCCATCGCATGGTCGGTTTCCGAAATCAGTACCTGCCGCCACAGACCCGACTTATGGTGCTGGTTGCAATTCCAGCTATCCATCGATTCGAGGCGGTCGATTTCGTGACGGATCGCGAACACCGGGCCCTCGGCAAGCACGTTTAGGTGCTTGTCGGTAACCACCGTGGCGATCTCCAGAATCGAGTCGTTGTCAGTATCGAGGCCGGTCATCTCCAGATCGATCCAGATCAGGTTGTCGTCGTTGGCTTGGCTCATGGACACTCCTTGGGTAGCCAAGTTTATCAGTCTTGCCGGGCATGCCCATGCCGGGCGGGCTTTTGAGCATGCGATGATGGTGCGGCCTGTCCCAATGACTCCCGCATGCAGACCTTCTTCTGGCACGACTACGAGACCTTCGGCGCCGACACGCGGCGCGACCGGCCGGTACAGTTTGCCGGCATCCGCACGACGCTGGAGCTCGAAATCATCGGCGAGCCGGTGATGTTCTACAGCAAGCCTCCGCTGGAGATGCCACCCCACCCCGACGCCTGCATGATCACCGGTATTACCCCGCAGCTGGCCGAACGTGAAGGTGTCATCGAAGCCGAATTCGCGGCGCGGGTGCACGAGCAACTGGCCGAGCCAGGCACCTGTGGCGTGGGTTACAACTCGTTGCGTTTTGACGACGAATTCACGCGACAGATGCTTTACCGCAATTTCTACGAGCCGTACGGTCGCGAGTGGGAAAACGGCAATTCACGTTGGGACCTGATCGACCTGGTGCGGATGTGCCAGGCGCTGCGCCCGGAAGGCATTGTGTGGCCCACGCGCGAGGACGGCACGCCCAGCTTCAAGCTGGAACATCTGGCCAGCGCAAACCAGCTGAAGCAGGAACGCGCGCACGATGCGTTGTCCGATGTGTATGCGCTGATCGACCTGGCGCGGCTGGTCCGCGTGCGACAGCCGCGACTATGGGACTGGTATTTCAACCTGCGGCGCAAGCAGAAAGTGTTCGAGCTGCTGGATGTGGTGAACATGACGCCGATGGTGCACGTGTCATCGCGCTATCCGGCCAGCCGGCATTGCCTTGCCGTGATTGCGCCGCTCGCGGCACATCCCAGCCGTGCCGGCGAAATTATCGTGTACGACCTGACCACCGACCCAGCCACTTGGCTGGCGCTGGACGAAGACGAGATCGCCGATCGCATCTTCACCACGCGTGCCGATTTACCGGAAGGGGTCGAGCGCATTCCGCTGCGCACCGTGCGCGCGAACCATGCGCCAGCGCTGGCACCGTTGTCAGTGCTGCAAGGCGTGGACTTGAATCGCCTGCAGCTGGATCTGGATCGTTGCGTGGCACACCGCGATGTACTGCATGCGATGGATGGATTGGCGGAGAAGCTGCGGCGGGTGTTTCAACGCGCTACCGAACTGCCGCCGCCTGAGGATCCGGAGCTGGCGTTGTATGGCGGTGGTTTCTTGCCCGATGCTGACAAGAAACTGCTGGCCCAGGTGCGCGCCACGCCACCGGCAGCCTTGGGTCAGCGCAACTTCCCGTTTCGCGACCCACGTTACCCGGAGCTGCTGTTCCGCTATCGCGCGCGCAACTGGCCGCAGTCGCTGGATGCCGATGAGCGCGAGCGCTGGGACGCATTCCGGCGCGCGCGGCTGACCCGCCCGACGCCACTCACCAGCCTCACCCTCGACGATTACTTCGCACGGCTGACCGAATTGCGCAGCGATCCCCTTGCCCAGGACAAGCTGGTTTTGCTGGACCAATTGCAGGCCTGGGGCGAGGAGCTTGCTAACGACCTCGATCTATCCCGTGGCTTGGGGTGAGCGGTTGCGATGCCCAACATTCCGGCGACGACGATGTTGGGCGTCGCTGCGCTCGTCCCAACCTACGGACCTACGTTTACTTTGAGATCTGACTGACATGTCGAAAGTTTATTTCACGCCCGCGACGTTCCGCTTCCTGCGTGCGCTTGATCGCCACAATAGTCGCGAGTGGTTTGCCGAGCACAAGGATGATTACGAGCGCCACGTGCGCGAACCGTTCCTTGCGTTGATCACCGATATGCAGGCGCCGTTGAGCAAGATCAGCGCGCACTATCGCGCTGATCCGCGCAAGAACGGCGGCTCGCTGTTTCGTATCTATCGCGACACGCGCTTCTCCAACAACAAGCTGCCGTACAAGCCCTGGCAGGGCTCGCGTTTCTTCCATGAGCGACGGCACGAGATTCCCGCACCGTCGTTCTACGTGCACATCCAGCCAGGCGACTGTTTTGCCGGTGGCGGCATATGGCATCCGGAGCCGGATGCGTTGAAGCGTATCCGCGGTTTCATCGCCGACAACCCTGCCGCATGGAAGCGTGCCACGCAGAGCAAATCATTCCGTGAGCACCTTACGTTCTGGGGCGAATCATTGAGCCGTCCGCCGCGTGGTTTCGACCCCGCGCACGAATTGATCGACGATCTGAAACGCAAGGATTTTGCCGTCGGCGAAAACTTCGACGAAGCGCTTGCCTGCTCGGAAGAACTGTTGCCGTGGATCGTCGCCACGTTCAAGCGCGTCTCGCCGATGGTCGACTATCTGTGCGCGGCGCAGGAACTGGAGTTCTAGTCCGTCCGCAAATGCGCGCCGCGACCACGCTGCGCGCGCATCGACCAGATCGCAGCACCGATTCCGATCAACGCAGTCATGGCCACGTAGTGGGCCGGTGCCAGTACGCCGAAGCGTTTCACCAGCAGCCCGATCAGCGGCGGCGTGAGCCCGCCGAACAGCGCATAGGCAATGTTGTACGAGAACGATAGTCCGGAGAAACGTACCGCCGGTGGAAACGCTACCGCCATCAGCGCCGGCACCACGCCGACCACGCCGACACTGAAGCCGGCCAGCGCATACAGCGCGACGAAATGCGCGCCGCCGGCCTGCAGATCCAGATACAAGGCATAGCTGCAAAGCAACAGTCCGATCGCGCCTAACAACAGCGTGCGTGCATAGCCGAGACGATCGGCCAACCAGCCATAAGCCAGGCACCCCAGCCCCAGCGTGAACGAAGCCACGCTGTTGCCGAGGAACACGCGCACCGGGTCAATATGGAAGTTCGCCTGTATCAGCGACGGCGTCATCAGGATGATCACCACGATCGCAGCGGTAAGCATCCAGGTCACCAGCATCGACAGCAACACGCTCGGCAAATGGTGTTTCAGGACTTGCCGCAACGGCAACCCGGACACCAGTTCGCGACGCGCATGCATCGCTTCGAACACCGGCGTCTCACTGAGCCAGCGGCGTAGCCACACGGCGAAAAAGCCGAACACGCCACCGACCAGGAACGGCAGTCGCCAACCCCACGCGAGCACCTCGGCCGGCGCAAAACCCCGGCTGATCGCGGCAGCCACCAGCGAGCCAATGAGGATCCCGACAGTGAGGCCGGAGGTCAGGCTGGCGCAGGCAAAACCGACCCGCCGCGCTGGTACGTGCTCGGCCACGAACACCCAAGCGCCCGGCACCTCGCCGCCGACCGCGATGCCCTGCATCACCCGCAGCAGAAGCAACAGCAAGGGCGCGAGCATGCCGATCTGCGCGTACACCGGCAGCAGGCCGATACCGAGCGTCGGCAGCGCCATCAGGAATACGCTGAGCGTGAACATCTTCTTGCGCCCCAGCGTGTCGCCGTAGTGCGCCATGACGACGCCACCCAGCGGACGCGCGAGGTATCCAGCTGCAAAAATGCCATAGACCTGCAACCGCGCCAGCCACTGCGGCGTGTCCTGCGGAAAGAACAGATGGCTCAGCGGATTGGCGAAGAACACGAACACCACGAAGTCGTAGAACTCCAGCGCCCCGCCGAGCGCAGCAAGCCCCAGCGTTCGGATGTCGCGGCGGTCCAGCGCACGCTCGGGCGATCGGGAAGATGTGAGCGAGTTAGCGGCAATTGTCATCGAACGGACCTGTCCAAACGCGGCGAGTGGCCCGGCAACATAGCATCAGCAGCGCCATGCCCTCAAAGGCGAAGTGAGTGCCTTGACCGACGGGATTGGGCATGGCACCAAAATGGCGTATCTTCTCGCACAGTCAGGCCCTCAAATTCAGCAACGCGCATGAATCGCCATGAGAGCTGCAAGCCTTTATCAACGTAACAAGGAGAGTCGTCGATGAGCATGAGCAAGCGGTTGGCCGCCGAATTTTTCGGCACGTTCTGGTTGGTCCTGGGAGGCTGCGGCAGCGCCGTGCTGGCGGCGGCCTTCCCCGATCTCGGGATTGGTTTCGCGGGGGTGGCGCTCGCCTTTGGCCTCACCGTACTGACGATGGTTTATGCGGTAGGTCATATTTCCGGCGGCCACTTCAATCCGGCAGTCACCGTGGGCCTTTGCGCCGGCGGCCGCTTCCCGGCACGGGACGTCGTTCCCTACGTCGTGATACAGGTTATTGGTGGCATCGCCGCTGCTGCCGTGCTGTACCTCATCGCCAGCGGCAAGCCTGGCTTTGACGCGGGTGCCAGCGGCTTTGCCTCGAACGGTTTCGGCGCGCATTCGCCGGGCGGCTACTCGATGCAGGCGGCGATCGTCTGCGAACTGGTGATGACAGCGTTCTTCCTGATCGTGATCCATGGCGCCACCGACAAGCGCGCACCTGCCGGCTTCGCCGGCATCGCGATCGGCCTCACGCTGACCCTGATCCATTTGATCAGCATCCCGGTCACCAACACCTCGGTCAACCCGGCACGCTCTACCGGCGTGGCTCTGTTCCAGGGCGGTTGGGCGATCGAACAGTTGTGGCTGTTCTGGCTCATCCCGCTGATCGGCGGTGCGATCGGCGGATTGATCTACCGCCATCTGCTGGAAACACGCAACTGATGTGAAAAGCCCCGCCAACTGGCGGGGTCTTTATTTACATGCGCCCTGCGGTCTAGCGGGGTTGCTGCTTCACGCTTCGGAAAACGGAAACGCGACTACCTCGGCAATCGCATCTGCGCCGGCCAGGCACATCAGCAGGCGCTCCACGCCTAGTGCCACGCCGGCGCAATCGGGCATCGCGTCGAGCACGGCAAGCAGATTTTCATCGATGGGGATTTCTCGCTGGCCGCGCGCACGGCGTACGGCGTTGTCGCGCTCGAATCGCGCACGCTGCTCCGCTGCGTCGTTTAATTCATGATAGCCATTGGCCAGCTCGTAGGGGCCCAGGTACAACTCGAAGCGCTCGGCCAGCGGTGTTTCAGCAGGACGGATCTTCGCCAACGCGCACTGGCTGGCCGGGTAATCGTGAATCACGGTGATGCGGTCACGCGGAAACGCTGGCTGCAACCGATGGGTGATCAGCAAATCCAGCCAGTCGTCGCGGGTCAGCCCTGCGGGATCGATGTTCTGGCCTTCCAGCAACGCACGCAAATCGTCGATCGGTGCGTGCAGTGGATCGATACCGAGTTCGTCGATAAAAAACTGGCGATAGTTCTCGATGACCACTTCGGCCCGGCGCCCCCGCGTTGCCAGCGCCGCCTCCACCAGGATGATGGTTTCCTCCATCAGCCGGCGATGATCCCAGCCGACGCGATACCACTCCAGCATGCTGAATTCAGGATTGTGCCGACCACCGGCCTCGCCGTTGCGGAACACGCGACCGAGCTCGTAGCAATCGCCGACACCGGCTGCCAGCAGACGCTTTAGTGGATATTCGGGCGACGTGCGCAGCCAGCGTTCGCGCGCGCCAGCATCAACGTGACCGCTGAACAGGGTGTGGAAGCTTTCGATGTTCGGATCGGTATTGCCGCTGGCCGAAAGAATCGGTGTCTCCACCTCCAGTACGTGACGCTCGGCGAAAAACGAGCGGATCAGCGTGTAGATCAGCGCGCGTAATTGCAGCGATGCAAGCAGCGTCGGCATTAGCGGCCGCCCTCGTGTTCGGCCAGCAGCGCCAGCAGGCGTGCCTCGTCCCACACTTCCACTCCAAGCTCCTGCGCCTTGTCGAGCTTGGACCCAGCGGCTTCGCCGGCGACAACGTAGCTGGTCTTTTTTGACACCGAGCCCGACACCTTGGCGCCGAGTGTTTCCAGTCGCTCCTTGGCGTCTTCGCGACTAAGTGTGGACAGGGTGCCGGTGAGCACCACGGTCTGCCCTTCCAAAGGTGCCGTCGTGGCACGTGCCGCCTGTGGAATCGCCGACAGCAGGCGCTGCATCGCTGCTTCGGCTTCGCGCAGCGGTGCAAGATTCGTCTCGTCCGCAAGAAACGCTTCAAGGTTGGTTGCAGCAGCCGAAGGCAGGCCGGCAACAATCCAGTGTGCAGTACCGGCGGCGATCAGCTGCTCGAGCGTCGGGTAAAGCTCGGCGAGCAGTCGTGTACTTTTCGGGCCGAGCTTGCTGATCTTCAACCTGTCCAGCAGCACCGCAAGATTCAATTGTCCGCGTAGTTTCGGCGATGGCGCGGCCTCGTCGCTGAAAACAATGCCGGTGGCCAGCAGCGCATCGACCACCCGCTGGTTGCCCTCCTGCGCAAAAAATGCGGCGATCGAAGTGGCCACTTCGTCACCGATATCGGGCAACACGCGCAGTACCGCTGCAGGCATATTTCGTATGACATCGAGGCGGCCGAGCCAAGCCGCCAACGTCTTTGCGGTGCTCTCGCCGATATGCATGATGCCCAGCGCAAACAGGAAGCGGGCCAGCGTGGTGTGCTTACTGGCGGCAATGCCTTCGACCAGGTTTTCCGCCCACTTGGTGGCGACCTTGCCGGCCTTCACTGTTTCCGGCGTCGTACCATCGCGCTCATCGATGGCCTGTTTCATTGCCACGAAACGCTCGACGGTCAACCCATACAGATCGGCGGGTGTCTGCACGATGTTCGATTCGACCAACGCTTCGGAAAGACGCTCGCCGAGGCCTTCGATGTCCATCGCGCGACGCGACGCGAAGTGGATCAACGCCTCCTTGCGCTGCGCCGCACACACCAGCCCACCGGAACAGCGCCAGGCAGAGGCACCCTCCTCACGCACCAGCGCAGATCCGCAGACCGGGCAAACGGTGGGCATCTGCCAGGGGTGGGTGCCTTTGGGCCGGCGCTCCTCCACCACTCGCACCACTTCCGGAATCACGTCGCCGGCCCGGCGCACGATCACCGTATCGCCGACACGCACGTCGAGCCGCGCGATCTGGTCGGCGTTGTGCAGCGTCGCATAGGTAACCGTGACGCCAGCGACCTGTACCGGCTCCATCCGTGCGCGTGGCGTGACTGCGCCAGTACGACCGATCTGTACTTCGATATCCAGCAGCCGCGTCATCTCTTCCTGAGCGGGAAACTTGTGCGCGATCGCCCAGCGTGGCGCACGCGAAACAAAGCCCATCTCGCGTTGGCCTGCGTAGTCGTCGAGTTTGTAGACCACGCCGTCGATGTCATACGGCAGCGCATCGCGCTTTGCGCCAATACGGCG
>Ga0302220_10001194_pt1 | contig 20550 bp, 23 predicted proteins | sample II_Palsa_E1_3_FD_194572 | JGI IMG/M metagenome (GOLD analysis project Ga0302220, IMG submission 194572) | Peat permafrost microbial communities from Stordalen Mire near Abisko, Sweden - II_Palsa_E1_3 | ecosystem: Environmental > Terrestrial > Soil > Palsa > Peat permafrost | place: Sweden...
GCCCCGTGCTCGATGAAGACGCTCGCCGAAATTGCTAACGGCATGTCGCTCGGCCTGATTTCAAGAGCAGCCGACGTGACGCTTAAAGAACGCCGGCCGCTTGTCCTGCTCGCGCGCGAGACACCGCTCACGCTGGCGCATCTGCGCAACATGACCGCCGTAACGGAGATGGGCGCCATCGTGGCCCCGCCCGTTCCCGCGTTCTATACCCGGCCGCAATCGCTCGGACAACTGATAGATCACACGCTCGGACGCGTGCTCGACCTGTTCGGGTTCGAGACAGGCACCGTTACGCGCTGGCGGGAAGCTGCCGAAGAACCACTTTCCGCATGAAGGTTACTCAAGCATCAGCAGTCAGTACGACCACCAGGAGACGATCGATGAACACTATCCACATGACCCATCACGAAGCCGAGAAAATTCCGGTCACCATTTTGGCCGGCTTCCTTGGCGCGGGCAAAACGACGCTATTGAACTACATCCTGCGCGAAAACCACGGCCGCAAGATTGCCGTGATTGAAAACGAGTTCGGCGAAATAGGCATCGACGGCGGTCTCGTGCTTGAATCGACCGAAGAAATCTACGAGATGACGAACGGCTGTGTCTGCTGTGTCGGCGCGGTGCGCGAGGATCTCGTGCGCATCGTACGCACGCTGATCGACAGGCCCGAGCGGCTCGATCACATCATTGTGGAGACGAGCGGTCTTGCCGATCCCTATCCGGTCGCGCAAACCTTCTTCCTCGACGATCCAATCGCGAAACAGGTCACGCTCGACGCCGTCGTGACGATGGTGGACGCGAAGCATATCGCGGCACATCTGGACGACATCCTCCTCGACGGTTCTGACAATCAGGCTGTCGATCAGATCGTGTGCGCAGACCGCATTGTGATCAACAAGATAGATCTTGTGAGCGAGCAGGAAGTGGCCACCCTGACCGCCCGGATTCGCGCATTGAACGCCACCGCCGACATCGTCCCGTCGAGCTATGCGCTGATCGACCTGGGGAAGATCCTCGGCGTGGGCGCCTCCGAGTTCTCACAGCAGCTGGTCGAAACGGGCGGACTTTCCGGGCATGAGCACGGGCATGAGGATCACGAGCACCACGAGCACGCGGATGAGCAAGAACACGAACACGAACACGATGCCAGTGTCTCGTCGGTCGGTATCGAAGTATCCGCCGAGGTCGATCTCGACGCTTTGCAGGACTGGCTCGCCCAACTACGCACATCGGATGCGACCAAACTGTTTCGCATGAAGGGCATTCTTGCCGTGCGAGGGCAGCCGTGCCGCTATGTGCTGCAAGGCGTGCATAACGTTATCGAACTGCGCGCGGCGCAGGCCTGGGGTTGCGAGCCCCGGACCAGCCGCATTGTTTTTATCGGCCGCGATCTCGATCGTGCCGAGCTGACCGACCGCTTCCATGCCTGTCTCGGCGCACCTATAACGGCCTGACGGGTTGAACAGCCGGCCCGCGGATGACGCGTGGCGCGACTGCTGCCACAACAGCGCGAGCACATGTGCCGCGTGCAGCGGACCGTGGGCTGGTCAATAACGAAAATTCAGGAGACATTCGATGAACATCGCCCCACACCCTGTCGATCAGCGCCTGCCGAAGCGCCAGATGATTACGCTCGGATTGCAGCACATGCTGGTGGCTTATATCGGCGCGATTGCAGTGCCGCTCATCGTCGCGTCGGCGCTCAAGATGTCGGCCGCCGACACGACCGTCCTGATCAGCACCGCGCTCTTTTGCTCGGGTATCTCGACACTCCTGCAGACCATCGGCTTCTGGAAATTCGGCGTGCGTTTGCCGATCCTGCAAGGCGTTGCGTTCAGCAGTGTCGGACCGGTGATCGCCATTGGCTCGAATCCGAATGTCGGCTTTGCGGGCGTGTGCGGCGCCGTGATCGGGGCGGGTTTATTCACCCTGTTCGCAGCCCCTTTGGTCGGCCGGCTGCGACGCTTCTTTCCTCCTGTCGTGACTGGTTGTATCGTGACCGTGATCGGCTTGCAATTGTTTCCGGTGGCCTACGAGTGGGCAGCAGGCGGGCGGCAAAACCCACAATTTGGCGCATCGCCATTCCTGCTGGTCGCGCTGTTCGTCGCCCTCGTGATACTCGCGGTCAATCGCTTTGGCTCGCCGTTCCTGCGCAACCTGTCGGTGTTGATCGGGCTGATTGCCGGCGGCATCGTCGCGTGTCTGCTCGGGATGGGGAACTACAGCGGTGTCAGGAGCGCGCAGTGGTTCACCGTACCTTATCCGTTCCACTTCGGCACGCCGGTATTCGCCGTCGTACCGGTGCTGACCATGATCGTTGTCATGGTCGTGCAGATGGTCGAGTCAATGGGGCTCTTCATCGCGATCGGCGGCATTGTCGACAAGCAAGTCACCGAAGAAGACGTCGTGCGCGGCCTGCGCGCTAACGGCCTTGCCAGCGCCATTGCCGGGATGTTCGCCGCGTTTCCGTTTATCGCGTTCATGGAGAACGTCGGGCTCGTGATCCTCACGGGTGTGCGAAGCCGCTGGGTCGTTGCCACAAGTGGTGCGTTGATGTGCGTCGTGGCCCTGGTGCCGAAGATAGGCGCGGTCGTCGCTGCGACGCCTGCCGCCGCGCTCGGCGGAGCGGGGATCGCCATGTTCGGCGTCGTCGTGGCAGCGGGCGTGCAGACGCTCTCGAAGGTCGACTTCGAAAGCAATCGATACAACGTATTGATCGTGGGTTTCACGATCGCGACAGCGCTGATTCCCGTGATGGCCCCCGAGGTATTCAGGCAGATGCCCGAGTGGACCCAGCCGTTCCTGCATAGCGGCGTCGTGCTCGCCTGTCTCGTCTCCGTGGCCCTCAATGCGGTCCTTAACGGCGCGCACGAGGAAGTCGTGGTCGAGACACATCAACTGGTCCGGGAATAAGGAAAACCCACCCAAACCGAATTGTGCGGCGGCCGTCTCTGCGCCGCTGCAGGATATGCGTTGCAAGGAGAAACAAAAAGTGAGCACCCGAAACGAAGCCCTGTTGATCAGGAATCCGATTGCTGTCATGAGCGGCCTGCGCGGCGAACACGCCCGGCTCGGTCAGGTCGACCTGCGCATTCGCGCGGGACGGATCGAGGAAATCGGGCCGCAACTCGTGGCGAGAGAAAATGAAAGAGTCATCGACGCCAGTTCCTGCGTCGTCTATCCGGGATGGGTCAACACGCATCATCATCTGTTCCAGAACTTGTTGAAGGCGGTCCCCGCCGGTATAAACGCAGATCTCCAGGAATGGCTTGCCGCGGTGCCGTACCCTCGGCTCGCGCGCTTTACACCTGACCTGGCTCGCATCGCCGCCCGGTTGGGACTGGCGGAACTCCTGCTCTCAGGTGTGACGACCTGCGCCGATCACCATTATCTTTACCATGCAAACGGCACGACCGAAACCGGCGACATCCTGTTCGAGGAAGCCGCTGCGTTCGGCATGCGCTTCGTGCTGTGCCGCGGTGGCGCACTTCAGGCGGCGGGGGACCATCCGGGGTTTGCGAACAGCGTGTTGCAGCCGGAGTCACTTGACCAGATGCTCGGCGACATCGAGCGCCTGAAGTCTCGCTATCACGATGCCCGCCCCGACTCCATGCGCCGGGTCGTGGTCGCACCCACCACGCCGACCTTTTCGTTGCCGCCCGCGCTGTTGCCGGAGATCGCACGCGCAGCACGCGGCATGGGCTTGCGTCTGCATACGCACTTGTCCGAGACGCGTCGCTACGTCGACTTCTGCCGGGAGAAATTCGACATGCTGCCCGTCGAATTTGTCGCGGAGCATGAATGGCTTGGGCCAGATGTATGGTTCGCCCATCTGGTTCATCTGCACCCCGGCGAGATCGCGATGCTCGCGGAAACGGGTTCTGGTTGCTCGCATTGCCCGGTCAGCAATGCGCGGCTTGGCAGCGGTATTGCGCCCGCGCCGCAGATGGCGGCAGCAGGCGTGCCCATGTCACTGGGCGTGGACGGCGTGGCCTCGAACGAGTCCGGGAGCATGACCAACGAAGCGCATTTCGCATGGTTATTGCACCGTGCGGCGCAACAGGTGTCCGCCACTACCGTGGAAGAAACCATTCACTGGGGGACGGCCGGCGGCGCGGGCGTGCTCGGTCTGGATGCGGTTGGTACGCTGGAAGTGGGCAAGGCGGCAGACCTGGTGCTGTACGACGTCGACGCGCTGCGTTTCAACGGCTTTCACGATATGGCGATCGCGCCGGTCGCGGCCGGCGAGCCAACCAAAGTTCGATACAGCATCGCGAACGGTCGCGTTGTAGTCGACGCCGGAGTGATCCCCGGGCTGGATCTGGATGAGCTTCGGCGGGATGCCAGAGAGGGGGTAAAGCAGCTGCTCGGATAGGATGGTGCGGGTATGTAAGGTGTGTCTCTGGCCTCGTTCACTTGCGCGCTCTTCTAAGGCGCAAGTGAACGAGGCCAGGGCAACGTGTCTGGTTTTCACTGGCCGCTGCCAGGAGCCAGTGACCGGTTCGAGAGCGCGCGGACAACTCGTACGCGACAGTCAGTCTCATGATGCTTGAACCGGTACGCATCACAAATACCGCGTGCCCTACTAAGCTGTTGCTATCAACCCAGCCGCTTAAATCCCCACCGCAGCCGGATTCATCTCGATGTGCAGAACCACCAGCCACAACTTCGGACAATCGGGCGCTATCTTGAGCGCCGGGTTGGTCTTGTCCACGGGGGTGATACAGCCCTTCTCGCGCGCCAGCAAATACGCGCGCCGTGCGTCTGACTGCAGCCATATGCTCACTAGACCGCACGTCAGGAAACTGAAAATGGTCGTGACAAGACTCGGCGCACTCGGATCAAGCTGCTGCACCGCATACGCGAATGCCATAGTCAGAACCTGGTTCGCCACGATAGCGACACACACCACCTTCGCCATGCCCCTGATCCGCATGGCCGTATGAAGCTTTAACACGATTGTGTACTCTTGTCTGAACGCTGGTAAATGTTAGTTCGTTGATCGCCGTGCTTATTGTCGTGCTTGTTGCCCTGCTGCTTAGTGAACCATTGTCACCGGTGTTTGCATGCTCCGCCATAACTTGTTCATCACCCACCATCGGGTAAGAAAGCCCAGGTGACTGGCATCGACCAGGACAATGTCCGAGCGTTTTTCCGCCGCGCACGCCGCAATGGTTCCTGCCACGGGCCCGAACACGCGCGACCAGTGATACGGAACCCCAGCATCGTCAAGAATGGCGCGTGTCTGGCTAAGGGCGCTCAGCATCGCACGCTTTTCCTGCAAGCGCAGCACACCACGGGAATGAAACGCACTGGCGCGTCCCTGGTCCGGCAGCTCAAGCACCTCCATCAACTCGACCTCGGACACGCAGTGCTCGGCGAACAGAAATGCAGCATGCCGTGCGGCCTGAAGTGCGCCTTCCTTGTTTATCACCGGTATGAGTACCCGTAACATATGCGTCCCCGTTTCATCTATCACTACAACTTGATTACAGCAGGTCCGGTGTTAAACGCGAGCAGAGTTTCGGGCCTGCCGCGTAAAAATTGTGTCAAGGCGACCTTACAAGCGCAAGCTTGGCTGCATCGTCCGGTGGCGTTTTCAGGCTGGCCGAGAACTGCCTCATGCGAAACGCCACGCGTTGGGCATATCCCTTGCCGCCCCCGCTGTACCGTTTGAGCGCAACGCCCAAGTCGCCGCCCGACGCATCGAGATACTCACGCAGGATTGACGAACCTATCCGCACGTTCTCGGCGGGCTCGGTCAGATCGTTGCCCGATGCAAATACTTGCGGATGAGCAGCCGGAAGAATCTGCATCAGCCCCTGCGCGCCGGCAACGCTGACCGCCTGCCGGTCGAACCCTGACTCGGTTGCAATGACCGCGAGCAAGAGCACGGGTGACATTGCATATTCGTTTGCCGCGCTGATGACCGCACGCGCAATCAGCGTGGACTCCTGCCGGGCCACACGGAACTGCCGCCATAACACCGCTGCTACATTGGCCACCTGTGGCGATTCGCTCGACGCGGATTCAATACTCGCCGATATTTGCCCGTCAGGCACTGATTGGCCAGCGGTTGCATCGCTTGCATCGGTTGCGTATGCCGCGCTTGCGGCCATGAACGAAAACGCGCAGAGGGCAAGTTTCGCGCGCAACCGTCGCCTTGATTCTTTTGACTGGTTCTCATGCATCACGGTCCCTTCTCGTTTGCGTCCCGGAAGGCTACGCCGCCCGGCGTATCGATCGGGATAAAAGCGGACCATGCCGTATCAAGAACGCGTCAAGACGTGAGCGTCCAGGGTAGATTTTATGAAAGCTATACGCTCTCCTGCGCCATTTAAACGTGGTCATTGCGCGAGCAGAGCGACACTTTCGGTCTCCATCAAGAGAGTCAAAAACATGCACGCCCTGACGTTCTGGAAACGCGCGGCCAAACAAAACGAGCCGGACGATGAAGGCACACGATCGAACGTCACCGGACGTCGAACGCGTCAGCGAACACTGCTTGCTGTATCGCTGGGCGGGACCGTGGTTGCCGCAATAGCAATAACGTTAGGTCTGCCGGCGACCGGTCTGGCGGTTTATATCGCGGCTACGCTGCCGTTTGCGCTTTTCCCTTAAGCGGTGGTTGCGCCGCTCATGCTGAGCGGCGCTAGCGCGCCATCAAACGCACATGGGATCGCCGCCAAACAACGCGTAAAACCAACGCCTACTGCGCACCCACAAGCCTATAGCCCACCCCAGTCTCCGTCACAATATGAACCGGCTGTGCCGGATCAAGCTCAAGCTTGTGGCGAAGGTGTCCCATATAGACGCGCAGATAATGCTGGTTCTCCACATACGCGGGTCCCCAGACTTCACGCAGCAATTGCTGATGCGTAATCACTCGCCCGGCATGACGTACTAGCGTAGTCAGCAGCCTGTATTCGATCGGCGTGAGATGAATCAGCTCACCGTCACGCGTGACACGCCTTTCAGACAGATCCACCGATACCGGCCCAAACCGAACCTGCGGTGTCTCCTGCTGCCCGCCGCGGTTACGCCGTCTTAGCTGCGCACGAATTCGCGCGAGCAACTCCGACACACCGAATGGCTTCGTCAGATAGTCGTCCGCTCCCGCATCCAGTGCTGCCACCTTCGCGTCTTCGTGAGTGCGTGCCGAGAGCACGATCAACGGTTGTTCGGTCCAGGTACGCAGTTCACGAATCACATCGATACCATCGGTGTCCGGCAAGCCAAGGTCAACGACAATAAGATCCGGCAGCCGAAAGGCGGCTTCGCGCAAACCCTGCTGTCCCGTTTCAGCTTCGAACACGGTCATGCCCTGCGCTTCAAGCGTGCTTCTGACGAAACGGCGAATCTGCTTGTCGTCTTCTATGACGACAATGGTCAACGTAGGCTCGCTCATGGATTATCCGTATGCACGGCAGCGTCCGGCCCGTCGCCATCTTCCTCGGGAAGCGCCTCGAAGGGCGGCGTCTGATCGGCCGGCAACGTGAACCAGAACCTTGCGCCCAACACCTTCCCTTCACCATCCGATCTGTTCTCAGCGCCGATCTTTCCGCCATGCGCCTCCACGATCGCCCGGCAGATTGCCAGGCCCAGGCCAATCCCCGGCTTGGCGGATTCCTTCTCTCCACGCGTGAATTTATCGAAGAGCGTTTGTTGTATGCCCGGCGGCAGACCCGGACCGTCATCATCGACGCAAACCCTCACGTAGCGCTCGCCCGAGTGCTGTTCGACCGCTGCGTGGATGGACAGCGATGAATCACGCGGCGTGTATTTCGCCGCATTCTCAAACAGGTTGGCGAGCAGCCGTTCCATCAGAACCGCATCCAGTTGTATCAACGGGAGATCGGCGGGAACGCGAACCTGCACCGTATGCCCGGCGAGCGTACGGCGGCATACGGCCAGCGCCGCGCCAACCACTTCCTCCAGCATCAGCCACTGCCGGTTCAGTCGGATGCTGCCCGCCTGGAGCCGGGCCATGTCGAGCAGATTCGTCACCAGCCCGCTCATGCGCAGGGCTTCCTCGTGGATTGCGTGAACCAGCTCGCGCGCGGTGTCGGCGGAACCGTTGTGAATACGCTGCTGTTCCTCCAGCACCGAAGCGAATCCGACGATCGAGGTCAGCGGTGTGCGCAAATCGTGCGAAATGGCGGAGAGCAGCGAGTTGCGCATGCGCTCCGACTCCATGTTGACCAACGCATCCTGCGCGATCTCGACGTAGTGGACCCGTTCGAGCGCGAGCGCGATCTGGGACGCGAACGTGTCGATCATGCGTTGCTGTTCAGGGACCGCAAGCTCCGCTGCATGAGCGGTGATAAGTGCGAGGACACCGCGTGTACGCATCGGCGCCTTGAGCGGCAGGTAAAGTGCATTGCTGGCCGGCAGCGTGTCCGTGCCGCGTCCCGCAGGCTTTTGTTGGTCATAAACCCACTGTCCGATGTCAAGATCAAGATCGGCGGCATCGAGCGTAAACTGGGGATTGGGATCATCGACTTTCTGGCGAATCTTTTCCGAACTGTCGGGCAGCAGGATAGCGACCTTGGCCTGGAAGATCTCTCCTACGTGGCGCGTTCCAATTTCGATGATCTGTTCGGTCATCAACGCGCCGCCCAGTTCGCGCGTCATCGCATACATCGCGCCCGTGCGCCGCTCGCGTAACGAGGCAACGCGAGCCTGACGCCGGAGATTCGAAGTCAGGTGACTGATCGTGAGCGAAGTCAGCAGCATCACGAAGAAGGTCAGCAGGTACTGCGTATCTGAAACAGAAAAGGAAAGTTGTGGCGGAACAAAGAAGAAATCAAACGCCGCGACGCTCAGGAATGAGAGAAGGACGCCAGGACCACGTCCGAGCCGAACCGCGGCAAAGACCACGCCGAGCAAATACAACATCACGAGATTCGTGAGATCGATATGGCGCGACAGCAGGCTCGCCAGCGCCGTGATCGCGACGCCAATGGCAGCCGCGTAAAAATAGGCATTCGGCGAAGAACGGGCTTCGTTGCGGACAGAGGCGAACACCGGGATGCTTGCGTCGCGCTCACGGCCTTCCTTGGCCGCTTTCACGCCCACCAGCGTCACGTCGATATCGTGTGCATGGTGCACCAGTGCCTCGGCAACGGGTCGATCAAGCAGGCGCCGCCACCCGGGCGCGTCTGACGCCCCCGCCACGATCTTGGACACATTGCGCATGCGCGCGTACGCAACCAGCGTGGCGGCCGCGTCGGCGCCGTCAAGGGTTACCGTTTCGGCGCCCAGCTCGGACGCCAGCTTGAGCGCATCCAGCGTGCGTTTGCGCCATACGTCAGGCAAGCGCTGCAGCTTGGGGGTTTCAACATACACCGCGAGCCAGTCCGCCTTGAGGCTCGCAGCGAGACGCGCGGCCGAGCGGACCAGCGTGGCGCTTTCAGGCCCCGGCCCAATGCACGCGATGAGTCGCTCGCGAGCCTGCCAGATCCGGCTAATGGACTGATCGGCGCGATACTCGCGCATCTGTGCATCCACGCGGTCGGCCGTTCGACGTAGCGCCAGTTCGCGCAACGCAATCAGGTTGCCTTTGCGGAAAAAATTCTTGACCGCATTTGCCGCTTGCTGCGGCATATAAACTTTTCCGTCCCTCAACCGGTCGAGCAACTCTTCGGCTGGCAGGTCCACGAGCGTGACTTCATCGGCGAGATCGAACACGCGATCCGGCACGGTTTCCCATACGCGAATACCCGTGATCTGCCCGACGATATCGTTCAGGCTCTCAAGATGCTGGACGTTGACGGTGGTGTACACGTCGATACCGGCGTCGAGCAACTCGTACACGTCCTGCCACCGTTTAAGGTGGCGCGCGCCCTGCACGTTCGAATGCGCGAGTTCATCGACAAGAATCAGTTGCGGCTTGAGTGCAAGCGCGCCGTCGAGGTCGAACTCGGGCAGCTTCCGGCCGCGATATTCGTACAGCGTCAGCGGTACGGCATCCAGCCCCTCCACGAGCGCAAGTGTCTCCTTGCGGCCATGTGTCTCGACAATCCCGACGACCGTATCAATACCCTCCTCACGACGACGGTGCCCGGCCTGCAACATGGCATAGGTCTTCCCCACACCGGCTGATGCGCCGAAGAAAATCTTCAGCCTGCCGCGCTGCTTCTTCTCTTCGTCACGCTGGATCTTGTCGAGCAGCTCGTCGGGATCGGGGCGGTCCATCAGCTTGCGGGCTTCAGTTCGTCAAGCGCCAGGTTCAGCTTCAGCACGTTCACGCGGGCCTCGCCAAGAATGCCGAACTGACGGCCGCTCGTTTCGCGTTGAACCAGCGCATCGACGTCGTTGTGCGACAGCTTGCGGGCCTTCGCGACACGGTCGATCTGATAGGCAGCAGCAGCCGGGCTGATCTCGGGGTCCAGTCCACTGCCTGACGACGTGACGAGGTCGACCGGTACCGGCGCCGTGTTCGTCGGGTCCGCATCGTGCAACGCGCTGATGCGTCCTTTCACTTCATCCGCGAGCGCCGGGTTCGTCGGGCCAAGGTTCGAAGCACTCGAACTCTGCGGGTTATACGGGTTCGGCGAGGTTGCCGACAGGCGGCCCCAGAAATAGCCGGGTGCATCGAATTGCTGACCCAGCAGTTCCGAGCCGACCAGCTTGCCGTTCTTCTCGATCAGGCTACCGTTTGCCTGGCTCGCAAAGGCGGCATGCGAGACCGCGGTGACCACGATCGGATACACCAGCCCGGTCACGACGGTCAATGCCGCGAACAACACGAGCACAGGACGAAGGATATTTTTCATGATGATTCAATCCAGTTAGATTGTTATAAGACCGAAGGTGGCAGCAGCTAGATATGTATAAGCAAAACTAACTGCTGCCTGGTCGGTCAGGCCCAGCCACATGCCGTCAGAATCATGTCGATGATCTTGATGAACGGGAACGGCAGCAAGATCCCGCCGAGGCCATACACCAGCAAATTGCGGCGCAGCAATGCCGCGGCGCCGAGCGGCCGGTACTTCACGCCCTTCAGTGCGAGCGGGATCAGGAACACGATGATCAACGCGTTGAAGATCACGGCGGACAAGATGGCGGACGACGGCGACGTCAGATGCATGATGTCGAGCACACGCAATTGCGGGTACGTCGATGCAAACGCGGCCGGGATAATGGCGAAGTACTTGGCCACGTCGTTGGCGATGGAAAACGTCGTCAGCGAGCCGCGCGTCATCAGCATCTGTTTGCCGATCTCGACAATCTCGATCAGCTTGGTCGGATTCGAATCGAGGTCGACCATGTTGCCGGCTTCCTTCGCCGCCTGCGTGCCGGTGTTCATCGCCACAGCCACGTCGGCCTGCGCCAGCGCCGGTGCGTCGTTGGTGCCGTCGCCCGTCATCGCAACCAGCCGCCCTTCCGCCTGATAACTGCGGATGGTCGCCAGCTTCGCCTCAGGCGTAGCTTCCGCGAGGAAGTCGTCAACACCTGCTTCCGCCGCAATCGCCGCAGCGGTCAGGCGGTTATCGCCCGTCACCATCACGGTCTTGATACCCATCTTGCGCAGCTCGGCAAAGCGCTCCTTGATGCCGCCCTTGACGATGTCCTTCAGCTCGATCACACCAAGGACACGCGCACCCTCTTCGCGCCGGTCGGCAACCACCAGCGGCGTGCTGCCGCGACGTGCGATTTCATCGACCGCATTCGATACTTCCTGCGGATAACGGCCGCCATGACGTTCAACATAGGCCTTGACCGACTCAGCCGCACCCTTGCGAATCTCACGATCAGGCAAATCGACGCCGCTCATGCGCGTCTGCGCGGTGAAGCCCAGGAAGGTAGCGTGCAGCGACGCCATTTCACGCTGACGTATGTTGAAGCGCTCTTTCGCGAGCACGACGATACTGCGTCCCTCAGGCGTTTCGTCGGCAAGCGACGAAAGCTGCGCCGCATCGGCGAGATCCTGCTCGGAGACGCCCGGAGCGGGCACGAAGCTCGAAGCTTGCCGGTTGCCGAACGTGATCGTGCCGGTCTTGTCGAGCAACAGCACGTCGACGTCACCGGCTGCTTCCACTGCACGGCCGGAAGTCGCAATCACGTTCGCCTGCATCATCCGGCTCATACCCGCCACACCGATAGCAGACAACAGTCCGCCGATGGTGGTCGGGATCAGGCAGACCAGCAAGGCGGCCAGCGCGGTGATTGTCACCACGTGACCGGCCTTTACTGCGGAGACCGAGAACATCGAGAACGGCAGCAGCGTGGCGGTCGCGAACAACAGCACCAGGCTCAGTGCCACGAGCAAGATGGTCAACGCGATTTCGTTAGGCGTTTTTTGACGCTTGGCGCCTTCCACCATCGCGATCATGCGGTCGAGAAACGCTTCGCCCGGATTGACCGTCACGCGCACTACGATCCAGTCCGACAGCACACGGGTACCGCCCGTCACCGCGGTAAAGTCACCGCCTGATTCGCGGATCACCGGGGCGGATTCGCCCGTGATCGCGGACTCGTCGACTGACGCCACGCCGTCGATTACCTCGCCGTCCGCCGGGATAACGTCACCCGTTTCGATCAGGACGATATCGCCTTTGCGCAACTCCGTTGCCGTCGTAATGCGCATCGACGACTTCGGGTTGGCCGATTCCAGCTTCTTCGCCATCACGTCGCGCTTGGCGCTGCGCAGCGAGGCTGCCTGCGCTTTCGAGCGACCCTCGGCCAAGGCTTCTGCGAAGTTCGCGAACAGCACCGTGAACCACAGCCACAGCGAGACCGCGAGAATAAATCCCGCCGGTGCTTCAGCCTGGCCCGAGAGGGCCGCGACCCATAGCACCGTGGTCAAGATGCTGCCGATATACACGCAGAACATCACCGGGTTGCGTAACTGGTGACGCGGGCCCAGTTTCCTGAACGAGTCCGCAATCGCCGGCATGACGATAGCGGGGTCGAACATCGAACGGGCTGCCGAGCGTGAATGGCCACCCGACTCCGGCGTTTTCTCCGGTGCCTTGTTCGGCGTCTTCACTGGCGGTTTGACAATTGTGTTCATACTTTCCTCTGTATCAGTGACCGCTTATTTGCCCGAGAGCATCATCAGATGCTCGACCACGGGACCCAGCGCGAGCGCGGGTACATACGTCAGTGCGCCGACGAGCACGACTGTGCCGAGCAGTAACACGACGAACAGCGGACCGTGGGTCGGCAAGCTGCCGGCCGTGGTGGCAATACGCTTTTTAGCGGCAAGCGCACCGGCAATGGCCAGCACCGGGATGATCGAACCGAAGCGGCCGAACCACATGGCAATGCCGGTCGAGATGTTGTAGAACGGCGTGCTGACCGTGAGGCCCGCGAAGGCGCTGCCGTTGTTGTTCGCGGCGGAGCTATAGGCGTAGAGAATCTCGGAGAAACCGTGCGGCCCGGGGTTCGATATGCCCGCCTGGCCCGCTGCCGTCAGCACGCCAATCGACGCACCAAGCAGCACCAGGAACGGCGTCAGCAACACGACGATCGCCACCATCTTCATCTCGTACGACTCGATCTTCTTGCCGATGTATTCAGGCGTGCGACCAATCATCAGGCCGGCGACGAACACCGCGAGCATGGCGAAGACGAGCATCCCGTATAAGCCCGACCCCACGCCGCCGAAGATCACTTCACCCAACTGGATCAACAGGAGCGGGACGAAGCCACCCATTGGCGTCAGCGAGTCATGCGCGTTGTTCACAGCACCGCACGATGCAGCCGTGGTGGCGACCGTGAAGATGCCCGACTGCGCAATACCGAAGCGTGTTTCCTTGCCTTCGGCGTTACCGCCTGCCTGCATCGCGGAAGCGCTTTGATCGACATGCAACGACGTGAACAGAGGATTGCCTGCCTGCTCGAATGAGATTTCTCCCCAACAAGCAATGGTGAACGCGATGGTCATCGCAGCGAGGATCGCGTAGCCCTGCCGCTTGTCGCCCACCATGCGTCCGAACACCACGCACAGTGCCGCCGGAATGACGAGCATGGCGATCATCTGGACGAAGTTGGAGAACGGCGTCGGGTTTTCGTACGGATGAGCGGAGTTGGCGTTAAAGAAGCCGCCGCCATTCGTGCCGAGCATCTTGATCGCTTCTTGCGAGGCAACCGGGCCCATCGCGATCGTCTGCTTGTCGGCCTTGTTGTCCACCATCACCGGATTGCCCTTGGCATCCTTGACCGGGTTCCCCTGTGCGTCCGTCTTCGGCGTCTGGTAAGTCGTCACCTGAACCGTGGCGACATCCTGGTACGACTGGAAGTTCTGGATCGCGCCCTGGCTTACGAACACCAGCGCGATCACCGTGGCCAGAGGCGCAAGGATGTACAGCGTGATACGCGTGATGTCGACCCAGAAATTGCCGATGGTCGTGGCGGTATGACGTGCGAAACCGCGAATCAACGCGACGACAACGGCAATGCCCGTCGCGGCCGAGAAGAAGTTCTGCACGGTCAGGCCGACCATCTGCGAGAGATAGCTTGCGGTCGACTCAGGCGTGTAGTCTTGCCAGTTCGTGTTGGTCACGAAGCTGACTGCCGTGTTGAACGCGGCGTCCGGGGTCATGGGACCGAAGGCCTGCGGGTTAGACGGCAGCCATTGTTGCAAGCGCAGGAAACCGAACACGACAAGCGCGCCCAGTGCGTTGAATGCAAGCACGGCGAATGCGTAGTGCTTCCACGACATTTCCGACTTGTCGTCTACGCCTGCAAGCTTGTAAAGCAGCTTTTCGACTGGACGGCCGATGCGTCGAACAACGACGGACGAGCCATCAAGCACGGAGGTCATATATCGGCCGAGCGGAATCGCAAGCGCGATCAGCACGACGATATAAAGGCCCGTTTGAAATACGGTATTGGCGTTCATTCCAGATCCTCCGCACGCAGTAGTGCGTACACGAGGTACACGAACAAGAGCAGAGTCGAAGCACCTGCCAGCACAAGCATCCAGGTGGTCATGGGCGACCTCCCGGGGCGCGACGCAATTTGTCGCAACCGATGGTCAGGGCCGCGCACACTACCCAGAAGGCGATGATGCCGGCGATATATATCAGGTCCATTGTTTTGATCTCCCGTAGCGGATTTGGACGTGCTGAAGGTTAGTTGATCGCGCGTAAACGGCCGGAAAAGAGAACTACCAGGGATATAAAGAAAGTGTAAAGACGCTGGGAGTGTCAGCCGGGGCGTGGGGGCATGTGGATGGCTTACGGGTGCTATTCGGGCGCCAGGCGGTGCGAGGCAGCCGGCCCGCGTGCCGCCTTGTCAGGCAAGGCGCTACCGGTGAAGGCGCAATAGGGGAACGAGACTGGCGTGGTGACTTACGCGTCGACGGCGGTCGATTACCAGGGCATTAGCCCATCAGGAGAAAATATGCAAACCGTCAATATTCACGACGCCAAGAGGTGTCTTTCCAAGCTTGTCGGTGCCGCGGCAAATAGTGACGAAATTACCGTTACGAAGACCGGCAAGCCCGTTGGTACGATTCACGATCAGCGGATGATCGCCCCGCGGGTTGGCAGTCGGCTTTCGGCCACTGAGCGCGAAACCTCGATCGGCCAATTTCCCACTGTGAGCCGGCATTGACATGGCAAACCAGCCTCTTGGACAGACCGCACCCATGCAGCTCTCGGATGTCGATTGATAGGCCGCGCGCACCCACTGAGCGCAAGCGTTGCGCTTCTATTCAGGCCGTGTACCTTGGCTTGCCGTTATTTCGATATTACTTGAAATATGGAAAAGATAGATCTATCCTACACGCATGGACTCGAACCTCGTCGTACGCGCCTTGAGCGCTCTTGCACATGAATCGCGACTAGCGATTTTCCGAACGCTCGTAGTCGCCGGCCCCGATGGGATGTCGGCAGGCGAGATTGGACAGCAACTCGGGCTTGCGCCCTCCAGCCTGTCTTTTCACCTGAAGGATCTGTCGCACGCAGACCTCGTGAAAGCGCGGCAGGAAGGGCGTTTTATCTACTACTCGGGCAATTTCGACGCGATGAATGGCCTTGTCGGTTTTCTCACCGAGAACTGCTGTGCTGGTGCGGCGTGCGCAGTCGGCAACCCTCCAGCTTGCTGCGGAGATGAACCATGAAACGCATGCACATCCACGTATCTGTCCAAAGCCTGGGCGAGAGCATCCGGTTCTATAGCGCGATGTTTGGAAACGTCGAGCCGACCGTGCTTAAAGACGATTACTGCAAATGGGAGCTGAAGGATCCCGCATTCAACTTCGCCATTTCCCAGCGTGGCGCGAAACCTGGTGTCGATCATGTGGGGATCCAGGTCGAGACTGATGAAGAACTGGCAGAGATGAACGCTCGCTTTGCCGCTGCGGACTTGCCCGTGCAAGGGCAGACGGGTGCGACCTGCTGTTACGCGAAGTCGAACAAGGCTTGGACCGTCGACCCACAAGGCGTGCCATGGGAAACCTTCAGGACACTCGCGGCGACACCCGCCTACGGGGAGTCAAGAAATGAACCCGAACATTCGTCAGATGCCTGCTGCACGCCGAGCGCGTCCACCATCGGATTCCGGAGCCACATGTGACCGATAGACACTATTCAATCCTCGTGCTGTGCACGGGTAACAGCTCGCGCAGCGTTATGGCCGAAGCCCTTTTCAACGTACTCGGCAAGGGACGCTTCCGGGCCTATAGCGCAGGGAGCCATCCCAACGGGACAGTAAATCCTTTTGCTATCGAGCGTTGCGAGTCGCTCGGCTATGACGTCTCGCAACTGCGCAGCAAGAGCTGGGATGAATTCGCGACGCCTGATGCGCCGCATATGGATTTCGTAATTACGGTCTGCGACCAGGCCGCAGGCGAAGTCTGCCCAATCTGGCCGGGCAAACCGATGACCGCACATTGGGGCTTCGAGGACCCGGCCGCGTTCAAGGGCACGGATGAAGAGAAGCGCCAGGTGTTCAGCAAGGTCTACCGGCAGATACTCGGCCGGGTGAGCCAGTTCGTGAACTTACCGCTGCACATATTGGACAGCAACACTATTCAGCGCGAGTTACGCGCGATCGGTGAACGGCCGCCCGAGGGACCGAATGAGCAGCGCTGAACATACCCGTTCGATATCGAGACCCGTCATCGGATTTTTCGAGCGCTACCTGACGGTGTGGGTCGCGTTATGCATCGTCGTCGGCGTCGTGCTCGGCCAACTATTGCCGGGCACGTTTCAAACTATCGGCAGCATGGAGGTTGCCCACGTCAACCTGCCGGTGGCGGCGCTGATCTGGATCATGATCATCCCCATGCTCGTGAAAATCGACTTTGCGGCCATGACTCAGGTGAAGAGCCACTGGCGTGGCATTGGGGTGACGTTATTCGTCAACTGGTTCGTTAAGCCGTTTTCGATGGCCCTCCTCGGTTGGATTTTCATCCGCCACGTCTTCGCACCGTGGTTGCCTGCGAACCAGCTCGACAGCTACATCGCCGGCCTGATCCTGCTGGCAGCCGCGCCTTGTACGGCGATGGTGTTTGTCTGGTCGCAACTGTGCAAGGGCGATCCGTACTTCACGCTGTCGCAAGTGGCGCTGAACGACTCCATCATGATCGTGGCCTTTGCGCCGCTCGTGGCGCTCCTGCTGGGGCTATCGGCCATTACGGTTCCGTGGGACACGCTCATCGCCTCGGTCGGCCTCTACATCATCGTGCCGGTCATTCTCGCGCAGTTGATCCGGCGCTCGTTGCTCGCGAAGGGCGACGCGTATTTTGAGCGTCTCGTGGCAAAGCTAGGTCCTTATTCAATTTCGGCGTTGCTCGCGACGCTCGTGCTCCTGTTCGCGTTTCAGGGAGAGGCCATCGTTCACGAGCCACTGATCATCGCCATGCTCGCGGTGCCTGTCCTGATTCAGGTATTCTTCAATTCGGGCCTGGCGTATCTGCTCAATCGCAGACTGGGTGTCGCTCACTGCGTGGCCGGCCCGTCGAGTCTGATTGGTGCGAGCAATTTCTTCGAATTGGCCGTGGCCACCGCGATCAGCCTCTTCGGATTCCACTCGGGCGCTGCGCTGGCGACAGTGGTCGGAGTGCTCATCGAAGTGCCCGTCATGTTGTTGGTAGTCGGTGTCGTCAATCGCTCGCAACGCTGGTATGAAGCCAGGTGACCAGCATGTCGAGTCCGCCCGTTGACCATCGCAGCAAGGATGCCGCGCCTGTCGGCCACCGCGCAACATGGGCGCTCGCCGTTGCGCAGCTTGTATCGTGGGGATCGGTCTACTACGCGTTTTCGCTCTTCGTGGTCCCCATGGAGCACGCGATGAACTGGAGCCGCACTGAAACCAATGCGGCGTTATCGCTCGGGCTCCTTGTCTCGGGGCTCGCGGCCTATCCGATAGGTACCTGGATCGACCACGGCCACGGCAGGAAAATCATGATGTTGGGTTCTATCCTGTCCACGGCGATGCTGCTGCTTTGGTCGCAGGCTCACGCGTTGGCGACGCTGTTTGTCGTCTGGATCGGCTTGGGTGTGTCGATGGCCGCCACGCTCTACGACCCGGTATTCGCGGTAGTGACGCGCGACTACCCCGGCAGTTTCCGCACCAAAATAACGCTCATCACGCTGGTTGCCGGGTTCGCCAGCACGGTCTTCATCCCGCTGACTCAAGGCTTCGTAGCATGGTTCGGCTGGCGAGGCGCACTGATCGCACTCGCGGCAGTGAACATCGCGATCAGTCTGCCCATTCACGCGACCGCGATCAGACGAAATGGCGCGACCGATGCAACGCCCGGCGATAGCGCGCGGCGGAAGGCCGTGAACATGGCTTCGACGCAACGCGCGCTGCGCACGCCGACGTTCTGGGCGCTAGCTCTGTGCTTCACCGCGTATTACGCCACCTTTGCGGCACTGACGTTCCATCTGGTTCCGCTGATGCTCGCGCGCAAAGTCGCGGCCGGTTGGCTGTTGACCACGATGGCGCTCATCGGCCCTGCTCAGGTAGCGGCGCGTGCACTCTGGTTCGCTGTTGGACGCAACCTGCGACCCGAGTGGGTCGGACTGGTCGTAACCGCGGCGTTTCCCATTTCGGTTCTGGTGCTGATGTACGCGGGAACGTCACCCTATTTATTGATGCTGTTTGCACTCGTCTATGGGGGAGCGAACGGGATGATGACGATCCTGCGAGGCACGATCGTCCAGGATGCGATGTGGACCGAGGGATATGGCGCCATCAGTGGCTTGCTTTCGGCACCATCGAACATCGCGAAGGGCATTGCACCCATTTCCGCCGCCGCTCTTTGGACAGTCCAGCGAAACTACACGTTAGTCGAATGGGTGATTCTCGGGGTCTCTCTTGTGTCGACCGCCGCTTTTCTGGTCGCGATGCGATTCGCCCCTAGACACCCATCCGCCATCGGCCGGGCCGGTACCGGCCTGATGCGGAAGTGATGTTTGAGAACCATGACGAGTCACGATGAAAACACGTCCAGCCCGCGCTGAAGACTATGAGCTCATACGAGCCTTGTTGGCGGCGAACGCGCTTCCAATTGAAGACATAACGGAGACGGCCCCGATCCGGTTCCTCATTGCCGAGGATTCCAGCGCTCGGCTGGGAGGCTGCATCGGCTTCGAGACGCATGGCCGAGACGGCCTTTTGCGCTCGCTGGCGGTGCAGCCAGACTTGCGCGCGCAAGGCGTTGGAGGATCGCTGGTCGACGCCGTACAGCGCACGGCCGCAAGCGCCGGAATTGGGCGATTGTGGCTCCTGACCACGACTGCTAGCGCCTTCTTCGTGCGATCCGGCTATGAAGTCGTCAATCGGGCTACCGCGCCCGAATTGATCCGGCGAAGTCTCCAGTTCGCGAGTATCTGCCCGGCCAACGCCATGTGCATGACCCGGGCACTGTAAGAGCTATTTGACTAGTAATTCCGGGAAAACTATCGCGTTGCAGCGTCCATGTCGGTGAGCGGATCGCCTCGCCGACATGTTGCGCCGCAGGCCGACGCACCTTCGGTTGTGCGTGGTGGTCCGCGATCATGTTGGCTGCGTCACCGTCCGCAGATACGGCTTGAGCGTCTTGAAGCCCTGCGGATATTTCTTCTTGGCATCTTCATCGGAGACTGACGTCGGAATGATCAAGTCCTCGCCCGGCCTCCAGTTCACCGGCGTGGCGACCGCATGCCTGGCGTTCAACTGAAGCGCATCGAGCAAACGCAGCACCTCGTCGAAATTGCGACCCGCGCTCATCGGATAGACGAGCATTGCCTTGACCTTCTTGTCGGGGCCGACAATGAATACCGAGCGTACCGTAGCGTTGTCCACCGCGCTTCGCTGCCCGCCGCTCGCGTTCGGATGAATCATGTCGTAGAGCTTCGCGACGTTCAGGTCAGGCCGGCCAGGTAGCCAAGCTCGGTCGTGCAGACGGGCGTGAAATCTTTCGGGTGCGAGAACAGGATGGCCCATTTATCCCCGATCCATTCGTGAAATCGGATCGTCCCTTCAGTGCTTTCGGCCGTGAAATCGGGTGCTTCCTCGCCTATACGGATAGACATGTCAAACCTCCACTACTTGCGTGAGTCGGAGTATCCCAGCCGCACCACGGCGGGCACTCCGGGTTGAAAG
>Ga0302220_10001200_pt1 | contig 20485 bp, 21 predicted proteins | sample II_Palsa_E1_3_FD_194572 | JGI IMG/M metagenome (GOLD analysis project Ga0302220, IMG submission 194572) | Peat permafrost microbial communities from Stordalen Mire near Abisko, Sweden - II_Palsa_E1_3 | ecosystem: Environmental > Terrestrial > Soil > Palsa > Peat permafrost | place: Sweden...
GCCTGGTAAACGTCATACGCCCCCACGATATCCGCAATAAAAAGTCCGTCGAACAACCCGCGTTCAAGCAATTTCGCAAGATCCGTCCAGTATGAAAGCTTTCGGTAATCTTGTGACTGGTCACGTGGATGCGTCCACAAACCATGATTGATATGGCCAACACAGTTCATGTTGAACGCGTTCAAAAGGATCTTTTTCTTGCTCATGGGAGTAGCGCGCAGTGGACAGTGCGGAGGAAGGGGAGTGAACGAAGGCCACGAAACCAGCCTATATAATGCGGTTTTAGCAGCGTTTCAACGATAAAGGCAACAAGAATGCTTACACAGCTTCAGTGTGTTGCGAACGATTGAATTCGCATTTGCATTCCATGACATTGCGATTTATCGCACCATGTCGTCGCCCGTTGACCGAAATCGCAGACGTAAAGAGAACGAAACCGGGGACAAACCCGCAACAAATTCGAACGAAAACGGATTTGCCTCTAGCGTGCGTGTCCGGTAAGGTGACGCTTCCGCCATGTAATCGCATGGGCAGTGCGTTGTACCCATCTTTGAGAAAACAGAAATGAACAAGCAAGAACTCGTTGACGCCGTGGCGTCCGCCACCGGCACGAGCAAAGCCGCGGCTGCTGAAGCTATTGATGCATTTATCTCTACTGTTACGCAAGCCGTTGTCAGCGGCGACAGCGTTCAGTTCGTGGGTTTCGGCACCTTCAGCACCGGCGCACGCGCCGCGCGCACGGGCCGCAATCCGAAGACCGGCGACACCATCCAGATCGCTGCCGCAAAGACGGTCAAGTTTACGGCCGGTAAAGCGTTCAAAGATCTCGTCAATCAGTAAGAATGACGGATGCGTCCTTGCAGCGTTTTCGGGCAAGGACGCAGTCGAGCGGCGACTGACTTCGTCAGACGAATGTGCCGTATCGATTCAAACGATGATTCAGCCTCAGGATGCGCGCGTGCTTTCCAGCATGCCGCGCAACGCCAGGTTGCTATAAAGCGCACGTACCCCGAACGTCCAGGGCGTTATTTCCGTCGATAAACGCACGGTGTTGACGATCGCGCCCAGCGACGGCGTAGAGATCGTCACTACGTCGCCCAGATGATGCGTGAAGCCGCCACCGGGCGTGTCGCGATCCTTGATCGGCGAGAACATCGTGCCGAGAAACAACATGAAGCCGTCCGGATACTGGTGATGCGCGCCATGCGTCTGCGCAACCAGGTCGGCCGGATCGCGGCTGATCTCACGCATGTGGCTGATGCCGTCCAGCACAAAACCATCGTCCGCGCCTTCAATGCGCAGTGACACGCTCGCCTCGCGCACGGTGTCGAGCGTGAAGGATCCGTCAAACAGCCGCACGAACGGACCAATCGAGCATGAACCGTTGTTGTCTTTCGCTCGGCCGAGCAGCAAAGCGGAGCGGCCTTCAATGTCGCGCAGGTTCACGTCGTTGCCGAGCGTCGCACCCACGATTCCGCCCGCGCTGTTCACCGCCAGTACGATTTCCGGCTCGGGGTTATTCCACTTCGAAGTGGGATACAAACCCACGTCCGCACCGAATCCAACCGAGGACATGGGTTGCGATTTGGAAAACACTTCGGCATCCGGACCAATTCCGACTTCCATGTATTGCGACCACGCGCCGCGACGTTCGAGTTCGGCCTTCAACTTTTCCGCTGCTTCGGAACCGGGTTTTATCTTCGATAAATCCGCACCGATCAACTCGTTGATCATCGCGCGGGTTTCCTGTGCCTTGCTCGCATCGCCGCCCGCGTGTTCTTCGATCACGCGTTCGAGCAGGCTCACCGCGAACGTCACGCCACACGCCTTGACTGCTTGCACGTCGCACGGTGCCAGCAAATGCATTGCGTGGGCGGATGAATCAAGCGACGCGCTGATCAGCGCATCGACTGAGCCTAGCGATTCGCCCTGTACATGGCGCGCGATCTCTACGGCATCGTCGCGATCGAAAAGATCGGCGGTAGTGGCGACTGTCGATGTGATGTCGACTACTTCGCCGCGCCGCACGACGACCACCGACGGCCCGTTGATGGGTGCGGGCCGCCAGACGCGGCCGATCAGCAGCGCTTCGTCAAGGTCGGATGGGAGATAAGCGTGAGGCATGTCGTGTGTCTCCAGACGGTTTCCAGAAGGATGATGGCCAGGCGTCGTTGCGCCTTAGTGGTTGTGGCGCGATTCGCCGCGCGTCTCGACGATGTTCAGGTACAGCGTGGCAGGTTCCAGGCATGCGCCGCTGCCTTGCTGTCCGACCATGCTCCGGTAGATCTCTTCCCACGGCGTCATGTTCTTCAGCACAGGTGGCTTCCAGGCCGCGCGGCGTTGCGCGAGTTCGGCATCCGGGATCATGAGGTCGACCTTACGTGTCTTCAGGTCGATGCGGATCTTGTCGCCCGATACGAGCAGCGCAAGCCCGCCGCCAACGGCCGCTTCCGGCGAGACGTTGAGAATGGACGGACTCGCCGACGTACCGCTCTGACGGCCGTCGCCGAGAGTCGGCAAGGTATCGATACCGCGCTTGAGCAACGCCGCCGGCGGCTGCATGTTGACCACTTCGGCGCCGCCCGGAAAGCCGACCGGACCGCAATTGCGGATCACGAGAATCGAACGTTCGTCGACGCCCGTCTCCGGATCCTCAATGCGAGCGTGATAGTCCTCCGGGCCTTCGAACACGACCACCTTGCCCTCGAACACATCAGGATGATCCGGGTCAGCGAGGAAGCGCTTGCGGAACGCTTCGTCGATCACGCTGACCTTCATGACGGCGCTGTCGAAGAGGTTGCCCGACAGCACGACGTATCCGGCCGACTCTTTCAACGGGTTCACGTACGCACGAATCACCTCGCGATCGGGCGCGGGGACAGTGGTCAGATCTTCGCCCAACGTACGGCCGGTGACGGTGCGTACGTTCGCGTTCAAACGGCCCGCATCGAGCAGTTCCTTCATCACGGCCGGCACCCCGCCTGCCCGATGAAACGCTTCGCCAAGGAAACGTCCGGCAGGCTGGCAGTCGACCAGTAACGGGACCTCGGGACCAAGCCGCTGCCAGTCTTCCAGCGTGTGATCGACACCCATGTGACGCGCGATGGCGATCATGTGAATCGGACAATTCGATGAAGCCCCGAGCGCGGCCGCCGCGACCACGGCGTTCTCAAATGCGCCCTTGGTCATGATGTCCGACGGTCGCAGATTCTCCGCCACCATGCCGACGATACGCTTGCCGGTCGCATACGCCATCCATCCACGCTCGCGATGCGGCCCGGGAATTGCCGCGCAACCGGGCAGCGACATGCCGAGCGCTTCAGCAAGCGAGTTCATGGAAAGGGCCGTGCCCATCGTGTTGCAATGCCCGACCGAAGGTGCTGAAGAAGCCACCATGTCCATGAAACCGGGGTAGTCGATTTCGCCGGCGGACAGGCGCTTGCGAGCGTCCCAGATCACCGTGCCGGAGCCGGCAAGCTTGCCGTGATACCAGCCGTCGAGCATTGGTCCGCCCGACAGCACGATGGCGGGAATGTTGACCGTAGCGGCAGCCATCAGGCACGCGGGCGTGGTCTTGTCGCAACCGGTGGTGAGGACCACGCCGTCGATCGGATAGCCGTGCAGGATTTCAACGAGACCGAGATAGGCGAGGTTGCGATCGAGCGCAGCAGTGGGGCGTTTACCGGTTTCCTGGATCGGGTGGACAGGGAATTCGAGCGGGATGCCGCCTGCATCACGGATACCGTCGCGCACGCGGCTCGCAAGTTCGAGATGATGTCGGTTGCAAGGCGCGAGATCCGAACCCGTCTGCGCGATGCCGATGATCGGCTTGCCCGACTGCAGTTCTTCGCGCGTGATGCCGTAGTTCATGTAGCGCTCGAGATAGAGCGCGGTCATGCCCGGATCGGAGGGATCGTCGAACCAGCGGCGGCTGCGCAGGCGCGGTGTTGCGGTGTCGCCGGTGTCGTTCGTATTGGTGGGGTTGGATGGGTTCATAAGCGTGCATGTCTCAGGTTCGTTTGTAGGCAACGGCTGTGCGGCTTAGCGCGTGAATTCAGGCGATCATTCAGGCGAACAGCGGTTCGCAGTCGAAGAACGCTTGTCGATTGTCCCTAACGAGGCCGGCCATTGCCGTACGGGTTTCTACTATCGCGCTGGATCTGTGCGGGTGCAGCACGACGTTGTCGAGTTCGGCGATGCCCGGATCAATCAGCGGTTCATTCCAGAATACATCGAGTGCCGCGCCGGCGAGGCAGTGCTCGCTTGCGCATGTTTTCTCTCCATGCTAAATTGGTTTCAGTTGTTACCGGTAACAGTATCAAACGCTTACCGGGATGTCCAGAACAAAAGAGACACGACAGAGCGAGTACCGCCGACGTCATGACAAACGCGGGATAACGATCGCAAGGCCCGCACAAACACTACGAATTTTTTATCTGCTACGCGACAGTTCGGAACCGCGCGCGGCTTTAGAACGTAGATGCATAAAAAGGCGTAAGCCAATAATCAGGAGACAGAAGTGAATGCTCATCCGTCAACGCTCGCAGGCGATCCAGGACCGTCGGGCAACGACCATGCCGATACGGCGCCGCCACCCGTTTCAGCCCGGCAGTTGCAACGCGCAACGCTCACAGGCGCCGTTGGAAGTGCCCTCGAATACTACGACTTTTCGATCTACGGCCTCGCGTCCGCGCTCGTGTTCGGTCATATCTTTTTTCCAACGCTGGGTGCGACCGCGGGCTTGATGGCGAGCTTCGCGACTTATGGCGCCGGTTTCCTCGCGCGCCCTTTCGGTGGCCTGTTCTTCGGATCAATTGGTGACCGGAAAGGGCGCAAGTTCGTGCTGCTCGTGACTATCGCCATCATGGGTGCATCGACTACGTTGATTGGCTGTTTGCCTGCCGGTTCATGGGGCGCAGTGCTGCTGGTGCTGTTGCGGCTTGCGCAAGGTTTCGGCGCTGGTGCAGAACAGGCCGGTGCATCCACGCTGATGGCTGAAGTCTCGCCGGTCAAGCGGCGCGGCTTCTTCGCGGCGTTGCCGTTCGTCGGCGTGTTCGCCGGGCTGGCGCTCGCGACGTTCACGTTCAGCACCATGCAAAGGCTGCTCGGCGACCAAGCAATGCTTTCATGGGGATGGCGCGTGCCGTTTCTCGGCAGCGTCGTATTGATCGGCGTTGCTATATGGATTCGCTTGCGCCTGCGCGAAAGCCCGGTGTTCGCGCAGCTGGAAGCATCGCGCGAAGTGATCCGCTCGCCGATGAAAACGGTCATTGCCACCGCCCGCCGGCCCGTGCTCGCGGCAACCCTGATGCGCTTTGCGGAGCAGGGCGGTTCGACCATCTACAACACGATCGTGATTGCGTTCCTCGGCGGTTTTGTCGCGACAAAGATCGGCGTGCCGAGGGGAGAACTCGCCGCGATCGGTACGACCGGCGCGCTGATTGCGAGCATCGTGAGTATTGTGACCACGCCGCTGTTCGGTGCGCTGTCAGACCGGATCGGACGCCTCGCGGTTTATCGTGGCGGCGCGATTTTCCTGCTGATCTGGTCGGTGCCTTCATGGTGGATGATCAGCACGGGCAATCCGGTCTGGGTCACCGTTGCGATGGTTGGCGGTCTGGCGTTCGGCGCGAACAGCATGCTCGGCGCGCAGTGCGCGCATTTCACCGAACTCTTCGGCAACCGCTATCGGTACTCGGGCGTCGCGCTGGCGCGCGAATTGGGCGCGGTTTTATCGGGTGGCATTGCACCCTTGCTCGGTGTTTATCTGATCGGTCTGTCTGGCGGCGCGTTCTGGGTGATGGGCGTGTATATGGCGGTGTTGTGTGTCTTGACGCTTATCGGCACGTTCCTTTCTACCGAGACGCGTGAGCGCGATCTGACGTTGCTCAACGACGCCGTGGGCAAGGGCAGCTAGAGCATCCCGGACCCCTCAAGCGGGCTATTCGGCCCGGCTCGCGCGGTATGATGTCTGGCGTCACTCAACGAGATCAGGCGAGTCAATGTCAGAGTTCATGCCGACGATGGCAGACGTCGCGCGCGAGGCCGGTGTGTCAAAAATGACCGTGTCGCGCGTACTGGCCGACCGCGATGTATCCGCAGCCATGCGCGAGCGAGTGCTCGCGGTAATCAAGCAACTGGGGTATCTACCGGACGCATCGGCGGGAACGCTGTCGTCCGGGCGCTCGCCGTTCATCGTGGCGCTGGTGCCATCCATGTCGAGTTCGAATTTCGCGGATACCGTCCATAGCCTGAACGCGGCGGTCACGGCACATGGCCTGCAACTTCTGCTCGGCGACACCGACTACGACCCGAAGCGTGAAGAACAGCTTCTGCGCGTGATGCTCGCGCACCGGCCGGAAGGCGTAATGCTGACCGGCTCGTTTCACACCGTCGCCACGCAGGCAATGCTCAAGCGTTCGAAGGTTCCGGTCGTCGAAACATGGGATGTACCGCGCACGCCGATCCAGCAGGCGGTGGGGTTTTCGAACGTCGATGCCGCTTGCGAAATGATGCGGCATCTTCATGAGCGTGGGTATCGGCGGATCGGGTTTATCGGCGGCGCGACCAGGCTTGACCGTCGTGGGCTGGATCGGCAGACGGGGTATCGCCAAGGCTTGAAATTGTTCGGGCTGGGTGAGCCGCGAGTGATTCAGCATGGTGGTTCACCCGTGACCATGAGCCATGGCGGCGAGGCGTTTTCGCTGTTGCTCGATGCATGGCCGGATACCGACGCCGTGATGTGCGTCAGCGATATGTCGGCGTTCGGCGCGCTGATGGAGTGTCACCGGCGCGGGATTTCGGTGCCCAATCAGATGGCGGTCGCCGGGTTCGGGGATTTTGAAGTGTCGCGGTATTGCTATCCGAGCATCTCGACGGTGGCGGTCGATCCGCATGCGATCGGGCGAATTGCCGGTGAGATGTTATTGGCAGGAGCGGCTGCTCGCAAGAGCGGGATGCAAGGGCCTTCGGAGAAGCGGCGAGTGGAGTTTCGGGTGCTTGCGAGGCAGAGCACCTGAGGGTGGTTTCATCCCGTTGGAAGAACCGCCCACGCGGCGCTTTCACCTTCGCCAGCTATACGTTGGCGGATCTTTTCAACTCGCGGCAGACTCGTTTTCGCGCCGGCGTGGCCCAGCAGCACGGGGCGCCACGCCAGGTTCTGTCCGATGGGCCTGCATTCGGTTTGCAATCGCGCACCGAGCCAACCATACTGGTCCTGTCGGGTAATTTCTCGGGCGAACTTCGATGAGCGATCTTCAAGGGAATGGACCAGGACATCGGCACGCCGATGATCACGATCACCAAGGCACCCCGTTGTCCGAGATGGAATTGCGCGTGCGCGCGCTGGAATCCGTGCTGGTGGAGAAGGGATACGTCGATCCAAAGGCTCTGGATATCCTGATCGAGACATACGAGCACAAGGTTGGACCGCACAATGGTGCGCGTGTGGTCGCGAAGGCGTGGAGCGATCCGGCGTACAGGCAATGGCTTCTCGATGACGCCACCGCTGCCATCGCTTCGCTCGGCTACACCGGCAGGCAGGGCGAACACCTGGTTGCGCTGGAAAATACGCCGGCCGTGCACAACATGGTGGTTTGCACGTTGTGCTCATGTTACCCATGGCCCGTTCTCGGACTTCCGCCGGTCTGGTACAAGTCGGCGCCGTACCGGTCTCGTGCGGTCATTGATCCGCGCGGTGTATTGAGGGAGTTCGGCTTCGAATTACCCGCCGAAACGGAGTTCCGCGTGTGGGACTCCACCGCCGAAGTCCGCTATCTGGTGTTGCCGATGCGGCCCGCAGGAACCAACGGCTTGCAGGAGCAAGCGCTGGCTGAATGGGTAACGCGCGACTCGATGATCGGCACCGGGTTGCCGACGATGCCTGAACCGAAACGGGAGCTCGCATGAACGGCGCTCAAGATCTCGGCGGCATGCAGGGATTCGGCCCGATCCACCCCGAAGAGGACGTCTCTCTCTTTCATGCTGACTGGGAGCGCCGGGTGCTGGCGATCACACTGGCGATGGGCGCGACCGGCAAGTGGAATATCGACATGTCTCGCGCCGCACGCGAGAGCTTGCCGCCGGCGCAGTACCTCGCGAGCAGTTACTACGAGATCTGGTTCAGAGGACTGGAAAGGCTCCTGCTGAGTACAGGACTTGTGACAGCGGAGGAAATCGAGGCGGGGGAGTTGAAGGGTGCGACGAGCCCGGTACCTCGCGTTTTGATGGCTGACCAGGTGAATGCCGCGTTGCTGCGAGGCAGTCCGGCCGATCGTCCGGCGACTGTCGGAGCACGTTTCAAGGTCGGCGATATCGTGCGGACCCATCAGATGCATCCATTGACGCATACGCGGCTGCCGCGCTACTGCCGCGGCAAACGGGGAAGGATTATCGCCGAGCATGGCGCCCACGTCTTTCCCGATACCAACGCGATCGGGCTGGGTGAGCAAGCGCAATGGCTCTATACCGTGCGTTTCGATGCCGTTGAACTCTGGGGTACGGATACGACTGCAGCATCGGTATGCGTCGATTGCTGGGAACCGTACCTCGACTACCCGAACGCCGAGCCTGACTGACATGACTTCTGCCAAGCTGAATCTGCCTGAACTGCGAATCACCTTGCCGCAATTGCCGTGTGACGCCGCGGGTCCTGTCTTCAATGCACCGTGGGAAGCACAAGCCTTCGCGATGACGCTGGCCTTGTACGAACGTGGCATGTTCACCTGGGCAGAATGGGCGGTATGTCTGAACCAGGCAATCCGCGACGCCCAGACCGCCGGCGACCCGGACCGCGGCAACACCTACTACGTCCATTGGCTGACAGCGCTGGAACGCATCAGCACCAACAAGGGTCTGGTGACAAGCGACCTGCTTTTGCAGCGTCGCAATGAGTGGGACGCGGCGGCGCGACGCACTCCGCATGGTCGGCCAATCGAGCTCGGACGATAGCAGTCCCTCTAATCAAAGCTTGGCGACTTGGTCAAATCGCGCATGCGCCCCTTGGCTATCGGGGCGCAGAGTTGCTGTCAGCTAGACTTGAAGGGGCAGAACTATTGCCATGCGTGATTGAAACAGTCATTATCGATCGTGCTTGTTCATCACTCGGAGACGCAGGCGTGGATATCTACTGGACCCTTAAAAGTATCCCGGAGCTTTCGCAACTCTCGTCCACGGAGCGAGGCGTGACCTGGAGGCAGGCATATCCACGGACATTGCGCCATTGGCAAACCTGGATCGGTCTGGCTGCTTGCTGTGCATGCGCATATCTGGGATGCCGTCTGGGGTTTATCCTGGGCCACCCTGTGCCCGGAGCAGCCATTGGCGGAGCGGCAGGCGGGTTCATCTTTTCGCAAGCTTGCATCCATGTTGCGCGGATGCATTACAAAAATATCCTACTTAAAAGCAGTCGATAATCCAGTCCCAGTCCGTCTGCGAATATCGGTTCATTTAATTTTTGATTTGAACCACGCAGTGCTTTTCGAAGTCAGCAAAAATAAGCCGGCGACGGTTTCCGCTGCAACGCTTATCAACCCAATGGCGTCATTCTGCTGGGCGTGTAGTCCGTTCGCAAAAAGGCTATAGGCGGTAGTTACGATGGCGAACGCCGTCGAAAAAAGCACAACGTTTCGTGCCCAAAGTTTGCCATACGAAAGCTGTGCGATAGCGAATGCTTCGAAGATCAAAACTGTAAAGAGCAGTCCAAACACCGTGATCATCGGTGCCCTGTGTGCACTGAAAGGTAACGTGCGAAGTGCGAGACCGAAACGGACGACAAAAACAGAAAGCGCTATCCAATAGATCGCGACTGCGGCTCGAACTGAATGCGGAGTTTTGTGCTCACGAAAAAAGATGAAATCGGCTTTCGCTCTCAAAGGGACCTCCATCAATCTCAAGGCCAAGCTCGTCTGTTTTTGCGATCATAGCCTTGTTTGAAAGCTTTCAATGTCCGTTGCAGCATGAACCCCCGAACAGAATTGCCATTCCCCATTCACTCGTCAAAAGTTTTCATATAACATGTAAACCGGATAACATGAAAATGATCGACTGAAGCCCGGACCCCCAGTGACAAAAGCGCTAACCCTGACCCAGCAGGTCGCCCAGCAGATGACCGGTGAAATTCGCGATGGGGTTTACCCGGTAGGTACCAAACTGCCCTCCGGCAAGGATCTGGCCACGCGCTTTGGCGTGAGTCAGTCGGTTATCCGCGAGGTAACGGAGCGCTTGCGCTCGAATGGGCTGATCGACAGCCGGCAGGGCGCGGGTTGTACCGTGAAGGCTCGCACGGAAACGGGCGGTTTCCGCGTCCCCCACGCGGTTGGCGCAAACCGGGCGGACCTGGCTGACGTCTACGAGCTGCGGCTCGATCTGGAGGGCGCAGCAGCGGCGCTGGCGGCCGTGCGGCGCACTGAAGCAGACATCGGCGCACTGGCGGCCATTCTCAAATCGCTCGCCGATAATCTCTACACGCCTGACCACGCCGTGGAGCTGGACATTGCGTTCCATGTAGCGATCGCCGATGCCACCCACAACCGCTACTACGTCGATCTTCTCCAATACCTCAACCTGCAGATCCGCCAGGCCGTGCAGACGGCACGTACGCATTCGCTTGCGCGCCAGCGGCTGCCTGACGAAGTACACCGCGAACACGTTCGCGTGTTCGAAGCGATCCGCGCCGGCGATCCCGCGGCCGCGCGCATCGCCGCAACCTCGCATTTGCAGAACGCGGCCGCCCGCTTGAACCTCGCGATTCCCAGTCGCGACGCGCTCACGGGCGCCGTCAACCTCAGCTCCCAGATGAACGAATAGACGACCGAACGAATAAATGACCGACTCCTCTTTTCCCCAACGTCTGATCGACAAGCTCGGACTCGACGGCGTCATCACGGCGCCTGATGAGATTGCGCCGTGGCTGTCGGATTGGCGCGGCATGTACACCGGCCACGCTCAAGCGGTCGTGCGGCCGTCGAGCACCGATGACGTTGCAGCAGCCCTTGCGCTTTGCTCGGAGGCTCGTGTGCCGGTTGTACCGCGCGGCGGCAACACGGGCCTGTGCGGCGGCGCCACGCCCGACGCCAGCCCCATGAACGTGATCCTGAGCCTGGACCGGATGCACGCAATTCGCAGCATCGATACGATCGGCAACACGCTGGTCGCCGAAGCCGGCTGCATTCTCGGCAACCTGCGGCGGGCCGCCGCCGATGAACATCGTCTGCTGCCGCTCAGCCTCGCCGCCGAAGACTCGTGCCAGTTGGGCGGCAATCTCTCGACGAATGCGGGCGGCGTCAACGTCGTGCGCTATGGCATGACGCGGGAACTGGTGCTCGGCCTTGAGGCTGTCCTGCCGAACGGCGAGATCTTTCACGGACTGCGCACGCTGCGCAAGGACAACACCGGTTATGACCTGAAGCAATTGCTGATCGGGGCGGAAGGAACGCTCGGCGTGATTACCGCCGCGGCGCTGCGTCTCTATCCGCGCAACGACGTGCGTGTGGTTGTGCTGACTGCCGTGAATTCATCGCAGCAAGCGCTCGATCTCTTCGAACTCCTGTTCGAACGCGGTGGCCCGCGCATGCAGGCGTTCGAATTCTTTACCGCCGAATGTCTGGACATGGTGCTCGAACAAGTCGAGGGAATGCGCGCGCCGTTCGCCGAACGTCATCCGGCTTATGTGCTGATCGAACTTGCCGATACCGTCGATGAACCAGCGTTGCGCGAGCTCGTGGAGACGGTGATTGGCGAGGCGCTTGAGCGTGAGTTATGTGTGGATGCTGCGGTATCCGAATCAATTGCGCAAGTGAACAGCATGTGGCGGCTTCGAGAGGAGATATCCGAAGCGCAGCGTGCCGATGGTCCGCATGTGAAGCATGACGTCTCGCTGCCGATTGCGTCCATTCCCGCATTTCTTGCCTCGGCGGGCGAGCGCATCGACAAGCATCACGCCGGCGTGCGGCTGATCGTGTTCGGTCATTTCGGCGACGGCAATCTTCACTACAATCTCTCGCGCCCGGCCGGCGCGCCGCGCGATTTCTTTAAGCTTCACGCAGAGGGATTGACGGCGGAAGTACTGGACGAAGTGGCGCGTTATGGCGGCAGCATCAGCGCGGAACATGGTATCGGACAACTCAAGCGCGAGTATTTCAGCCGCTATAAAGACCCGCTGGAAATCCGCCTCATGCGCGAGATTCGCAAGGTCTTCGATCCTGACGGCATCATGAATCCGGGCAAGATTTTTTAACCGGATACGATCGTCGCGGGAGGCGCTCGCTGATCACCGCGAGCGCCCGCCGAAGCGCATCAGCACGATAAAAAACGTCCCACCCAGCAACGCGGTGACTACGCCTATCGGCAGATCTTCCGGCGCAATCAGCGTACGCGCTGCCACATCCGCCCAGATCAGCAGGATGGCGCCGCCCAGGGCCGAAACCGGCAACAAGCGCCCGTGCTCTGCGCCGACCAATGGCCGGCACAAGTGCGGCGTGACCAGCCCGATGAAGCCTATCGCGCCACTCACCGCCACCATCGCACCGGTGACGAGCGCGCTGACGAGAAAAATCTCCCAGCGCATCCTGCTGACCGGCACACCCAGCGACACCGCGGCCAGATCGCCGGTCATCAATGCATTGAGTTCCCGGCGGCGCCCCAGCAGCAAGATTCCGCCGAGCAAGGCGAGCGACGCTGGCACGCCGAGCAGGCCCCAACGTGCGAGGCCGACGCCGCCAAGCGTCCAGAACAGGATGGAAGAGGCAGCGCGCTGGTCGCCGAGATAAAGCAGCAGGTTGGCCCCTGCGAGCATCACGAACGACACAGCAACGCCGGAAAGCAGCAACCGGTCCGAGTCGAGCCGGCCTCGGCGATGCGCGAGTGCGATGACCATTGCCGTCGCCAGCAGCGCGCCGATAAACGCCATCAGCGAAAGCGTGAACGGACCGAAGATCGCGCCAAGGAACAGGGTCGCGGCCACCGCTCCGAGCGTCGCGCCGGAACTGACGCCGAGCAGATGAGGATCGGCGAGACGGTTGGCCGTGACGGCCTGTAGCGCGACCCCGACCATGGCGAGCGAAGCCCCCACAATTCCGGCGAGCAGCACGCGCGGCAAGCGGATCAACCATACGATGGTGTCCGTCGACGTGCTCCAGCCGCCGCTCCCATTCGACAAGTGCGCGAGCACGATGCGGGAGGTAAGGCGCGGTGCAATCGATGTCGGGCCGAGCCCGGTGGCCAGCACGATAGAAACGAGCAGCGCGACACCGAGACCCGCAATGATTAGCGTTGCAGCGATACGCCTCACTTCGCGAACGCCTCGGGATGCAGTCCGCGAGCAATGGTTTCGACCGCAGCGACGTTCCGAATGCCTGGCGTGGCGGCGTCGTATGCAATCGTGATGAAGCGCCGCGCGCGGATCGCATCGAGATTGCGGAGCGCCGGTTGATCGAGCAAGAACTGGATCTTCTGCGCGGCCGTGATTGTGCCGTAGTCGACGATCACGATCGCTTGCGGATTGCGCGCGACAACGCTCTCCCAGCTTACGCGGGTCCAGCTCTCCTGCACGTCGCCCATTATGTTGCTGCCCCCAGCTGCTTTAATCATCGCGGTCGGCATGGCGAGCGCGCCTGCCGTGTAAGGGGTGTCCTCGCCGCTGTCATAGACGAACACGCGAGGCACGGCCGCTTTGTCGCCAATCCGTTGCGTTACCGCGGCAAGCCGAGCCTGCATCTCGCCGATCAACCTGTTTGCCCGGGCTTCGACGTTGAAGATGCGGCCCAGGTTGCGCAGGTCGTTATAGACATCGTCGAATGAGGCAGCGGGGCGGCGCATCACATGGGCACATGACTCGGTCAGCTCGTACACCTCAATGCCGAGCGGCGCGAGGCTGGCCGGCGTGATGGGGCCGCCGACCTGCATGCCGTAGTTCCAGCCCGCGAAGTAAAAATCGACACCCGCGTTGACCAGTATTTCAACCGACGGATACTGCCGCGCCAGTTCCGGCACGCCCTTTAGCTGGGCTCGCAGCGCTTGATTGCCGGTGTTCCAGCCACTGATGCCGGTATAACCCGCCATGTGCTGCTTCAGGCCGAGGGCAAGCATCATCTCCGTGAGGTTCACGTCGTTGCTGACCGCGTGTTCGGGTGCGTGCTGAAATACCACTTCGCGATTGCAGCTTTGAATGGTGACGGGGTAGCCGCCGGCATTCGCTTGCGTAGAGACCGAGGCGAGAAGCAATGCCGCGAACGCTAGAAGGAAGGATCGGATCATGTCGAATGGATAAGAGTGATGCGAGGACATTGAGAGACTGGATGACGGTCGACGATTGCTTCGACATGGAAAACTGTTTTCAGCATGGACGATGTCAGGACTTCTTCAGGCGTGCCGTGCGTGACGATCGCGCCGTTTGCAATCACGTAGAGCCTATCGCAGAAGGCAGCCGCAAGGTTCAGGTCGTGGATGGTCGCCAGCGTGGTGATGTTCTGGCTCTTGACCAGTTTCAGCAGCTCGATCTGGTGGCGAAGATCGAGATGGTTCGTCGGCTCGTCCAGCATTAACACGCACGGACGCTGCACCAACGCACGAGCGAGCAACGCGCGCTGTTTCTCACCGCCCGAGAGTGATGCAAACGCACGGCTTCGCTCATGCCATAGCTCGACGTCACGCAGCGCGCCTTCCACGATCCGCGCGTCTTCAAGCGTATCGCCGTCAAGCAGGCGCTTGTGCGGCGTGCGGCCCATGCGTGCGATCTGCTCGACCGTGAGACCAAAGTCCTCGGGTAATTCCTGCAGCAAGACCGCTATACGCTGTGCAGCCCAACGTGGAGATGCGTCCCAGACATCCGTTGTGTCGAGCGCGACCGAGCCTTCGTGGGGCGCCGAGAAACGAAACGCACATCGGAGCAAACTCGTCTTGCCGCTTCCGTTCGGACCAATCAAACCGACAAATTCGCCGCGCGCCGCGTCGAGCGTGATCGCGCGCAGCAAGTGCGCTTGCTCATGCCGTTCGCGTTCAGCGGGCGACCAGCTCAGATGATCGATGTGAAGTCCGCAGGACATGGGATCAGAAGCTCATGGTGGAGATAAGTTTGGCGGAGCGCGCGGGTCCGCGCAGCACGTCGATCCGATCGACAGCCCAGCTGTCGAAGGGATACTTCATGGTGCCTGCGCCGGGATAGAGCCGCGTGCCGTCATAGAGCGTCATGACTGATTCCTGGCCGCTGAAGCCGCGCACGCTGAGCGCCGTGCCACCGTTGCCGGGCGAGCCGGTGCTGACGAATCCGATCGCGCGGCTGACGGCGTCCGAGACGCTCTGGTAGCCACGCGCCTCGGTCTGCTTCGCGGTCACCGTCTCGACCCTCGCTTAGCGAAGTCACGGCGCGGCCATGATTGATCGAATGACGTTGATGTCTTTTGTCTGCGCGAGCGGCGGGCGCCGCTCTACTCGGCGGCGCGCCTGGCGACCCGGGTGAGGGTGTCAGCAGCAGCGCGGACGATTGGCGGACGATTGGCTGTCGATCGGCTGTCGATCAAGAGAAGCAGGGGTGCGGGAAGTGTCACAACGCTGGCAGCGTGGGTCATGCGTAAATCTCCAGGGGTTTCGCGCCCCATAAATAATTGCTGGGTTACGACGCCCAGGTCTGACTTCTGGCCCTTTCCTGACCAGTTACAGTGGCGCGACCGTGCCGGATTCTCACCGGCTTCCAAACGTCGTAGCCGCGCATTTTACGTCCGAAAGAATCCATTGCAGGACAAAATTTCTGACGCTGGCGCTGCGCTTGCACGACGCTGGTTTCGAGCTTGGCTCTGGTCTGAACGATCACATCGGCGAAGACGGGTCGCGCACTTAACACAAGCGCGCTCATCGCCATGGCGGTTCATTCCAGAGGAGGGTTGATCGGCGACGTACATTGTGTTCAAGCGTCCAGGTTGCGCTAAATGCGATGTAATATTATCGCATTTATTGTCCGCAATATACCAAGTAGATCCTGTACGGCAGGCGGGACTAGCCACGACGCCTCTCCTGCGGCGCATCGCGGCCCGCTTGCCGACAGTATGAGCATGGCCGAAGCCGTGGTTGGTGCCGTGTGGTTAGCGTTGATCGCACTGGCGTGCGCGAGATGGCGGACCATCGAGTTCTGCAAGAGGTACGATGGCGCCGCATTCGATCCGGCTTACCCGACGCGTCCGCTGGAAGACTTCGCGAAGCCGCTGCATTCGCCTTGCGGACTGACGCCGACCTGATCTGCACTATGCCGCGCGCGTATGCCTAGCGCGTCGGCGCGTTGGCAAGGCCGGCCAGATTGGCGTTCAACTGGCCGGCGAGCCCATACAGGACGCTAAGAAACGGCGCCGGTATTCCAGCCTTCGCGGCCAGCTCATGAGGCGCACCCAGGATCGCTTCTATCTCGAGTTGACGGCCCGCTTCCACGTCCTGCAGCATCGACGTCTTGAACGCACCGAGCTTGCGGGTTTGTGCGTTACGCGCCTGGGCGGTCATGTTCAGTTCAATACCGATCTCTTCGCCGATACGCCGCGCCTCCTCCATGATCGAGACGACAAGCTGCGCCGTCAACGGGTCGTCGAGAATCACGTCGGCGGTGGAACGGGTGATCGCGCTGATGGGGTTCATGGTCATGTTGCCCCACAGCTTGGCCCAGATATCGCTACGAATCTGGCTTGATGCCGTTACGTCAAACTGAGCGAGGCGAAGCAATTCGATGGCACGGGCCGCCTGATCGGTGACGCCCGGAGCGGCGGGCCCGACAATAAGCTGGTTGCCATTGCCCTTTTTAATCACGCCAGGCTCGGCGATTGACGAGGAAAGATGCACCACACAGCCCGAGACCTGCGACGGCGGTAGCGCAGAGGAAACCACGCCTGCCGGATCGACCGATTCGAGCCGTTGTCCTTCTAGGCGGCCACCGAATGAGTTCAGGAACCACCAGGGCACCCCGTTCATTGCCGAAACAATGTGTGTACCCGCGTTCACGAGCGGCGCCAATGAGCTGGCTGCCTGTATCAGCGCCGGTCCTTTCAGGCAGATGAACAGCAGGTCCTGCGCGCCGAGCGTGCCGGGCTGGTCGGTCGCGTTGATATCGATTGCATACCGGTCGTCGCCTTCAACCACGGTCAGTCCATTGCGTTGTATGGCGTCAAGATGCGGCCCGCGCGCCAGCAGGCTCACGGCAACGCCGGCACGCGCCAGGCGAGCAGCGACAATACCGCCGATGGCACCCCCGCCAACCACGGTGATTTTGATGGCTTGTTGATTCAAATCTATCCCCTGTAAGAAGCGTCGATGCGATGGACGCGTCGAATGAGTGCGGCCAGGACATTTTCCCCAGTGCAGTGCGCGGGCGAAAACTGTAGCGAATCCCGCGTGGTGCCTTTGACGATTTCATCGCTGATGGGCAGCGTATTTCCAGGCATGGAATGCGTGTGCGAGAGCAGGCCGTGGTTACGAAGGATCAGCAGGCGTTTCTTACCCATCGAGCTTAACAACCTCGACTTCTCTTCGTTGCGGACCGTAATGCCCTCGAACGGATGATGAGCGACCATGTCGCGCAGCTGGGCGGAGCAGAAATTCGCGTACGACAACCGTCCTCCATGCACGCTACCGAGAGCCCAGCCGTTGTATGAGTATGCATGACGCAATGCGCATCTTCCACATGCTCGTGAATCGGGCCATGAATGACGAAACTCGCGGGATCGACCGTGTAGTCCGATGGACTCAGGATTTTCCCGGTCAGGTCAATCGGAGTTGGAGCGCACGGTAGGGCCGGAAGTGGTGGAGCGCGTCTATCTCGCGATTGACGACCTGCTGACAGGTCTTGAATAACCAGCGAGTATTGCGTGCCCGGACTCGTTGATTCGCGCATGGCGCTCGCCACTTTGAAAGCTTTCATTGCGCTTGTTATTAAAACGCGCCGTTTTCAGCGGCGCGGCTAAATGGAGCGGACGATCGCGGCATGGATGCTATTACCGGAAATCCAATCTCCCGCAGCATTCGCGGCACGGCGCAATATCGCAGGTTTCCAAGAAACCGAGAGAGAGGCTGAATCACTCAATGTTGAAATGGAAGTTTTTTTCGTGACCCGATTAAACGTTCAATCACGCCACGGACATTTCCAGACAAAATGCTGGCCTGCAACAACTTGATTTTCCTTGTTGTAATCTGGCCTGAATGTAGCGCCTTCAAAACAGCCTTTCCACGCGCCTTCCCGAGATACCGACTAACTGGCAGCTGATATATCGCATCACACCAAAATCCGGGCGCCTCGCTGAAGCCGAGACAAAGCGAGAACGTGGTTCGGAGGACTGCCGAAAATCCAAGAACGAGATGAAAGCGGAAGCTAGTGTCATTAATACTCGAAAGGTATACTAATTAATTGATCCAGTCAGATTATGGAGTTACCTGCGTGAGTGAGCGCGCTCGAAAGTACGTATCCAGCCAGTTCAACGAACTTGTAGTACCAGGGGCCGGCCTGGTGCCAGGCTGCCGATGTCGATGCCCCTTCTGGCAGGTGCGACAGCGTCCATGGATAATGCCGCGCATAGGAATGTCATTGCGTCTCCGAGCGTTCGCCGAGGACTTCGCTGCATCTCAAAAGCCATCGCCATACAAGTTTATTTTGTCTCAACAGACCGCGCGTCCATCGGACACAACCGGTGGTTCATCCGAGTGTCGTTGCAAGTTGCGCAACCAGTCGGCAATCGCCTTGCTGGCCCAGACGGGATCGTCATGGGGCAGATCGTGACCCGCCCACGCATGTACAGCGTGAGCTGTTCCCCAACCAGCCGCTATGCGCGTGGAGCAGATCGGATTGACCAACCGGTCCGCCTTCGATGAAAGCAGCAGGGTAGGGCAAGCGGGTGGTTGACTGTCGGCGCGAAAGCGCGCCGCCGCCCACAGTTGGCGAATGCCATTCGCCGCGCTCACCGGAGCGCTCTGCCTGATCGCGGCCCATGCGGCGATGTCAGCGGCCTGGGTATCCAGCCGGTTGCACGTCAGGTCGTGGACGATGGTCTCGCACTTCGTTGCATTCGCCCATGAGGCAGCCGCGCGCATGAGCGCGGGCCATGCCTCGGGTCGAAGGCGCTCGCTCATGGCGCTGAACGGCCGCATGCTGGTGTTGATAAGCACCAGCCGTTCGACCTCTTCCGGATAGCGTTGTGCCCAGCCGGTCGCGACCATGCCGCCCAGCGACATGGCAAGCAACCGATACGGCGGCAACAACCCGGCATCGGCAGCACGCGAGCGGACGAACTCCACCATGTCCGTCACATCGAGCGGGGCGCTGAGCGCGTTCTCGCGGCCGTTCCCCGGTAGTTCAAGCAGCGTAATGCTATTCGCATCGCCATTAAAACCCGTTTCAACGCGCAGCTGCTCGGGAAACGATCCCCAGTGACGACCCTCGCGCGTGAGTCCGCGCAGCAAGATCCACGTGCTCATCGTGAGGATTTTCGCTGCCAGTGTTCCAAGGCACGCTCGAGAACCTGTTTTCTCGCGTCGCCCTTGGGAAGCCACCTATTCGATGCAAACGCCGCCCGGGTCAGGAAGTCCAGGAAGTTGGCGTGACGGCGCAACACCCGTTCGACCCGGTGCGCCTTGACCGGATTGAACATGCCCAATCGGGAAAATATCTGGCTGGGATTTTTTCGGATCCAGCGCCATGATCCCAGTTCCAGGGTCATGGGGAGGAACACGTTGGGCGCGGGCGTCTGGTCGTAGGCACAGTCCCACAGGTCGCCGTGAAGCAGGTATTGATGGCTTTGTGGTTCGAACGCGTAGCCGTGATGCGGATACGCCTGTTCGAACATGGTCTTGAGCTGATACATCTCGGGGAGATGGGGCATTTGTTGCTTGGTTCGCGCATAAGGAAACCAGATGCTGTCGTCCCAGCCGTAACCTGAATGACAGTCGAGCGCAAGGCTCAGCGGGCGGCTCATGAGCTCCTGCTTCACGACATCGAGCAACGCGGCGCTTTCGAGTTCGAGCGACCCTTGGGCCGGACCGCGATACCACGGCAGCCATGACCCAATACGCTGGCCGCCCGCAAGGAAGGGGACACGTCCTTCAGCGCTTTGAGGGGCATTGCGCATCAGATCGACACCGTTCGGATTCGAGCGGGTTTGCGCCCACATGCCACCCGGATTCACGATCGGCATGAAAACGAGCCGCACGGCGCGCAACTGTTCGTGCAGCAGTTCGTCCCATTCAAGACGCCGTAGCAGCGCGCGCATGTAGTCGAGGATCAACTGCGTACCGATGCGCTCCAGGCCGTGCACGCCGCCAAAAAAGCCAATGGCGGGCGCTTCGGGATCGTTCGATCCGATCGCCGCGGTAAGGATCGGGAAGGCGTGTGCGCCGGCGCGTACTTCGCCCACCGTGCGCGATTCAAAGCGCGCGCCGCCGGCCGCCAGGATGGCATTGAGGTCATCGAACTCCGCAAAACTTGCGGAGGCTACGCTTAATGGTCTCATGCCCACGGCCTGTTTTT
>Ga0302220_10001201_pt1 | contig 20463 bp, 17 predicted proteins | sample II_Palsa_E1_3_FD_194572 | JGI IMG/M metagenome (GOLD analysis project Ga0302220, IMG submission 194572) | Peat permafrost microbial communities from Stordalen Mire near Abisko, Sweden - II_Palsa_E1_3 | ecosystem: Environmental > Terrestrial > Soil > Palsa > Peat permafrost | place: Sweden...
GTGGTCAAGGGTTATCCCTTAGATCGCATTATAGGGTTTTCACTAGCTGATTCCTAGTGCAACGCAGCATTTCTTTGGTAGTTTTTCTACATAATTGCGTTTCCGCCACATTCGAAGGTCGAAGGGGTGTCGGAAACCAGTAGGAATTACTGGATTTCCCGGGCATGACGGGACCGGAAACGCAGGGTGCGAAAACGTGCCTCCAAAAAACACCGGACACCCGATATTTTTGGCTGGATTTGCGTCAACTTTTTGGGATTTGATTTTTGTCTTTCGAACATTGGTGCGCGACCGCCTCGCACTGCGGAACCAGTGTCCAGGAACTCAATCGCATAGCACCGATCACGTAGGACATTGCGTAGCCACCCGATTAACGGCACCCGCCACTTGATAAGCCAGGCCATGTTCCGCCTTCGCAACTTTCACCGGCAGTCTCGACAAGCGGCCAGCCGCCGTACTAAAGCATTCTCCCGAATGCTCGATTCCATTGCGCGCCACCGGCCCGTCTGGATGGTTTCGTTCGCGTTGAGCCAGGCCGATTTGTCCGAAGGGCTTAGAGCCGCATTCGCGTCGACCGCCATGCTGCTCCTAGGCAACCTGTTGCACATGCCCGAGTTCTCGTGGGCTGCCATCGGCGCGTTCTGGACCTGTCTCGCCGATGCCGCCGGCTCGAACCGCATGCGATTCGCGTCCATGACGGGTTTCGCGGTGCTGTCGACCGTTTGCGGCGGACTGACCGCGTACGCGTCCGGCGTGGGTATCGTGGCCGCGGCCGTCGCCGTTCTGGTCTTTTCGTTTCTCGGCGCGCTGGGGCGCGTGTGGGGCGCTGCGGCCGCGCAGGTTTCCATTCTTGCGGCGACTGCCTGCGTAGTCATGGTGGACCGGCCCATCCATGGATCACGCGGCGAGTTGCGCTTCCTCGCGCTCTACTTCGTAGGCTGCCTGTTTGCAACGGCGCTCAGCTTTACCGTCTGGCGGATACACCCGTTCGGCGCGAGCCGCGCGGCCATGCGATCGGCGTATGCGAGCCTCGCGGACATCGCAGGTGACGGCGCACGGTTGCTCAAACGAGAGCGTGCGGGCTTCGGGGAATGGGCCTCGCATGCTTCACGTTTTCGGGGCAAGGCGCGCAGTAGCATTGAATTGGCGCGCAAGGCACTCGCACGCGTGCCGTCATCGAAGACAGACCGGCGGGACACGTACAACATGCTGCTGCTCGCGCTCGCCGACAGCGAGCGGATCTTCGCGTACCTCATTGCCGTCACCGATGCCTGCGAGCGCGGCCATCATCGCCTGCCCAATCTGCCGCGCGCGGTGCGTGTGCTCGATGCGTTCGCCGAAGTCCTCGCGCGGCTCGCACGGGCCATTGCCGATAAACCCTGGGAGCCGCCCACCGCATTGCGCGACCGGTTGCAGGCGCTCGCCCGCCAGCTTGAAGTGGCGTTAGGCGAAACCGTGTCGCTGCGCTTTGATGTCGACTTCAGCGAGCTCGAATCCCCGGCTCAGCGACACGCAACCGTATGGTCGGCTGCGCTCAAAACCTTGAAGCGTGGCGTGGAAACCTTGAGGGCGAACGCATCGACGCAATCGATAGGCGCGCGCCATGCCGCTCGCGTCGGCGTGGCCGCAACCGCTGCCTTCCTGACCGTCAGGCTGCTCCATCTGCCCTTCGGGTATTGGGCAACAATGGCAACGCTCCTCATCCTGCAACCGTCCATTGCGACTAGCTGGCCGCGCAGCATCGAGCGTGCGGCGGGGAGCATCGTCGGCGGATTGCTGGCGGCTGCGATCGGCTTGGTCGTTCATTCGCCGATAGCGATCTCGCTGGTGGTGTTCCCGCTGGTGTGCGCGACGATGGCCCTGCGTCCTGTCAGCTACAGCTTGTTCGTGCTGTTCATCACCCCGGCCTTCGTGCTGGTCGCCGACTTTGCAGCGCCGGGCGGCGCCGAGCTTGCGTACGCCGTCACGCGGTTGGAGAACAATGTGTTCGGCTGCGTGATTGCGTTGCTCGCGACATTTCTTCTCTGGCCAAGCCGCGAGCCCAGCAGCTTCAACGACCGGTTGGCGAAGGCCGTGTCCGCGAACCTTGGATACCTTGCTGCATCGCTGGGACGTGGCGAAGACAGCGAGATCGAACTGGAACGGCTACGGCGCGCAGCGGGGTTGGCGAGCAATAACGCGGAAGAGGTGCTGGCTCGATTGAGGCTGGAAAAACTCGATACGAGTCACCGCGACCGAACCGGTTCGACCGCCCTCGCCTTGTTGCGACGTGTGGCGGGCACTGCGACCCGGGCTCGTTTTGGCCGCGCGGGCACCGCGCCGAACCGGGACCTCGCAGCATGGGTTGAGAGTGTCGGCAAGGGCGTCGAGGGGCGGATCGGGAGTGATGCGAGCAGCACTGGCATCGATGCTCAGGAGGTCTTTCCCAAGCACGGTCTTTCGTTGCTTGAAGCCGATGCCGTAAATCAGGTCGTGCTGCTGCGCCGGTTGCTGACGGAACACGCCGAAGGTCTCAGTATGAGCGAGCGCTCGCACTGAGCCGTGCCTCTGCCGTCAGCCCCGGTGCAAACGCAACACACACGTTGTTGGCGGCAAAATTGCGGCGAAGCGCCAGAACGAAAATGCTGGCGCTATCGAAACGCCGCTGTCCTACACGTGGAAAATCTGAGCCACGAGCGAAGCACCAAGAAACGTCCCGGCATTCGCCACAAACGACACCAGCACGATCCGCCAGCCGAGCCGACGAAACGCCGGAATATCCTTGGCGATGGACAATCCCGCGAAGGTCAGCATGGGTGTTGTTATGCCGAGGAAATCGTTCTGCGCGCTATAAGTCGATATCTGCGATGCCCAGGGACACAGCGGCGATGTCATGAACATGGCGACAATCGACACCCAGCAGACCGCCGGAATCTTGCGTCCGGTCACAGTATAGATCGCATCGCCGATAATCGTCGCCAGCACCATGATCAGCATGCCCGGAAGCCCCATGAACGGCGTGGTGCCGTGGGTAATCCAGTCGCAACCCAGCGCGAACACGGCGGTGACGCCCCACGCGAGCAGCTTGCCGCGATAGCCCAGTTGAGGCGCAGCCGTTTCCACATCGCTCAGTTTCGGACGGGACTTTTCTATCACCTCGGATGCATCCGATGCCTTGCTTGTCCGGCCGATCAAAGGCTCAAGCAGGCGATATCCCCACACGGCCATCGGCAGCGAAATAAACAGCGTGAAATACGTGCCGATCGTCGTCGTGATGAGGTTGCTGGCCGCAGCGAATGTCAGGACCGTCTTTGCCATTTCGGGTGTTTGCTGTGCCGCGATCGCACCGGAGGCAGCGGCCATCATGCTGCCGGAGCCCACGCCTGAACCCATGGCGAGCGCCAGGGGATGAAAGATGTTCAGGCTTGCCACGAAGCCCGCCAGGATCGCAATAAAAACCGCGCCGAATACAGTGCCCGTCAAGTATTCAGCCAGCACGCCACGCCCTTCAGGAGAGTCCATGCCGTACTTCTCGCCGATGATCGCGAGGCTCGGCTCGCGGCCAACCGAGAACGTCGCGCCGATCGCTTCTCGCTTGATACCAAGCAACAGTGCGAGCGGAAGTCCCAGCAAGATCGTGCCGACAAAATGCCCCAGCTCCTGAAACGCCAGCGCCCAGCCCGCAGCGGCGAGCTTCGGCAACGCGCCGCCGACCATCAGACCGAGCTTGGCGACGAAGAGCAAAAGCGCAGGCTGCAAGATGGCTGCGGCAAGGAACTGGGTCTTCACGTCGAGCCGCGCAGCACTTCTCCACCGTTCACTTGCCAATCCCACGGCGGCGCCCAACAGCAGCGCCCAGATCATCGGCAGCAGAACGACTTTTCCCGGTCCGACCTTGAACGTGAACGAGCCAATGAACTCGGCGATAAGCAGGATGATCGCCGCATAGAGAAACAGCTTTGCGCTCCTTAATCCACCACTACCGGCACCACTACCCCGTTGCTGCGCGGCCAACGTACTTTCCATTGTTATCTCCCGATTGCCCTCTCGCGTTTTATCGGCAGCGAGAGGACATGTTGGTCTACAAATAGCCGAACGTGGTGGCCGGCTCTCTCGCTGTTTCCACCCAGACGCTCTTGGTCTGCGTGTACTCGTACAACGCTTCAACCCCGCTCGACCGTCCGTACCCGCTCAAGCCATAACCGCCGAACGGGGACGCCACGTTAATGGTCTTGTAGCCATTGACCCAGAACGTTCCCGCGTTGACCTGACCCGCCACCCGATGAGCACGGCCTACGTCGTTCGTCCACACTGCACCGGCCAAACCAAACTCGGTGTCATTCGCGATCTCAAGGGCTTCTTCCTCGGTATCGAAAGGAATGGCAGCGACCACCGGACCAAAGATTTCAGTACGCGCTACGTCCATCTCGTTCGTCACGTTCGACAACACAGTGGGCGAAACAAAGTAGCCGCCCGAGGAGGGTTCAGCCGACCCTGCCGCAAGCGTTGCCCCTGCCTGAACGCCGCTCGCGATCATCTTCATGATGTGGTCATACTGCGTGCGATTGTTGATTGGCCCGACTTCGGTTGCGTCATCAAGCGGTGCACCCACCTTGATCTTTTTTGCGCCCATGGCAATCATGCCGACGAACTCGTCATAGATCGAACGCTGCACGAGCAGGCGCGAACCCGCCACGCAACTCTGGCCCGCGCCGGCGAAAATGGCGGCCTGGGCGGTCAACGCGGCACGCTTGAGATCGGCATCGGCGAAAATGATATTGGCAGACTTGCCGCCGAGTTCCAGCACGCAAGGAAGCACACGTTTCGCGGCGGCTTCGGCAATGCGCACGCCGGTTGCAGGAGAGCCGACGAACACGACCTTCTTCACGACCTTATGCGCGATGGCCGCTTGGGCAACGGTCTGGCCAAGGCCTGCAAGGACGTTGATGAGACCCTTCGGCGCGCCCGCTTTCTCGGCAAGCAATCCCACCACCAACGACGTGAACGGTGTCAGTTCCGAGGGCTTCAGCAAGACGGCATTGCCCATCGAGATGGCCGGTGCAACCTGCCATCCGCACGTAAAGACCGGAGCGTTCCAGGGCGTGATCTGCAGGACCGTTCCAGCCGGCTCGCGACGCGTGTAGTTCAGGTGCGAGGTTGGGACCGGAATGACATCGCCGTAGAACTTGTCCGCCCAGCCGCCGTAATACTCGAACATCTCGGCGACTTTCGCCACTTCACCCCGGCAGTCCCGAATCGGCTTGCCTGAACCGAGTGACTCGAGGCGGGCAATGCTTTCCGTGTCCTTGCGCAGCTCACGCGCGATCTCGAACATGACACGTCCACGCGCAGCATGCGTCAAAGCCCACCACTGTTTCTGAGCGCGCTGCGCCGCGTCGGCGGCGAGTTCGACCACCGCCGCGCCGCCGTCCTTGTATGCGAGGCTCGGCTTACCCGTCGCTGCGTCGTACAACTGGATCAACTCACCCGCGCCTTCGATCAGTTCGCCGCCGACAAACGAGCCAATCGTCTTGGCGTTCGGGAAGAAATGCGCGAAGGCGGCCATCAGGTTTCCTGCCGCGTTGTTTTCCATATCTGGCTCCATGTGCTGGTTATTCTGCTGACTGCGTTACTTCTGTTCGATGAATTGAACGATGCGGTTGAAGTCTTCCGCATCGCCGATTGTCTCGGCGCTTTCTGCCCACAACCGCCCGGCTTCGGCGGCAATAGGCGCGCTGATGTTCTGGCTGCGCAGCAGGTCCATCGCAAGGCGAACGTCCTTGCGCATCAGCTTCATCGTGAAGCCGGAATCGAACTTGTCCGTGAAGATCCACGTGGGGTAATTCGTGAGCGTCGCACTGTTGCGCCCGGAGCCGCCATTAAGCGCTTCGACCAGCTTCTCGGGATCGACACCGGCCGCTTGCGCTGCGCGGACTGCTTCGCTGGTGGCAAGCAAGTGCACGCCCGTGAGCAGGTTGTTGATGATCTTCGTCACGTGTCCCGCGCCGACAGGGCCCACATGCACCCGCTTCGCGCTCATGACCGCGAGCATCGGCTCGACCGCCGCAACGTCTTCGTCGGAACCGCCCAGCACCATGGTCATGGTCGCGGTCGCGGCGCCCTTAGGACCACCGCTGACGGGGCCGTCGACAAATCCCACCTTCACTTCAGCCAGCGCCGCCGCTACCTTGCGCGTGCTGTTGGGCTCCGCCGTAGTGGTATCGACGACGATCAGGCCGGGCTTGGCGCTTGCCGCCACGCCGGCAGGTCCCAGCACCACCTCTTCCACAATCGCTGACGTGGGCAGCGAAAGAATGAGGACGTCCGAATCGCGCGTGATGTCGGCAATGGATGCGCGCTCGGATACGCCCTGTGCGTCGAGCTTGCCAGCAACACCTTCTGCCGCGTCGAAACCAAGCACGGTGTACCCGCCGCGCTTGAGCGAAAGGGCCATTCCGCGCCCCATGTTTCCGAGTCCGATGACCCCGACCGTCTTCATAAATCCACTCCGTGGCGAATACGCCGTCGACCGGATAGAACAGGTCTACCTGTCGGCGAGCGTGTTTTGGAGTTGTCATCTTCGGCCGGCGGGCCCCTATAATCAATCAATGCCAATATTGAGAATGTTCTAATTATTAGAACACTCGGAACGCTGAAACCACTGGGAACGAGCGATGGCCGACAACCTGACTGAAAGCAGAATCGTCTATTTTTTCGAAGCCGTTCGTTGCGGGACCATCCGCGCAGCTGCCGACTGGCTCGACGTCGCGCCGTCCGCGGTCAGCCGGCAGATCGGCTTGCTCGAAACAGAACTGGACGTTGCGCTGATAGAGCGTCACGCCCGCGGTGTGAAGCCGACGGAAGCCGGGCAGTACCTGATCGAATATTTCCGTGAACAACTCGCGCATAAAGACGACCTGATATCGCGGCTGCAGGAGCTGCGCGGGCTTCGAACCGGGAACGTCAACGTGATCCTTGGCGAAGGTTTTGTTTCCGATGTCCTGGCCGGACCCATCCAGCATTTCTGCAAGCAATATCCCGGCATCAAACTCAATCTGGACCTGGGCAGCACGAACGACGTGATGCGGCGAATCTCCGAAGACGAAGGCGAGATCGGGCTGGTGTACAACCCGCCGGGCGATCCAAAAATTGTTTCTCGTGCGATCAAGCTGCAACCGATGATGGCGATCGTCAAGCCGAACTTCCTGCGCGCGAGCAAGACGAAATCCATGAGCGTGCAGGAACTGGCCACCTACCCGATTGCAGCGACCCATCCCACCTATGGCACCCGTCAAATGCTCCAGGCAGTCGAGTTCGCGGAGAAGATTCGCCTGGAACCGGTTGTGACGACCAATTCGATCGGTCTCCTGAAGCAGTTCGCGATGTCAGGACTTGGCCTGGTGGTCCTGCCTGCGTTCGCCGTGACCATGGAAGTGGAGGCGGGCACGCTCCTCGCCATCGAGATCGATCATCCGATCCTGATGAAAGCCGAGGCGCATCTTGTTACGCGTGTGGGGCGGAAATTATCGGTGGCTTCCAACAAGATGCTGCAGTTGATGTCGTCGCAAATGCGCGCGTTTCGATAAGCCAGAAGTGCGCGACACCACCTCGCTCGGCATCTAATTTTTAGAACAATTTTGCCTATGCCAGGCATCGTTCTTTCAATTTTTGCGGTGGACACTGTCGTGACAGGAGACAGACCTTGATCAGCATAGATCCCACTACGCTCTGGCAAATCATCCGCGCAGAAGCGGCACACGAAGCACAGGCCCGACCCGCCATGCAGCGTTACCTCGACGCCTGCGTCCTGCGGCACGAAGCATTTGGAGAGGCTTTCGCAGCCCTGCTTGCTGCTGAACTGATGCGCTCGGACGCGACCCTGCCCGACATGGCGGGCGAATTCAGCGCCGTCATGAAGCAGACCGGCAGCGACGCAAGCGCCGCTGCCGATGTGCACAAAATTGCCTCGTCGAACCCCGCTTGTCCCAACGCGCTGACCGCCTTTTTATCGTTTAGAGGGATACACGCCGTTCAGTCTCATCGCATCGCGCACGCTCACTGGCTTGCCGGTGAAAAGACGTTCGCCGTTCTTCTGCAGAACTGGTGCGCGAAGTCTTATAACGTCGACATCCATCCGGCGGCCAGGATCGGCAAAGGCTTGTTTGTCGATCATGCAATGGGCATTGTGATTGGCGAGACCGCGGTCGTTGAAGACGAAGTCAGCATGTGGCACGGCGTCACGCTCGGAAGCACGTTCGCCGAAGCTGGGGACCGGCACCCGAAAGTCCGTCGCGGCGCGACCCTGGCCGCTCACGCCATCATTCTTGGCAACATCGAGATCGGTGAAGGTGCGGTCATTGCGGCGGGCAGCGTGGTTCGCACGTCGATTCCTGCCGGCATGGTTGCGGCCGGCGTTCCCGCGAAGGTGATCAAGGCGGTTTCAGGCACGTATGCTGCCATCACCGCTCCGTCTATTTCAGATAAATAGGATGACAAATTGATTCCACCGCATCAGCATCGACTGGGTATTGACCATCCGGTGGTCTCCGTCAGGAATCATCCGGCGGCCGTCGAGCGTTACATCCAGCTCGGCTTCTCGCCCAGTCCTCTCTCGTACCACCCTTGGGGTTCGGTGCTGACGCTGATGATGTTCGAGAACAACTTCATCGAACTGATTGGAATCGATGATGCGTCGAAGTTCGGGACGAATGCCGTAGATGGCTTCTGTTACGGACGAACGCTAGGCCAGTTCCTCGAGCGTTCCGAGGGCCTTGGACTGCTTGCGCTTCATAGCAAAGATATCGAAGCCGACTTTGCAGCCGTCAAAGCGACCGGGTTGCCCGTACAACAGCGGGTGGACTTCCGGCGCAAGCTGATCAGGGCGGACGGCACGCCCGATGAAGCGGTTGTATCGCTCGGCATGGTGATGGAACCGGGGCTGGGCGATGCCTCCAACTTCCTGTGTCAGCAACATCGGCCGGAGTTCATCTGGAGGAAGGATTGGCAAGATCATCCGAACGGCGCGAATGCGGTCAGCGAAGTCATTTATGTCGCCGATGAACCCGGGTTGCTCGAAGTGCGTTGGGCGAAGCTGTTCGGGGCCAAGAACACGGCGCGGGTCGACGGGCATGTTGAAGCTGACACAGGTTGCGGACGTGTCGTGGCTTTGACGCGATCACAGGCACTTGAACGTTTTGCTTGCGTCGGTTTGCCGGTGAACTACACGGATAAACCCCACGGGTTCGCGCTGCAGATTCGCGTTCGCGACTTGCGCGCCGCAGAACGCATCCTGTCGGAAAACGGCGTCACGCATGGCGAAACGGCTCGCGGCGTTGCTGTCGCGCCCGAAGCCGCGGGCAACACGATTATCGAATTCGTCGAGTAATTGGGGTTGGGGAGACGGGCAACGCCTCTTTTAATGCGCCTGGATTGCACGAGGCGGCATTGCCCATGGGGTGTTTGGATATTAATGCGATTTGCTTTGAGCCCGCTTTGCGGCACGGCTTTGCAGCCCGAAGTCCGGATTCTTGTTAGCAGCGGATGCATTCGCGATGCCCCGGTCCGGAACCTCGACGGTCGCGGAATCGGTATCGAAGAAAGACGCCAGGGTGGCCTGCTGATCCAGCAACAATTGCTCGATACGCTGCTGCTGCGCCGTGTTTTCACGCGTCAGGCGAAGCAGCGCGATGCTCTGCGCCACACCCGTCGCGACAGTCACGAACAACACGCAGATCACGATCATCAGGACCGTTTTTACCCGTCGTGACAAGGCGGCCGCCGCGCCGCGCTGGTCCGCGATAACGGCGTACAACGCGTCGATTGTGTCAACGTACGCGGTCGCGCGAGCGGTATCGAGTTCCGACGCTTCGCGCGAAGGCGCTTGAGGGCCGCTTGAGGCGCTTGCGGCACTCGTACGTGTGCGGCGATCATCGTCGATTAGTGCCGCCGCCAGGGATTGAGGCTGCTCGCGATGGGGGGTAGCTGCTGCTCGTGCGGCGTTGCGAAGGGACGACGGTGTGGCCTGCTTCGTGGTTGCGTTCGGTGCGTTCGGCGTACCGTTCAGAACTTGCGTGATGGCATCGCTCGGCCCGCTTTTACCTTCCATCGTCTCGACTTCGGACATCGCAGCGGCCGGCGCCGCTCCAGTCGTCGACACGTTCCGGGCAGCGCTTCTGGCGCGCGCCGCGGACGCGCGCTTGTTCGAACCTTGCGCTTTCCCTTCTGCCAACGTTGCTCCCTGCGCACCGTCGTCCAGGGGTTGAAGCTGGACCGGACCGGCAACCGCCTCATGAGGCGCGAGAACATCGTCGAACATGAGTTCCAGCGTTGCTGCGTCAGCGCTCTGACTGTCCATTTGCGTCGCCGCCGCGTCATCGCACGGCACGGCGGCGCTCGATACAACCGCCCCCTCCACCGACAACGCCCCGCTGCGCCACGCCCGCACCGCCCCGGACGATCCGTCCTCGCCCGGCACGGCCGCCATGAAAACCTCGGGCAACTCGAAGCCGGGCAACGACGATTGACGGATATCGGTATTCAACGCCTGAAGCGTGGCGCGCTCAGCGTCTTCGGCGAACAGATCCAGCGTGGGCGCGCCGTAGGGCGCCCGGCTCAGCAACGCGAGACGCTGCGCCGAGCGTGCGGCGCGGGCGAGCTTGGCATCGGCGTCGGATTCAGCCGAACCGGCAGCAGACGAAGACCTGGAAGTGGAAGCAGAAGCACCATCGGCACGACGCGAACTAGCAGCATCAGCAACTGGGAGAGCGGGATTTACGGCGGAATCTGGCATAAGTCGATGATTGACAGCGCGGCCAGACGCGACCCCGGGCGGCTGAAAATACGCCCGATGAAGCGGCCCGGCCTCACGCCTCGCAACAGAAAAAGCGGCTGCATGGGTTTTCGAGGCCGCATTGTCGCACGCTTGCGCGCCCGCGCAACGGACGCGCGCGGTCTCAAGCCGAGTCTCGAGCCGAGTCTCAAGCCGAGCCCTCTTCCTTGAATTCCCGCACGGTTTCCAGCGCGCGCAGCCGCGTGCAGATCGCGTCGTATTCATTCGACGATACCCGCGAAAGCTCAATCTTCACGACATCGAGCTCGGGGGAATCATCGCTTTGCTGCACCACGAACTGCTTCACACGCACGCTGCCGATGCCCAGCGCCTCATGCAGCGCATGAAAATTCAACGTTCCCCGATCGACGAGCAAGGTCAACTGGCGCCGCTGCTTAACGGTAATGAAACGCCGCTCCAGCGGCTTTATGCCGGCGAGGATGATCAGAATGATGACCGTTGCGGCGATGGATGCCGTGTACATGCCGCCGCCGACCGCAAGCCCGATCGCCGCCACGGACCAGAGGCTCGCGGCTGTGGTGAGGCCGCGCACGATCTCGCCGCGCAACAGGATCGAGCCCGCGCCGAGGAAACCAATTCCCGACACGACCTGTGCGGCGATCCGCGACGGGTCGAGCACAACATGATCGCGGCCGAGGACATCGAAGAAACCGAACGCCGACACCATCATGATCAGCGTCGAACCGACACACACCAGCATGTGCGTGCGCAGCCCGGCGGCCCATGACAGCCGCTCGCGCTCGAAACCGATCACGCTGCCGAGCGCGGCGGCGAGAATCAAGCGAGATATAAGTTCTACATTGCTTAACATAAGTGGATTTGCTCCTTATAGGTGTTGTGTGATGGGATGATGGCGCGGGACGCGCGTACAAGTCGCCAGCCTGCGCAGCGCGGATAAACCACCGTTGTACCGACACGCGGGTATTTTGATTTATCCTTGGTGCCCCGCATCGTGTGGCGCACCGGACATGTTTCACGCACGCCGCCGCACGCAACCCACATCGATAAAGCCGTATGCACGACCTAGATCCGACCGCCGCAACGCCCCCGACCGCCGCCGCCCTTCGTGCGCACTATAAACGTGTTGTGCTGCCGATCTGGCGAGGACCCGGCTTCAACACGATCTTGCGGCTGGCGTTCGAGGCCGTCGCCGAGGACGGCCGCACGCCCTTGCCGCCGCAGCGATATCGCGCCATGGCCTGCGCTCGCCAGCTATTCGTGTTCTCGCAAGCGGGCGATATCGATCACGCAGGTACGCTGTTCGCTTCGCTTCGGACCTATTTTCAGGACACAACAAACGGCGGTTGGTTCTATAGCGTCGATGCAAACGGCGCACCGCACGAGCGCCACAAGGACCTGTACACGCATGCGTTCGTGATTTTTGCGTGCGCGGAATATGCGAAACGGGCCGGTGCAGCGGCCGCGAAGGAAGCGCTGGCGGTGCTTGAAGAAACGTCGGGGGTGATTGAACGGCGAATGGCAACTAGCGGCGTGGGTAATGGCGGTGGCGGCTTGTTCAGTTCTGCGATGACGGAAGATTTTTCCGCCGTGCTCGGGCCGCCGCTACAAAACCCGCTGATGCATCTTACCGAAGCGTGGCTCGCCGCTCGTGAAACGACCGCAGACCCTGTCTTCGATCGCCGGCTGGAAAAGCTTGCGGCCGCGTTCGCGCAGGCTTTCGTACATGATGAAACCGGCTGCATCGCCGAATTGATGATCAACAGCGCCAATAACTGGCTGGAACCGGGGCACCAGTTTGAATGGCTGTTTCTCGTCGAAGCCAGCCGGCACCCGGCCTTCGATGCAGCGGGCCTGAACCGGGCGCTTGCCCGCGGATTCGATTTCGTTCAGCAACACGGAGTCGATCCGGTAACCGGCGGCGTGGCGGCGTCGCTGAACGAGCAGGGCGGCGTGATCGATTCCACGCAGCGCATCTGGGCTCAGACCGAATATCTGCGGGCCCTCGCAACGCATGCGGACGAGTCCGTGCGCGCACAACTGCCGGCCCAGATCGCGCGGTTTGCCGGACGTTTTCTCCGACCGCAAGGGTGGATCGAGAGCCAGTCGGCTGAAGGCGTGGTCATGCGCCCGGAATTGCCGTCGACAACGCCTTATCACCTTGCCACCGCCTACGCCGCGTTGCCCTGACATTTGGCGCCTGGCATGTCCGGCGCGCTCGCTTCAAACGCCTCGCCACGCCGCGAGGCGTTTTTTTGCGGCTGGAGAAATCAGCGCGATGCCGGACGCTTTGCGCGTTTTCGTTTCAAAATCATTGAGAAAGCCCGTGCAAACCCGGTAATTCGTCCGCGATTTGGAGATCGTCCTTGCGGAGTGACCCTACGCTACCTACAGTCTTGTGCAGGACCGCGACGAAGGCTCCTGCCCCGATGCGGATTGTGGGACTCATGCTGACTGGACCGAAACCAAGTGTAGGAGTGTCCGAATGGCCGAAATTGTCGATATCGCACGGGGCGCATTGAATGCGCAGCCGTTTAGCGCCTTGCTGGGTACGAAGCTCATGCAGGTCGACTCCTCGAGTCTCACGCTGTGTCTGACCATCCGCGACGAACTCCGGCAACAACACGGTTTCGTGCACGGCGGCGTAGTGAGTTATCTCGTCGACAACGCGTTGACCTTCGCTGGCGCATTGCGCTTGGGACCGAAAGTGGTCACTGGCGAATACAAGATCAATTATTTGCGGCCGGCAGTCTCCGGCACGTTAATGGCGCGCGCACGGGTGATCTACGCCGGCATGACGCAGGCGACCTGCCAATGCGATGTGTATGTCACCGATGGCGGCGCCGAAAGGCTCGTGGCGGTCGCACAGGGAACCATTCATCGGATCAGCGAAATGGCTGCGGAACTCGAGCCGGCGTTTAACGAGTGAGTGGGCTGGGTGCCTCGGTTTGCCGGCGTTTTCATGCTTTCACCAATGCGGTGGTTTTACTGCGGTAGTGTCCGGAGCCGGCTTTATGCGCCTAAAGGTTAGCGCGGCGAAAACATTCGCGTTTTTGGGGTGAAGCCGCTGCCTAGATGCGTCGGCGCCTCGAATGACGACAACGAACCGTCCCTCCGGCCGGAGCCGCTGAGCCATCGCCTTGAAGCAGCCGTAAAAAAGGTCGTTCCAACTGACGCTGGGACGACCTTATTTTTTGCTACCGGCCCGGCATTAATTTGCTCGCAGGCTTGCCTGGTTGCGTCGCAATAAGCGGCTTGCTTCGAAGGCTTGCTTCGAAGGCTTGCTTCGAGGGCTTACTTCGAAGAGTTACTTCGCGTCGACCGTGCGCTGCTGTTGCTCGCCCAGGCCTTGAATCCCCAGCCGCATGGTTTGTCCAGCCTTCAGGTAGACCGCCGACGGCTTCACACCCATGCCCACGCCCGGCGGCGTGCCGGTGGAAATGACATCGCCGGGTTGCAGGCTCATCACCTTCGACAAATACGACACCAGCGCTGCCACGCCGAACACCATCGTCTTCGTGCTGCCATTCTGATAACGATGTCCGTCTACTTCGAGCCACATATCGAGTTGCTGCGGATCGGCGATTTCGTCCTTCGTGACCAGCCACGGACCGATCGGGCCGAACGTATCGAAACCCTTGCCCTTGTCCCATTGCGTGCCGTGCTCGAGTTGCCATTCACGTTCGGAGACGTCGTTGATCACGCAATATCCGGCGACATAATCCAGCGCGTCCGCCTCGCTAACGTACTTCGCTTCCTTGCCGATCACCACGCCGAGCTCGACTTCCCAGTCGGTTTTCTTCGAGTTGCGCGGAATTTCGACATCGTCGTTCGGACCGCAAATGGCGCTCGTCCACTTACCGAAAAGCACCGGTTCCGTCGGCACGGGCAGGTTCGATTCGGCCGCGTGATCGGCGTAATTCAGCCCGATGCAGACAAACTTGCCCACGGCCCCCACGCACGGGCCAATGCGCGGTTCGCCCGGCACTTCAGGCAGCGAGGCCGGATCGAGCGCACGCAACTTGGCCAGCGTGGCGTCGGATAGCGCCGCGCCAGCGATATCGTCGACTACCTTCGACAAATCGCGAATCTTGCCGTTCTGATCCAGCAAACCCGGTTTTTCCTGACCCTTCGGCCCATAGCGCAGCAGTTTCATCGTGATTGATCCTTCAGTTTTCAGGTTTTGATTCGGTTTCGAAATGTTCGGTTTGGGCGATCGTCTTTCTGGTGAGATCGCTCGAGCTTACTTTCGATCGCTTTCGGTCAAATTTTCAGTTGAATGATTCGGGCCGGTCGTGAACGATGATTCATCGGATGCGGGTTACAACTCAGGTTACAACGATAGCATCGCGATCCCTTTTGATCCCGCCCTCGCGCTTCGCTTGGGTCATTCCTCGGAATGCAGGTTTCACGCCTCCTAAGCGCTGACTGGCCGCTCTCGCCAGCACCACAGGGCACAGCTGGAGGACAGCTGGGTTGCCAATCCTTTTACCATCCTCTGCTTTCGTTGCAATTGCAGTTGAGGAATTCCGGGTATACCGCGCTCATTCTTAGCGTTTTTCTCAACTTTCACAGCCGGTAAAACCCGCGCGCGGTATCTCCGAAAATTGCCTGCTGTGCGGACGCATCAAGGTGCGCCGTCAATTGCCGCGCTGCGTCAAACCACTTTGAATAATCGCCGTTCAGGTTCAGCACCGGCCAGTCGCTGCCCCACATCAGCCGCTCAGGCCCAAAATGCTCAATAAGATGATCGACGTAGGGCTTGAGCGTTGCCACAGACCAACCGGCGGCAGCTTCCGTCGCCAGACCCGAGAGTTTGCAGAGCAGCCTTTGTGGCAGTGCGGCCAATTCCACTATGCCGTCCGCCCAGCTTTGCCACGCTGCGTGACCATCCTTGATTTGCGGCTTCGCACCATGATCGACGACCATTCGCAGCTCAGGAAAGCGCGCGGCGAACATCGTCAACGAAGGCACATGGCGCGAAAAAATCAATGCATCGAAGGCGAGATCGTTTTTGATCAGCGCGTGAATTGCCGGAGCCAGAGCAGGATTTTCGATCCAGCGGTCATCGGGCAGATCCTGCAGCATCGGGCGCATGCCCTTGAGTTTGGGTTCGCGCGCCAGGTCGTCTATCAACTCGACACTATTCGGTGCATCAAGCGGAACCCAGCCAACAATGCCGGCGATAGATACGTCGTCGCGAGCGAGATCAAGGAGGTAGCGCGTTTCTTCGACAGTCGGCGCAGCCTGGACCACCACTGTGCGCGCGACGTGGGCTGCTTCACGAAGAGGCTTCAGATCAGCGGGACCGAAGACGCGGTACAAGGTCTGCAACTCGGGCGTCAACCAGCCATAGTCACCACGCGATGGGTCCCAGAAGTGCTGATGCGCGTCAATTCGTTCAGCGCTCATGATTTTCCTGAATCGGTTTGATCGATGCCTGCCTGATCCAAGCGTGGCACAGGCGCGTCACGATGCAACAAACCCGCTGTTCGCAACGCATCCCACAAAGCGTCAGGCACCGGATCAGCGAACGAAGCCGCGTTCAAACGCACCTCCGCCGGATTTCGTGCACCCATCAGGACCGTGGCCACAACTTTATGCGCATAAGGAAACTGCAGGGCCGCGCTGGACAAAGCGACGCCATGCGCACGGCAGATCCGCTCCAGCGCGTCGACGCGTTCAACAATCAACGGCGGCGCATCGCCATAGTTGAACTTTTGCTTGTCCGCTTTTGGCGCTGCATCGGGCGTCAGCCCGCGGGCGAGAATGCCGGAATTGAACGCACCGCCCAGCAGGATGCTGACGCCGCGCTTCTCGCATTCCGGCAGCAGGTCATCAAGCACCGCCTGCTCCAACAAGGTGTAGCGTCCCGCCAGCAACGCACAATCGATGTTGAATTCCGCCATCACCTCCAGGATTGCAGCGCCTTCGTTCACGCCGAGTCCCACCGCTTTTACGCCCCGCGACGTACGCAGTTCATCAAGCGCCCGGAAACCGCCTTCGTCCGTTAGTTGCCGCCAGTAGCGCGCGTTGTTCTCACCGTGCGTGACGCGGCCGATATCGTGGATCAGCACGATATCGATATCGACAATACCCATGCGCTGCTGGCTGTCTTCGAACGATCGAAGAATGCCGTCGTAGGTGTAGTCGTAGATCGCCTGGAACGGCAGCGGGTCCGACCAGCCTTCGCTGCCGTCGTACGGTGTGGTGCGCGGGACAAAGCGTCGGCCAACCTTGGTCGACAGCACGTAATCTTCGCGCGAGTACTGGCGCAACGCGTCGCCTATCCGGTGTTCGGCTTTCGTGTGGCCGTAGTGCGGAGCGGTATCGAAGTAACGGATACCGCTTTGCCACGCGGCGTCGACGGTCGCTTGCGCGTCTGCTTCGGAGAGGTCGTGATACAGGCCGCCCAGCGGTGCGCTGCCCAGCGACAACGCCGTGACTTCCAGCGAGGTCTTGCCCACTTTGCGCTTTTTCACAACGGGATTTCCGGTGATTGGGTTCATTGCGTTGGACTTGTTTGCGAGGCTCAAAGTCAGGCTCAAATCGATGTAATCGACACAGCATGTCGCGGCGTCGCGCTCGCCGGCAGACATGCCGGGCCAACCGGATCGAAGCTTTTGTAGGTCAGGATGAACTCCTGATGACCCAGCGATTCCGACTTGGACGCGGCGCCTGCCGCCACGCTCACAGTGGCATCGAATATTTCGCGGCCAACTTCGCCCAGCGTGGCAAGGCCCTCCAGAATGCGGCCCGCATCCACGTCCATGTCGCCGGATAGATTTCGATAGGTCGCCGGATTCGCGCACACCTTGATAACGGGCGAAATGGCCGAACCGACCACCGAACCGCGTCCGGTCGTGAACAGGATCACGTGCGCTCCGCAAGCAATCAGTTCGCCGATTTCCGCGTTGTCGCTGATGTTCGGAAAGCCGAAACGCGGTTCGCCATCAGGAACGACATCGAGCAGATACAAGCCGCCGACAGGCGGAATGTCTCCCGGTTTGACGATTCCGACAATGGGCGATGCACCGCTTTTCGCGTACGCGCCGAGTGACTTTTCTTCCTGCGTGGTAAGGCCGCCATCCGCGTTGCCGACCGCGAACGAACCGTGCCCCATGATGGAGTAATAGCGCGCGGCCTTGTCCACGCACGCGACAATTTCACGGCCCAGTTCCGGCCGCGCGGCCCGGCTTTCCATGTGAAACTCGCAGCCGACCAGTTCACCTGTTTCCTCGAAAATACACGCGGCGCCGGCGTCGATCAGCGCATCGAAGGCGCGGCCCACAGCGGGATTCGCGGTAATGCCACTGGTGCCGTCCGAGCCGCCGCAAATCGTGCCGACGATCAATTCGTCGAGCGCCATTGGCACTTTCGGTTGCTGCGCGAGCGTCGCACGCACGTCGCGAATCCAGTCAATGCCGTTCTGGATCGTGCTGCGCGTCCCGCCTTTTTCCTGGATCGTCAGAACCTCGGCCGGGCGGCCGCTCGCGCGCACGGCGTCGACCAGATAGTGCTTGTTCATGCTCTCGCAGCCGAGCGAGACGAACAGGACCGCGCCCACGTTCGGGTGCGTGGTCAACCGCTCCATCATCTTTTCGGCATAGCCGTTCGGGTAGCAACCCGGAAAACCGATCAGGTGCACGGGCGGTTCGCGATCAGCAGCGGGGTCGTCGAAGGCGTCGAACGCCGGACGAAACTGGGTGACGATTTCCCTCGCCACGTGATGCGCGCATTCGACGAGATACGCGACCGCGATTACATTGCGGATGCCCTTGCGCCCATCGGCACGCAGGAAGCCTTGAAGCGGCGAAGTGGTGGTGGCTGTCATCGGCTTAGCGGTCCCGGTGATCCACGAACGCATGGCCGGCGTCGTGGGTATAGGTCGGGAGATAGTCGCTCTCGAGATTGTGCGTATGCAGATGTTCACCGGGCTGAACGTCCGACGTAACATGGCCAATGATCGCGCCATACCGAAGCACTTTTTCGTCGGTCTGCAACGCACGGCGTGCGACTTTGTGCCCAAGGTCGATGGTCTTCGCCAGCGTGACGATCTCCCCTTCGATCTCCACCCGCGCCCCCGCTTCCAGGCGCGCGCCCGCTATCAGGCAATTGTCCTGCGGGCTTTGCAGAATGAGCCGGGCGTCAGTGGGCTTATGAGGAGTGTGCTGCACAGAGACTTCCTTGAAAACGAACGGCATTCAGCGGTCGTATAGGCAATGCCGCGGGTTTGCATCGGTACAATCATTTATCAGTGAACGTATTATTCATATGCGGACAAGTCGAAGTCAAGCTATGTGCGCCGCTGGGCGGTCCGTGTTTTCCCTTAGCATCTTGTTTTTAAGCGACTTAACTGAAGGCCATCATGCAGGCAGACGATCCCACCGACGCCGAACGCTACCGAGCGCCCGCGCTCGATAAAGGTCTCGATATCCTCGAACTGCTCGCCGAGCAAAAGGATGGACTCACGCGTGCCGAGATCACGAAATCGCTCGGGCGCAACGCCAGCGAGATGTACCGGATGCTCGAGCGGCTGGTCGCGCGGCAGTACGTGGTGCGCTCGCCCGCGGGCGACCGTTATTCGCTGAGCCTGAAGTTGTATGCGCTTGCGCACCGGCACCCGCCGATGAACCGCCTGATCGCGGAAGCCTTGCCTGTCATGCAACGTTTCGCCGATCGCGCGGAGCAGTCGTGTCATCTCGCCGCCTATGACCGGGGCAATTTGCTTGTGATCGCGCAGGTCGACGGGCCAGGAACGTGGGGGATTTCCGTGCGGCTCGGCGCGCGGGTTGGTTTGATCGATACCGGTTCAGGCCGTGTGATCCTCGCGTTTCAGAGCCCGGAACAGCGCACGCACATGCTGACCGAGCACACGCGTGTGAAAGGTGAGTCAGCGCTCGATCCGCTCGCGCTGGAAAATGCGTACGCACAGATTCGCGCGGACGGTTTTCTCCATAAGGAGAGTCAGCAGACCTTCGGTGTGATGGATGTGAGTTTTCCGCTGCTCGGGCCGTCGGGCCAAGCGATTGCGACGCTGACGTGCCCGTATCTCAGGCGTATCGACGAATACGTGGCGCCTTCCATTAGCGAGGTCAGTGCGCTGCTTGGTGACGCGGCCGCGGCGCTGTCGATGTTTCGCGAACCGGATGTGGAGTTCGGCGATTCCCGGGATTCAAGCGCGGCTTAAGGGTGGCGAGGGTGGCGAGGGTGGCGAGGGTGGCAGATTCCGCGGGCAAATTCGTTGGGAAGATCCGGCTGGAAGAGTCGGGGGCGCTTCGTTGGGAAGATCCGGTTCGCGGATTCGCCCGGTTCCAGATCCGCGCGACGCGTTAGAATGGCGACCCTCTCAAAAAGCGGATCGTCGCTTCACACGACGTTTCGCTTCTTTTTCTACGCAAGGCAATGGCGAAACTCCTCTCCGATCCCGAATTCCAGCGCTTCTCCGAGCTTCAGCAAAAGCAGTCCAGCTTCACGATCACGAGCGAGGAAGCGGACGAGCTGCGCGATATTGTCGCTCGCGCGCAGCAAAAGCGCGACGACCGCGCGGCCGCTATGCAGTCGATCGAAACGTTTATCAAGCAGTTCGACATTAGCGCGGACGAACTTTTTACAGCCGACCAGATTGCCGACGCCGCGCGCAATTTCGGCCTGATTCCCGCCGCGAAGAAAGAACG
>Ga0302220_10001203_pt1 | contig 20447 bp, 12 predicted proteins | sample II_Palsa_E1_3_FD_194572 | JGI IMG/M metagenome (GOLD analysis project Ga0302220, IMG submission 194572) | Peat permafrost microbial communities from Stordalen Mire near Abisko, Sweden - II_Palsa_E1_3 | ecosystem: Environmental > Terrestrial > Soil > Palsa > Peat permafrost | place: Sweden...
AACTTGACTGGCCAGTCCTTGCCATCTGCCTGGATGTAGGACTGGCCTTTCTCGTTCTTGAAAACGCCGGGACTGCTCCGGTCCGCTTCCAGGTTGCCTTTCGGCTTGAAAGAGTATTGCTCTGGCGCGGCAAACTTCGAGCTGCTCTCAGACGAGGTACTCGCATGGGGTTCACCTTCTTTTGGCGTATTGCCCTGCGTTTCATCTGTCGTTGGTGAAGGCGTGGAAGTCAGCGAACCCGCGGGCTGCTCGCCTGTCTTTGGCGTCGAAGCCTTTTCGGGCGTGGGAGTCGCAATAGCCTTTTCGGATGCGGGTGCCGGAGCCTTGCCGTTCGATCCAGGCGATATGTGTTCGCCCGCGTCTGGCTGAACGTTCGGAGCCGGCGGCTCTTTCGGGCTGCCGTCCGGGTTCTTCTGGCCTGCGAGAACCTGAGTCCCTCTCATTGCGTCGCCGACGACGGGCAACTGTTCCAACGTAGCATCGACCTTCTTGCCGGCTTTCTCGCCGCTCTTCGATTTGTCGCCGTTTGCTATATCCACCACCTTGCCTATAGTTGTTGCCGGATGTGTTGCGCCGTCTTCGGCTCCGCGCTTAAAGACATCCCACGGCGTCTCGGCCTCTTTATTTGCGGGGTGAGGGTTCGGTGCCGGAGAGTATCCGTCATACACGTGTTCGCCGTTAGGGCCCAGATGAAAGTAGGTTTTGACATTGAGACCGGCCGGGGGCGGCCCTTGTTGAACCTCGGTGGACCCTGCGCTACCCGAGGCTGTCTGTTGCGTGTTGCCGGCAGCTGATGTGTCGTACACCGCAGGCTGTGCCTGTGGTTGGCCACCCTGGGTAATTTGAGCAACGTTTTGGTCCGCTGTGACAGGAGTGACTACGTTCTGTCGACCATTGGATGAATCGACTTGCATTTTGCGATCCTTGCTGAAGTTGCACATCGAAATCGGCTTTGCCGAACACATCTCCAATGGAAAAGGTGCGGATCCATTTGAATGCCTAAGCTTCCTTTCAAGGTCGTATTTACCGCTACCTATTTTTCTCTGCATGTAACCGAAATGCCAGGCGGTATCGTAGCGTTTCTATCCTGTAATCAATAAGGATAGGAAATGAATGGGAGATGTCCGCGGTGCATGGCGGCAGTGATCGCTGCGTCGGGTCGATCGAAGAAGTTGAATAGCTTGCCTAACTATTTTTTCAGCGATCACGGTCGGACGGGCAAGCCATGCCGCTGCATGGGCGTGCAAGCAGATGTCTCGCGGGAATGGAGGACGGGAGCGGGAAATTCACGGGAAGCGGGTGGATGCCGCACTCATTCGGCGGTCGTGCGTGCGGCATCCGGCGGGGCAACGGCCGACGCAGTTGCCCCCTCACCGCGCGGTACGCTTACGTGTTGGCCTTCTTGATATTGTCAGGCGTCGGCTCTTTGCCAGTGGTCGGATCGATCCAGCCGGCGCCGCCGCGGGCGGCCGTGACGGTGTAGCCGTCCGGCGCGGCGGCGTCGAGCGCGCGGCCGTTGTTGCTCTTCTGTACGCTGAGGCCCGCCTGGTTCTGCTCGCTCAGCCCCGTGACTTGATAGGCCTGCTTGCCGTGGGTGATCGTCACCTGATCCGCGAACGAGACATTCTTGTTGTTCGCAGCCGTCTGGGTGCCGATGGTGACCTTGGTCTTGTCAGGCAGCACGAACGTCATCGGGCCGTTGAACATCGCCGTCGACGAGTTGGCTGAGTTGGCGTGTTGGGTGAGATGCGGATCTCCAAAGATCTTTGTTGTATCGCCGGATTTCGTATTGGTCATGACCATCGACGAATCAGCCTTGTTGAAGTCAAGCTTGTAGTTGCCCAGGTCGATACTCGCCTTGTTGTTGCAAACCGCGGTGTCGCTCCATTGAGTCTGGCCGCTCTTGCCTGAGTCTTTGCTGCCGCAGTCGCTGCGCGGCGGCGTCTGGCCGCTCTTGCCTGAGTCCTTGCTACCGCAGTCGTTGCGCGGCGGCGTCTGGCCGCTCTTGCCTGAGTCTTTGCTACCGCAGTCGCTGCGCGGCGGCGTCTGGCCGCTCTTGCCTGAGTCCTTGCTACCGCAGTCGTTGCGCGGCGGCGTCTGGCCGCTCTTGCCTGAGTCTTTGCTACCGCAGTCGTTGCGCGGCGGCGTGCAGTTGTCGGCGCGCGAGTTGTCGTTGCAGCGATTGCCACCCGTTGAATTGGTTTGGCCGCCAAGATTGTCATTGCGCCCCGCGCTTGGCGGTTGCTGGGTCGCGGGCTGACCGCGACTGCTGATGCTTCCCTGAGCGATGAATATGCTGCTTTGGCCATTCCCCGCAGTTTGGCTGAAGACGGAGAACGAGGTCTTCGAGAAGCCACTCAGCATATTCGACAACGATCTTGCGTCCTGCGCGAGCTGCGACTGCGCGCCGCCGCCAAACACGGTGTTCAGGTTGCCCTGAAGCGAGAGATAAGGATTGCTGATTTGTGAATAATTGCTTTGCGTCGCTGCTTGCATGTCGATATTCCTGAAGTAAAAAAGGCCGGCCTACGCTGTACAGCCGGAACCGCGTTGCCGACGGTATGAGATGGGTCCCGCGTATGAATGGTAGGGGTGCAGCGGCAGGGACGGGCCATACTTATGTATAGAGCTGCACACCGCCCGGCAGATTGACTGGTTGGTTGCATGCGAACGGGCGGCGCCCACGCGGGGGCGTCCGTCGCGATACGCGACTTACTCCTTGTTCACTGCGATCCACCCTTTGACACTTCACCCGCGCCGGCGTTATAGAAACGCACGAGGTCGCCCTTGAGCGAATGCAGGGCTGCGTCGTCGAGATAGATCATGTGGCCCGTCGGATAATACGTGCGCTGCACATTCGATCGTAGCGTCGGGTCCAGCCCCATATGCGCCAGATCGTATTCGGTCTGGAAGAACGGCGTTGCCAGGTCGAAGTAGCCATTGAGCGACAGCACGCGCAACTGCGGATTTTGCCGCATCGCTTCAGCGAGGTCGGCGGCCGCATAGGGCAGCGCAAGCTGTTCCCCCCACCACGCGCGATGTTTCCAGTTCCATTGCGTCAACGCTGCGTCGTTGAATACGCGATACGCATCTTTCGCCTCGAAGTGCAGGTCTTGTGCGAGATGCTCGTGCAGCGCCGCGTCGAAGGCGCTCGACACGCTGGTCACCGACGGGTCGTAATCCGGGTGCTCGGACGCGTCGTCATAGTCCATGCCTTCGAATCGCGCATCGTAGCGCCCCACTGTGCGCGATTCGCGTATCAGCAATTGCTTGCGGAACCGCGACGGCCAGATTTGCAGTCGTGCCTGCTTGACGTAATTCACATCGATTCCCGTGTAATGGGAGACGCGTGCGGCGATTGCGTCGCGTTCCGAATCGGGCAGCGAGTCACCCGCGGCTAACGCTTGCGCGTAGGGGCCGGAAGCGAACGCACGGACCTCGTCGAGGAACGCGGGCAAGCTTGGCGGCTTGGGCACGATCTTGTCGTGATACCAGGCAATGGCCGCATAGGTCGGCAAGTAGCTTTCGCTCTCCAGATCCGTTCCTGCCATATGCGCGCCCGAGTTAAGGACCGAAGACATCAACACGACCCCGTTCAACGCAATGTTGCCTTGGCTCAAACGGTACGCAAGCATGGCCGCACGCGCCGTTCCATACGATTCGCCAAGCAGGTACTTCGGTGAATTCCAGCGCTGGTTGACGCTCAGGTAGCGCTCGATAAAGTGTTCGAACGCATCCAGGTCTTCATCGACGCCCCAGAAGCGTTTCCCGGTTGCGTGGCCGACGATCCTTGAGAATCCCGCACCGGGCGCATCGATGAAGACCAGATCGGTGGTGTCGAGAAGACTGTCGGGATTGTCCGAGAGCACATAGGGCGCCGGTGCTGTGATCGCCGGACTCGACGTATGTGCACGCTTCGGTCCGAACGATCCCATCAGGAGAAAGACGCTGCCCGCGCCCGGGCCGCCGTTAAAAAGAAACGTGATCGGACGCGTGGCGGTGCTTTTCGTATTCGCGGTGTAGGCAACATAAAAGACGCTGGCCTCGGCTTGTCCCGCGTTGTTGCGCAGAAGCAGATTGCCGGCCGTTGCCGTGTAATCCATCTTCCGGCCGTCGAGCCTGATTGAATGTTGCGTGACCGAGGTGGTTTCCGGCGGGACCGGTATCAGGGTGTCGGCTTTCGTTTCGCTGGCGGCGTCGCTGGCTGCCGCCGTGGGCGCAGCGCTTGCGCGGCTGCGGCGAGCGGGATTGACGTTTGCTTTCGATGCGGCGCGAGCGTCGGACTGGTCGGAGGGTTTCGCCGCGTCCGGGCGTACAAGTGTTCCAGCAGGCGCTGAAGCGGACGCGTCGGGGGGGTCCTGCGTGCCGGGGGGCGCGCCCGACGTGTCCGCCGGTGCCGCGCCGCTTTCCTGGGACAAGACGACGGACGGATTGCCGGCGAGGCCAAGCACGATCAGACCGCTCATCAGACTGCTTACCGCTGAGTAGAAACGAGCGCGCATCTTAGTCCTGGCTATTTTTGTTTTCTCTAGGTGCTGCCTGGATTCTCGATAAGCCAACCCGCCGCGTCAATAGCGTTGTTGTCATCGGAGTGACTGAGCAAGGTCCGTAAGCGCGCATGTAAGTATTTCGAAGTCATAGTGTTAGCCAAGGTGCTTGCCGGTCACAAGTACGACACGAAGCTAGTGACGTTTGAGTTAACCCTAAGTACGCTGCTCCATTCGCTCATTCGATGCCGCCGGACACGAGATCGATTCGCCGATCTGCTTACGCTTTCCTATACTTGGATCAACCAGAGATAACAAACCGTTTTTTACCTGACAATTAAGCCGGCTTTGGATCGCACCAGAACAAGCAGAAGGGCGATCCCTACCCCGGGGCCAAAGGCTCCCGGCGGCGGCCATCTGGAGGAGACATGGGAATAGATGCACCCGCTGCAACCGGCGCTGAGAACGCCGGCGAGCCCCAGCCGCACCGGCCGGCCTTATATGGCCTCGCGCTGGCTGCCCTTGGCGTGGTTTATGGCGACATCGGCACCAGTCCGTTGTACACCCTGCAAACGGTCTTCGATCCCGCCAACGGGTTGAAGCTGGATCCCGGCAATGTGATCGGCATTGTCTCGCTGATCTTCTGGTCGCTGACAGTGGTCGTCTCGCTCAAATACGTGACGCTCATCCTGCGTGCAAACAATCACGGCGAGGGCGGAATCATGGCGCTGCTCGCGCTTGCCGCGTCGTCGGTGGCAAGTCGGCCGCGGCTACGCCACGTGCTGCTGGGCGTCGGTGTGATGGGCGCGGCGCTGTTCTACGGCGATGGTGTGATTACGCCCGCCATATCGGTGCTGAGTGCGGTTGAAGGGCTGCAGGTCGCGACGCCGCTGCTCAAACCCTATGTCATCCCCATTACGCTGGCCGCGCTGATCGCTTTGTTCATGATGCAAAAGCACGGGACGGCCGGGATTGGTGCGGTGTTCGGGCCGATCATGGTGGTGTGGTTCATCGTGCTGGCTGGGGCGGGGCTCATCAAGATCATGAACGCGCCGCATATCCTGGTCGCGCTCAATCCGCTCGCGGGCCTGGCATTTTGCCTGCATCACCGGTGGTTGGCGTTTGTCGCACTGGGCGCCGTCGTGCTCTCCCTGACGGGCGCAGAGGCGTTATATGCCGACATGGGGCATTTCGGTGCGCATCCTATCCGGCTCACCTGGTTCGGTCTGGTATTCCCCGCACTCGCATTGAATTACCTGGGGCAGGGCGCGTTATTGCTGGCCGATCCATCTGCTGTGCAAAATCCGTTCTATCGATTGTTCCCGTTATGGTCGCTTTATCCGATGGTCGTGCTGTCGACGATCGCCACGGTGATTGCCTCGCAAGCCGTGATTTCAGGCACCTATTCGATGACCAAGCAGGCGATGCAACTTGGCTTCCTGCCGCGTATGAACGTGGTGTATACATCTGCGAAGGAGATAGGACAGATCTACGTTCCGGGCATCAACTGGACCTTGCTGGTCGCGGTGGTGGCGGCAGTGATCGGGTTCGGTTCATCGACTGCGCTGGGGTCGGCCTACGGAATTGCCGTTACCGGCACCATGCTCATCACGACCGTGCTCACGTTCTTCGTGGTGCGTTATGCATGGCATTACAACTGGCTGCTGTGCGTGGGCGCCACGGCGTTTTTCTTTGTGATCGACGCGACCTTCTTCTCGGCCAATCTGCTCAAGATCACGCAGGGCGGCTGGTTCCCGCTCGTTATCGGGCTGCTCATGTTCGCCGTCATGACGACGTGGGGACGTGGATGGGAAATTATGCTGGGGGAAGCCAAGGTACGGGCCGGGACCACGCCGCTGAAACCGTTCCTGGAATCGTTGCTGGCTCGTTCGCCGGTTCGTGTGAATGGGACGGCGATTTTCTTGTCCCCCGATGCTAATGGCGTGCCGCACGCACTGCTGAACAATCTCATGCATAACCAGGTGCTGCACCGGCGAGTGGTGTTCCTGACGGTGGCGAACAAGGAGGTTCCGTGGGTCGAGGAGCGCGAGCGTGTGGCGGTGCAAACACTGTGCCTCGACTGCTATCACGTTACCATCTCTTACGGCTTCAAGGACGAGGTCAACTTGCCGCGCGCCCTTGAAGCGTGCAAGGCATACGGCCTTGTGTTCGAGCAGTCGGAGACCTCCTACTTCCTGAGCCGCGCGACCGTGATACCCAAGCGCGACCGCGACAGGTGCATGGCGCTGTGGCGCGAGCGATTGTTCGGCGTCATGCTGCACAACGTCGGCAATGTGTCGGCGTATCTCAAGTTGCCGACTAACCGCGTAGTCGAATTCGGATCGAAAGTGGAAATTTAAGGTTTGGACGTGCAGGTGTTTGCTGGCCGCCTCGCTATATGTGAGGCGGCCAGCCGACTTCACCGCTCTTCGCCGTAGCCGCCACCGCCGGGCGTCTGGATGACAAAGACATCGTCGGGATTCATCTGCGCCTGATGCCGCGCGCCGAAGGTTTCGCGTTCCTTTCCGCCTGCTCGTTCGACCCAGTTCACACCGACAGCTCCCGGCTTGCCGCCGGCGAGCCCGAACGGCGCGACACGACGCCGGTTGGACAAGATCACCGCGGTCATCGGCGCGAGGAAACGTACGCGCCGCTCAGTGCCGTCGCCACCTGCATGCAGTCCCGCACCGCCGCTGCCGCGGCGGATGCGGAAGTCGTCGAGGCGTACCGGAAAGCGCCACTCGAGCACTTCCGGATCGGTCAGGCGCGAGTTCGTCATGTGCGTCTGGACCGCGCTGCAACCGGCAAAGGCGGAACCGGCCCCCGCGCCGCCGCAGATGGTCTCGTAGTACTGGAACTGCTCGTTGCCGAAGGTGAAGTTGTTCATCGTGCCTTGTGCCCCGGCCATCACGCCGAGCGCGCCGTAGAGGGCGTCGGTGACGACTTGCGAGGTCTCCACATTGCCCGCTACCACCGCTGCGGGATAGTGCGGATTGAGCATCGATCCCGCCGGAATGCGGATCTCGAGCGGCTTCAGGCAACCGGCGTTAAGCGGGATGTCGTCGTCGACCAGCGTGCGGAACACATACAGCACCGCTGCCTTGCAGATCGCCGATGGCGCGTTGTAGTTGTTCGGTTGCTGCGCGCTCGTGCCCTCGAAGTCGATCACGGCCGACCGCGTTTCGCGATTGATCGATACCGCCACCATGATCTTCGCGCCGTCGTCGAGCGCGTATTCGAAGCGTCCGTCCTTCAGCACGGAAAGCGTGCGGCGCACGACTTCTTCCGCGTTGTCCTGCACGTGCTGCATATAGGCACGCACGACATCCAGGCCGAACTGCCCGCACATGCGTTCGAGCTCCTGCGCGCCCTTCGTGCAAGCCGCAACTTGCGCGCGAAGATCGGCCAGGTTCTGCTCGACGTTGCGTACCGGATACGCGCCGGAGCTCAGCAGGTCGCGTATTTCACGTTCGAGAAAACGCCCTTGCGCCACGAGTTGGATGTTGTCGAGCAACACGCCTTCCTGGTCGACGTGCGTGGAATCCGGCGGCATGGAGCCGGGCGTGATGCCGCCGATATCCGCATGATGTCCGCGTGCCGCGACATAGAAGGTCGGCGTGGGACTGGCATCGACGAACACCGGCATGATGACGGTCACGTCGGGCAAATGCGTGCCACCTGCGTACGGTGCGTTGAGGACGTAGACATCGCCGGCTTGCATGGTGCCTGCGCGCCGGTCGATGATCGTCTGCACGCTTTCGCCCATCGAACCAAGATGCACTGGCATGTGCGGCGCGTTGGCGATCAGGTTGCCGCCCGTGTCAAAGAGTGCGCACGAAAAGTCGAGACGTTCCTTGATATTCACTGAATACGATGTGTTCGCGAGCGTCACGCCCATCTGTTCGGCAATCGACATGAACAGGTTGTTGAACACTTCAAGCAGCACGGGGTCCGCTTGCGTACCGGCCGCATGACGATTGACGAGCGCGGTCGTGCGTTCGACGACGAGATGATTGTGCTTGCTCACCACGACTTGCCAGCCGGGTTCGATCACCGTCGTTCCGGTGCGCTCGTTCACGATCGCCGGGCCGTCGATACGCGCGCCGGGCGCCAGCGAATCGCGATCGAAAACCGGCGTGTCGCGCCATTCGCCCCCCGAGAAAATACGCGTGGTCGCGAGCGCTTCCGGATTCACCGATGCCTGCTCGGCAAGCGGCCATTGCTCGTCTTCGGCTTCCTGCGTGCGGCCGATGGCTTCAACCGCGACGGCTTCGATGATCAGCGTCTTGTTCGGCATGAGGAACCCATAACGCGCACGATACAAACGCTCGAACGTGTCTACGATTTTGGCGGGTTCCGTCGAGAAGTCGATTTCCAGCGCGGTGTCGGTGCCGTCGTATTTGATATGCAGCGTGCGCCGCATCGAGATGTTATCGACTGGAATGCGTTGCTCGGCGACTTCGTTTCGCGCTGCCGTTTCCAACGGTTCGAACGTATGATCGCAGGCGGTGAGCGCTTCCCGGTCGAGTGGCGTTTCAAGCGCTTGCTGACGTAGCGCGCGGACGTCGGCGAGACCCATGCCGTAGGCCGACAGCACGCCCGCCAGCGGATGGATGAACACGCGTGTCATGCCGAGCGCATCGGCGACCAGGCAGGCATGCTGACCGCCCGCGCCGCCAAAACACGCGAGCGTATAGTGCGTCACGTCGTAACCGCGCTGCACGGAGATCTGCTTGATTGCGTTGGCCATGTTTTCCACCGCGATCTTCAGGAACCCTTGCGCAATCTCTTCGGGCGTGCGCGCGACGCCGGTTGCGTCCTCTACCGCTGCTGCCACCTCGGCAAACTTGCGTTGCACCACATCGGCGTCGAGCGGCAGGTCGCCGTCCGGCCCGAATACGTGCGGAAACCAGCGCGCGCTGATCTTGCCGGTCATCACGTTGCAGTCGGTTACCGTCAGCGGTCCACCGCGCCGGTACGACGCCGGTCCGGGATTCGCGCCCGCGCTTTGCGGCCCGACGCGAAAACGCGCGCCGTCGAAACTGCAGATCGAGCCGCCGCCCGCTGCGACGGTGTGGATCTTCATCATCGGCGCACGGATGCGAACGCCCGCCACTTCGGTGGCGAACTCGCGTTCGTACTCACCGGCGTAGTGCGTGACGTCTGTCGACGTGCCGCCCATGTCGAAGCTGATGATCTTGTCGAAGCCCGCGAGCTTCGACACTTGTGCCGCCCCTACGATGCCACCCGCCGGTCCCGACAGGATCGCGTCCTTGCCCTGGAAGCGGTGAGCGTCGGTGAGGCCGCCATTGCTCTGCATGAACTGCAGCGGTACCGTGCCGAGATCAGCTTCAACTTGCCTGACATAGCGGCGAAGGATGGGCGAGAGGTATGCGTCGACTACGGTGGTGTCGCCGCGCGATACCAGCTTCATCAGCGGGCTGACTTCGTGACTGACGGAGATCTGCGTAAAACCAATTTGCTCCGCCAGCTCTTTTAGCTTTTGTTCGTGCGCGGTGTAGCGGTAGCCATGCATCAGCACGATTGCGCAGGAACGGATGCCATTATCGAAGGCGTTTCGCAACGCCTGGCGGGCCTGTTCGACGTCGAGTTCCCGCACGACTTCACCACGCGCACCGATCCGTTCATCGATCTCGACAACTTGCTCGTACAGCAGTGTTGGCAATTCGATTTGCCGCACAAATAGCTTCGGCCGGCTTTGATACGCAATGCGCAGTGCATCGGCGAAACCTTTCGTGATCGCGAGCACGGTTGGCGCGCCCTTGCGTTCGAGCAGCGCGTTGGTCGCGACGGTCGTGCCCATTCGCACGCTATCGATCAGCTCGGCCGGCACGGCTTCGTGGCTTGCGATGCCCAGCAATTCGCGGATGCCGTGCACGGCGGAATCGCGATATCGTTCGGGGTTCTCCGACAACACCTTATGCGTGACGATGCGACCGTCGGGGCGGCGCGCGACGATGTCGGTGAACGTGCCTCCGCGGTCGATCCAGAATTGCCAGCGGCGGTCGTGCGGGACGGGGGTGGAAACAGCTTGCGTCATTAGAGTGGTCCGATTACAAAGGATAACTTAGGAGGTGAGCTTGGCGCCGCGCGTCTCCGGCAACGTCAACGCCGCCAGGATGACTACGCCATACGCCGCCGCCGCGAAGGTTCCAATCGCGATGCCCAAGGACATTTTTTGCGCAACAAAGCCGATCAGGAAAGGAAACGTCGCGCCGACAGCACGGCCGAAGTTGTAACAAAAGCCCTGACCTGAACCACGTATCCGAGTGGGAAACAGCTCGGTCATGAACGCGCCCATGCCGGCGAAGATCCCGGATGCGAAAAAGCCGAGCGGAAAGCCGAGGATCAGGAGCAAGGTGTTGCTCATCGGCACGCGGGTGTAGACCAGCGCAATGCCCATGGAGGCCAGCGCGAACACGATGAAGTTGAGTCGTCTGCCAAAGCGGTCGCTGAGAAATGCACCGCACAGGTACCCCGCATAGGATCCGGCAATCACCACGGCGAGATAACCCCCCGTCCCTACTACGCTCAGGTGCTGCTCGGTCTTCAGGTAAGTCGGCAGCCACGTGGTGATGGCGTAATACCCGCCTTGCGTGCCGGTCGCGAGAATGGCTGTGCGCAGCGTGGTCAGCCAGATACCAGGCCCGAAGATCTCAAGGAACGAACTGCGGTCGTTGGCGTCCAGTTCACGTTGCTTCTGTTGCTTGTGCACCTCGGGTTCGTCAACAAGGCGGCGGATCATGATCACGAACGGCGCGGGTAAGATCCCGAGCGCGAACAACGCACGCCATGCGATATCACCGGGAAGGAACGAAAACACCAGCGTGTAGAGACCGGCGGCGACGGCCCAGCCAACTGCCCAGCCCGCCTGCACCATGCCCACCGCCTTGCCGCGGTCGCGCGGCCGGATGACTTCGCCGATCAACACCGCGCCTGCCGTCCACTCGCCACCGAAGCCGAAGCCCATCAAGCCACGTGCGACGAGCAACTGCGTGTAGTTCTGAGCAAATGCGCAGACAAGCGTGAAGAACGCAAACCAGAGAATGGTGATCTGCAGCGTCTTCACGCGGCCGATGCGATCCGACAAAATGCCAGCGACCCACCCGCCGAGTGCCGAAGTCAGCAGCGTCACTGTGCCGATCAACCCGGCTTCGCCTTTGCTCAACCCCCAGGTTGCGATCAGCGTGGGGATCACAAAGCTCAGGAACTGCGTGTCCATGGCGTCGAGTCCATAGCCTATCTTGCAGCTCCAGAAAGCGCGCTTCTCGCTTGGGGTCGTGTGTTTGTACCAGCCGAACATGCCGCTGCTGACGGGTTCGTCGGGTAGCGCTTCAACTTGCGCGCTCGCATAGCGTGCTTCGGTATTCATGGTTTTCTCCGGGGTTCGTGAGCGTGCGCTCAGAGCACAGCGAGCGATGAGTTGGGGATATCGGTCATGAGCATGTGACCCGGCCGATGTGCAATGGCGAACGGCAGGCGCGCGCTTTCAATAGCGCTTTGCGGCGTCACACCGCACGCCCAGAACACAGGGATTTCGTGCTCATGGATTGAGACGGATTGACCGTAGTCGGGCTGCATCAGGTCTTCAATACCCAGTACTGCCGGGCTGCCCAGATGAACCGGCGCACCATGCACCGAAGGGAACCGGCTCGTGATCTGGATGGCCCGCACCGCATGCGCACCGCTCATGGGACGCATGGAGACGACCAGCTTGCCGCCGAAAGGCCCGGCTGCCTGGTTCGAAATATTTGTCCGGTACATGGGCACGTTGACACCCTCGTCAACGTGTCGCAACGGGATGCGTTCGTGCGCCAGCATCTGCTCGAATGAAAACGAGCAACCGATGGCGAACACCACCAGATCGTCGCGCCAGAGTTCGACGATATCGCCGGGCTGCTCGCACAGCACGCCGTCGCGATACACGTTGTAGCCGGGAACGTCGGTGCGGATATCGAGATCGCGGGCGAGTGCCGGGACGTTCCACTGGCCCGGTTCACCTATACCGAGCAGCGGGCACGCCTTGGGGTTACGCACGCAAAAACGCAGGAAATCCTCTGCATAGGCGCTTGGGATGATGGCGAGGTTGGCCTGCGCGAACTCGCCGCAGTGACCGGCGGTAGGACCGGTAAAGCGCTTGCTGCGGACTTGCTGGCGGAATAGATGCGGCATGGTTTCAGGTCCCTCACGAATGCAATGAAATGGCGATGAAGCAAGCGATGAGATGCAGGTTAGGGGCGAAAAAAAAGCGGCGCCAGCGAGTTATTCCACTCGCATGCGTTAAGGTTTTCTTAACAGTTTCGTGCGGGTTTTCACGTAGCGAGCATGGCGCAGAGTGCCGGGCGAATAGGCGCTGAGTGAGGCTCCATGCCTGTGTGCGCGGTGTTTCAGCGCGCAGGCTCCAACACGCTAAAGCGTATCGTCTGCTCAGAAACACCCTGCAAAAAAGATCGATTGCGCCGGCGCATTTTTTTGGCGGAGTTAATAATTCCTCCGGGCTGCCGTTAAGCGAACCAGCGGGCTCGTTCTCCCGCGCCTCTCCTGACCGCAGTTCCTTTCAACTGGAAAACAAAAATGAACCGTCTGTCCTTGCGCCAGAAGTTATGGATGCCGCTGATTCTTTCGTGGTTCGGCCTTCTGACGCTGACTGTCTGGCACGCTTACCAGACGCGTGACCTGCAGTTGTCGGAGCGTCATCGCGATCTTGGCGATATTGTCGCGATGTCTTATTCAATTGCCGCCGGCCTCGACAAGCTGGCGCAGAGCGGCAAGATGTCCGTCGACGCAGCGAAGCAGGAGGCCATCGCGCGGATCGGCGACCTGCGGTATGACGGCGGCGGTTACGTGACTATTGTCGGCGCGAATTCGGTCATGATCATGCATCCCATCAGCCCGAAGCTGGACGGCAAGGACATGTCTGACTGGAAGGACGCAAAGGGCAATCCGCTCTACAAGGCCATTGCCGCGGCCGGCAGCTCTGCGGAGGGCGCGGGGTTCCTCGAATATTGGTGGCCGAAGCCAGGCGAGACCGAACCGAGCTCGAAGCTGGGTTATACGAAGCGTTATAAGCCGTGGGACTGGGACATGATTGCCGGCACGTATCAGGACGATATCCAGGCCGCGTTCTATCGAACGCTCCTGCATTCGTTCCTCATGCTGTTCGCACTCGGCGCGGCCATTTCGCTGTTTGCGTCGCTGGCAATCAAGAGCGTGCGACGTTCGCTTGGCGGTGAACCCGCCGCCGCTGCGCAACTCGCGCGGCAGATTGCATCGGGCGACCTGACGGGGCGTATCGACGTGGCGGCCGGCGATACGCAGAGTGTTATTTCAGCGATTGCCCATACCCGCGACAGCCTGGCGGGCACGGTATCGCGCGTGAAGGACGCCGCCGACGCCATCAAGCTTGCTGCGGCTGAAATTGCCAGCGGCAATGCGGACCTGTCGAGCCGCACCGAGCAACAGGCGGCGTCGCTGCAGGAGACTGCGGCGGCCATGGACGAGATCACGTCCACGGTCAGGGCGAATGCCGAGAACGCGTCGCAAGCGAGCCAGGTGGCGGCAAGCGCGTCGGCGCAGGCGCTGCGGGGCGGCAGCGTGGTAAATGATGTGGTCGAGAACGTGCGCGCGATTGCAACCAGTTCGAAGCAGGTCGCCGAGATCACGGCGGTGATCGACGGCATTGCGTTCCAGACGAATATTCTTGCGCTGAACGCGGCGGTTGAAGCGGCGCGCGCCGGTGAAAACGGTCGTGGTTTTGCCGTGGTGGCGGGCGAAGTGCGCAGCCTCGCGCAACGCAGCGCGGCGGCGGCAAAAGAGATCCGCGTGCTGGTGGACACCTCGCTGACGCAGATCGAAAGCGGTGCGGGACTCGCCGAAAACGCGGGTAGGGCAATGGCCGATATCGTCACGGCGGTCAAACGCGTGACAACAATTGTCGAAGACATTGCTACTGCGTCGAGCCAGCAGAGCGTAGGGATTGAAGAGGTCAACCGGGCGATCGCGCAGATGGACGGCACCACGCAACAGAACGCGGCGCTGGTGGAGCAGGCCGCTGCCGCAGCGAGCTCAATGAACGACCAGGCGCTGCGCCTGGGTGACGCCATGCAGTCGTTCCGGCTGACGCCTGCATGAATACACGTTTCCTCGAAACCTTCGTGACGCTGGCTGAACTGGAAAGCTTTCGGGCGACGGCGCGTGCGCTGCACGCCACGCCCGCGACCATTTCGCTACGCATCAAGTCGCTCGAGGACGAGTTGAAGACCGATCTGGTCGACCGTACCTCAACGGCGTTCCGCTTGACGACTGCGGGGCAGAGCCTTCTCGGGCTGGCGAGGAATGTGGTCGATGCCGCACGTGCATTGCGCGAGGCAGCGGGTCAGGAGGTGGTGGTCGGCGGCAAGCTGAGGTTGGGGGTCATCGAAACGGTGGTGCATAGCTGGCTGTCGCACTACATCACGTATCTCAATGCGAACTATCCAAAGCTCGATGTCGATCTCACCGTCGACTCGAGTTCGGTGTTGCAGCGCCGCTTGCTCAGCGGCGAGCTTGATCTCGTCATTCGCGTGGAAGGGATCGACAGCACCAAGATTGCATCGAGTGCGATTGCGAGTTACCCAGTGCGCTGGATCGCAAGACGCGGGCTGTTGTCGCGGCGCGCGACAGGGCTTGCTCTACGTGTCTTGCAACGGCCCATAGTCACGTTCGGCCGTGGTACGGCACCGCAAGTCGCGCTGGAAAGCATCGTGCACACGCTTGCCCGGCAAGAAAACATGCGGCCCGAACAAACGCGTATTACCTGCTCGCCCTCGGTGGCCGCGATCGTTCAACTGGTGCGCGACGGATATGGCGTCGCCGGTATTCCCAGTCTCTTTGTCGCCAAGGAATTGCAAAGCGGCGAGTTCGTCGAGCTGCCGCTGAAGCCGGTTCCGCCGCCGATCATTGTGTCGTCGTGCAAGCCCGTCGATGCGAGCGTGATGGTCAATGCAGCGGCCAACGCCGCGCACGTTGCGTGTTCCGCCTACTCCAAATCGATCAAGAAAGACTTCCTGGAGGGGCTTTAACTTTCGCGCGGCGGCGCCTCGCGCTGGAATACGATTGTTGGCTTGCCCTTGTACGTTGTTGTCCGACTTTCTGCGAATGAAAATTTCCTGGCGAGTGCAAGCGAGGCCGCGTTCTCCGGCGAGATGATGCAGACAATCTCCGCTTCGGGCCAGCGTGTATCCGCCCACTGCAATGCGGCACGTACGGCTTCAGTCGCGTAACCCTGTCCTTGCGACTCTGACGTCAACATCCATCCAATCTCCGGCGCTTCATCGAATGCCGGATCGATACCGCGCTTGTATTGCCCGAAGCCGACCTCGCCGACGAACTTGCCGCTGTGCTTCTCGCTGACCACCCAGTAGCCGAATCCCATCAATGCCCAATGCCCAGCGCTTCGAAGCAGGCGCGCCCACGCTTCTTCCTTCGTGAAGGCGGTGCCGGTGACGTGGCGCACGACCGCGAGGTCCGACCACATGGCGTAGATAACGTCGAAATCGGGGCGTTGCGGCGCACGCAGGACGAGGCGATCGGTTTCCAGGACGGAAGGGGAGTGGGGCATGGTCGAAGCATGTGAGCGTAGATGGGGCAGGACGCGCCGTTAGGGGCGCAGGCCGCAGGGAACAAGGAATATAACCGCTCGGGTCGGGACCGGAAAGTTTGAAAGCGCGTAGCGATGTAGCGGCTCGAGCAACCCTCACGCCCTCAAACCATCACGCCGCTATGCTCCGACACCAGCGTCTCGATCAACGCGCTCAGGTCGCGCGTTGCTTCATTCCGCATGGTCGGCGCAACATGAAGCTCCAGTTCCGCAGGCGGCAGCGCCGGCAGGCCGTCCGATTCGCCGAACGTGCGCCAGCACGCGGGCAGCGTCCGACGATCGATGATCGTCACCGCCGCGCCATGATTCACCGCAATGCGGATGCCGGTCGGACTCTGGCTCGTATAGACGAGTTGATAATCCCGGCTGATAGAGGTCAGCGCCTGCAATCCCCGTTGCCTGTAAGTACAACTTTCGTCGAAGAGCGCCAGCGGCACCGGCGCGTCCGCGCACAACACGAAATCGCGATGTGCCGCCCACACCAGTTCCTGCCGCGCTAGGGGTTTTCCCCCGGCACGCTCGCCATGCCGCACGACCAGTGCCAGATCAAGTTCACCCGCACCCAGCCGCTCCAGCAATTCCAGTGACGTCCGGCAATGAATATGCGGCCTTGCACCGGGGCGCAATTCATAAAACGCCCGCAGCAATTCCGGCAGCCACAGCTCCGCATAGTCTTCCGGCAGCCCGAAACGAATCACATTGCCGCGGCTACCGCGCGTCAGCGAGGCGATCGCCTCGTTTTGCACCTGCAATATCCGCCGCGCGTGGATCAGGAAATTCTCGCCATCGCTTGAGAGCGCGAAATGACGGCTGTTGCGCATGAACAGGTGCGCGCCAAGCCGCTCTTCGAGCGTCCGGATACGCAGGCTGATGGTCGATTGCGTGCGATGAAGCTGGCGCGCCGCCGCCGTAAAACCCCCGCTTTCAGCCACTACTACAAACGCACGGACTAGTTCCGCATCGAGTGAAGCGATTTTCGACCAATCGGGTTCGCTAATGGAATCCATCGGAAATACTCGCTTTCCAAAAGAAATTGGCCGCCAAAAGATCGGGCCGTCGTTCGCACATTGTGTTCGCAGATTGTTGTTGAAGTCGCCCTGTAAATCCACTCGCCAAAATATCGATTTGGAGCCTGCCGTGGTTCTCTCTGTCTCACTTGCCGATGCTGAATGCCTGGATCTCAGCGATATCGTCAACACCGACCGCTATCCCCTGCATGACCCGGACAGCCCCCGCCTGAACGATCTGGTGGCTGCCTGCCGCGCCGAGCTGGCCGCCAGCGGCAGCGCCGTGCTGCACGACTTCCTGCGCCCGGAGGCGCTGGAGCGGGCGCGCAACGAGGGTCGCGCGCTGGCCATGAAAACGTACTTTTCAACCCGTAAGGTGAACGCCTACTTTACCGCCGACGACCCCGCGCTGTCCGACGCCGATCCGCGCCGCATCTTCATGGACCGGACCAGCGGTTTCGTGACACGCGACCTGATTCCGGCTGACGCGATCGTGCATCGCATCTATGTCGCCCAGGCGATGAAACGTTTCGTGGCGGATTGCCTGGGCGAAACGCGGGTGTGGGAATACGCCGATCCGTATGCGGGTTTGGTGCAGAACGTGATGCCGCCCGGCACGGAGCAGCCGTGGCATTACGACACGAACGAATTCATTGTTTCGATGATGACCCAGCAGCCTACCGCGGGCGGCGACTTCGAATACTGCCCGAACATTCGCACGCCGCAAGGCGAGAACTATGAAGGCGTCGGCCGTGTAGTACGAGGGGAAACTCGCGAAGCCATCAACATCATCACCTTGCGTCCGGGCGACCTGCAATTGTTCAAGGGCCGCTTTTCGCTGCACCGCGTCACGCAGGTAGCGGGCGAGGTCGAGCGCCACACGGCCATCTTCGCGTACTCGCAAAAGCCTGGCGTGATCGGACGGCTTGAACGGACGCGCCAGTTGTACGGCCGTGTTTCGGAAGCTCATCTGGAAGCCGAGCAACGGCTCGTTCGCGCCGATAGCCTGGTCGATTAACTCTTTTAAAAACCCCACATGTCGATTATTCGCCCTACCCATCTTCCTGAAGATTGCGAACCTACCGCCGCGGAAATTGCGCAGATCCAACGTGACCGGCTGGCTGCCGTACGCCGTGAGTTGAAGAAGCGCGATTTGACCGCAGCTGTTTTGTTCGACCCGACGCACATGCGCTACGCCACCGGCTCGCGCAACATGCAGGTCTATTCGATGCGCAACCCCGCCCGCTATGTGTTCGTGCCGGCGGAAGGCAAGGTCGTGCTGTTCGAATACGCAGGCTGCGATTTCCTGGCCGACGGGCTGGATACCGTCGATGAAGTCCGCCCCGCTACCGCGATTTCCTATTACTTCTGCGACGATATGCTCGGCCAGGTCACGGAACGCTGGGCCGCCGAGATTGACGAGCTGATGAAACAAAGCGGTGGCGGCAAACGCATCGCGATCGAAAGCGCGACGTCCGCTGCGGCGTTCGCGTTGCAGGCGCGCGGCTATCAGGTCTTCGACGCACAGGAGCCGCTGGAGCGCGCACGCGCCATCAAGGTGCCTAACGAGATCAAGATGATCCGCGCTTCGCTGCGAGCCGCAGAAGAAGGCGTGCGCAAGCTGGAAGCGGCGCTGGTGCCGGGTATCAGCGAGAACGAGCTGTGGTCGCATCTGCATCAGCACATCATCGCGACCGATGGCGACTACATTGAAACGCGCTTGATCAGTTCGGGGCCGCGTACCAATCCGTGGTTCCAGGAAAGCAGCCCGCGCAAGATCCAGTCAGGCGAACTCGTCGGGCTTGATACGGACGTGGTCGGACGTTTCGGCTACTACGCGGATTTCTCGCGCACGTTCCTTTGCGGCGACGTGCAGGCGACAGCCGCGCAAAAGAATCTTTATCAACTTGCGTACGAGCAGATTCATTCGAACATGGAAAACGTGCGCGCCGGTACGACCTTCCAGGAGTTCATCGCCCGGGCGTGGAAGATTCCCGAGCCATACCGTGCGCGCCGCTATTTCGCGCTTGCGCATGGCGTTGGCATGACGGGCGAGTATCCGTACATCGTGCATAGAGAGGACAACGAGGCCAAGGGTTATGACGGCGTGATCGAGCCGGGCATGACCCTTTGCATAGAAAGCTATATCGGACACGAGGCCGGCGGCGAGGGAGTGAAGCTGGAGGAGCAGCTCTACATTCGCGACGATGGCCGGGTCGAGCTGCTCTCGGATTATCCGTTCGAAGCCAGGTTGCTGGCCTGATCCTCTCCTGTCGCGCTCATCTATTCAAACTAACCCCGAACCCCCATAGGTGCAAGACGATGCTCAAACGATTCTTCAAAGCAAGCATTTCAGCGCTGGTCGTGGTTGCGGCGACCGCCGGCACTGCGCATGCCGCAGGGACATTCTGCAGCTCGGGCAAGACCGTGCACTTTGCGGGTATCACGTGGGAAAGCGGCGCATTTGCAACTGAAGTGCTGCGGCAAATCCTTGAAAAGGGCTACGGCTGTGCTACAGATGTCGTGCCGGGCAGCACGGCCGCCACCGAGACCGCGCTGGCAAGCAACGACGTGCAGGTCTGGGCCGAGCAATGGACCGGCCGCAGTGAAATCACGTCGAAAGCGGTCGCTGCCGGCAAGGTCAAGCTGGTAGGCGACACGCTCCCGGGCGGCACGAACGAGGGCTGGTTCGTGCCCGAATACGTGATCAAGGGCGACGCGTCCCGCAACATCAAGGCCAGCGCGCCAGGCTTGGTTTCGGTCACTGACTTGCCGAAATACAAAGAGCTGTTTGCCGACGATGAAGAACCGGAAAAGGGCCGTTTCCTGAACTGCCCGACAGGCTGGGACTGCGAACGGGTGAACACGCGCTTGCTCAAGGTGCTTGGCCTCGACGCGTCGTACACCAACTTTCATCCGGGCACGGGCGCAGCGCTCGATGCATCGATCGAATCGGCGTATCAGCGCGGCAAGCCGCTGGTGTTTTATTACTGGGGACCGGCTGCGCTGATGGCGAAATACAAGTTCGTCCAACTCAAGATGCCGCCGTATAACGACGCCTGCTGGAAGACCCTGCGCGATGAAAGCAGCACAAAGCAATGTGCTTCGTCATACATGGTGTCGCACGTCACGGTGGGTGTCTCGACGCCCTTCAGCGAAGCCGAACCCCAAGCCATCGAGATGTTCTCGAAAGTCAGCTTTCCGATGGACTTCCTGAACAGCACGATTCTTGAGATGACCTCGAAGAAGATCGACGGCTCGGCCATGGCCACCACGTTCCTGCGCACGCACCCC
>Ga0302220_10001204_pt1 | contig 20446 bp, 9 predicted proteins | sample II_Palsa_E1_3_FD_194572 | JGI IMG/M metagenome (GOLD analysis project Ga0302220, IMG submission 194572) | Peat permafrost microbial communities from Stordalen Mire near Abisko, Sweden - II_Palsa_E1_3 | ecosystem: Environmental > Terrestrial > Soil > Palsa > Peat permafrost | place: Sweden...
CCGCCCGTAACAGCTACGTTGTCGACAAGAAACTGAACCGTACCTGTGGGCACGGTGCCTGAGATATTGCCCGCTACGGTTACGCTGAGCGCGAGAGTGCCGGAGCTGATCGCGCAGAGAGCACTCGTGGTCGTCACGGTGGTTGTGCTGATGCAGCTTGCGGTTCCTGTCTGGGGGGTAGTGGTGTTGCAGCCCACACCGGGACCGACGGTGCCGACGGAACTGGTGGGCACCGCTGAACTCCAGCCGTTCACCATATTAGCGATGTCGATGGTGCCAAGGCCCGAGGCCTGATCGTACCCTACGCCGGCGCTGTAACCGATGGAGCCTCCGTTGGGGCAGTTGGCCGTTCCCTGCTCGCATGGAACAGAATTGTTGCCGGAGGTGATGTCGTGGTACACGTTCGCAACGTTCGCCAGCCCATACAGGACAGGCCCGACATTCCCGAGGGACGTGCCGCCAAGCTTCTGCTCGACAAGTGCAAGGATGCCGGCGAAGCTGGGCGCCACAAACGAAGTGCCGCCGAAGACGTTCGGCTGTCCACTGGAGGTGAGGAATCCGCTGCTGCAGGGCAGATCGGTTGAGCTGGATCCCGAGGTGCAGACAAGGTAACCGTCGTGAATGGCAGCGGCGTTAAGCGAAATATCCGGAACGTCGCGAGATGTGTCGCTGGGAACGCCTGTGCCTGTCTGCCATGCCGGTTTGGAGAAGAAGGCGCTTGTGCCTCCGCCCCCTGCGCCGCCAGCGGTAAGACCTCCGCTCGCGGTGGTCTCGTTCCACGGCTGCTCCGGGATGTACCCGAGGGCTGAGCCGCCGGTGGTGCCGTTTGTGCTGCTCCAGTAAGAGGCTGGAGTGCTGACGTCACCGCTGAACATGGTGCCACCGGCAGAGATAAAGTAGGGCGAGCTGCCTGGGAAGTCGACGCTGAGCCCCTCTGTGGCCAGACCGGCAGTGTCGCAATCCGTGGCGCCGTCGTCTCCTGCTGCGCTTATGAGCGTGATGCCCTCGGCGTTGGCCGCCTGAAAGAGCAGATTGTTACTGGCAAGAGCGGAGGTCCCCCATCCAGCCTCACATGCGCCATAGCTGATGCTCATGATCGGCGCAAGTTTATTGTCGATGGCATAGGTCAGGGAGTTGAAGACATCCGTGCTGTAGACATAGAGAATGGTTGCGCCCTGAGCGGCCGCCCCTGACCACTCGACATCGATATGCGCTTCGTCGACATCTCCGGGACTGACACCCGGATCAGCGCTGGTCGGTATCAGCTTGAGCGTGGGAGCGTTGACAGGCAGACCGGCCGCGCTGCGAAAGGCGGCTACGTTCGCGAGAACAATATCCGTCTGCCCCATAACCGCGACGGTAATACCAGCGCCGTTAATCGGAGTCGAGGCTGTTGTCAGAGGATTGACATCATAGATGGTGTAAAAGTCAGCCGGTGCGATGTAGTGGCTGGTTGTCCCGTTGATGGTCTGGGTATATAACGGCTGCGACGCATCGATCGCGACGGGGCGAGCGCGAGAGTGAGCTTTCAGCTTGAAATCATTGAGTCCCTTAACGTCCATCACGACGCCGGCGATGGCCGACGGCAGTGTCGGATCGGTCAGATTCGAGATATGCTGCTCGCCTTGATAGGACAGGCTGTGAATCGTGGTGCCAAACGCCTGTTGTGCCTGCGCGACCGTACCCGTGAAGGTGATAAAGGTGCCCGTGCGCGCCATACTGGTAACGCTGAAGCCCTGACTGGTGAGCCAGGAAGAGACCTTTGCGAGATCGCCGCTGCTCAGTCCGAACTGGGAGGCAAACTGCTCGGGGGTGAGCCACTGGTGATAGCTGGGCGAGCCGGGAGTCTGCTGGGCGGCCAGCAGTTGGGTAAGACTGGCCTGCTGGGCCGGGGTCATGCTGAAGCTCAGCGCGAGCGAACTGAGTTTCTGGTTGGCTGGCGCACTGCCCAGGTCGCTGGAATGCTTTGCGCGCCCCCCGACGGTGCCCGAAACGGTGACCCGGCTACCCCCGTTTACAGCGCCGGTGATACGGTCCTGGACGGCTGCATGGGCTAACGAGGTGAAGGCGACGAAAAATATGACGGCGGCAAGAGTAAAACGAGACATCAGGCGGGTACGCATGGATATTTTTTACCTTACTGCTTGGTTACGGAGTGGCGTCCTGCTCCACACACAAAGAGATTCTGGCCCAAAACGGTACGGAACTGCGACCGTGGTACATGCTTTAACAGACGTTTGCGGAAAAGGTTGCGCCTACAAATAAAGAGAGATTATTTTCCCGGAGCGACCTGGTACCGTTTCGGGATGACGACCTGAAGCTCAACAGATGCAATCACTTATTGCAGCGACTCTAATTTGAATTCTCTCTCAGAATACATCTGCCGCTCAAGCGGGCGGCAAACGACTACTGGACGGTGACCTGATACGCATAGGTGTGGCGGATGGTGCCGACACCGTTGCTGCTGGCGGTCGTGATGGTGAAGCTCTGGGTTCCCAGCGGCGTGCCGGGATCAGAGGGCGTGGACGGCGAGGACGGCGTCTGGGGGACCGTGATGCCGTTACCGCAGCCAAAGTTCGCAGTCGAACAGACCACGCAAAGCAGTAGCAGCTTTGGCAAAGACCTTCTCCGCCCTGGCATCGCGAAGCAGAAAAGCATGGCGAGGCCGGCTCCGGCGACGACGTTCCAGCGACCCAACGCCGTGTCACGCCTGGCGTCCGCGGCGGCTACGGGAGCCGTACTGGTGATAGTCATGGTCGTCGAACCGCCGCTGGCTACTGAAACAGGGCTGAAGGAGCAGCTCATCTCGCTGTTTGCGGGGGGAGTGCAGGCGAAGGTGACCGTACCGGTGAATCCGCTGAGAGGTCCAACCTGCATCACCACCTGACCGCTCTGCCCCGGGCTGACGGTCAGAGTCTGCGGGTTCAGTGTGACGCTGTAATCAGCAAGCGTGACGCTCAGGGTCGAAGACGTAGCCACATTGAACTCTGAATCGCCGTTATAAATCGCATAGACGTTATGCGGCCCGGCAGGCAGACCGGTGGTGGAGAAGACGGCAATGGACTGGCCGGGGCCGTTGGGCGCAAGGACAGGACTGCCGAGCGCGATGACGCTGCCGTTAAACGTGTCGTACAGCGTGACCGTACCGGTGGGGCTAACCGCATTCGAAGATGCCGCGAAGACAGTCGCGGTGAAGACAACATCGAGACCCGCCAGACTACCGCTGACACTCGACACATTGGAGCTAAGCGTAATTCCGGACGGGAAAAATATCGACTCGGGCAGCGCATTGGAGGTGCTGGCGTTGAAATTCGCATCTCCCGCATAGGTGGCAGTGAAGCTGTGTTTGCCCGGAGCGATAGTCTCGCTGTAAGAGGCGCTCCCCGCGACCACAGGTGCGCTGTTGACCACAGTGGCGCCATCCATAAACGTGACGGTGCCGGTAGCCAGAGTGCTCCCCGCAGCAGGAACAGTCGCCGTCAGCGTAATCGTACTGTTTACCGAAGGCGGATTAGGAACGATCGTCAGCAGGGTCGTGGAGACGGCCTTCGCCACATTCGCCTGAACCGAGACCGGCGAGTAGCAGGTGAAGCTAACGTCTCCGCTGCAATTGACCAGCAGAGTAATGCTGCCGGCCTGCGTGGCGGGAAAGCTGACCGTGGCAGAGGCCGCATGGGCGGCTGAGGTCGTCAATGCTCCCGTGTAGGTCACCGTCGTACTGGTCCCCTGTGGCACGACCGTGACGCTTCCGCCAGGAGTTCCCACGCCCGAGGCCGCCACGACTGTAACATTTACGGTTACATTACCTCCAACCACCGCTCCGGAAACGACCGTGGCGCTGATCTGCGATGCTTCACCCTGAATGGTAACGGTCGCGACACCGCTGTTGCTGCTCGCATAGGTAGCATCCCCGGAGTAGCTGGCACTAAAACCATAGGCGCCGCCCGGCAGCTGATTCGTCATATACGTGGCAACTCCGGCGCTGTTGAGGCTGGCGCTGCCAAGCACGCCGCCCTGTGTGCTGGAGAACGTCACCGTGCCGCTGGGACTACCGCTGGCCGCCGTCACAACGGCCGTCAGCGTGAAGCTTTGCCCGTGCGTTGGCGCATAGTTCGAGCTGCTGATCGAAGTCGTGCTGACGCTGGTGCCAAGCGGAAAGTCCTTCGCAAGCACAGCAAGGTCGACCATCCCGAGACCCGTCGCAGCCTCCCAGGTTCCCGCCGGCGTCGAGGATGTAGCGTCCGGCTGTGTATAAAGACCGGGCGAAGGCGCGAGCGCGTACAGAGTCGAATTGATGTTGCCCTGGCGAGTGCCGCCTCGCTGCAGAATCGTTGTAAGCGTCTGCGCGAAATCACTGACCGAGGTCGTTGTCAGGTCGGCCTCATAGCGGCTCGTGTTATCAGGAAGCCCTGGTGCGCTCTGCCACGCGGGGCGCATAGCAATTGCAACAAACGGCGAGGTCGTCGGGCTGACGGTCAGAGCGGTGACTTCGCCGAGGCTGGCCGGAAAGCTGCCGGTGCTCCGGCTGCCGCAGCCGCTTGTGGCCAGAACGGTAATGCCCTGCGCGTTGGCCTGACGGAAAAGATCGTGATAGGCGTCGTAGTCGGACTGCGTGAAGTCAGTCGAACAGGCCGTCGTCGTAAAGGTCAGGATAGACGCAGCGTTGGCATCGACCACTGCCGCAGCCGCAGACAGCGGATCGGTGCTCTGGCTCGTGTCTGTCGGAATCGCAAGCGGACCAGCGCTGGTATAGGTGGCGAGCGTCGTGGGTGCAACCGCGGGCATATCGTCCAGACCCGAAACCCCGGCGACGAAGGCCGCCATCGCCTGCGGAACGGACGGCTGGTCGACATTAGCGAAGTAATGCGCATTCGCAGACTGATAGCGGTGAAGCGTAACCGCAAAGGCGCTCTGCACCTGCGCGGCTGTGCCGGAGACCGTAACCCTGGTCTTCGCCGGCGACACCGATGTCACGGTCAGTCCCTGCGCCTGCAGCCACGCAGTCGTTGCGGCAACCTGATCGTCCGTAGCGCCAAACTGTGTTGCAAACTGTTGCGGCGTCAGCCACTGGTGGTACGAAGAAGAAGACGAAGTCACCTGGCCGGAGAGGAATTCATCGAGAGCGGCGCTACGATCCGCCGTGATGGCAAGACGCAGCGTGAGTTCGAGCGGCTGCGACGAAGGAACGACGCCGAGATCGACCGTCGGCGCGCCGGAGGCCGAGAGATTCGGTATGGGAGCAGCAAGCCTGGCTCGCTGCGCCGTAAGCGCTGGAGGAAAGAATACAGAGACGAAAACCAACAGGCTCACAAAAACAAAAGACGGCATCGTGCGGCGTCCTGGGCAGAAAAACAAAGGTTCAGGCATGGTATCCGCATGATGGTTACAGAGGGGTCATTAAAAGGCAACGAAAAAGACCAGCCAAAGGGGTGCTTTGACTGGTCCTTTTGTGGGATTCGGTGTTCCCAATGGAATGCGGCCCCGCTGGTTACATACTGTATTTACCCGCTTTGATGACATGCTGAGCGATCTGGCGCCGCAGACCGATAGTGTCTGCCGTGTCATGTTTGGAGAGCCGCCGCAGGATCGTGAGCTGCGTCCGCAGCGCGTCGCCTTCCGCTACCGTCGCAATCACCTTGCGAGCAGCAAGCTCGATCACCGACATCGCCTTGTCAGCATAGACCCTGGCCATGGCCACTGGAATCGCGGAGCCTCCGCTTCCCTGTCCGGCCACGATCTTCTCCGTCCGAACGATGGCAGACTCCATCGCGAAGACCTCGATGATCATATCGGCGATCGCTCCCATAATCTCCTGCTCGTCGGCGATCTTCGCCATGTACTTCTGCGTGGCAGCGCCTGCAACAAAGAGCGTCAGCTTCTTCGCGTTGGCAAGCAGGTTCTGCTCCTCTGCCAGCGGGCCTTCGCGCTCCACCTTCTCGCCAGGGCCCGACATCACCTCATCCATCAGCTGTTTGATCGCAGGCATCAGCGCCAGCTTGCCCGACATCGCGGACTTCATCAGCCAGCCCGTGATAATCAGCCGGTTGATCTCGTTCGTACCCTCGAAGATCCGATTGATGCGCGCATCGCGATAGGCCCGCTCCGCCGGATATTCCTCGACATACCCATATCCCGCGAAGATCTGCAGCACCTCGTCGACCACCATATCGATCATCTCGCTGGCCCACACTTTGACGATGCTGCACTCGACCGCATAATCCTCAATGCGTTTCTGAATCTCTTTCGTATCGTTCTTATCGACGCCCGCCAGCGCCCTGTCAATCAGCCCCACAGTCCGATAGCAAACCGCTTCGCCAACAAAAATACTCGTAGCGCAGTTCGCGATCTTCTCCTGAATCAGGCCAAACTCCGAGATCGATTTACCGAACGCCTTGCGGTCGATCGCATAGCGAATCCCGTTGTTCAGCGCCATACGTCCACCGCCCAGCGCCGCATTGCCGAGCTTGTACCGCCCGACGTTGAGAATATTGAAGGCAATATGATGTCCCTTGCCAACCTCGCCCAGAAGATTCGCTGCCGGAATCACGCAATCGGTCAGAATCAGCGGACACGTAGAGCTGCCGCGAATGCCAAGCTTGTGCTCTTCCTTGCCCTGAGTAAAGCCCGGCGTTCCGCGATCAATCAGAAACGCAGTCAGCTTCTCTTTCCCGGCATCCGGCCCATCGGGAATCGCACACTTCGCGAAGACAGTGAAGAGGTCGGCAAACCCTGCATTCGAGATCCACATCTTCTCGCCGTTCAGCGTGTAGGTGCTGCCATCCGCCGAAAGCACAGCGCGGGTACGCGCATTCACGGCATCCGATCCACTGGTCGACTCCGACAGCGCATACGCCGAAACAATCTCACCCGACGCAATCTTCGGCAGATACTTCTTCTTCTGCTCGTCCGTGCCATACCAAACCAGCGGCAGCGTACCAATCCCAACATGCGCCGAAAACGAGACCGAAAAACTCGCCTGCTTGGAGATGTTCTCAGCAACGATCGCCGAGGTTGCCTTATCCATCTCCAGCCCACCGTACTCCTCCGGAATATCGACAGCGGTGAGCCCAAGCTCCGCAGCCTCTTTCAACAAACGCCGCGTCACAGAAAAGTCCTTCGCCTCGATCTGATCCGACACCGGCATAATCTCGTTGATGGCAAAGTTCGCCGTCGTCTCAGCGATCTGCTTATGCTCGTCGGTGAAATCCTCGGGAAAGAAACAATCCGCCGGAGCGATTTCGCTGATCAGGAAACTACCGCCCGGAATACGTTTCGTATCTGCGATTGGTGCGGTCATCGTTGCCATCATATTGCTCCTTCAAAAGACGTTGGCGGTTAATTTACTTCTGCGACTACCTGATCTGGCTGCGATGATTTCCATCGGACAGTACATTGTTTACCCTTCCAGCGAAACTCTTCGAATCGGATATCAGAGACGGACTTCGGCAATTGCTCGACCTTTATCCAGCGTCTTTGTTCGGCTCCATCCGTGTTGTAGCGTGTCAGGATCTCAACTCGATATAGCATGGCGCCCCCACGTCCGCTCTCTATCTGAACGGCAGGTATGGAGCGAACATCTTCAATCGTGGCCGTGGCACTTTGCCATGTTCTCTCCATCTCTTCCTGTCTTCTATGCCTGGCAAAAAGGATCGCCGCAACGATTGCAACGGTCAATGAAAGATAGCCCAAAATGATCCATAGTCTTCGCACATCATTACGAGTCTGTGGAACCACCTTCGCTACAGCTTCACCATCCGACATTGAATAGCGTCGCATGAAATCAGTTCGCAGCCTCGTAAATCCCAGCCGCCCCCATCCCTCCACCGACACACATCGTAACAATCCCGTATTTCGCTTTACGTCGCGGCATCTCACGCAGCAGCGTAGCGGTCAATTTGGCTCCGGTGCAGCCGAGCGGATGCCCCAAAGCAATCGCCCCACCATTCACATTCACCTTCGCCGGATCAATCCCGAGCACCTTGAGCACAGCCAGTGACTGTGCCGCGAATGCTTCGTTCAACTCGAAGAGATCGATATCCTCAAGCGACAGCCCGGCCATCTTCAGCACCTTAGGAATAGCGTGGATAGGCCCAATGCCCATCTCCTCCGGATCGCAACCGGCATAGGCAAACGCAACGAACTTCGCCATCGCTGAAATCCCTAACTGCGCCGCCCGTTCAGCGGACATCACAACCGCCGCAGCCGCTCCATCCGACGTCTGACTGGAGTTCCCGGCCGTAACCGTTCCCTTCGCATGAAATACCGGCTTGAGCTTCGCCAGAGCCTCCAGCGAAGTATCGGCCCTCGGCCCCTCATCCTGTTTGAACTCCGACTCCACCGGCTTTGCCTTCCCTTTTCCATTCGGAGTCGTATTTGTAACCGTGACTGGAACTATTTCATCTTCGAATCTTCCAGCGGCAATCGCAGCCAGCGCCTTCTGGTGACTCTCGTAGGAGAACTGATCCATCTGCTCCCGCGTAATTCCATAGTGCGTCGCCACGCGCTCAGCGGTGAGCCCCATCGACATATAAGAGCCAGGATAGTTCTCCACCAGCCACGGATTCACCGAGATCTTATTCCCGCCAAAAGGAACATACGACATGCTCTCCGTACCACCCGCGACAATCACATCCGCGCTGCCGCCACGAATACGATCCGCGGCAAGCGCGATAGACTGCAGCCCTGAAGCGCAGTAGCGATTGATCGTCATTCCTGCAGCCGTAATCGGCAGACCGGCGCGAAAGCTCGCGACTCGGGCCACGTTCATTCCCTGCTCTGCCTCAGGCATCGCGCAGCCCAGAATCACATCTTCAATCTCAGACTTATCAAGCTGCGGAACACGAGCAAGCGCACCCGTAATCGCGAAGGCCGCGAGATCGTCCGGGCGTGTGGTGCGAAGCGTGCCGCGTGGCGCCTTGCCTACGGCGGTACGAACGGCGGATGCGATGATGACTTCTTTCATTGGAGCTGACTCCTGACGACTCGTTGCTAAAACCCGGATGTTTAATTCCTCAAAGGTTTGCCCGTCTTCAAAGTAAAGGCGATGCGCTCCTGCGTCTTCTTCTCTCCGCAAAGACTAAGGAAAGCCTCGCGTTCGAGATCAAGCAAATACTGTTCACTCACTGGTGTACCGGGCGTAACCTTCCCTCCGCACAGCGCATACGCGACCCAGTTGGCGATCTTCGCGTCATGGTCGGAGATGTACTGTCCCTCCCGCATCGTCCACACCGCGAGCTTCAGCGTCGCCAGCGCGTTCTCTCCCGGCGCTGCAATGTCAGTGCGCGGCGCAGGAGCGGTATAGCCAGCGTCAGCCATAGCGCGAGCTCTGATCTTCGCATCGGTCAGCAGCCGTTCGCGATTCATCGTCACCCCGTCGGCTGGCCTCAGAAAGCCGAAGCCGCGAGCCTCTGCGGCAGAGGTCGAAACCTTCGCCATCGCAATCGTCTCGAAGTTCTTCTTCAGCGCTTCAAAGATCTCCACCCCTTCTCCGCGAGCATCCGGACGAATGCTCGAACCCGCTTCAACACTGCGAATCGTCATCTCCTTACACCCTCCGCCGCCCGGAATCAGGCCAACGCCCGCCTCGACCAGCCCCATATAAAGTTCAGCGTGAGGCTGGCGTGCAGCCGCATGAAGAGAGATCTCCACGCCGCCACCAAGACACATGCCGTAAGGAGCGACCACCACAGGCCGCGAACAAAACTTAATCGCCTGCGTCATATTCTGGAAGGCACGGACGGCCATCTCGACCTCGTCCCACTCCTCCTCCTGAATACCAAGCAGCAACTGCATCAGATTCGCCCCGACCGAAAAATTCGCGGAGTCGCCAGTAATAACGAACGCTTCAAAGTTATTCACCAGCTCGCTCGAAGCCCTGAGCGTCTGCGTAATCAGACTGACGATGTCATCCCCAAGCGCATTCATCTTCGAGTGAAATTCGATTGCCGCAACGCCATCGCCAAGATCGACGACCGACGCCCCCGGATTCTTTTTGACGACTCCGTTCGCCTTCTTGATCACAGCCAGCGAAGTCACGCCATCCGCAGTAACGACAGGCTTGTACGCACCACTGACAGGATCAAAATAAATCCGTCCCGACGGCACAGAGACATCGTCTTTATACCAGGTCGGGTCAGTCTCACCATGCTTATCCGCATACGCAAGCAGCTTCTCCACATTCGCAGAGACAGGCGCTCCACCAGCACGCATCTTCTCCGTTGTAGCGCGAACACCAGCAGCGTCGAACATCTCGAACGGCCCAAGCTCCCAGTTGAAACCCGTCTTCATCGCCCGGTCGATCTCGACGATGTTGTCGGCAATCTCCGGCACCCGATTCGCGCTATACGTAAACAACTCGGTGAGCAGCGGCCAGTAAAACGCAGCAGCCTTGTCTTTCGTCACATCCGCATGAAACAGCTGAGCGATCCGCGCCCCCGTGGACTCGACGTTCTTCGCCATCTCGATCGCCGGAAACTTTGGCCGCGTGCTCGGCATGTAATCCAGCGTCTGCCAGTCCAGCACATGGCGCAGGTCGCGTCCCTCAGCATCCCTGCCCGCCTTCTTGTAGAACCCCTGGCTCGTCTTATCTCCCAGCCATTTTCTCTCCAGCATCGTGCCGATGAAGGGCGCCAGCGTAACCTCAGCGCGTTCGTCTTTGATCGTGGCGGCCTGCGCGGAAAAATTCGTCGCAACATGCGCCAGCACATCGACGCCGACCATGTCACCCAACCGAAACGTCCCCGTCTTCGGCCAGCCCAGCGCGCTGCCCGTCAGCGTATCCACCTCTTCAATCGACAACCCCTGCGCCTGCATCAGACGAATCGCATTCCCCATGCTGAAGGTGCCGATGCGATTGGCGATAAAGTTCGGCGTATCGTGCGAGTGAACAATGGCCTTCCCCAGCCTCTGATCGCAGAAGTGTTCGATCAGCGCAATATCAGCAGGGTCGGATTCAGGAGTCGGAATGACCTCAAGCAGCCGCATATAGCGCGGCGGATTGAAGAAGTGCGTACCAAACCAGTGCCGCCGCAACTCATCGGGCATCCCTTCAACGATCCTGGCGATGGGCAGGCCGCTGGTGTTGCTGGTGATGATCGAACCCGGACGGCGATGTTGCTGCACCTTATTGAGGAGAGCCCGCTTGATCTCAAGATTCTCCGCAACGACCTCGATGATCCAGTCGCAATCGGCGATCAGCGCAAGATCGTCGTCGAAGTTTCCGAGCGTAATCAGACGAGCACTCTCGGCGCTGTAAAAAGCCGCTGGCTTCGACTTCTTCAGACCATCGAGCGCAGTGAGGACAAATTTATTCTTTGTAGCCTTATCGGCATCGGTCGCGGTACCGGGCGGAACGATATCGAGCAGCACAACCGGAAGTCCGGCATTCGTGATGTGGGCGGCAATCCGCGAGCCCATGGTTCCTGCTCCAAGAACGGCTACCTTGCGAATTTGTTTCGTTGCGGCGGTGGTGCTGGGGGGCATGATGCAGGCTCCGATGGGCGATATACCCGAACGAAGCGAAGCATACTGAATGACTATTCATTTGGTCAAGTAAACGTTTGGCCAAATCGTCAACTGACTCATTCCATTACTTCGGTATGCCAGCCCTGCGCTCCAGCCGGTATATTTGGCGGAGTACAAACTAAAGCGTCTCCTCACCGGACGACGCAGTCAGGGCGAACCCAAAAATGGCAGTTGCAACGACGCGACGAAACTTCCTGGGGATGGCAGCAGCGACTGCCGGATATTTTTCTGTTGGACAGCTCTGGGCGACCGCTCCGATCAGTCCCGATGCCCTTGTGGCAAAGCATGACCGGGGGCGCATTCTTGCTGCGGCGAACCGCTATCTCACCGCCCAGCCCGTGACGGTCACCGCCTCGCGATGCGAACGAAGCGCCGGGGGTCTGCACGACTACTACTCCGAGGGCGACTACTGGTGGCCGGACGATAAAAATCCTGGCGGCCCCTACATCCGGCGCGATGGCTTCACCAATCCAAAGAACTTCAACGATCACCGCGAAGCCATGGTGCGCCTCAGCCTGATCGTCCCTGCCCTTGCGGCGGCATGGGAGCTAACCAGAGAGAAGAAATACGCAGACCACGCCGGACTGCACCTTCGCGCCTGGTTCGTCGATCCGGCCACAAAGATGAACGCGAACCTTGAGTACGCGCAGGCGATCTTCGGGCTGAACAAGGGCCGCGGCATCGGCATCATCGACACGCTGCACCTGGTCGAGCCCGCACGCGCAGCGACCGTACTGATGTCCGCAGGCGTACTCGAAGACGCACCCGCCATTCAAAGCTGGTTCGCAGAGTATCTCAGCTGGATGCGCACCTCAAAGAACGGTCAGGAGGAACGCGATGCGAAGAACAACCACGGCACCTGCTGGGTCATGCAGGCCGCTGAGTTCGCCCGCTTCACCCAAAACGACGAAGTAACGTCCTGGTGCCGCGACCGCTTCAGAAAAATAATTGTCCCCGACCAGGTTGCGCCCGACGGCAGTCTGCCGCTCGAACTCGCGCGAACCAAACCCTACAGCTACTGCCTCTTCGATCTCGACGTCATGAGCACAATCTGCCAGACACTCTCGACCGGCACGGATAACCTGTGGACCTATACCACCGCCGACGGGCGCGGCATGCAAAAGGTCGTGGCCTTCATGGAGCCGTTCATCAAAGATAAAAGCAAGTGGCCGTACAAACACGATGTAGAGCACTTCGACGACTTCCCGGTACGCCAGCCATCGTTGCTCTTCGCTGGTCTGGCGTATGGGAACGCGGACTACATCGCCTTATGGAAGACGCTGAACCCTGACCCTGTCGTCCCGGAGGTGATCCGAAACTATCCCGTCCGCCAGCCTCTGCTGTGGATGCCAGGGTCAGGGGTTCGCGCCCGTAGTTAGTGCTTCGATTCTGCGAGCCGCTGCATCTCGGAGCCCGCAAGCAGGAAGCCGCCTACGCCATACACATAGCTGGCCGAAGGCTTGAACTTACCCGGCTGTCCGTCAATCGGCTGAATCGACCCGAGCCGGCCATCCGCATAGACATGGCTGAGCATCCCCTTCCACGACCTCTCGACCACCGGCAGATACGTCTTCCGGTCCAGTATCTTCTCGTTGATCCCATAGGCAATCGCGTAGGTGAAAAACGCCGAGCCCGACACCTCAGGATTGTCATACGAGTCCGGATCAAGCAGCCCCGAGCGCCACAGCCCATCCGGACTCTGAATCTCCGCCACCTTCGCCGCCATCTCACGAAACTGCTGCACGTACTTCGGACGCGACGGATAATCCGCTGGCATAATCTCAAGCACCTTGACCAGCGCCCCCAACACCCAGCCGTTGCCGCGCGACCAGAACAGCGGCTTGCCGTTCGCCTGCTTCTGCGTAAAGTAGCGGCTATCGCGGAAGTAAAGATGCTCCTGCGCGTTGTAGAGGCTCGCCGAAGTCAGCCACCATTCGTGGTCCATGTAGTCGAGATATTTCCTGTCGTTGGTGATCGCGTACATGCGCGACAGCACCGGCGGCGACATAAACAGCGCATCGCACCACCACCAGAGCAGCTTGTCCGGATCGTCAGGACGAACGATCAGGCGATCCATAATCTCTTTGGTATTGGCCAGACGAACCGGCTGCTTGTCCATGCGGTAAAGATCGAGGTAAGCCTGACCCAGCGCCTGATCGTCCGCATGGGGAAAGCGCGCATCGAGCAGCGTCCAGTCGGAGCGCTCCGCCAGATGCAGCACCGCATCGCGATACTTCGGATCGTTCGTTGTCTTCGAGGCAGCAAGCAGACCGTCATACAGCGCGGCAAAGGTCCACTGCTTATTGAAGTTCGGCTCAGCCACCGCGACCTGCCAGTCCGCAACCTTCTTCATCGCCGCGTCGATAGCCTTCGGCTTCAGCTCAGCGGAGAGCCCCGTAGCCAGCGGCCCCGGATTATCCGGTGCATCCCCTGCAGCGTGGCCGTCCACCGGAACCACTTTAGCCGCAGGCGCTGCCACCGGCGCAGTTTGCGCAAAAGAAGGTATACCGCCTGCAGCGAGAGCAACGCTCAGGGCAAACACACCAATCATCTTCTTCCGGCACACTTCATTCCGGCAGACATACGATACAGATTCGGGATAGTTCATTGTAGATTCCTTAGACCAGACTTCAGACCAGACTTCCGTTCATGACCAGCGCAACCGCACTCCGCAGCCGCGCCGTATTTCCCTCAAAAGAGGGCCGCAGCCGCGGCACACTCGAAAGGGCGTTCTTTTTGAGTTCGGCCTCGACCAGAGGGCCGAACATGTACCACGCATTCGTAATGTCGCCGACGATGATGATCTCGCTCGGCGCCAGTGCGGAGGCGATCATGCGCAGGCCGCGTCCCAGCGATGACGCCATCTTTTCCAGCGCCTTGATCCCGCTGGCGTCGGCTGCCTGAGCCATCCTGAGCAGCGCGGCAAAGCTCGGCGGCTCAGCGCCCCCACTGATCTCCTGGTAGTAGCGAAGGCCAGCGCGATTCGACGCAATCGTCTCCCAGCAACCCCTGCTGCCGCAACCGCACTGCGGCCCCTGAGCGTCCATCTGAACATGCCCGAACTCGCCCGCCATACCGTTCGCCCCGCGAAGCAGCCGCCCATTGGCGAAGATCCCCGTCCCGATGCCTTCCGAAACGTTCACCACCACCAGATCGTGTATCCCATCGCTGTCGCCGAACCAGACCTCCGACAGCGCGCATGCGTTGGCCACGTTATCCATCTCCACGCGCAGCCCGGTCGCTTTCTGTATCCGCGATTTGATGCTGGAGATCGGCCACTTCAGGTTGGGAGCGAAGATCGCCTGTTCCAGTTGAGGATCGGCGCGTCCTGGCAGACAGATGCCGATGCCGTCGAAGGACCGTTCCGCGTGCGCGGCAATCAGCTTGCGAATAGCGGCGACGATAGGCTGAATCGCATTCTTCGGATCGTCGGGCAGAACCACAACGTTTTGTGCAACGATCTTTCCCCCGAGATCTGTAACCGCCACGGTCGTCTGCGCCGGATGGATATCGAGAGCGATCACAGCCCGCTGCTGATTGAGCTCGAGAAACGTCGGCCTCCGTCCACGCGGCAGCCTGCCGGTCGAGCCCTCCAGGATCCACCTCTCCCGAATCAGGTCTTCGACAATCAGCGACACCGTGCTGCGCTGCAGGCCGGAGACACGCGCCAGATCCGCGCGCGACAACGGTTGACGAGTGCGAATAAGGTTGAAGACGAGATTGCGATTAATCTCACGTGGCGTCTTGTTCGACGCGCTCTGCCTGCGGGTAAATGTAAATCGTTGCGCTGGTGGTGTCGGCATTGTTTGGTTTTCCGATGCTACGCAGCTCAGGATATAGACGCAAACTGTAACGTGTCATTCGAAATACTGAACCGGAATCTTTGCGAGACTCTCTTTTCAGCCTTCGTTGCTTGACATCTATACAGACGAGTCTTTATATCACTGGAGACCAGGCATTTTGTAGATACTTTGAATTATTGTTTTTAAACAGGTTTTTCACAACAACCAGAGCACCTGTTCAGAAGCGACCACCCCAGGAGTCAACCCCGATGTATTCCCGCCGCCAGTTCCTGAAAACAAGCGCCACCGCAGCCGCTGCATCCTTGCTTCCCTGCTCTCCGCTGCATGCGTCGATCGCCACCCTCGGCAGCAGCGGCTCCGCAGGAGACCCCACAACACGTCGTCTCTCCGAGGGATGGGAATACCTCCAGGGCTCGCTCGGCGGCCCATGGGAGGCCTGGCACAGCGAAGAGGTCGCCGTTTGGCAGGCCGTGGCCATGCCGCACTGCTTCAACGCCGCGGACGGCTGCGATCCCGACGTGCCCTACTACCGCGGCAACGGCTGGTACCGCACCCACGTCCCGGTCGCCAACCCATACAAAATGGGACGCACGCTGCTGCATTTTGAAGGCGCGGGACAAACGACAACCGTCTACGTGGGAGAAAAGTCGGTCGGCAAACACACCGGCGGATACGACGAATTCGTCTTCGACATCACCGACCAGCTGCCCAATGCCACCGAAGAATCGGCCTCCGCAACAACGACCGCCAAGGCCAAAACAAAGAAGCCCGCCGGCGTCCCCATCTCCATCCTCTGCGACAACTCACGCGACCTCGACCGGATGCCTTCGGACCTGAGCGACTTCAGCCTCTACGGCGGCATGTACCGTCACGTCAATCTCGTCTACGTCCCCCAGGTCTCGCTCGAAACCGTCCACATAAAGGCCGACCTGCCCACGCCAAAGTCACCCGCAAAAATATCGGTCATCGGCACGCTCTACAACCCCGCCAGCGCAACCGATTCCCTCACCCTCTCCGTCGAAGTCGTCAGCGCAGAGGGCGCTTCTGTCCACACGTCAAAGCACACCCTGAAGCCCTGGCAGGACGCCCAGGAAATCTCCACCTTCACCATCGCCGCGCCCGAGCTATGGAGCCCCGCAACGCCTCACCTCTACGAGTGCCGCATCACCCTCACCGGCCCCAATGGCGAATACACCGCCCACGAAAACTTCGGCATTCGCCACACCGAGTTCGTGGACCACGGCCCCTTCCAGCTCAACGGTGAGCGTCTTCTCCTGCGCGGAACCCATCGCCACGAGGACCACGCAGGCTACGCCGCCGCCATGCCCGACGACCTCATCGACCAGGAGATGCAGCTCATCAAAGATATGGGCGTGAACTTCATCCGCCTCGCCCACTACCAGCAGTCCCGCCGCGTCCTCCAGCACTGCGACCGCCTCGGCATCCTCGTCTGGGAGGAGATCCCCTGGTGCCGCGGCGGCGTTGGCAACAACATCTTTCAGGAGATGGGCAAACGAACCCTGCGCCACATGATCGCCCAGCACTACAACCATCCCGCCATCCTCCTCTGGGGTCTCGGCAACGAGGACGACTGGCCAACCGAATACCCCGAAATCAATCACGAAGCCATCCGCGCCTATCTCACAGAGCTCAACACACTCGCCCATCAGCTCGACCCATCCCGCTTCACCACCATCCGCCGCTGCGACTTCGCCCGCGACATCCCCGACGTCTATTCGCCCTCCATCTGGGCTGGCTGGTACAGCGGCACCTATCCCGAGTATCAGAAGTCCCTCGAAACCCAGCGCGAGCGCGTAAAGCATCTCTTCCACGCCGAGTGGGGCGCCGACAGCCACGCTGGTCGCCACTCCGAAGATCCCGACAAGGTCCTCTCGCAGATTGTAACCGGAAAAGGCACAGATGAACGCGGCATGGCCTACCTCCTCACCGGTGGCCCCGCCCGCGTCTCAAAGGACGGCGACTGGTCCGAAACCTACGCCTGCAATCTCTTCGACTGGCACCTCAAAACCCAGGAGACACTCCCCTGGCTCACCGGCTCCGCACAGTGGATCTTCAAGGACTTCACCACCCCCCTGCGCGTCGAAAATCCCGTCCCCCGAATCAATCAAAAGGGGCTGATCGAACGCGACATGACCAAGAAGGAAGCCTACTTCGTCTTCCAGTCCTACTGGAGCGACGTCCCCATGGTCAGGCTCTACGGCCACACCTGGCCCATCCGCTGGGGCACCGCAGGCGAAGAAAAAATGGTCAAGGTCTACTCCAACTGCGACACCGCCGAGCTCTTCGTCAACGGCAAATCCGCCGGCATCAAACATCGCAACAGCCAGGACTTCCCTGCCGCCGGCCTTCGCTGGACGACCCCCTTCCTCACCGGCAAAAACACTCTGCGCGTCGTCGCGACCAAAGGCGCAAAGACCGTGTCAGACGAGATCGGGTTCCTCTACCAGACCGACACCTGGTCAGCCCCCGCAGAGCTGCGCCTCGTCGAAAAATCCCGCGGAACAACAGCGGGCAGCGAGACCGTCACCGTGGAAGCAAAACTCTTCGACGCAAAGGGCGTGCAGTGCCTCGACGCCCGCAACCAGGTCCGCTTCACCATCGCCGGCGTCGGAACCCTGATCGACAATCACGGCACCACGCGAGCCTCACGCGTCGTCCAGCTATACAACGGCAGAGTGGAGATCACGCTCCTCCGCAACTCCGGCAAATCCGTCGTGGGCATCGCCTCCGCCGGGCTCCCATCAACCTTCTGCACCATCGCCTGACCCACAACAAACCCGTACCCCACGTCCCGCCCCTGGGACGTGGGTTGGTGCATGCATCTCCCGCCGCCCTGAAAAATTCAACCCAAAAATCTGCGCCATGCTACGCTGACCAGAAATGGCGACATACATAGAGCAATCGCTGGCAAAGCTAAAAGAGTTCGAAGGCTGTGTCCCGTGGATGTACCGCGACACAGTCGGCAAGGTCACCGTAGGCGTAGGCCTCATGCTGCCGGACGCAAACGCCGCCGCAGCACTGCCGTTCCTCTCAGGCACGCGTCCCGCCACCCCCGAAGAGATCGCCGCCGAATACGTCCGCGTCGATGCTCTGACCATGGCCCGCGCCTCCTCTTTTTACAAAATACCCACCTCCCTCGAACTCACCCAGCAAACCATCGACGCAAAACTAACCACCGTCCTGCAGGGCTTCGAAGCAGACCTCCGAACCCAGTTCCCGCACTACGACGGCCTCCCCGACGGCGTAAAGATGGCGCTCCTCGACATGATCTACAACCTCGGCCCCGCCGGTCTCTTCAAAGGCTTCCCCCATCTCATGGCTGCGGTGGAGACCGGAAACTGGACCCAGGCCGCCGCTTACTGCATGCGTCGCGGCCCCTCTGCGGCCCGCAACGCATGGACCAAAGAGCAGTTCCTCAGCGCCGTCGTAACCACCATCAAAGCCGAAGCGGAGAGCCTGCTGGCACGAATCCTGCGCCGCCTGCGTCTTACCATGAGCAGAATATTCGGCCCGCGGGGATAGAGTCCGGCTCCCCGCTTCGTTATAGTTAGATTTTGACCGGATGTTTCTGGGAGGCAGCTTTGGCATCAGTTCGACGTGGGATAGCGGTCATGGCACTTGCGATGACTTTGAGTTTTGCCGCAAGGGCGCAGGACCTGGCGAGCTTCGAAAAGCGAACCACGGTGAAGGTGCTTCCAAACGGCCTCACCCTCATCGTCTGCGAGCGGCCCGAGGCTCCTGTCTTCAGCTTCTACACCCTCGTCGATGCAGGCTCTGCGGACGACCCCCAGGGCGCCAGCGGTCTCGCCCACATGTTCGAGCACATGGCCTTCAAGGGCTCGACCGAGATCGGCACCACCAACTATCCCGCAGAAAAAATTGCCCTGGCCAAAGTCGAGGTCGCCTACGCCGCCTATGACGCCGAGTACCGCAAGCGCGTCGGCCAGGACAAAACCAAACTCGAACAACTCCACAAAGTCTTCGAAGACGCCCAGGCCGCCGCACAGAAGTACGTCATCCCCAACCAGTTCTCCGAGATCGCCGAGCAGAACGGCGCAGTCGGCGTCAACGCCTCCACCGGCGAAGACTCCACGCAGTACTTCTGGAGCATGCCCTCGAACCGCCTCGAACTCTGGGCATACCTCGAAAGCCAGCGCATCAGCCAGCCCGTCGAGCGCGAGTTCTACAAAGAGCGCAACGTCGTCCAGGAGGAGCGCCGTATGCGGGTCGACTCCTCCCCCGTCGGCCGCATGGTCGAGCAGTTCCTCGCCACCGCCTACGTCGCCCATCCCTACCGCCGCCCCAACGTCGGCTGGGAGAGCGAAATCAGCCAGGTCACCGCAACCGAAGCCTCAGCCTTCCACGCCAAATATTACGTGCCCGGAAACATCGTGATCGCAGTCGTCGGCGACGTGAAGTCCGCCGAAACCATGCCGATCCTCGAGCGCTACTTCGCGAAGATCCCCTCCGGCCCCAGGCCCGAGCCGATGACCACCGTCGAACCGCCCCAGGTCGCTGAAAAATCCGTCATCATCCGAGAGGCCACCCAGCCCTTCTACATCGAGGGCTACCACCGCCCCGACTACCGCGACCCCGACGACTCCGTATACGACGCCATCACCGACATCTTCTCCAACGGCCGCACCGCCCGCCTCTACCGTAGCCTCGTCCGCGACCAGATCATCGCCGCCGAGGCCCAGGGCTTTAGCGGCTTCCCCGGCGACAAGTACCCCGGCCTCTTCGCCGTCTACGCCGTCCCCCTCCCCGGCCACACGCCCGACGAGATGCGCACCGCCATCCACAAAGAGATCGACCGCCTGAAGAACGAAGACGTCTCCGACGCCGAGCTCGAGCGCTTCAAGACCCGCGCCCGCGCCGACCTCCTCCGCGGCCTCGGCGACAACGAAGGCCTCGCCCACCAGCTCGCCGAATACCAGACCCGCTTCGGCGACTGGCGTCAGCTCTTCCGTGAGCTCGACAAGATCAACGCCGTCAACAAAGCCGACATCCGCCGCGTCGCCAACAAAATCTTCACCGACAGCAACCGAACCAGCGCACGCATTGAGTTCGTCGCACCGCAGCACCCCACCGGCGGTGCA
>Ga0302220_10001211_pt1 | contig 20409 bp, 13 predicted proteins | sample II_Palsa_E1_3_FD_194572 | JGI IMG/M metagenome (GOLD analysis project Ga0302220, IMG submission 194572) | Peat permafrost microbial communities from Stordalen Mire near Abisko, Sweden - II_Palsa_E1_3 | ecosystem: Environmental > Terrestrial > Soil > Palsa > Peat permafrost | place: Sweden...
GGTGCGGATGGCGTTGACGCCGAGGGCGCGGAGGGCGGTGAGGCGGCGTTCCCAGGCGGCGAGAGGGACGGCGGTGCCAAGGGCTCCGGCGTCGGTGTGGAGGGCTGCGCCGTAGATTTTGTGGTGAACGCCGTTGAGGAAGAAGCCTTCGTTGGGATCGAAGTGGAACTCGCGGATGCCGATGGGAACATCTTCGTTGTCGAGAGGTTTGTTGTTTTGCAGGAGCGTGGCGTGGACGGTGTAGAGGGCGGGGTGGTCGAGGTCCCAGCGGTCGGGTGTGGGGATGGTCGTTTCGGCGTCGAGGTCGACGGTGTCGTGTGCGGGGATGGTGGTGGGCTTTGAACTGAAGGCGGGCTTGATGACGACGTGAGCGCCGGTGGGGCTGGTGAGTTCGGGGGCGAGAGTGACGGTGACATCCTGGCCGGAATCATTTGTAACCGTGGTGCGTACATGAACGGTTGCAGAGGCGGCGGAGACCTGTGGCGTGGTGACGAAGGTGCCCCAGGGGGCGATGTGGACGCTGGAGACGGTGACGAGGCGAACCTGGCGGTTGATGCCCGCGCCGGGATACCAGCGGGAGGCGGGCTGCTGGCTGTCGTCGACGCGGACGGCGATGATGTTGGGGCCGGTGTGGAGACGCGGGGTGAGGTCGTAGTTGAAGCTGACGTAGCCGTAGGGACGATGGCCGAGGAGTTCGCCGTTGACCCAGACGTCGCTGTTGGCCATGACGCCGTCGAAGACGATGAAGATGCGGCGGTTGGGGTCGAGCTTTGCGAGGGTGAGGGTGTGGCGATACCAGCCGATGCCGGTGGGGAAGAAGCCGCCGGCTCCGCGGCTGGGGGCGTCTTCGCTGACGGGACCGGCGATGGACCAGTCGTGGGGGAGGGTGACGGGCTTCCAGGTGGAGTCGTCGAAGGCGGGGGATTCTGCGCCGGGGGCGTCGGCCTGGAGGAAGCGCCAGCCGGAGGTGAAGGATTGGATCTGGCGTGGCTGCGGGGCGGCATGGAGGGTTATGGGCAGCGAAAGTGACAGGAGGAGCAGAAGTTTAGAACGGAGGGGGTGCGGCATAGGTTTCATTGGCATTTTTTTCACCATTGGTATGGGCGGGAGCGGTTCGCTTACGCGAATACCCCACCCTGTCGCGATGAGACTGCGAAAGGATGGGGCACCCCGGCACCCGGTTTTGGGACTACTTCGGGGTTGTCGTGGGTGTGGGCATGGTGGGGTTGTACTTTGTGGCGAGGTCGGGGGTGGACTGAACGTCGGCGGCTGGAGGGTTTTCAGCTTTCTTTACTTCGACGGCGAATATGTAACTGGAGCCGAACATATTGCTGGTGAAGAAGACGTACTTCTTATCGGGGGAGAAGCGGACGTTGGGTTCGGCGCGGTAGTTGTGGTGCGCCATGTTGACGAGGTGCTCGGATTTGAAGACGCCTGGCTGCCAGAAATCAGGCTCGTTGAGAGCGCCTGCGGTGTTGCCGATCATGTGGGGATAGAAGAGTTCGATCCATTCGCCATCGGGAGCTTCGGCGACCTGGCCGGAGTCGCCGCCGTCGCCGGTGAAGAGGTCGAGATCCTGGGTGAGGTTGAAGTGAATCGACCACTCGTTGCGCTGCATGTGGTAGGCGGTGCGCTTGTGGGTCTGGAGGTTGTAGCTGGCGAGGAAGAAGTCTTCACCTTTGGGGAACTGCCAGTCGTACCAGATGGTCTGGCCGTCGAGACCCCAGAACTCGTGGCCGGCGATCTCCATGACCATGGTGCGCTTGTGGATGAGAGTGTTGCCGGTGCCGTCGGTGTGGATGAGCCAGATGCGGTCGACCTTCTGCCACATGCCTTCGTGGCAGTACATGAGCAACTGCGGATCGGAGGGAGAGAAGAGGAGATGGTTAACCCAGTCGGTGGAGTGGAGAAGCATTTTGATGGTGCCTGGCTTCTCGCCGTTGGGGCCGGGTTCGAGGCGGATGGTGAAGAGGACGAGCGGGATGCGGGCGGCGAGGCGGCGCTCCATCATCTGGCCCTTGTCGTCGGCCTGGATGTGCGCTCCTCCGAGATTAGAGGCCGCGTGGGCGTTCGCGGCGGGTACGACGGGTGCAGCGGCGACGAAGGCGTTGGGCGCGTTGGGGTCGTGGCCGGGTACGTCGGCCTCGTTGTAGGTGCCGGCGGCGAGGGTCTCGTCGGCGTTGATGCTGGAGATGCTGAGACGGCCGGGAAGGTCGATGAGTTTGCGGATCTCGCCGGTGTCGGTGCTGGCCTTGTAGACGGCGTTGGTGCGAGTCGCGGGATCCATGCGGGTGAAGAAGATGCTGTTGGTCTTGTGGCCGACGACGATGGCGTGGGCTGCTTCCCGGAAGCGGGCGGCGGGGGCGGCGTCGGATGTTGCGGGTGAGGGCGGGTTGGGGACCAGCATGCGGGTCTTCATGGTGGCGAGATCGAGGACGCGGATGCCTTCGGGAGAGTTGTAGACCATCTGCCTGTGGTCAGGAGTGTAGGCGTTGACGTTGAAGTAGAAGGCGCCGGAGTTGGGTTCGTCCGAGACGCGCCAGACGCGATGGCCGGTATCTTTGTCGACCCAGGTCTTTGGGGGAACCTGCCCTGACGAGGAGGGAATCTGAGCCTGCAGCGTGAGAGGCAGGGCAACGAGAACAAGAGCAGCGAGAGAAGAGATTGAAAGACCGGCCATGCAGTGTGACTCCTTTGGTTCAGGATGCAATGGAGCGGAATGGCAGATGCATTTGGAACTTACAAAAAGTTGTACTCCGGAGAGGGGTGTCGGCTCTCCGGAGTGTGTTAGTTGGCAGGGACGACGGGACCCTTGCTGTTAGGCGGATCTTTAGGGTTGAATTTGCGGGCGAGATCAGGTGTGGACAGAATGTCGGCCACGGGAGGATTGTCGGCTTTTTTAACTTCGACACCGAAGACGTAGCTGGGACCGAACATGTTGCTGGTGAAGATGACGAGCGATTTGTCAGGAGAGAAGCGCACATTTGGTTCTTCGCGATAGTAGTGGTGCGACATGTTGACGAGCCGCTCGGACTTAAAGACGCCGGGCTGCCAGAAATCCGGTTCGTTGAGCGCGCCGTCTGTGTTGCCGATCTTCTGAGGGTGGAAGAGTTCGATCCATTCGCCGTCGGGAGCTTTGGCGACCTGACCGGGATCTCCACCGTCGCCTGTGAAGAGGTCGAGGTCTTTGGTGAGGTTGAAGTGAATGGACCACTCGTTGCGCTGCATGTGGAAGGCGGTGCGCTTACCCGTCTTCAGGTTGTAACCAGCGAGGAAGAAGTCCTCCCCCTTGGGGTACTGCCAGTCGTACCAGATGGTTTCGCCGTCGAGTCCCCAGAACTCGTGTCCGGCGATCTCCATGAGCATGGTGCGTTTGTGGATGAGGGTGTTGTGGGTGCCGTCGGTGTGGATCATCCAGATGCGATCGACCTTCTGCCAGGGGCCTTCGTGGCAGTACATGAGGAGTTCAGGGTCGGCGGGAGAGAAGAGGAGGTGGTTGACCCAGTCGGTGGAGTGGAGGAGGGTCTTCATCTCGCCGGGCTTCTCGCCGTGGGGGCCGGGTTCGAGGCGGATGGTGAAGAGGACGAGCGGAAGGCGGGCGGCGAGGCGCGCTTCCATCATCGCGCCTTTGTTCTCCGGCTGGTAGTGGGGGCCCTGCGCGGCGCTGGCTACACGATTGTCGGCAGCAGGTCTGCCGGCGGTGGATGGAGCGTTGGAGCCGTACTCCTTGCCGGTGGCGTCGCCTTCGATGTAGGTGCCGGCGGCGAGGGTCTCATCGGCGTTGACGCTGACGATGCTGATTTTGGGCGGCAGATCGGTGAGCTTGCGGATGGCGCCGGTGTTGGTGTCAGCCTTGTAAACGGCGGCGGCGTGAGTGGCGGGGTCGAGCTGGGTGAAGAAGACGCTGTTGGTCTTGTTGCCGACGACCAGAGCGTGCGGGTCGCGAGTGGCGCCGGCTCCGCGAACGGCGCTGGGATCGGTGGATTCTGCACGGGTCGCAGCGGGAGGGTTGGGAACGAGCAGACGGGACTTCCGGGTGTCCAGGTCGAGGACGTGAATGCCGTCGGGAGCCGTGTAGATCATCTGCTTATGGTCGGGCGTGTAGGCGTTGACGTTGAAGTAGAAGCCGCCGGAGTTGGGCTCGTTGCTGAGACGCCAGACGCGATGGCCGGTGTCTTTGTCGACCCAGGTGGTGGGCACGTTCTGCGCACGAGCCAGGGGAGAGAGGACTGACAGGAGCGCCAGCGATGAGATGACGGGGCGAATAAGGGAAAGCATTGGGGGAAATCTCCTCCGGAGCATGCGGAAATGGATTGCACGGTGCTGCGCGCCGGGGTTAGTGGAACAATTTGCGACACAGCAGGGTGCGAAGAATTTATACACCGCTGAATATGCTAATGGGAAATAATTTCCCAGAGGGAATAACAGAGCCGGGCTCTATGGAATCGGTAAATCGAGCCGAAGCTCTCTGTTCTGACTGATTCAGGGGCAGGGATGGGCTGTTGGGCATGGCCGCTTTTTCGCGGGGGCACTACACTGGAGGTATGAGTCATTCTGTCGTTTCTCTCGATATAACGCTCTCCGGGATTGCCGCTAAGGTCGCGCAGGGTGTGCGCATTGGCCGGGATGAGGCGCGGTGGCTTTGGCAGAATGCCTCGGACGAGGAACTGCGGTCGCTGGCGGGTAGTGTGCGGGAGCGGTTTCATGCGCCGGACGTGTGTACGTACATGGTGATGCGGATCATCAACTATACGAATGTGTGTGTGGCGCAGTGCGATTACTGTGCTTTCTACAAGCTGCCAGGTCAGGACGGCGGCTATGTATTGAGCCATGATGCGGTGTTTGCCAAGCTGGATGAACTGCTGGCGCTGGGTGGAGATCTGGCGGCGTTTAACGGAGGGTTCAATCCGCATCTGCCGCTGAGCTATTACTGCGAATTATTTGCTGCGATTCGTGCGCGGTATGGGGATGCGCTGGAGTTTTATGCGCTGACGATTGCGGAGTTTATGTATCTCGCCGACCACGCGAAGCTGAGCTACGCCCAAGCGGCTGAGCGGTTGAAGGACGCTGGAGTACGGTGGATCACCGGCGGCGGCTCGGAGATTCTGACGGAGGAGTTTCGGGCACGGCACTCGAAGTTCAAGTACACTGTCGCGGAATATTTTCTGGCTCAGGGGGCAATTGTCGATGCGGGGCTGAAGACGACCGCGACGATGGTGATTGGCTTCGATGAGAGTCTTGAGGAGCGGCTGGAGCACCTTGAGCGTACGCGGCAGTTTCAGGATGAGACAAGTGGGCTGGCCAGTTTTCTTTGCTGGACGTTCAAGCCTTACTTCACGCAGCTTGGCGGGATTGAGATTACGACGGCGGAGTATCTGCGGCATCTGGCGCTGTGCAGGATCTATCTCGACAATATTCCGCGGATTCGTACTTCGGTGCTGACGCAGAATCAGCAGGCGTTGGTGGGGTTGAACTACGGCGCGGATGACTTCGATCTACCGATTGAAGATGAGGTGACGCAGAAGGCCGGGGCGACGATCAGCCTGGATTTTGAGCGGATACTTAATTATGCGCAGGAGCTGGGGTACTCGCCGGAGTATCGGCATGTGGCTGCGGGACGGTAGTGCCTGAAAAGCTATGTCCTGCCGGACGGGCCCGCTACGCACGGGGCGACCACTTCGTGGTGGGTATGCCGGTCTTGCGGGGATGATGTTTTAGGGGCCTCCCGTTGGTCGGCAAAGGATGATTCCGACCAACGGGAGGACCGATGCTTTGTGGTTCGCCAGGACAACTTAAAAAGGCGTGTGAACGCCCGCTCCACGCGCAGTGGGCCTGTCCGGCAGGACATTTTCTGTCATCGTCCTACGACGATGACAGCGAAGGTGCCTGGAACCGGAGTGGGGCGAAACTGCAGTTCTTCGGATGCAGTCGCGGTGTTCATGCCGAACTTCGACGTCACAAGAAAGGCCCTGTCGTCGTCATGTCTGACGACCATGGTTCTTGCGCCGGGCTGAGTCTTTACCTGCTGGATGATGGAATATTTAACAGGGGAGACGCGGTGGAAGATAGTGAGGGTCCCGTCGGCGTCGGCCAGAAAGAGCATGTTGTGCTTCGGGTCAAAATCGATGTCGCCGGCGCCGGGGAGCGTATCGGCGATGGCGGTGACATGGCCGCTGTCGGAGTCAACGGAGACCAGTTTGTGGTCCTCGCAGGTGGTGAAGAGCTGATGATGAGCGCTGTCGATGGTTAGACCCGCGGGGCCGGTGCAGGTCGCGAGCTTCCATGAAGCGACGACCTTCTTCTGCGCAGCGTCGATGCGGGTAATCTCACCGAGCGCAGGGAGGGTGACGAAGACACTGCCGTTACCGTCGGCGACCGCAGCTGCGGGACGTCCGGAGAGCGGGATGGTCGCGGTGACCTGGTTGGTTGCGGTGTCGATGACGGTTACAGAATGGCTGTGCGAGTTGAAGGCGTAGACGGACTTTGTAGTGGACTCGAAGGCGATGGCGGCAGGGACGCTGCCGGTGGGAACCGAGGTCACGAGTTTACGGGTAGAACGGTCGAAGACGCGAACGAAGCCGGCGGTTCCATCGGTGGGGTCGGTGACGTAACCGTATTTGCCCGAGTCGTCGAGAACCATCTCGCGCACATTCTTCATGCCTCCGACTTCGCCGAGGAGCGCGCCGGTCTCGGTGTCGACGACCATCACGCGGTTGCTGCGCGGAATGTAGAGTTGATGGGCCGAAGCGTCGAGGGCCAAAAGACCCCAGCCTCCTACGCCGCCGATGTTCCACTGCTTCTGGATGCGGAATTCATGCGGTGTTGTCGGCGTGGCTGCGTGCAGCGGCCGGGCAGAGGGTCCGAAGGCGGAGACGAGTGAGAGCAGGGTGACGAACACTGCTGACGGGGTGAGCGATTGCAGGAGCGAGCTATTCATTTTCATAGATGGAAGACACTTCCTCAAAATGCACTTCGACGACCAGCGGGTGCTGGTCGCCGAAGTGTTGCATCAACATCGGGTGATGGTTAGTTGGATGGGAAGGTGAAGTCATCCGTAAGATCGCCAATCGCGGGGCTGTTGGTTGGGACGTACGGATTGGCCGCCTTCTGGATCGGGTTCGGCAGGTTGTCGCGGCTGCGGGTCGAGATCGTTGGCAGGCTCCAGTTCTTCTCGATGAACTTCTCGAGCGAGACGTGGTCGCCGTATTCGTGCGACACGTGGCCACCCTTCGAGTACTTGGAGACGACGATCAGAGGAATGCGGGTGCCGTCGCCGAAGAAGTCGACCGGCTGGATGTAACCCGAGTCATAGTAACCGCCGCCCTCATCTTCGGTGATGAAGATGACGGTGTTGTCCCAGAGGGTGGGGTTCGCCTTGACCTGGTTGACGATCTTCTTCACGAAGCCCTCGAAGAGGTCGAGTTTGGACGATGCCGGGTGACCATCGTTGAAGCCGCTGGGCTTGACGACGGAGACTGGCGGCAGGTTGCCGGTATCGATGTCCTCATAGAGCTCAGACGTGTCCGCGATGTATGTCTCGCGGGCGGCCTGGGTGCCCATGAACTGGGTCTGGTACTGGAAGGGGTTGCAGATGTTGCAATATTCATCGAACGAATTCGACTCGGTGGGGTCGGTGACATAGAGATCCCAGTCTTCGCCGAAGTATTTGAAGGGAACGTTGTGAGCGACGAGGTCGTCGCCGATGCTCTTCTGGCTGGTGGGAGGAATGGTGAAGGGCGAGTACTGTGAGGCGAGCGTGCCGTCGCCGTTATAGCCAGGGTTGTAGTTGTTGACGAGGTAGTAGTTCCCCTTGACGCAGTTTGGAGAGACAGGCCGCTTGAGCGACTGGAGGTAGTTGGTGACGGCCGGAACGCCGGGCTGGCTGATGTCGCCGCAGTTGACGTAGCTGCCGCCGCTGTAACCGTCCTGGTCGTAGTAGTTGTTGGTGGAGGCCTGTGGGTTGGGGTTCTCGACCTCGTTGATCGGAGGAGTCGCGGCGACGGCGTTGGTGTTGGTGTAGTAGATGGCGTCGCCGAAGCCGAACATGATGTGGTTGGCGCCGGTGCCGCCCATGACGGACTGGTGGAAGTTGTCGCTGATGGTGTAGTCGTCAGCGAGCTCCTTGAAGTAGGGAGCGTCGCCCTGTGCCATGTTGTAGAAGCCCATGGAGGCGGATCCTTCTCCGGTGGTGGTGTCGGTGAAGTTGCTGGGCAGCGGAGCGCCGTTGCTGCCGGTGCCGACGGAGGTCTCAACCCAGGGGAAGAGGTCGTTCAGGCAGCCCGACGGGTTGTCTTTGGTGGCGTAGTCGACGTTGCAGTCGGTCTGTTGCCACATCTGGAAGAAGCGATGCACGGGGCTGGCGGTGTAGGCGTCGTAGGGCATTTTGGGGCCGCTGAGCTGGTAGGAGCCTTCGCGGAGGCTGGTGGCGTTGGTGATGCGGGTATCGACCTTGCCGGAGGCGATGCCGGTGGCGCCGGTGACGAGGAACTGATCATAGCCTGCAGCGAGACCCTGGTCGGCGAGCTTTGCAACCTTCAGAGTCGTGAAGGGAGCAGGGCCGGCAACGCTTTGCGCTTCAGGACCACCAGCGAGAGCCGGGGGAAGCGTGCTGTAGATGCTCTTGGACTGTGGGCTGTTGGAGAAGGTTCCGGTTCCGGCGGTGGTGCTGTCGACAGCCGAGAACTGGGCAGAAAGAGAATAGTTGGGGCCGGGCTTGCCGTTGGCCTTAACGATGCCTTCGGAGAGCAGGTTGTTGACCGTCTCGCCTGCTTTGGGCGTATATGTTGCGAAGACGTGATCGAAGGTGCGGTTTTCGCCGATGATGACGATAACGTGCTTGAAGGGTGTGGTTGTTGCCGGAGCAGCAGAGTTTTGGGCGTAAGCGGACTGTGGAAGTCCCGCGAACACTTGCAGCGCAATCAACATCATGGCGCCACACTTCAAGGTCCCGTTAGGGGCATTGACCGTACGATTCGATTTCAAGGTAAACCTCCGAAACTGAGGAACGGAATGAACCGTTGGGGAGCACATCCTCAGTGGGATAACCGTAGAGGTTAGGGCATCATTGATGTGTCAATGAAAAATGAATTGATTAATAATTACGATCACGTTGTCGACTGAATTTCGTCGCATAAAAATTATTGCTGAAGGCACAACCTTCGCTCAGCTTTTCTGCATCCGTAATACGCCAGATGTCGTTTGCCTATGAGTCATACGATGACTTTGTAGGGCCTCATCATCTCGTTGTCTTCATGTTCGAGGATGTGGCAGTGCCATACGTAGAGGAGTTCCTCCCCCGGCGTTGTGGGCGCGTTGTGAGGGAGATCGAAGCGCTGGATGATGCGGGTGACATAACCAGGGTAGGACTTGATGGTGTCCTTGTGGGCGGGACGCTCGTTGCTCTCGGGAGCCATGGGGGCTCCGGTGAAGATGAGTTTGCCGGTCTGCTGATAAGTCTGAACGTTGAAGGGTTGTCGGTTGAGAACCTGAAACTGCACAAGGTGGACGTGCAGCGGATGAACGTCGGCGGTGATGTTGACGAAGGACCAGATCTCCGTGCTGCCGGCCTTCGGGTCTTCGGTGATGGGCTCGTGCCAGCGCGCGTCTCCAAGCAGACCGAGGATGACGTAGCCGTCGGAGGGACGTTCCCTCTCTGAGACCAGCAACATGCGTTCGCGCATGGCCGGAGTGGGGATGAGGGGCTCGAAGGGAACGAGTGCGCCGGGCAGGGAACTGGTGTCTTTGCCGGAGAGCGGTTTGGTCACCCTGAAGAGCATGACGTCGGGAGGGACGTACTGACCGCCCATGTTGTAGGGAGCGGGTGCGTCGTTGACGAGCGAGAAGTGTTTGCCTTCGAGACCGGAGAAGTCGATGACGATGTCGAACCGTTCGGCAGGGGAGAGGAGGAGGTAACGGAGTTCGAGCGGAGCGGGTAACAGGCCGCCGTCGGTGCCGATCTGGTTGAAGGCCGGGACGTCGAAGGAGTCGTTCAGCGTGTTGCCCGCAGCGTCGGCGTTGTAGAGACGCAGGTGATAGAAGCGGGAGTTTGCAGCGTTGAGGATGCGGAAGCGATACTTTCGCGGTTCGACTTCGAGGAACGGCATCACCATGCCATTCACGCAGTTCATGTCGCCGTAGAACTCCTGAATCCAGATGGGGTGCTCCGCGGGGCCGTTGACGACCTTTGGATAATAGAGCGAGCCGTCGTGATGGAAGAGGCGGTCCTGCAGCATGAGCGGGATTTCATATTCGCCCTGGGGAAGGTTCAGGGCCTTCTCAGCCTCGTCGCGGATGAGATAGAAGCCGGAGAGGCCGGCGTAGACGTTCAGGCGGGTGATGCCGAGGCAGTGGTCGTGATACCAGAGCGTGGTGGAGGGCTGGCAGTTGGGATAAGACGAGGGGCGCGGGTTGAACTTCGGTCCGTGCTCGCCGTGGGCGGTGAACCAGGCTTCGGGGTAGCCGTCGTCGTCGGGCAGAACGCAGGCGCCGTGGAGATGGGCTACATTGCGGACTGAAGGGAGCGTCGACTCCGCGCCGTGGATGGAGTGATCGATGGGAAGCAGATGCGTCGACGGAAGTTTGCTCACCCAGTTGATGTTGAGAGGCTGGCCGGACTGCGCTTCGATGGTGGGGCCGGGCCAGGAGCCGTTGTATCCCCAGAGGGTGGTGGGGGGAAGATCGCGATGGACCTTCTGGTGGAACTGGCGCATTTCAATGTCGAGGACTTCACCGGGCGCGCCGGTGGGACGGAGGACGGGAGGGATGGGCAGAGGATCGACGTAGCGGGCCAGGTTGACGTTGCTTCGGACCTGTTTCGGCGAGGCCATGGCCTGACCGAAAGCCGGCACACCTTTGCTGAGCGTAACTCCTGCTGCTGTATAGAGACCATGGTGGAGAAGACGGCGTCTGCTCAGCATGGCGCAAAGCCATTGCGAATGCTGCTTGTTGCTGAGGAAAGTTTCATTACGCCTGTTCTGCGGGCTCCGCGCTGCGCGATAGGTTTCTCATAAAAACACTAACCGGAGCTTGTTAAGAGCATGTGAACGGCGTAGGTCGTCGCCCTAACCTTCGCGGGCTGTAAGTGAGAGATCCTGGATGGCCGAGGTCGAACGTATCAGGCTTTTTCGCTTGCCGTGCCGAATCAACCACTCTTCCCCCAGACGAGTAATAAAGAGATTCTCTGAGATGTAGAGTTCGTTGCCGTCGACCACCTGGACAGATCTTCTTTCGATGAGCTTCCTTCGCTTGAGGGCGTTCATTGCGTGGCTGGTCAGGTGAGCGGAGTCGTTGCTCTGCATCTCCAAACCCAGGGCGCGTGGGCTCAGGCCCTGCTCCGTGGCTTTGATGTCGATGATCGTCAGCGCCAGAACTTCGTAGGAGGTCAGTTCCTCATGAGAGACGATGGAGGGAGCGGGCGCGAGTGATGACGCGACAGGAGGTTCGGCTGGCGCTGGCGGAGCCGACTGGAGGGAAAAGCTCTTTGGCAGCTTCGCCTGGAGCTGCTCCGTAATGCTTTGCTGAAGCTCTCTGTAGTCGCCTGGAAATGGAGTGACGGGATATGGAATGATCTCCAGGTCCTGGATGTCGAGAGGCAGACTGAACTCGAGTCTGGAAGAGATCACGCAGAGCGGCTTTCTGAGGGTAAGAGCGCAGCCCAGGGCAAACCAGATATCAACATCGTTCCGGGACAGATCCGCGAAGATGGCGTCCGCTTTGATGATCTCCTGAACGAGCACCTCGATCGGGAGAGGTGCCGAGGGGCTCTCGTGACGGTAGGGCTGCAGACCGGCTTCAATGATTGCAAAGGCGAACAGCTCATCGAACAGCCTTGCGTAATGTGGATCGCCTGCCGGAAGGAGGACGAAGCACCGGTTATTTGGCTGTTCACTCACGGTATTCTCCTTGTTCTGCAAAGGTATTAGTTCCTGGTCAACGAAGAAAGTTCTGGTAGAGAGAGAGTTTCGTCATTCGAGCTGGATGAATCGAGAGCTGCGATGCGCGAGGATTCCTGCAAGGACCTGCAGGCAAAGATCTCCAGATCAGGCAGCTTGAGCGGGCGCGAGTAGAAGTATCCCTGAGCCTGATCGCAGGACATCTGCGTGAGCATCTGGACATGCTTTTCGGACTCGACGCCTTCTGCGATGACCTCGATATCGAGGCTGTGGGCAAGGGCGATGATGGCGGAGGTCACGGCGTGGCTGGTTCCGTCGACGTCGCAGCGCGAGATGAAGGAGCGGTCGATCTTGATTCGGTCGACGGCGAAGCGCGTGATGTAGCCCATGTTGGAGAAGCCGGTGCCGAAGTCATCGATGGCAAAGCGGACACCCAGCCTGCGGACGCGCCGCATGATTTCGAGTGACTCTTCGGAGTCGACCATCAGGAGCTGCTCGGTAATTTCGAGTTCGAGCTGTTCGGGCTTGAGTCCGCTGGTGCGAAGAGCGAGCTCTACCGTGGCAGGGAAGTTTTTCTGCTGGAACTGACGAGGCGAGATGTTGACGGCTACCGAGCACTGAATGCCGAGACGCTGCTGCAGGGCAGCGACCTCTTTGCAGGCCTCGACGAGGATCCACTCGCCGATGGGTACGATGAGGCCGGTCTCTTCCGCGATGGGGATGAAGAGGCTGGGCATGACGGTACCGAACTCGCGACTGTGCCAGCGAAGAAGAGCCTCGACGCCGAGCATTTGATTGTCCGCGAAGGAGATCTGCGGCTGATAGACAATCTCAAACTCTTTGGCTTCGAGAGCATTGCGCAGGGCAGATTCCATCTGAAGCTGTTCGAGGCCCTGCATGCCGAGTCCCGGTGTGTAGACCTTGAAGCCGTTGCGCCCGCGTGCCTTGACGCTGTACATCGCGAAGTCGGCGTTTTTGAATAAGGCATCGACATCGTCGCAGTCTGGAAAGAGGCTGACTCCGATGCTGGTCGTCACGATGATCTCGTGTTTGCCGATGCGGATAGGCTGGGCGATCGCGGTGAGCAGCTTCTGGCAGATGTCGTGGACGTCCGAGGGAGAACGAAGGTCGGGAAGCAGAACAACGAACTCGTCACCACCCATTCTGGCGACGGTGTCGGACTTGCGAACGGAGTTTTTGAGGCGTCGCGAGATCTCGCAAAGCACGGTATCGCCAGCCTGATGACCAAGCGAATCATTGACTCGTTTGAAGTTGTCGAGATCGACCATCATGACGGCGAGCCTGTCCCCGGATCGTTTGGCTCGCTCGATGGCGACCTCCAGCCGGTCGCGGAGCAGAGTACGGGTGGGCAGGCCGGTGAGAGGATCGTGATGCGCCACGTGGTAGATGTACTCGTCCGCGCGCTTTCTTTCGGTCAGGTCGTAGGAGATTCCCAGAAAGCCGATGATGCGTTCATCCGCATCCCGAAGAGCGCTGACGACAAGCTGCACCGGCACGCGCGATCCGTCTTTTCGTATCCAGGTCCACTCTCTTTCGTCGATCAGGCCTTTTTCCGGGGCGAAGCGAAATACGTGGTGGTCGGGATAGACCTCCAGACCGAACTGCGAGGACAGCTCCCCGGCACGCATGGCAAGCTCGCGAGGATCGTGAATCTCGGTGTAGGGCTGCCTGAGCAGATCGCGCTCCTGATACCAGAGCATTCTTTCCGCGGCAGGGTTGATCGAGGTGATGAGGCCCGCTTTATCTGTAACGATAATGCTGAAAGGCGAGCAGGCGATCACCGATTTATTGAAGCTGAGGGCCTGCTGTAGCTCCTCTTTGTACTGGAGGCGGCTGGTGACGTCGGCGACCGTCATCGTAATACCGTCCTGCAGTTTGACGACCTGCATGTGATAACGAGCGGGCCGACCCTCGGATTTGAAGAGTGGGTGCGTGAATTCGATGAGAGCCGGCTTCCCTGTCTCAACGACTCCTTTGTAGACCGTGAATCGCCCTGGATCGCGAATCGTGGGGAAGACCTCGTACAGGTTTTTTCCGAGCGCAGCCTCGCGCGACATGCCGATCATCTGCTCAGCATTGTGATTGAGGAAGGTGAACTTAAAATCCGATATCTCGCCGTCGGCGTTGCGAATGCAGTCATACATAATGACTGCGTCGGTGCTTGCCTCCGCAGCTGAGATGAAGCGCAACTCGTTCTCTCTCTCGTGTACTGCGCTCTTCGCGGCTGCTGCCAGCCGACGCACAAACCGGAACAGACCGAATGCGACGACAACTGCAGCGGCGCAGCCGATTCCATTGAGAAGACTGACGATCCAAAGAGGCTGCGGAGCCAGTTTGACGATGACTGACTCGTGATTGAGGACGTCGACTGCGAGGAATATCAGGAAGGCGCCGGTCGACCACTTTACGGAGGTGTGTTCCCGGTTGTAATAAACCAGCACCGCCATTGCCAGTCCCAGAGCAAGCCACGCGCTCAGGGAGATCTTTTCAAAGAGGAATGCAAGGGTGACGGCGAGACCAGGCTCGAGCCATCCTCCGTGAGAGTGCGACAGAAAAACTGCAGAGGCAAGCAGTGTCCCAATGATGGCCGAGGTCGCTACGATGACAGAACCTTTGTGGTTATAGCGTTTTGTGGGAACAACCATTAATGCCTCGGACGGCTCAGCAAGGCGGAGCGTGGTAGCGGTAGACATCGGGCTCAAAAGGACTCGTCGATCTTCTTACTTTAGGGGGCGTGTAGCAGAGAACCAATACAACGTAAGTGGTACCGGGGGGTGCCGGAAGCGCTTAGAATACGGCAGGTTACGGGATTTTGCCGATTTTTGGGGTGCCACGGCGCAGATACCAGCGCAGTGCAATAGCTGACCCGACTTCGTGCGACGCGTAATCGATTTCTGGCTATTATGGGACAGCGGACGATTGCACGGTATTTCTTTCGAACCGGAAAGTCTGGTTCATGCGGCAAACGATTAGCCAGGCAATGCGGCAATGGAAGTCCTGAAGGGGATGCAGCGATGGATGCAGCGCAGGTATTGATAGCAGGGGAGTGGCGTAAAGCGAACTCTGGAAAGACTTTTCAGGCTGAGAATCCTGCCACGGGCGAGCCGCTGCCGGCTTTATTTCCTGTCAGTGAATGGCCGGACTGTGATGCGGCTCTTACGGCGGCTGCTGAGGCCGCGCAGGAGCTGAGGAAGGTCTCGCCGGAAGATCTGGCGGCCTTTCTCGAGGCATACGCGCGCAACATCGAAGCCTCTGCGGCGCAGATTGTGGACGCGGCCCACGAGGAGACCGCCCTGCCCGTCGCTCCCAGGCTCAGGGATGTCGAACTGCCTCGAACCACGAACCAGCTACGTCAGGCCGCGGCAGCAGCGCGCGAGGAGTCCTGGAGGCGGGCAACCCTGGATACGAAGCTGAATATCCGGTCCTGGTTTGCGCCGATCGGCCCGGTCCTGGTCTTTGGGCCTAACAACTTTCCGTTTGCCTTCAATGGCATCAGCGGCGGTGATTTTGCTGCCGCTATCGCGGCGGGGAATCCGGTGATTGCCAAAGCTCATCCGCTGCACCCCAATACCACGCGCTTACTGGCGGAAGAGGCTCGAAAGGCATTGCAGGAGACGGGGCTGCCGGCGGCGACCGTGCAGATGATCTATCAGGTCAGCAATGAAGACGGGCTGAGACTGGTGAGCGACCGGCGGCTCGGAGCGATTGGATTTACGGGGAGCCGTGCGGCGGGTCTAAATCTGAAGAAGGCCGCCGAAACGGTCGGCACGCCGATCTATCTTGAGATGTCGAGTATCAATCCGGTCCTCTTTTTGCAGGGCGCACTCAAGGAGCGAGGTGACCAGCTTGCACAGGAGCTGACTGATAGCTGTCTCGCCGGAGCAGGGCAGTTCTGCACCAGCCCGAATCTGATCCTCGCGGTGGAAGGTTCTGAAGCGGAGAGCCTGGTCGCGCAGGTTGCCAAAGCCTTTAAGGAGAGGCCTTCGCAGCCGCTGCTTTCTTCTTCCGGCCGAAGACAGCTGGCCGAAGGAGTCGCCGCGCTGCGGGATGCGGGAGCTCAGTTAGCCGCTGGAGGAGAGGTCGTCGATGGAGCGGCGTATCGGTACGCGAATACGCTGCTGCGCGCTACGGGGAAGCAGTTTCTCGCGGCGCCCCATGCTCTGCAGCGCGAGGTCTTCGGGAACGCGACGCTGGTCGTGACGGCAGCCGATTCGGCTGAGCTGCTTCAGGTGATCCAGCTGCTGGAAGGGAATCTGACCGGTAGTATTTATTCTGCGAAGTCCGGCAGTGATGACGCTGTCTATGAGCAGATCGTACCTGCGTTGCGTCAGCGCGTGGGCAGGTTGCTGAATGACAAGATGCCCACCGGCGTTGCGGTGAGCTCGGCGATGAATCACGGAGGACCGTTTCCTTCGACATCGCACTCTGGATTTACCGCCGTGGGTATTCCTGCCGCCTTGACCCGCTTTGCGGCGCTTCAGTGCTACGACGGCGTGCGAGAGGAGCGTCTGCCCGGTGTGCTCAGGGACAAGAGTTCTAACCCTGCCGCGTGGCGTCTGGTCGATGGATCGTGGCTGCAGGGTTGATGCGCATCACCATCTGCTGACCGAATTGTTCGTTCCCGGATCAGGCCAGCCTGCAAAAGAGCAAGGGGTCTCTATTGAAAACGGATCTGCATCTTTGCGGTCTGGCATTGTCCCAATGGAGCGAGCAAATCGTGCGTAAGCTGGAAACGCTGGTCAAACTCGTACGCTGATGCTTATCGTGTACTGGTTCAACGGATCAGTGGAAGCTCGGATGCGGTGGTCAAGGTTGACCAGCTTCAGAGCGATCCTGATCTTTTGAAAAACCGGAATGCAGCAGGTACGGCTGAGTTTGCAGAGAAGTGTGCATGAATGAGGAGAGATAGAACTTGCAAAAATACCTTTTCATTGCAGTCGGTGGCGCTCTCGGTTCTCTGGCCCGGTTTTGGGTCGGCTCGATGATCGCCAACCGGTTGGGCACCAAATTTCCCTATGGGACTTTTGTGATCAATATCACTGCCTGCCTGATTATCGGCTTTTCGCTGGCGTTTATGGGAAGGCGTGCAGAGCTCAACGTCGCGTGGAGGTTTCTCATCCCGATAGGCTTCATCGGAGCCTACAGTACATTTTCAACCTTCGAATGGGAGACATTTTCCAGCCTGCAGACAGGCGCATTCTTCGTGGCTGCCCTCTATGTTGTTCTGAGTTTCTTCCTTGGCCTGGTAGCAGTATGGTCTGGAGTTCTGATCGCGAGGCTTTTCTCATAGGGCGCAAGATTTGAACTATGAGTTGAGGAGGAGATATGTTATCTGCCGGAAAAGCCGTAAAGGTTTCCATCTATCTGAGTGAGGGCTCCACGCATCATGGAGCAGCGACGTATTCGAGCATTCTGGATTTTCTGTTCTTTCGCGGAGTCTCGGGTGCGACGGTGCTGAAAGGGATCGCAGGATTCGGCGCCGATCACCATTTGCATTCTTCCAATCTCGTCGACATCTCCGATCACCTTCCCTTGAAGATTGAATTCATAGAGACACGGGAGAAGGTCGACGAAATCATCGGAAAGCTTGAAGACATGGCAGGCTCAGGCATGATCGAGCTGCAGGAGACAACGGTTGCCAAACCAGCCCGGATCTCGAAACCCGGAACGCCCCCTGCCTCTGCTCACGTCAGGATCGAAGGCAAGGCGCAACTGATGCGGATCTTTATTGGCGAGAGTGACCAATGGCAGGACAAGCCTCTCCACGAAGCGCTGGTTCGTGCCTTACGCGCGAACGATCTCGCAGGTGTAACGGTGTACCGGGGGATTCTCGGCTACGGAGCCCATCGGAGGGTCCATAAAGAGAAGCCGCTGCATCTGTCGCATGACTGCTCGATCATGCTCTCGATCATCGACACCGAGGAGAAGCTGCGGGCTTTTCTGCCCATTGTGGACAAGATGGTTCAGGAGGGTTTGGTTGTGCTCTCGGACGTGGACATTATCAAGTATGCCCATCGCGCGGTTAAGGCAGGCGAAGACAAGGGGTAATCCATGAAAGAAGAGTTTCAGGCCCGCATGTTGCGCATCCACTTTACAGAGGCGGACAAATGGCAGGGCGAACCATTGCATGAGGCGATCGTTGCAAAGTGCCATGAGCTTGGACTCGCTGGCGCGATCGTCTATCGCGGCCTCGAAGGTTTCGGGGCCAGCACCAGGATCTATCATGCCCGGACTCTCTCCTTCTCGAAAGACGCGCCCATTATGGTGAGCGTCATTGACACCGAAGAGCAGATTCAAAAATTGATTCCACATCTGGACCAAATGATTTCAGGTGGCCTGGTTGCCAGCTCCGGTGTCAAAGTCATTCGTTATTCGCGATTGAAACAGGAGGCCAGTTGACTCGACAGGCTGCCGACCACGGCGACTCTTGTATTGCATCAATTCCGACTGCCTGATAGCCTTTTCTCAATCAGACTTGGCGATGGGGTTCCGCCAGAACCGCCAGTTCTTATCGGAACTGCGCTGATGACTCCTACATTTCGTAGGAGGACGTTTGCCTGAAATTAATTTGAGAAAATCAGCGGAGGAACAGTTCCGTCTTCTGCTCGATCTTGCGCGGTGGATACCTGTTGCGAGCGCTGTCGGAATCATGGGCGGGTCGGCATCGGCGCTTCTGCTCGTCTCGCTGGAGTTGGCGACCGATCTTCGCGAGACACATCGGTGGCTAATCCTGCTTCTGGCGCCAGCCGGGCTGTTTGTTGGCTATCTCTACAAATATCTCGGGAGCTCGGTCGAGGCAGGGAACAACCTGATTCTGGAAGAGGTCCACGATCCGAAGGCAGTCATCCCGCTGCGCATGACTCCGCTCATCCTGCTTGGGACGTTCATCACGCATCTCTTTGGAGGATCGGCAGGCCGGGAAGGGACAGCTATCCAGACTGGAGCGTCTCTCGCGGATCAACTGACGAAGCCACTGCGATTGATGCCGCGTGATCGCCGCATTCTCCTCATGGCTGGCATCAGTGCGGGATTTGCATCGGTCTTCGGGACGCCTCTCGCCGGTGCAGTCTTCGGTATTGAGGTTCTAGCCTTTGGCAGACTCAGCTATGACGCAATCGTTCCATGCTTCATTGCTGCTTTTGTCGGCGACCTCGTCACAAAGGCGTGGGGCGTGCACCACACAATCTACACTGTCTCAGAGGTTCCTACGCTCAATGTCGGCGGCATTCTCTCGTCCCTGGTCGCCGGGGTCGCCTTTGGCCTGGTAGCCATGGCCTTCGCAAAGACGACCCACACCGTATCGCACACTGCACGGCGATTGATCTCCTCTGCTCCCTTCCGGCCGTTCTTTGGTGGGATCATCGTCACCACCGCGGTTCTGCTTATGGGAACAACCAAATACATCGGCCTGGGAATTCCCACGATCGTCGCGTCGTTCCATACCAGACTGCCACCCTACGACTTCGCCGCCAAATTTTTTCTTACCGCTCTCACGCTTGGAACGGGTTTCAAAGGAGGAGAGGTCACGCCCCTTTTCTTCATCGGCTCAACGCTCGGCAACGCACTCTCCCGCATCCTGCCTTTGCCGTCCTCTCTGCTTGCGGGTATGGGATTTGTTGCTGTGTTTGCCGGAGCTGCGAATACTCCCATTGCGTCGACGTTCATGGCTATGGAACTATTCGGTGCGGAGGCGGGCGCGTATGCAGGCGTCGCCTGTGTTGTCAGCTACCTGTTCTCCGGCCACTCCGGCATCTATCATGCTCAAAGGGTCGGCAGGAGCAAGCATCTGAGCGCGACGGCTGAGGAGGGAATGTCCCTCGCGCTGGTTGCGAAGATGCGCGACAGCCCGCAACCGGATCTTCTGGAAGAAATCGATGACTTTGGCTTTTTAGAAGGGAGCCTCATGGATCACCTCAGCGTTCTTCGACTTTATTTTTCCGCTTCCGAAATGAGACGGGCGGATAGCTGGTGGAAACGACTTGCACCGCAGAGCCTTGGAGGCTATCTGCTTCGGCAGGCCAAGGAGCATGGCATCGAGCAGGCGCTGCTGCATCGAGTGATCGGTGGCTTTCTCAAAAATCAGGAACTGATCATGGATACCGGAGAGATTCCTCCAGCGCGACTGCCCCAGTGCCTCGAACTGGTGGGAGAAGAGGAAGATCTTCAGTCCTTCCTGAAGGGCAATCGAGACCATCTGGATAAGGTGCGAATTGTCTTCCTTCGCGGCGAAGAGGCGCGGTACGAGGCAGCGATTGACAGAGAGGAGCTGGAGCAGATGCTGGACATCGAGCAGATCGAACAGGCGGAGAGCTCCGGAAAGACAGAGGCAAGCTGACGAGCGATTTGTACGATTGGACGAATCTGCTATTTGGTGGGAACTCACAGCGGGGCTGGATGCGCATTCACTATGCTGCGGTCGGCGGTACAGGTCTGTTCCGCTGTTTCCATGATTCTGATTGGCACCCTGAAATCACACGAAGTATTATTTATTCCGTAT
>Ga0302220_10001212_pt1 | contig 20382 bp, 21 predicted proteins | sample II_Palsa_E1_3_FD_194572 | JGI IMG/M metagenome (GOLD analysis project Ga0302220, IMG submission 194572) | Peat permafrost microbial communities from Stordalen Mire near Abisko, Sweden - II_Palsa_E1_3 | ecosystem: Environmental > Terrestrial > Soil > Palsa > Peat permafrost | place: Sweden...
ACTGAAATCGCCTCGCATGTTCAGGAGGGAGCTGGCGCGTCAGGCTCGGAAAAATGACGCCAATTAAGCGCTAGACCATGTCCGGTTATACGGGGGCAACATCAGGTTCTGCATCATCAGGGGGTAGCCACATGAATTCGATCATCGATCTGTCCGGCAAACGCGGGCTCGTCGTCGGCATCGCCAATGAACTCAGTATCGCGGCAGGCTGCGCGAGCCAGTTTCGGGCGGCCGGCGCTGAACTCGCTGTCACATACCTTAACGACAAGGCCGAACCCTACGTGCGCCCGGTTGCTGATGCGCTTCAGGCGAGAATTGTCCTGCCATGCGACGTGAGCGAGCCGGGTCAACTGGGCGCGGTATTCGAACGCATCAGGCAAGATTGGGGGAGACTCGATTTCCTGCTCCATTCGATCGCCTTCGCGCCGGGCAGCGATTTGCACGCGAGCCTAATTGACTGCTCGGCGCACGGCTTCGCGCAGGCGATGGACGTGTCCTGCCACTCGTTCATCCGCATGGCGAAGCTCGCTCTGCCACTGATGAGCGAAGGAGGCAGCCTGACGACCATGTCCTTTTACGGAGCCGACCGCGCGGTCGACCACTATAACGTCATGGGGCCCGTCAAAGCGGCACTCGAATCGAGCGTGCGCTATCTCGCCGTCGATCTGGCGGCGCGCCGCATCCATGTCCACGCTATTTCAGCAGGCGCGGTGAAAACACGCGCGGCGTCCGGCATCGACCATTTCGATTCGTTACTGGACGACGTGCGCTCGCACACCCCTGCGCAGCATCTCGTCACGATCAAGGAAATTGGACGCATCGCTGCCGTGCTTGCGAGCGACGCTGGCATGACGCTGACCGGTTCAGTCATCTATGCGGATGCCGGTTTTCACATCGTTGCATAAGGGGACGAACCCTCGCTCGCTTGGGCGTGGATAAGGGGGGCTGCGCTGTATCGTCACCTTAGGTTCCGGCGCAACCCTCACATAGCCAGAATCTTTAGCCGCTTCCAACCCGCTTGGCTCTTTTCGACCGGGTCGTACCGCCTCAGCGCCCACGAGTCGACGACCGAATGCGGAAGGGCTGGAGCAGGTTTTATGTCAAACGTGGGCCGATACCATCCGCTAGGCGGAGCGAGTCAGCGATAGAAAAGCGAGGTGCATCAAGGGATTAGATCAACCCCACACGACTTACCCACAGGGCTGTCCACATAAACCGTGGATAACTGCGGCCAGGTTGCGATGAAGACATCCTGTCCGATGCGAGAAAGGAGTACATTGAGTTACCTGTCATGGTGAATCGAGACCTAGTCGCGCGAGCGAACCGCTCGTCAAGACCGAAACGCGGTCAGCCAGATGCAGGCGTCAAACTGGAGTATAGCGTCATGATGCATGACTTCCTTTCGAACAACCGCGATGATCTGATTAACCGATGTCGGGTAAAGGTGGCTCACCGGCCCGCTCGCGGTGCCACCGACGACCAATTGCAGAATGGCGTCCCGCTGTTCTTGGATCAACTGATCCAGACGCTACGTGTCGAACAGACAGCCGATCCGATGGACAGCCGAAGAATCTCTGGCCCGGCCAGCGGCGAGGTATCGTTTTCGGCGATCGGCAGCTCGGCCGCGCAACATGGACGACAACTTCTTGAGCTCGGATTCTCGGTCGATCAAGTCGTTCATGACTATGGCGACCTGTGCCAGGCTATTACTGATCTCGCCTTTGAACGCGATGCGCCGTTCGAAATAGATGAGTTCCGAACACTCAATCGTTGCCTGGACAACGCCATCGCCGATGCGGTGACCGAATTTAGTTATCTACACGATGCTGAATCCGCCGAAAGGCATGCGCTGGAGATCAATGAACGACTGGGGTCTCTCGCACACGAGCTACGCAACTTTCTACAAAGGGCGACGCTCGCTTTCACTGCGGCAAGGACCGCGAATCTGACGTTAGCGGGTGCGACTGGGGCGGTTCTAGATCGTAGTCTGACTGGTCTTCGCGACTTGATCGACCAGTCCATATTTGACGTACGTCTGACTTCTGACGCTCATGGGCGGCTCGAAATTTTCTCTCTCGCTGATTTCATTGACGAAATCAAGGAGACGGCGGACCTCGCGGCTCGAGCGCGCGGATGTGTTTTTACGGTGTCCGACGTTGACGCAAGACTTGCCGTCTCTGCAAGTCGAGACCTCCTGCTTTCGGCGCTCTGGAATTTGCTACAAAACGCTTTTAAGTTCACCCGCGACCACACCGAGGTAACATTGGATGCTTACGCAGTAGGGGACGGCATCTTGATCGATGTTAAGGACCGCTGCGGCGGCCTATCGGTCGACAACGTCGAAACCATGTTCCAGCCCTTCCGGCAAAATGGAGTTGATCGGACCGGACTAGGACTTGGGCTGTCGATTGCCCGGCGCAGCGTCGAAGCAAGCGCGGGAACTCTAAGTGTGCGCGACATCCCTACTACGGGCTGCGTCTTCACCATCAGTTTGCCGCGCTACGCGTTGCTCGAACAATGACACTGGTGGCGCCTCTGCCGGCTCACACGGATATATGACTGATACCATTGCGGGAGCGGTCTGTCGCAGATTTCGTCAGACTGACTCATATGCGTAGAGGTTTTGTGAAAACGCATCGAGCTCGTCAACTATTTCTCGATACACGCGTCAAATCGATATCGCATATCTGGCCGGGGCTTCGATGAAACGCTTTGTCCAGGGCGCGGATCTCACGCAGGGAATCCTGCCTGCTGCCAGAGCAACGCGAACAGAACGTCAATGAGATAACCCGGTACGAGTCGTCGATGTCTTTGTCGACATCGATTGATGTTGGATCACTTGGTTTTAGCGGCGCGGAGCCAGCGCAGCGGTTTTTTCACAATCAGGGTGGCGCATGCATCCCGGCATCTCCGACCCAAGATCTAGCTAGTTGGGAGATAGTGACGACGGACTGGAAAAGGTGCGAGCCTATCAGGCCGGTGGTCTGCAGAAATGAAGCATCGCTGTCGGAGCTAGCTCACGGCTTCAGGGTGAGACGTTGGCCGCCTTTTCCACGACTCGACCACCGCCTGGCGGGACTTAACCGATCCACGAATTTCTGCAAACCGTATCCCCACGGATATCCGCTGCTATTGCCCAGATCGCGTACAAGCTTGATCACCTTGACGCGCCTGCAATGTTGCAAGAGCTGGATCAGTGCGTCGGTTCGCAGGTTACGCAGCGTGTCTGCCATGTGCCGCGCTTCTTCCAACGATTGTCCCTTTTTTCCGCTTTTCCCGACGTCACTTGCAAGTTCAAGGAGCGCAAGCTCGGGGACGGAAACGAGAACGTGCGGACTCTTGAAGGGCAGTGGCTTCAGGAATTCTGTCAACGAGAACTGTTCATCGAACAGCCAGGTAGTCTGATACGTGCAGGGCATATGCTTTTCCAGCCAGGGAGGAAAACGATGTGCCCGTTGGCCCCAGAGCGTGATCCGTGGCCGAAACGTGATGTTGTGACGGACGCCCTGCCAGTCAAGTGCTGTTTTGCCACCTACATGAAGGCCCGGGATGCGTCGGCCCAGATACGTGACGATCCCTTCCGTGGTCGGAATGTCTCCCCTAAGGAGATAGGCGCCCTTTGACAACTGCTGTAGCCACCCGGCGTTCACCAGATAGCTCGTCTGCGCTGGACTTACCCCAAAACCCCTGAGCATCGCGGGATCAAGCGGTTGTCCGCGTGGCGCCTCAGCCATGAGAAGTTGTACCGCCCGTTCGGCCACGTGAACTCCTATAGAAATATTTTGATAGTAATAACTATAGATACGTCTTGAGTTTAAGCAAATAAATTACGCAACATGTGCATCGGGCACGATCCGCGCGGGATCCGCGTTGTTTACCATGCCCCTTTGTTCGGCCGGACGAGGTTTCTGTATTGTTTGGGCTACATCGTCGTTGGCGGGTCGAGCAATTATCAACTCCTCTCAGTCAAGACACGTTGCCGGGTCGCTTTCCGCGCGACTCGCGCTGCTGTAGTCAATAGCAACGACAGCAAGCGTCGATGGCTCGGGTTGGACTCGTGAACCGCGAAGTGCCTGGGAAGGAGCACGTCGTAAGCCAAGAAATCGATATTCGCTATATCTCTACTCTGCCCGAACCATTAGGCGACGTAGCCACCATGCATGAACTGCACCGCCCTGACGACATCACTTGGGCGGTCAAGTGCATTCGTCGGGGCGACTGGCTCGCCCTCACAATCGCCCGCACCAACAATCCATCCGTTCGGGAAATGAAACCAGGCCGCAATCGCCCAAGACTCGTATCGAGGACCAAACGCAGCAAGGATGTCTCGAATAATCGGCAATGGCTGACACGTGGTATCGAACTGGTAACCTGCAAAGTATTCATTGCCATCTAAGGTCAGGCTGAATATCCGGCGACTTTTTGCCCAGTCACTGGCGGGTTGTTCCTTGTCGACCGGAGGCACATTCTGACGTGCATTGATCTGCTCAGCTGTGAGCCATACTCCCGTAGCCGTAATCTCTCTTCGCATCGCCACGTTTCGGCGGCGACCGTCTTCTCCAATCTGCTTTAGGCTAACCAGATTTCACCTCGGCAAGTCTTTTTCGACACAGTTCTAGCTTTATACGCAGGGTATTCAATTCAATTTGCATGCTTTCTCCTAAGCATAGAAGTCGCCCAACTTCATGCCAATACTCATAGCCCAAATCTCCGCTGTCCATCGCCAGTTCGTGGATTTTTCGAAGTGCTACATCGAGATCAATCTTAGTGTTGGAAGATATTTTGGTACTCCTTGAGCGAAGAGCCTGACTAACCAGCGACGACTATTCGCCACGAAACTTCGCATCGAAATCATCGACCGAAGGAGCCAAGCAGGCGCCGATTTCACAATGGCAATCAGACTGCGTTCTCGCACCCAATCCCGATTGCCAAACGGGGGAAATGTTCTAGAAGTTCGCCTCATTCACCAGATCTCGTCGAGGCCCGAGATGATGGCGAATGAGTGAGCATGGCCTCATTTCGTTATGGCTGGTCGAATACCAAAGCCAAGGCCCGCCATCCTCCTCAGCGCCCTGCTCGCGCCAGATTCCGGTGACCGGGCACAGATGGATCGCAGCATCGTCAGCGGCACGATCGAGTATGTAGACTGAGAAACTCCCCGGCTCCCACTTCGATGCCATCTCGATCAGCGCTTCCGGGCCACTGATGAGCAAGCCGTCTGGCAAATCGCGCCCGTGCTGGGCGCGGGAGGCAACCGCAAAAAAGTTCAGCGTCTCGTCCGTCCACCCCACGCAGCGCCACGACTGGTATGGGTTCGTAAGTGCCCGCCAGCCAGGATGGCACTCGGCCCAACTCTCATCCGTCACTAACATCATATTCCTTGAGATAACCACCTAAGCTGCACACGTTGCCGATGTGCTGTGACGCCGAACGCCCCGAGCGAATCCCCTAGGCGAGTACGGTACTGAAAGCCATGCCTTTGGCCAGGCGCACCCGGGTGTGTGCATCCTGCCCAGCGCTTGCACCCCAACGTCATCAATCATATCAAATGAACACTATAGATTGTAGTTCTTTAGTGTTCTAAATGAGTTCATCGAGTCCTTCATGGGAGGACTTGCATGCGCTCTGAGGCTAGGTTCGGCAACGCACTAAAGCGACTTCGAGAGATCGCTAAAGTTACGCAGGAAGATTTTGGGCTGGTCTCCAGCCGCACGTACATAAGCACGATTGAACGGGGACTGAAGTCGCCCACACTGGGAAAAATCGAGCAACTAGCGGACGTGCTGGGAGTACATCCGCTTACGCTGTTGACCGTTGCCTACATGGACCGGCTCACGCCGAAGGATATCGAGCAAGCAACTACCACCTTGCGCGCGCAGCTACTGGAAATCCTCAGCGAGGAGTGACAGTATCGCGCCAGCAAGCGCTGCGTAAAAGGCACGCCTTTACAAAGGTTCGCGCAATCGCAATTCAATTTCCATGGGCCAAGAGGAAATACACCAGCTTATATCCTCTCTGCCAGCCAAACCAGAAGAAGTCGTGCCGATGACGGTCGAGCGAATTGACATTCCGAATGGGCTGAATCGAGAGTTCGATATGTATGCGCCGAATCACGCCTGCCGTGGTGACATCACGTATGTGGGGGCGCGAGAGCGTTGGCATTATCTGGCTGCCGTGCTGGACCTGTTTGCATGCCGGGTTGTGGCTGGACATTTTCTACGAATCCGGTAGTAAAGGCACTCGACCTGGCCTTCGAGCAGCGCAGGTGCCCGCCTGGACTGATGTTTCACTAGGACCAAAGGCGCCCAATATGCGAGCAGGAAGTTCTGTCAGCCGCTGCCGCGTACCGGATCGAGAAGAGCACGAGTCGCCGCGTAAATTGTTGGCGTAATGCCCCAACGGCGCGCCTGTTCCGCAGCCTAAAAACGGCATGGGCGCCGAGTAAGGGCGACACCACTGCAAGAGCAGTGCACCACGACATCCGCCATTATTTGATGCGGCGGCACTGGCTGCGCCCCCATCAATTCGACGACGGTGCCGAATCGGCCGTCGCGGAAGAAAACCTTAATAGGGTGTCTGGCGTCAGCTGACCACCACAGACCACGCGGGGCCGCCGAGCGCGCAGCAGTTACTGGGTACGCGCCGGTGCAGACGACCGCGGCGCATGCCAGATCCGAAGTCGCGCAGGCGCGTGCGTTGTGGAGGAAAGTTTTTCGGGCTCAATCAAAATACGAAATTTCGGACTGCAAAAGCACGAATTGCCGCACCTACCATGCCGGCGTTGTACGTTACTTTTCAACAGGTAAGATATTCATAGGTTGCAGGTCTCAACCGGTCGTCCCTTGTGTAGCCCACGATCCTGAATATTTTATTCTCGTGATCGCTTCTCTTCCACGAAAAATCCGATTTCTTCTGACTTGCTCTCTCGTCGTACATTTGCGATCCCTGCGATTTTCTCAACGAGCAGCGTTTGCGAGATCTTTCCACAAGCGTCGCATAATCTGGTGCAATTACCAGTGACACCAAGTGGGGTCCCGTTGTTGGATCAACTCGATACCCCAAGCCGAAAGGCAAGTCGACTGTTCGCTCCGCCCTGCATCCCACCTGAACGCAGACATCCCTTTGTTCAGCAAGATATTCCAGTGATGCCCAGATCGTAACGAAATCTAAAAAAATCTGCATTTCTATTGATCCAGGAGTCGGGAAGTTAGATACGATAAGCCTCCCCCGCGGGAAACCAGCAGAGTCACGAAAACTTTTCTCTAGACGATGCTCATAAAAATCTAACCATGAGAGGTATGCAGTGCAAAGGCTGCAATATCTTTTTCTTTCCAGAGACAGTCTTTCAACGGAAAACATCTTAAGAAGTTGATTTAGGCAGCTTCGATGCTGACGGATAAACCGGTCAAAAATGTAACGTCTTATGTAGCGATATCGGCGCTTCCATTCCTCAAGCCCTGCGTTGCCGTCATCGAGGCTAGCTCCTGGGTGTTCGTTCCAGCATGTAATATAAGCTGGAATTGGTTCAATGGAGTGAGCCCATGCCTTCGGAAAATTTACGATTTCATCAATCGACCCAATCTCGAGTTTATCCTTCGTCAATCCACGCGGTGTCCAAGCATTATATGCGCTGAAAATATCGGTGAGCATGAAATACGATTCTGGCGCCCGCTGTTTTATAACCACCCACCATTCGATTAATTCATCTGCGTGCTGCAAGATGGCCTTCCGGATTTCTAGTGGCACCGTATTTATTTTTATTCTTGATTCAGGCTCACCGGAAATTCCGTAGCACTTGCAACCCTTGTACTCCATTTTTTTTAAACGAAACTGCCATTCAGCAGTTTCTTTGAATATGCAAGAGTTACACGCTTTACTAAGAAAGCAATCATGCCATGGGCATTTGCAAAGAAATGGGAGATCAAAAAATACACAATGATATTTGAATTTCATGCACTCCGGACAATGACGTACCCCGAAAGATGGATTGCGCGAAACGTCAAATCCAGATTGATCCAAGAACCCCTGTCGAAGAAGGCATTCGTCTATGCGAAGGATTCGAGAGTATTTATAAAAATCAATCCAATGTCCGTTGGTTAAAAAATTTTCGGGCAGTCCTTGGACAGAATCTTTGCGAATTATATCGAACAACTCGACGAATGAAATTTCGTTAATTTGCATTATTTTTTTAAACACCGTCCGCGCAGACTCATAAGGGGCAGGCCCATTTTTATCCCACGTCAACCTGCCCCCGAATCCTCGTAGATAAAAATATTCTGATTTACTGGGAAGATAAATATTTTTCATTTTCCGTGAATAATTGGCCGGCGAATCATCGCGGCTTGGTCGTAAACGCGTTCGCTTGATCAAACGTAAATATACGAATAGGTGTTCCGGTGATGTGGTTGATGATTGCGTGCGACAAAAACCAGATGCTCATCCACAATCGCGTTCCAACCCGAGTTCGCATAGGCCGCAGCCGATTGCCACATTGGTGCTCTATCGAGCTGCCTCCGGGCACATCTTTCGTTAGCGAGAAGTGAAAGCTTCTCAGGATCAGGGAGCAGGCAAATGGCCTTGCGTTTGCGCCCGCGCTTAACGCAAACAGACGGGACGTTAACGGGCTCAGGTTGTCTGCTGGTCCGGACAATTCTCGTTGCAAATATGGGAATCGTTTCTTCGATTTCTGCCCAAATGCGAACAAAATTGGCGTGCAGGAGCATCTTATCCGCGCCCCGATCGGCCCATACACCGGCAAGAGATGCCGCGCGGACATGCAATTCGACATTAGGCTCCGAGAAAGAGAGGCATCCCTCGTGCGCGGCACGCCAGCTGACGAAGGCCACACACACAGTACATAGCGTGTTAACGTCGAGCGATATGCGCTCGAACGGTCCCATCTCCATTATTTCAGTCAGGCATTCCCGATGCATGCGTACGTACCGCCTGAAAATGGTGTTCCGTACTGTTTGGTAGGTCTGCGCCAGTTCAAGCGTGCGCTCTGACCGCTTCGTTTCCGCGAGTGGCACGCACAAAGAAGCTCTAACATTTTGCGTGTGAATAGGAATGCCCCACCCGTGTGGCGGGCTAGAAAGGCCAGTTGCCCAGCTAAGTCTCCACGCCACATAGCTGATCCCGCCAGGAGCAGCAGGATATACCAGAGGTACAATCAGTGGAGACGCTTCACCTGCAATCCTCACAACTGTACGCCACCAGTCCACAAAGCGAATGCAGTGGTCTTTCACCTCCCTCTGCATCTCGAGTGGCGTTTGATTAATGCGTCCACTCTGCAGGAGGCCTGCCACGTAGTTACACTCAGGACATCTCCAGCAGAAAGTGCCCGTTTCGGCTTTCCAGTACCAGCGCTGCAAAACGTGCGCACAACTTGTGCATCCTGTTGCCAAGGGCAAATCATGCCAAGGACAGCGGTATACGATCGGCACATTGAAAAGCGTGCAGTGGTATCCGAGTCTGCTGCATTCCGGGCAGTGGCGCACTTCGTATTGGCCTGAAGTTATGTGATGGAATCCTAAATAGTCCGTGAAGCCTGTGAGGAGCCGGGATGCATCGACCCCAATGTATTTCGCTATCCGCTCGATATCCCACTCGAGATGCGAGGCGAATAGTCCACCGGAGCCAGCTTCTCGCGCTGGAATTAAGCCGAGCTTTCGTAACTCCTGAAGGCTTACAGCATTGAGGACCTGGATTTTGACGAGCAGGCTCCATGCGGATTCAAACGGCGCAGTGCCCGCATCGTCCCATGTCAAGCGTGGATTAACCATAGATCATTGACTCAACACTCGACCTGTCCAGCATCAGATATCTGCGGATGCCAGCGCCCGCGAGATATCCTGGTCCGTAAGCACCAGCCCATCACGATCCGCGTCCCTGGTGCCAAGGTACAGGCCATTGATAGTCAGCGCTATCGCTTCCATTGTGAAACTAGTTGGCTGCCCAGGCAACGCGTTCACCAGAGCACTCCAGATTGAGGCCGAGTACTTCTCAAGCCGGAATCCGTTTGCGAAGGCCTTTGGGAAGAAGAAGTACGTGAAGGTCCACCCTGATCCTTCAGGCCATTCGGTATCCTCATCGAGGCAATGCAAAACAGCGGCCAGTGCCTGCTCCGAGTTACAGCAAAGAAAGGGGATGGGCTTTCTGAAAAAGCGCGCGATTATCTGATTCTGTCTTGTCTCGCGCAGACTCGTAATGAGCGAGATAATCTCGGGCTGCCCAAAAGAAAGGGTTGTCATCTTGATTCCCTTCAACCAAAGCATATTGTGAATTTCCAGGAGTTCTGTAAGGTCACACTCATTGCAAAGGTTGACTTCGTCCAGAAGGAGCACAAATTGGTCGCCTCCGAGATTCGCTACATTTGTCATGACGTCGAGATTTACGTTGCGGAGAAGCGCGTCAGGATCTGCTCGGTTAGCCAGTATATGACCGCTCCCCTCGAGAATCAGGCGGGACATATGCCCTTCCTTGGGTCTGAGCAACCGTCGCCCACTTGCCATAACAATGTATATAGTGTCGAATTCGTCCTTGAGATAGTCTCTGATACTCGCCGCGCAGGTTGTCTTACCCGCCCGGGTTTCGCCATAAAAGACAACCCCAGTCCTGCGTGACCAGACTCGATCACGGGCTTCCTCATGCGCATGTATTAGCATCGGCGTCGGAACGGTATAGTTGCCTTTTACGACCGGGTGATCGTTCAGCATTTCGTCACGCCGCTCGATTAACCACGGCCTCCGTGGGCTGTGTTCAGGCTTTTCGACAGCGCTATCGATTTCCGCCTGTGCGCCTGCGGATTGATCATTCTCTGACCGCATCTCATCCGGAGTGGGGCCATCGGCTCCGACGCGCTTGCGGATAGGCTTCCTATCAGGTTTGTGGTTAATCGAGGTAGACATTCTGTTATCCTTATCGATTTTTCACCTTGTATTTCTTTCCCGATGGGGGAACCAATAGCAGGCGCGGCTTTACGTCTTGCTGACCAGCATGTAGTTCCTGCATTGTCCGAGGTGAACCAAGCAATGTTGGAGTAACGTCTGCATCTTTCGCGACTCGCGCAAGATTGGTGGCATCCTTCTGTGGAAAATCGCCGTTTTTACGAGATTTCTCCATCTGCCGTGCGAGGTGCCGCAGATACGCCTGAACCGGGTCTTCCGTTTCACTCAGCACCAGGATCCGTTTAGCCACGAGCTGAAAAATCGCTTTGCGCGTAGCAAGGTCGTGCTTTGTCCTGTTCCACAGGCTCTTGGCCGATAGGATTCCGAGTTCGAGCCCCTTCGAGTTGAATGCTTTAACTGTACGCAAATCCTCGTCGTCGATGTAAAGTACTAGTTCGGTGCCAACGAGGCGTCCACTCAAACTGAGTACGGGATTTGTGTAGTGCACATGTTCGAACTGGATGTAGGGCCGGCGCCCACTTTTAACACCGCCGCGTACAGTGCACGTCACTCGTCGAAGTAGCAATCGCGCACGACTGGTTCCCGAAAACGGTAGCTTTCTGACCATAGTGCGCGGACAGGGACCACTCAAAAAATGCCGTAGGGTCTCCAGTGGTGAGTTATAGAAATTACCCTCCCCCGGCAACCCGTTGTGCTCAGCAAACACGACGTCCAAAAGCTGTTCTACCTCATCAGCGCGGATCCGATACTTCCTTGCTGCACCCTCGGGGTCATCCGAGCGTCCCGACCTTGGATTCGAGCCGGTTGTCGAAGGAAAGCGCAAGAAAACATCTTCGCTTACCCGCCTGAACGTTCTCTCAACATTTGGACGGCGTTCGAAGTGGCCCGGGGCGCCCCAGTTCACAACGAACCCCGTCGCCTTGCGAAGAGTATCGTGAATCAGGTTCGAAAGATGCGCGAGCGCGCCGTCAAGCATGGTCACCGTCCAGAGCGCGCCTTTCGCCTCGGTTATTACACCGCTCGGAAACCCCCCGTTGACGGGATATTTGAGTCCTTCAATCGTCAGATCTTTCGGTATCCAATGCGTGCAGATGGCGTCGCGTATCACACCGGCGACGTCCAAGGCGGTCACCTCGGTACGATACACAATACGATAAGCAAGAACGGCCGTCGAAACACGCTCGACTGCTGCGATCAACCAGAGTCGACTGAGGACGGCTTCCACTTCGTCTCCATTTGGAGTTCTAAATGAAACAGTAAAGAATGCGTCGATGTGATAGGCATCGATTTCAACGGCATCGTACGGGTCAGAAAACGGAATAATCCGCTGATGGCCAGATCCCGTTGCAAGATGCGCTTTTGCGTCCTTTCCGCCTCTCGCCGCAACGGCCTCTGCGAAATTCTCTGCCAAAACCTCATTCATAAAATCGACGATACTTCTCAGGCCCAAATACTTTGTAGTGAATGGCCACCGGTCCCTTGTAACGCCTCGCTTCCTCAGCTCATCAATGAAGATTCGATGGAGGGTTGCTCCTTTGATCTTGAATTCTGGAATGCTGCCTTTTTTCTTCTGTTTACGTATTTGCCTAACGAGGTCGTCTTGTAACTCCGGAAAACGAGCCAGCGTGTCCTGCAGTGAGCACGACATACCGCCGTGCTGATTTTCGCGTTTGGGAAGAATTGGATTTCTTCGGATATTTCGACTCAGACGCGTAAAAGGCAGTACCCCACGAAAGCCCATTATTCTTCCATCTGACGCGCGGGACAGACACGTCACGGCGAGTTTTCGGACTTGGTTCTGAGACAGTCCGGTTGTCGCTTTGATATCTTTGTATGTCCTCCTTCCCACTAACATCCGGACGGCTTGCGCCCTCTTTTCAATGAATTCTTTGTCCTCAGTGGACAGCCGGGAATAGTCGAACTCGGGCCACGTGTCTAGCGGAGGAGCGGTAGCAAGGGCTGCCCTTTTTGACCATTTCATTTCCCCGATCTCCAGATCCATGAGGATCGAAGCGTGAAGCCTGATGACGACAGATCGAGATCGATGTCACCCAATACGGCCATTCGAGATATAATCCCTTTCGCAATCTCGGGATCGAAATCCCGCAACGACTCCAACACGTCGCCGATTGTGCCACGGCCTAAACCGCGCATGATCGTAATTGCGGCTACTGTTGCGTCGGATTGCAGCTCATCTCGTATCGTTTCGCAGTAGCAAAGAACTTTGAGCCACCTCATTGCCTCGTCTCCGCGCGATTCGAAGTCCGTCTCCGAAAAAATGCGAGCGGAGCTATCGGCGGAGTTGTCTGGGGTCTTCGCTGACTGCTCTTTTTGATCTAGCGCGGATGTATTGAAGATTAGCTTGTGATACTCGCGTCGGCCGTCTTTTAACTGCACTACCGCGTCAATGTCGTTCAGGCGATCGTCGTGACCATCCGTTGGCAGCGCATCTGTGGGCTCAATATCAAACGAGCGAACATCGGGGTTGGTTTCGAGAAACAGAATCCAGTGCACGAGATGGCGGTCGCTGCCCAGAATCCAGTCCCGATTGGTTTTCAGGCTGTAGACAAGCCATAGGTTGCGATTGAGCCTGCCGCGCGATCGATAGGCCCGAAGGACATTCGCTCTAGTCCTCGAGGGGAGAGTGCGGCTCTTCGGCATTGGGCCTCCAGATGCGATCTCACTGTCGGGGCAGTACTGCCTGATGCCCGTGTCCCGGTTCGGCTAGCAGATATGTAGCAAACTTAGTTCAGCATGCAGGAATATGCAAGATTTAGTTCCGACTGCTTAGAACTAAATCGTGGACGTTTTCATCGCGATGATGGTCCGCCTTCCAGCCAGATCCTTTTCCAGTCTGCGATTCCGCAATAGGAAATGTCTTGAATTTAGTTCCGCGCGCTCCAGCCCGTTGGCGCACGCTAGTCCGAGGTGTCGTCAAGGGGCGAATCATGAACAGGCGTGGATTGATCACGGTCAGCATGCACGAGTTAGAACGCGTCAAGATCATCGAGGCGGTTTTTGAGCATCGACTAAAGGGTGTTCAGGCCGCTGAGCGACTGCGACTCAGTGAGCGTCAAGTCACTCGATTACTGCGGCGCTACGAATGCAGCGGTCCATCCGGTTTGGTGTCAGCCAAGCGCGGACACGTGAGCAACCGGGAGTTGCCCATCGAGATCAGGATGCGCGCCATGACGTTAGTCCGTGAGCGCTATGCCGACTTTGGGCCGACGCTGGCCTGCGAGAAGCTGTGCGAGTGTCATGGTTTCAAGCTGGCCAAGGAGACGGTGCGGCGCTGGATGCGCGACGCGGGCCTGTGGATACCGCGCAAACAGCGCCCGCCCAAGATTCATCAACCGCGCAATCGCCGGGCCTGTGTAGGCGAGCTCATTCAGATCGACGGCAGTGATCATCGCTGGTTCGAAGACCGGGCGCCGGCGTGTACCTTGCTGGTGTTTGTGGATGACGCGACGAGTCGATTGATGGCCTTGCACTTCACCGCGACCGAGTCGACCTTTAGTTATTTTGAAGCGATGCGCGCCTATCTGGATCAGCACGGCAAGCCGGTGGCGCTGTACAGCGACAAGGCGGCGGTGTTTCGGGTGAACGCCAACAACACGCAGGAACGCGTCGCGGGCAAAGGCGTCACGCAGTTTGGGCGGGCCTGTTACGAGCTCAACATCGACACCTGGTGCGCCAATACCAGCCAGGCCAAGGGGCGCGTCGAGCGGGCACACCTGACCCTGCAGGACCGGCTCGTGAAAGAGATGCGCTTGCGCGGTATCAACGCGGTGGCTGAGGCCAATGCCTGGGCGCCCTCCTTCATCGCCGCCTATAACGCGCGTTTCGCGAAACCGCCAAAGAGCGACTTCGACGCGCACAGGCCGTTGCGGACCGACGAGAGCCTCGACTTGCTGATGACGTGGCGCGAGACGCGCCGTGTCACGAAGTCGCTGACCGTGCAGTACGACCGCGTGATGTACCTGCTGGATGACACGCCGGAGAACCGCAAGCTGGTCCATCGGTACATTGATGTGTGGGAGTACCCGGATGGACGCATCGAGATCCGTGCGGATGACCGTGTGTTGCCCTGTCGGCAATACGATCGGCTGGCCGAAATCGATCAAGGCTCAATCATTGAGCACAAACGACTCAGCCATGCCTTGCAGGTTGCACAGGCTATCCAGGCGCAGCGCGACAACCGGCGTATATCTGGCTCGCCATCGCGCACGAATCAGGGGCAGCCGGTACGCGCAATAGAACGTAACCGTCCGGTCACGACCGTGTATTCGTAATTCCAGAAATCGGCGAATCTAGTCCCCACCAGAATTGAACTGAACCCCGGAAGTTGGACGGTCGTTGAACAAGTCTCACGTGCATCGAATTCGGTACTCGACGGGACTCAGCCCCTTGAGCTTCAGCTTGATCCGGTCGTAATTGTAGTACTGGATGTAGCTGTCAATGCCTGTTTGCAGTTCCTCTACGCTGCGGAATTTTTCCAGATAGTAGAACTCAGACTTCAGTGTGCCGAAGAAGCTCTCCATCGCCGCGTTATCGAGGCAATTGCCTTTACGCGACATGCTTTGCCTGGCAGCGCTCGCATTGAGGAGCCGACGGTATTCGGGCATTCTGTATTGCCAACCTTGGTCTGAATGTAGCAACGGCGTGTCACCGGCTTTCAGCCTGCTAAAGGCTTTCTTAAGCATCGCGCCGACCATGCCGAACAGTGGTCGAACGGACATCTCGTACGACACGATTTCACCATTGAATAGATCCAGCACAGGGGACAGGTAAAGTTTTCGACCAGCCACGTTGAACTCGGTCACGTCGGTCACCCACTTTTCGTTTGGTCGACTGGCATTAAACTGCCGCGCCAGCTCATTAGGGGCAACGTGCCCGAGTTGCCCCTTGTACGAGCGATATTTCTTCACTCGCACACGGCAGCGCAACTGTAACTGGACCATCAGACGACGCACTGTTTTGTGATTCACAAGGTCGCCGCTGCGACGGATGGCTGCAGTGATCCGACGATAGCCGTAACGCCCTTTGTGACGCTCAAACAGATCGCGGATCCTCACCTTCAGGTCAGCGTATTTGTCGCTGCTTTGCAGCAGCTTCTGTTGGTAGTAGAAGGTGCTGCGAGCAAGTCCGGACACTTTCAACAAGCCGGCAAGCGGATATTGATGCCTCAATTCAAGCACGATCAACGTGAGCTCTCTCGCGCTTGCCGATCGTTCGCTTGAATCAAGGCCTCGAGCTTTTTTAGGTAAGCGTTCTCCATTCTTAGACGGCTTAGCTCGTCGAGTAGGTCCTGCTGGCTTCTGTTCTGATCGTGGTTCGGCTCTTCCACTTGCATTGGGCGCGTCCCTGGCATCTTCTTGCAGCGCCCCCTGGACGCCTCTGAGAGCGCCTCCGGGGCGCCTTGATTGTATTTATGTTCCCACTCGCCGATCACGTTGACGCGGCGAATGTTAAATAAGGCAGCAGTTTGTCGGCGCGACAACCCTTCCTCACGCATCCGCCTTAGCACGGACAGCTTGAATTCGACGGTGTAACTGAAGAAGTTTCGCTTCTTCGTCTGGATGCCAGTTTCACCGAGGGCACGATAACCGGCAACCCATTGGCGCAGCGACGTAGCATCAACACCATGATTTCGCGCAACTGCCTTCAGCCCACCCTCGCCAGAACAATAATCCGTTACGGCTGTCAGCTTAGCTTGGTCCGTATATTTTCCCATAACCCCTCCCGGTTGTTGTCCAACCTTCGGGGTTCAGTTCAAATTGATGGGGACTAGATCAATGGAAGTGAAACCGCGCGGTCGGCGCGAAGGCTCGACGAATTATCCGTTGGCGTTCAGGCAGCAGGTCGCCGTTCAGGCGAGTGATCCGAAGCGCTCGGTTGCGGAGGTCGCGCTCGAACATGGCCTGAACACGAATATGGTGTCGCGTTGGCGTCGTCAGTATTCGCCACCAGGCGTGAGTTCCGAGATCCCATCAACGGAGTCCTTTATCGCGGTTCACGTTGCTGCGTCGCCCGCGATTGCGTCAGCGGTGATCGTCGAGCACGGCGAGTTGCGTGTTCGCTTTGAGGGCGCGCTGGATCCCATCGCCCTGCAAACCGTATTACGCCTGCTGCGCCGTGCCGCATGATCGGCTTGCCATCCGGCACGCGGATCTGGCTCGCGGCGGGCATAACCGATATGCGCTCGGGCTTCAACGGGCTCGCCGCGAAGGCGCAAACGGTACTGGAGCAAGATCCCTATTGCGGTCACGTCTTTGTCTTTCGCGGCAAACGCGGCGATTTGCTTAAAGTGCTCTGGTGGTCCGGCGATGGCCTGTGTCTGCTCGCCAAACGCCTTGAGCGCGGTAAGTTCATTTGGCCGCAGGCCGACAGCGGCTGTATCTCGCTGTCGCAGGCGCAACTGTCGATGCTCCTTGAGGGCATCGACTGGCGCCGCCCCGAACGCACCTGGCGCCCCACATCAGCGTTGTAAACGTCGCCGGATCTGCGTAAACTCTTGGGCATGTCATTGCCCGACCTTCCCGACGATATCGATGCGCTCAAAGCCCTGCTGGCAATTCAGCAGGCCCAGCTCGTCGAGGCTGAGGCACGAGTCGGTGAGTTGGAGGATCTGGTCGCTTCGCAAACTGCGGCCGATGCCAGGCGCACGGCGGAGATCGAGTATCTCAAGCTGACCATCGCCAAGCTGCAGAAGCTGGCGTTCGGACGTAAATCCGAGAAGTACGATCATCAGCTCGACCAGCTGGAACTGCGCCTGGAAGACCTGATCGCCGACGAGGCTGCCACACCGCTGGCGATGGCCGGCGACAAAGTCGCGACACGGGCACAGCCGATGCGCAAACCGTTGCCAGATCACCTGCCACGCGAGACCCGTACTCATCGCCCAGACAGCGACACCTGCGCTCAGTGCGGCAGCGCGATGACCTACCTTGGCGAGGACGTTGCTGAACAACTCGAATATGTCCCGGCAAGCTTCAAGGTCATACGTCACGTTCGACCGAAGTTCGCTTGTACCTGCTGCGAGCATATCGCGCAGGCGCCGGCAATCAGCCGTCCGATCTCGCGTGGCATCGCGGGTCCCGGTCTGCTGGCACACGTGCTGGTCGCGAAGTACGCCGATCACCTGCCGCTGTACCGTCAATCGGTGATGTATGCGCGCGAAGGTGTGGAGCTCAGTCGCAGCACACTGGCGGGCTGGGTCGGCCAAAGCGCCGCACTCCTACGCCCACTGGTCGATGCCGTGGCGCGTCACGTCATGGCGGCCACGAAACTCCATGCCGATGACACACCGGTGCAGGTGTTGGCACCGGGCAAGGGGGTGACGAAGACGGGACGACTCTGGGTGTATGTGCGCGACGACCGCGCCAGCGGCGATGCGACACCCGCCGCAGTCTGGTTCGCCTACACACCGAACCGCCAGGGCGTCTATCCGCAAACCCATCTGGCCGCGTTCCACGGTACGTTGCAAGCCGATGCGTATGCCGGCTATGACGCCATTTACCAAACCGGTCGTGTCGTCGAAGCGGCGTGCTGGGCACATGCACGCCGCAAGTTCCACGACCTGCATGAGGCACGACCCAACGACTTCAACAGGGAAGCGCTCAAGCGCATTGCCGAGCTATACGTGGTGGAAGCCGAGGTGCGAGGCAAACCGCCAGATGAGCGATCAAGATATCGGCAGGCCAATGCCAAACCGTTGATCGACGCCTTGCATGCCTGGCTAAGCGAGATGCTCGCCACGTTGTCGAAGAAGTCAGACACAAGCAAAGCCATTCTGTATGCGCGCTGAACCGGTGGCCGGCACTCACGCGCTACCTCGATGACGGCCATCTGGAGATCGACAATAATGCGGCGGAACGCGCGCTGCGAGGTGTCGCCTTGGGTCGGCGCAACTATCTGTTCGCGGGTGCCGACACCGGCGGCGAGCGCGCAGCCGCGATTTACAGCCTGATCGGGACCGCCAAACTGAATGGTATGGATCCCGAGGCTTACCTGCGTCACGTCATCGGCGCTATCGCCGACCACCCGGTCAACCGGGTTGATGAGCTCCTGCCGTGGGCTCTCGCCGACCAACTTCCCAAGTACGACCGCTGATCCGCTAGCTAGCGCTCTCCGTCAATGACGGTGCCGACCGTTCGCTTACGTTTGAAGAATTTCATCAATACATACACGCTATTGCGTGGAGCTTGCCCTCGAAACGGTGCATCGGAAAACTGATCTGACGTATACCCGGGCCACCCTAGAGACGATTCTGACCGAGCGAGAAATCGATGCGTGGAGGAAGCCAACTCAGGTTTCATTTCGATGCTGGTTCAGCCTTTATTTCTGGTGGCCCAGCCCGGCGAAGTGCTCGCGCATGATTCGCAAAAACTCACCTGTCGTAATTTCACCGGCGACCACGCGCGTTTTCTGTTGCTCCTCAAAGGCATCCGGTGTATAGCCTTCCAAGCGTGAAATTGAATCCGCAACGTTCATCGCATCTCGAAGTTCAGCTTGGCGTTCTAGACTAGTCATGGCATCTCCGCCGTCATCGCGCCCTTGAGAGGACGTTATAAACACGCAGCCATGATCCTGTTAAAAGTCGCATCATGGCATCACTCTCATTGTTGCCGCAAACACGCCAAGACGGATAACGCTATGGAAAACTCTTAAGCGGGCAATATCCATCCTTCTGAATTTATTGTCGGCTTTTCTCGATCTTGGACCATCGTTGTCATTGCCGCATCGGTTACTATGCAATACATTTTTACTAGTTGCAATTAGTATACTTAACAAGCATGGGATACATATCAAAGATGTTGATTGGATTTAATATAAAAAATTATTTCCTTTGTTTCTACGAATCACCTTTTTATTGAGTCGGAGCAGCACAAATGAGTGAGGTGACTACGCCGCCCGAGCGGCCCCGCAACCCCCTTTCAAATGCGATTCAGAAAGCGGGCCTATCCGCAGCGGCAGCGAAGGCCGTGCAAAATTGGCTGGCAGAACTACTAGTAGCACACGAGCATGCGAAGTTAGGTCAAGGTGGCCATACTCAAAATCAGGTGCCACTGCGCCAAGTGTTCGTCGATCTACCTATCGTTGATAGCCCAAGCTCGCTAGATCAGCATGCACCGCGAGTGCTGTTTCTTGAGCATTTTCTTTCCTCAGCGCCACTCAGTCTGCGCGATGCGTGTAAGCCACGCGCCGTAGGTATTTCTGGCGGCTCAGATGCTTCCGACTCTGATGCTACGGACGAACAGCGGAGCGACGATCTCAGAGAGCCTGCCTATGGCTTTGGCGCCACACTGTTAATCGGCGGCCCCGGCCAAGGTAAGTCAACCCTCGGACAATTGGCATGAATCGCCCCGGGTTTTCAGGAGGCTCCAATCTTTGAGAGAATGGAGCTATGAACAAGTCGAACAAGTTTTCACCTGAGTCCCGTGAGCGCGCTGTGCGCATGGTGCAGGAGCACCGC
>Ga0302220_10001213_pt1 | contig 20378 bp, 15 predicted proteins | sample II_Palsa_E1_3_FD_194572 | JGI IMG/M metagenome (GOLD analysis project Ga0302220, IMG submission 194572) | Peat permafrost microbial communities from Stordalen Mire near Abisko, Sweden - II_Palsa_E1_3 | ecosystem: Environmental > Terrestrial > Soil > Palsa > Peat permafrost | place: Sweden...
CATCCGAGGTGTCGGGCTTGCGATGCAGCAGGCACGTGGCGCGGACCAGATAGTCCGGCACGGCCACCGCGCGCGCGATGGCGGCCAGGCCCGAGCGATCATCGTCAGCCCGAGCGCGGCTTGTTCCAGCCATCGCCGGGTGATCGGCAACGAGAACCGCACTTTGTTCTGGTCGTCAGCCTGCTCGGTCGAGAAAAGGTCATCCAGCGCGGCGCTGGCCTTGTACATCTGCCGGTAGACGAGTGGGCGGCTCACGCCGTGCCGGGCGGCCAAGACACTGACGGGTTCAGCGCCCGCCAAAACCCGAACGGCCATCATCTTGCGTTCGTTGGTAGGCTGTTTTGTGGGGGCGGCGCAAACGGATTGATTCATGGAGACGCCGGGTTAAAAATCGGGCGGCATTATCCCACAGCATGCTTTTCCCCTCTCATGTGTAACGCAGCTTTGAACCTCGTCGAAAATTCAGAGGCGACAACTTGTGTGACACAGGGGGAACTGAGAGGAGGCCCTCTATATGATTACCAGAACCCATGACGTCGATTCGAGAGGGTGCGTGATTTTCGGCATTGGCGCCTTCGCAAAACGGAACTTGCCCTCGCATCCCCGGCCTGGCTTGCGGGCGTTGTCTGATATCTTCCGAGCTCGGTATAGCTGAGCAGGAGAAGGCAATTGGGCGAAACGGTTTCGGGCAGGTGCTTGTCGAACACCTCGACGTCGCGCGCCATGGACACGCTAGACTCCGATGCGAGTCCGGTCCGTGACGCGACTGCGAAATCTGACGGCCCGTCGACGGCGCGCGTGATCGACGGCCCATTGTCACAGCTCCCCGTGCTCACGCGCCCGTCGACCGCGGGCGCGCAGCCGAAGAACCCACCGCTGTCGTCGAGAACTTCATTGCGGACCGCTACGTCAACGCGGACCGGCAATCCGGTGGCCGAACCGGCCGAACCCGCAGCGCCTTCGCCGAAGGGCGTGCAGCCAACGGCCCGCGCCCTTCAAGCGCAGCAAAGCCGCTACGCACGCATCAAGGCGTTTTGCGATGCGACGCTGCAAAGCGATTTCTTGCCCGATGCACCGCACAGTGTGGCGCAGTTGGACCAAACGAAAGACTCGCAAGGGGAGCATTTCGGCCGCTACCGGGAAGCGCTTCGCGTGCTGGAGTCGGTGCTAGCGTCGCTGCGGGCAACGACGCCGCATTCGAAGGATGATGCCGAAGCGGTCAAGGGCGCTTGCGGGCTGCTCCTCAAGCAGGCGAAAAATTACCTCGATCAGACCAGCAACGCGCTCGGGTTAGCCTCTCTCAGTCAGCTCGGGCGAAGACAGCTGGGTATCGTCCGCGAGGGAATCGCCGCCGCGCACCGCCAGTCCCTGGCCATGGACGTGCTGAGCATAGACAATCCGCTCCTCAAGACGCGCGGCTGGAACAGCGTCACCGCCGCCCGGGTGGCGGAATTGAGGGTCGCCATCGGCTTTGTGACCACCGGCCAAAAAGCCAAGGATTTCAGGCCGGAAGCGGCGCCCGTCTACTGGATCGACTCGAAAGCCGCCGGCAGCGGACGCTTGCGCCACGAATTCATCTTCAAGCCGATGGACGGCGATCTGACCGGGCGGGGGCCGGTCAAAGAGGTGCTTGCCAGCGGCATGGCGGGACGCTTCGAGGCGCGCAGCGGCATTCATCTGGGCGTTCCAGACACGCAGATGGTGAAAATCGAGGCGCGCGCCCTCGAGCTGCGGCGCGGCGAAGCCGATGGACGGCCGCGAACCGGATCGCTTCAAGAGTACGTGATGTCGAGGGGCACGCTTAAGGACCAGGGGGATGATGCCTTTCAACGCATACCGGCGCGCGCCTGCCAAAGGATGGCGATTTTCGATGTGGCGTTCGCCAATCTGCAGCGCCATCCGGACAATCTGCTGCTCCCCGTGATGCCCCAGGATGCCGAATTCATCTTGGCGCTGATCGATAATGCCGAAGCCTTCGCGGGCATAAACGGGTTCCAAACCGACGCGATCAGGAACTGCGGTCTGGTCTACGACAAAGTTGAGCACCAGATCTCGGTGCGCAACGCTTTGCTGCGGATGCCCGCGGCTTACCTTCCCTTCGACGATGACATGCTGAAAGGCTTGGCAGCGATCGATCCTGCCGCCATGATGCAGGACATGCAGGAAGAACTGCAGGGGATGGACGCCCGCCACCTGGGTCTTGACGCGCGCGGCAGGGTCGACCGAGAGCGTATGCTGATCTCGAAGCGTTGCCTGCAGTTCTTGCAAAGGGCCGCCGGAGAACTCAGTCCTGCAGCAGTCCGCATCGCCATCGGACGATGGGGTTTCGCGTTGATGCAGGCGCACACCACCGAGGAGTTCGATGCTATCGTCAAAGCGGCGATCGCCGACATCCAACCGAAAACAGAGGCATATAAAGCGCTGCTCGCTGCCCACCCGAGCTGGCAGAACAAAGCCTTTTCCATCCTTTTTCAACTCGGACAATGGCGGCCCGGTCAGGGTTTGGACACCTGGATCATGGAGGACCCGAAAAGGGCAGTGGCCCTGCTGCCGCAGCGAGACCTAGAGTAAGGCGTGATCGAGATTATGGCTCTTCTGCGTATCTGTAGGAATTGGTTACGCGTAAATTTCGAAGCCCTGAAGATCGAGAAATAGTCGACGAAAGACCGTTTCGATTTTTGACAAACCATCGCATCGACGTTTGATGACTTTGATTGGTGTGGTTCAGAACCGGGGTTTTTCGCGTTACACAGGCGTGCTGAATCGCCTTGCATTTTCAAGCAGGATTAATATGGAATACGAATCAGTTTAGGGCTGTGGCCTCAGGGAATCAGCTCTGCCTGGGCTGAAGCGGTCCGAGTCCAAGTAGCGTGAGCCAGTGCGGATGATCCTCTCCCGTCATCGCTTCGCGCAGACTTTTTCCGAGTCGCTCGCGGCACCGGCTGCGCATGAAGCGACGATGATTGAAGAAGAACTGCAACAGACCCAGCCAAGCGCGGCCACCGTTCAGATGGCGCCGCAGCGTCAGGCAGTTGCGCAGCCGTGAGTTGAGGTTTTCAACCAGCGAGCTGCTGCGTGGGGTGTTGCGCATGGCCTGTGAGACCGCCGCATAGACCTCGTAGAACTTGCGACCCATGGCGGCATGCAGCCGACTCCAGCCTTGTCAGAAGGCATCCGAGGTGTCGGGCTTGCGATGCAGCAGGCACGTGGCGCGGACCAGATAGTCCGGCACGGCCACCGCGCGTGCGATGGCGGCCAGGCCCGAGCGATCATCGTCAGCCCGAGCGCGGCTTGTTCCAGCCATCGCCGGGTGATCGGCAACGAGAACCGCACTTTATTCTGGTCGTCAGCCTGCTCGGTCGAGAAAAGGTCATCCAGCGCGGCGCTGGCCTTGTACATCTGCCGGTAGACGAGCGGGCGGCTCACGCCGTGCCGGGCGGCCAGGACACTGACGGATTCAGCGCCCGCCAAAGCCCGAACGGCCATCATCTTGCGTTCGTTGGTAGGCTGTTTTGCGGGGGCGGCGCAAACGGATTGATTCATGGAGACGCCGGGTTAAAAATGGGGCGGCATTATCCCACAGCATGCTTTTCCCCTCTCATGTGTAACGCAGCTTTGAACCTCGTCAGATTCCGTCACCCCCCGCGGGTTGGCGTACCGAGTGAATCGGCGGTTACATTGTCCCCAGAGCTTCACACCGAGCTGTTACCGGCTCCGCGCGTCTGGGTAGGGAACGGTTGATGGAACAACCGGTTCCATCGGAACGGACTGGTCCCGTGAAACAGAAATTCAGGCGACTTTCAGGTCGCACGTGTCCGTTCAAATTAGACCACTACAATGCAACGGTTCAACGCGGCAGCGCAGATCCACCTCGTCGATCGCGCTTCGAATCCCATCGAGTTTTACAAGCGTGGGGTGACAGTCGGGCGGCAACTTTTAGATCGTGAACAGTCCGACATGCATATCAACACGATGCAATCAAGAACCGGCGCGCTGCAACGACAGACGGATTTGATGCAACTTGAAACACGGTTTCAGAGCGAGGGTCAGGGTATAGACGCGGTCAGAGATAAATTCCAACGGGATCGGATTGGTTTGGATCAGCGTATAGCCCAGATCGAGCCGTTGTGCGTATCGAGCGCCGGATCGCCACTGCCCGGCGCGTCGTCCAACACGTCGCTGTGTCAACAACTCAATGGAACATTGGTGACGTATCACACCGTTGTAACGAATCGGCCACGAAAAACGCTAGGATTCAAAACCCCGGCGCAAGTCCTTGAAGAAGCGTTGTGTAGTGACCGGTTGAATCCATCACTACTAGAAATGGGGGGAATACGCGCCCACACGGCGCTTCACCGCAGTCTACACCACAGATGTCGAAGGGCTAGATAGCCAGATATTCCCTGCGTTTTGCAGCGATTCGCCGCACGCATTCGAACCACCCGGAGTTATCCCCAATTTTTGTTGATAGGGCTGTGCATAACCCGCCGACATCCAAGCCAAGTGTTTAACCTGCTTGGTTTTATTCAGTCCGCCTTCATTCCGTCCAATCAACCGATTCTCGCGCCTCAGCGGCACGCCCTGCTCAAACAACAAACCCAACACTCGGCCGGGTTCAGTCACTGCTCGTTGTCGCCACCCTCAACCTCCAACAAAGTCGGCCCATTCGCGCTTGCAAGCGTCTCAATTTTTAAAGCGATCCGAAAGGGGAGGCTATGCGACCAAGGTCAATTTCTTTTCCGAGAGAAACGTTTTCATTTGGGGCGCAAACGAATTTCTTTTACAAGCACAACATTTATGAGATATTGTGTACAGATCTGTCTCGACTCATATTGAGACTATGAGCTGCGATCAGCTATTACCTAATGGCCAAACCTGATCTTAGTGGGCGACGATTATCGCTTTGTTGCATAAATTAAATTTGAAGGCAAAGAGGCTCGAGTGATACTGAATTCAGGCGATATGGACGGACAGCAGGCCGATTCGCGCAATGACATTGATGGCCCTGTTGCGCCGATCGGCGCCGGGCGTTTCTTCGGTCAAGGTATAGCTCCTTCGCGTGGGGGGATCGATTGCAATACCACTCATGCGATGATCGCGTGACAATAACTTCCAGTCATACGCGCCATCATCGCTGATCGTATCGATCGGTACGTCCGTTGTAATCTGATCAATAAGCTTGGGCAACACGCTGGCACCGTCGACATCCTGATATGTCATCAGCGCCGCGCGTACATCGAATGTGGTGAGGCGTGTAGTTATGTTTAATCTCAATAGGAAGTGAATGAAATGCAATATGAAGAACTTGAAAGCATGCTGTTAGACGGCCCTCGAGATAATTGGGCAACTTCTTTGACTTTCGATGAGCTGTGCTCTGTTGCAGGAGGTTATGGCGGTGGTTCGTTAAATGTTGGCAATATTGCAGGATGTGCCGTCGCAGTTGGGGCTGCGGTTGCAGCTCCGTCTTCCGTGTCGGTGGGAGCTGCTGCTGTTGCTTGTACTCAATCTTTTGGAACCGCGGTAGGCGATACCGACAGTAGTACTAGCGATAGTAGTACTAGTGACAGCAGTACTAGTAGTGACGGTGGCAGCGCTGGCGATGGCGATGGCGATGGCGATGGTGGCAGCTGACTTTTACTGCGCCAAACAACAAGTTAGCAAGGTATCTTTTAATAAGGGATGACGCAGGAATCAGAAGCGCTGTCGAGCATACAACGCGCTTCTGAATTCATGAACTTTTAGCGCCGATTTCCGTCGGCGAATTTTTTCTGAATTTCTCAATTTCGTGACATTGTTTCGTGCCGTATGCGCCATCGCAGCTGTCAGCCTCAATCTGAGTGCAGGTCGAAGCAAGGCTAGGAATAGTCTACAAAAGCAGGCTCGTGTTTTCGTAAGCCATACTTAGAATTGGAGTAAGCCCCGGGATGCCGAGGCGGGGGTTAATTAGCACACCGCGCTAAGTCTGTAGCGTTGGACAAGAGTGTGCTGATTGATCAGATGGAACGCATCAAGCCACGTCTGGTTCGGATTCTTTGGGTTATCTTTAAATCATTTTGGAGATTGACGCAACATATGAGCGCATTTTTTAAAAAGATACTTTTTGGTGAAACCAAGCCACGTGGTGCCTGGTTTCGTTATGGTTTTCTAGTGCTGATTCTCGGTTTATTCGTTTTTCATGCATTGGATTCACGGTCATCTCGATACTACTTAGCTGGATTTATTGTCCCGTCCATGCTTTTAATCAATCATTTGGCATTTCATTTTCGGTGGCCAACCAGAATTACGCTTTTATTACGAGTTGTCGCATTAGCTTGGGTCGTATTTGGTGCCATTTTGATTTTTACGCAATGATGGCATTGCCAACTTGTTCGATAGGCGGGCGCGATGACTTACGGGCACACGTATCGTTTGAGCAAATTGAGCCTAAAGCGTATGTCCCCAGCCCTGAAGGGTGTCGACCAGCGCCGCAGCGTCTTATGTATGAACTCGATATCTCGCGCGGCGAACACGTCATCGACCAGACGCAGGCTGAGCGGGAAGCGGCAACAGAGCGAGACTGCATAGCGGATTACGTCCTACGGAAACCGCTAACGCTTGAACGAAATCGTCGCGTCGGCCGCCGGCGGACTGCCACGTTTTCAATGCGCAACAACGCTAAAGCTGCCGAAAACAATTGATGAATTCTCCGACATCAACGCTCGAGTCGTTAAGTGACCTCATTGCTAGCCGGGCGGTGTTATTCGGTGACAAGCATCGTCTCATTTCCTCGTCAGGCAGGCCTCAGTCCTGGCTGATCGATATGCGCACCGTGCTGTTGTCTTCACCGGCTCTGGACGCAATTGGTGAGTTGTTCTGGGCGCGCTTTGAAGCTGAGCTGCCGTTCCAGATAGGTGGTTTGGAAATGGCGGCAGTACCGATCGTCAGCGCAATCTTGCTCACCGCAGTCCGGCGCGGTCATACGGTCGAAGGCTTCATCGTCCGTAAGGAACGTAAAACGTATGGTCGGATGCAGACTATTGAGAATGAGTTGGAGCCCGTACCAATCATCGTCGTGGACGATATTTTCAATAGCGGCAAAAGCATCGAGAAAGTGCGTACAATATTGGCTGCAATCGGCCGTTCAATATGGCAGGTATGGTGCCTGATCGATTTCGGATCACCCACTGGACAGGAATGGTCAAGCCGCCACGGCATCCCGGTTTCGTCGTTATTCGGCTTGAATGATTTCCACCTATCCCTGTCAACTCCGTCGCCGAAAGAAGACAGTGTTCGTCTTATTCCGCGATGGCAGCGCACGCTCGGCACAACGAATCCTTTCCACTCTATTCCGAAGTCCGCGCCAAGATGTCAGGATGGTCGTATCCTAATCGGCAGTGAAACGGGGGCGTTACTGTGCATTGATGGCGCAAGCGGCGAACGCCTCTGGTCTTTCCAGAGCGGACGACCCTGTGGCAAAGGTATCTGGTCAACACCATGCCTCGTGGACAGACTTGCCATATTCGGCAGCTATGATGGCAATCTATACGCCATTGACATTGAGACCGGGAACGAAATCTGGCGAAATGTCGAAGCTGATTGGATTGGATCGTCGCCCTGCCATGCTCGCGAACATGGGCTAGTGTTTGTCGGACTCGAGCACGCAACACCACGCCGTGGCGGTGGCATCGCCGCTTTCGACCTCGCAACCGGAGCCACGCGTTGGGCGTTGCCGACGTTAGCGTTCGTGCACGCATCACCACAATATGATTACGTCACCAGCACTGTAATCTGCGGCACCAACGACGGGCTACTGCTTGCGCTCGACGCCGCCAGCGGCCACGTTCGCTGGACGGTCGAGTTAGGCACCGCCATCAAGCACGCGCCCGCAATCGACTCGATGAGGGGTCTCGTCGTCGCGGGCTGCTTCGACGGCACGATCCGATGTTTCGACCTATGTAGCGGCACATCTCGTTTTGTCGCCCAAACCGGCAATACCGTCTATACCACGCCGCTGATCGAGAATGGGCGAATCTACTGCGGCTCGACCGATAAATCGTTTTACGTCATTGACCTGCAAACTGGCAACACGATTGTGGCCCTGCCCATTTCCGCAAAAGTGTTTTCGACACCGAGACGTATCGGTGATTGGATTTGGTTTGGAGCAACCGACGGGCGCATTCGGGCACTCGATCCGCTCAAGCTTTCGATTGTCAGCGATACTCAGTTGCCGGAATCGATCACCAGTGAGATTGGGTACGATGCTTACCATGATCGTCTGGTGGTGGCCACAAATGGCGGTTCCATCCACAGCTTCTCATTACTCAACCGACGCGCGAAGCATTCCGGGCACGGCGAAAATATCGTCCGCGCGCAGGTGTCGGCACTACAGCTTGCCCGCCTGACGGTTAATGCGTTTATTGATGGCCTTCCACTACCCGATCCGAACGCGTTCGAGGTTCTCGACCACGAGGCGAACGGCGGCGCATTCACCAGCCTGCGAGACCGTCAATCCTGCGAGCGCCTCGCTAGGGAGGGCCACTGGATCTTTGAAGGTCAGGCATGCTCAAGCACACAGAGCATCGTACTCGCTACCGCCAAAGCGTGCGCAACTGTATCGCCGGGCAACCTGATGCAAGCCGACATCGGCCTGACAATGATCGGGCTCATCGAACGGGCTACGCTCAGTGAACTCGACACTAAGGTCTTCGGCATTGTCGTTAAGAGCGAGTCCGGTACATCAATTGGAGGCGCTCTACCGAATTCACCGGAGTACGCAAACGAAAGCGGTCAGTATCTGCATGCGCTTCGCAACGCCCGACTCGACATCGATTCAAGACATGAACTCTACCGGCACACCGTGACGAAGTATGCTGAGTCGCCGACGTGGCCGCCCTTCGGCGCATCTGACCCATGGTCCGGCCGGGGCAGGCTCGACGCGTTCGCTGCGTGGTTACTGGATAAAAAAGACATATCCGCCAAGGATGACCCCTCCGCTCTGGCGAACATCCAGGCCGTGGCGCTCACCCACTATATCGGTAGCCGCATTGCTACCGTTCTGCACTCCACGGACGATCTCGATAGCCTGCGCTCACGCACGCGCTCGACGATCGAGGAAATGCGGCTAGCCAGCCAACACGCGCCAGGTGTTCATGGCGGCATCGTGTTGAGTGTCCTGACGTCCGGCAAACGCATTCCAGGCTCGCAGCAACTCGGCGACAGGACTCTGCGTCTTGCCTCCGATGCGGTCATTCGTGTCACACCGGACAGCAATCGCGTACAGCTGCCGACGATTACCATGCAAAAAAACATGCGCGCAGCCGATATTGATGCGCGCCTGCGTGGAACATCCAACATCATCGATGCATCCAGCCATGCTGATCCGGCATGCTGGGAAATCTGCCCATGCCATAGCTGGTTGCTCGATAACGACAAGCCGATTCCCATCGATGGTGCGCTAACACAACCTGGTGCACGCATTGTGCGACTCGATGCGCTGCTCGATGTCACACTCGCGCATACCTTTGCGCAGTTCGACAGTATCACTCCTTCACGCGTGATCTATTTCCCGATAACCGATACATACACGGCGTCACCGGACGGAGAAGAACAATACATTGCATGGCTCGCCTCGGTAGCTGCCGCCTCGCAGGTCATGGGCCGCATCGATCTACATAATCGTTGCGTGGCTCGGATCGACGCGTTCATCGCAGAGATAGCGGTCGAACCGGCTCGTTGGCAACCTGGCCGCCGCGCCGCGCTACGCGCATTACTGTCATGTTCGTCAACACGCTTTGCCTCACACCTGGATTTGGCCGCCGCTCTCGATACGCCGAACGATGATGCACTGGCAATACGCGTGGCGCTAAAAGCCGCGCAGGTAGAAGGCCGTCGCGATCTACGCGAATGGCGAACGCCTGTCGCTGCCGGACTAGATAGACTCCGGCGATATCACATCAAAGATCCTGAGTCGTGGGCTGCGGCTGCTTCCGAGCTCATCGCCGCGGGTCACGACGAACTTTTGCCAAATCTGATCAAGTCGGCACGGCAGATCGCGATTGCGCAATTACCTACTAGCGGCGCCTTCGTCCCAACCATGAACGCCAGCGGATCTACGGCTGCAACGGCGACGCTAACACAGGTTCTGTCTATCGCACTTGAAATTGCACGGGACGATGGCGCAAATATTCAGCTTCTCAGGAATGCTTGGCAACGCAGTCTCGTCGCGCTCGATGCATTGCGAATTCGCCCGATTGATGCGTTCTGCCTGAAAAATCCTACGCGTGCTGTTGATGCCATTCGCGACAGTCAAGGCTCCTGTATCGCCAGCGTGATGTCATGTGCTGCCGTCCTGAATGCGTGCACACATGCCTACTCAATCGGGCTCAACGACACCGGCCACCAAGCGTATGACACCCGTGCCGCCGTACCGGCATCGGCATCGGCATCGGCATCGGCATCGGCATCGGCATCCAGCGTGCAGGATAACGTCGTCGAGCTCGATCGATGACCTCTACTCACCACTTTGCGCATATCCCGTTCACCAGTTGCGTCCGGGCAGGGGTACTTGCACTTGCGGTATCGACGTCTTGCCGATGTGATGCGGACACCACTTCACAGCCTGTATCGGAGCACATCGCTATACCGGGCACGCAAGTGACGCAAACCTTGTGGAATATTTACATGATCGCGCACACTATCGCGCCAATCGAGATCAGCGCCCACTCGGATTTTGTCGCGCAGCAGGAGACGGTGCCACAGGCGCGCGCCGCCCTACTGCCGAAAATCGCAGTAACGGCATCGGATGCACGCGATGGCGCCAATCTCAATGCGGAAGGTAACACAGCATATCCGTCAAAAGGCTACACGATATCGCTACGTCAGAATCTGTTTGATGCCCCAGACTGGAAAACCTACCAGCAAGCTAAGGCTGGCGCAACACGTGCTCGCGTTCAGTACAGTACAACCGAACAGTTACTGATGCTGCAGATATGCGAAAGCTATTTCTCCATACTGGCAGCACAGGATGATCTTCGCTTTGCCACACATCACGCGCAGATGTTACGAGATCAGCTCGATCTGGCGAAGCGCCGATATGAACAAGGCGATGCAACCATCGTCGACATGCAGGAAGCCGAAGCAGAACTCGGGCTTGCGAATGCCGATGCGCTGGCAGCGGCAAACTCTGTCCGCAGGCAGCGGGCCGATCTGCATCGGCGTGCTGGGCTCGACTTCAACGCGCTCGCCATCCTGCCTGACACTGCGGATCTCTCATCATTCCAGGAGACGGATGAAAACGCATGGGTGAGTCTTGCCGTAACTCACAGTCCCGATGTCGAACAACAGCGATTGACTCAGTACATCGCGGAGCTGGAGGTGCAGAAGTCACATGAAGCATTCCTACCAACCGTCAGCGTGACGCTATCCCACAGTGCCGGTAATCTGGAATATCTGAACGATCAGGTTTCGATCGGCACGGGCAGCAACGCCAATAGCTTTCGGCAAGGCTCATCCAATGTCGCCATGCTGCAAGCCAGCATCCCGATCTTCGATGGATTTTCGACACTTAGCAAGGAACGCGAGGCTCGCGCGTTGAAAGACAAGGCGGATGCCGACCTCGACAACGCGCGCCTGAACGCGGAAGCACAGGAACAGCAGATTTATCTTGATCTAGACAATGCATTCGCTCGCGCGCGCACGCTCAACGACGCCTCCAATGCCAGTCGTCTGGCCACTGAATCGAATCGTGCTGCTTACGCGGTCGGGCTGCGAATCAATAGCGATGTTCTACGAGCGGAAGATGTGGTCTATTCGACCCAGCGGGATCTTGTTCATAGCCGCTATGACATCGTTCTGGATCATCTGCGTTTACGGGCCAACGTCGGAGAGCTAAGCGAGGACGATCTGCGCGCCGTCGACGCGATGCTCATCTCGCCCGCACCTGATTCGCCACCTCCGATCACACAATGATCCGACACCAACCGTATTCGTTCAAACTGTCAAATATGAAAATTCGCCTTCTCCGTCTCGTACTACAGATCGCCCGGGCCGCACCAGTTGGTATCGTGCTGGCCCATGCGTACCCGGCATTCTCAGCAGATGCACCAGATTATCGATACACACACTACGAACGTGTCGTCACGATTGACGGCGCAGGTCGGGCAACCACGCATGTGACACTCAATGTCGTGCTGGCAAGTGAGGCCGCACGACAGAGTTTTTCCCAGTATATCGTGCCCTATAACGCGGACTTGCAAACGCTGACAATCGACGAGGTACAAACGGTACATGTCAACGGTGAAACCGTGCCTGCCAATTTGAAAGAGGCGGTATTCGACCAACCCTCACCGGCCACCGCCGTCGCTCCAACGTTCAACTCGGAACATATCCGCTCCGTCGCATTTCCGGCCGTCAGGTTGGGTGACACCGTTCAACTCAGTTACACGCTAACGGATCGTGCAACGCTGCTACCCGGCAAGTTTAGCGAGCTTGTCAGCCTCCCTCCAACCGAGGCGTACGACGATGCACTGGAAACCCTCGATACGCCCGCCGGCATGCCGGTCCGCGTTGACGCAAAGGGAATGCAACCGGTCAGCGACACGGTCCAAGGTATGCGGCATGTCCAGGTTTACAGCTACCGCACGCCAGCGAGTGGACCGATCAACAAGCAATCTAATTCCGTTTCTCCTTTTGATACCGGCCCCTACTTCGTCGCAACGAATTTCACGGACTACGCGCAGCTTGGGCAGACCTACGAGCAAGGCGCTCGACCACAACAAGTGCCATCCGAGCATATCCGCAAGCTTGCTGATGAAATCACCCAGCACATCACGGATCGGCAGCAGCAGGCCATACTCATTTACGACTGGGTCAGTAGGAATGTTCGGTACTTAGCCGCCTGGGTCGGCTCAGGTCCTATCGTCCCACATAGCGCTGATCAGGTCCTACACGACGGCTACGGCGACTGCAAGGATCACGATGCGCTGTTTATTGCCTTGCTCAACGCGAAGGGAATACGTGCGGATAGCATACTCGTCAACCAGGGCAAAAGCTATCGGATACCATCGGCCCCAACGCTAGCGGTATTCAATCACGCCATCACCTGGCTTCCCGAGTTCGGGGTATTTGCCGACACGACCAGTGGTTTCTCTCCTTTCGGTGTGCTGACATTCTCTAGTAGCGACAAGCCTGCGCTCGACACGGTGACAGGTCAGATACGGCACACGCCACCGCAGAACGGGGAAAACAGCACATCGTCGAGCGATTACAAGATGAAGATCGAAAATAACGGTGATGCAGATGTTTTCGGATCAATCGTGTTGAACGGACAAGCCACGTTTATACCGCGATCGGCGTTAGCGCAATATACGACCGACCGAATTGGCTACGACTTACTCAAAAGAACGGGCCTAGCCGGAACACTGCACGTCGCCGCGCCCAATCGCGACGCGCGTGATCAATCCCTGCAGCTCGACTTGACAGGCACCATCGACGGCATGGCACTCATGCCCGGCCCGGCGGCGCTGGCGGTTCCCGTGATGCCTGGCTATAGCTCGATCAAAGCCTTTGCCGACGACGTGCTGACGCGTGCCAGTCAGCCTCTTGATAGTCCATGTGTCGGAACCACGGTGCATGAGCATTACAGCGTGACATTGCCGACAAACGCACAAATCATATCAATTCCGCCCAATGTCGACAGCAAGAATGGCCAGGTCAGTTACACGGCACGATATCGTCAGAATAACCAGAACGTCGAGATTGACCGGGTGCTGCAGCGCAATTTTCAGACGAATGTCTGCAGTGGCGCCTTGCTCAAACAATGGTTCTCGACTGCACGGGAGATCTCGACTGATCTCAAGCGACAGATTCTATACCGTTAGCCGGGAGATTCAGCATGTCTGTATGCGCGATTGTTCTCAGTTACAAGCGGCCGCAAAATATCGAGCGTATCGTGCTACCGCTTTGCGCCAGCACGTCGATTGACAAGGTCATCGTCAGCAACAACAACCCCGACATCGATCTGCGCGAATGGCTTGATCGCGTGAGCCGTGAGCCGAAGGTCAGTCTCGTACAGCAGCGACAGAGATCGATCTGCGCGAAACGATTCGAGATCGCATTGAACGAATCATTCGACGAGTTCATCTGCCCTGACGATGATTTGTTCCTCACGACCGCACAGATCAATGCGCTGATCGATTCGCTGAGCGTGGAGCCGAACCGTGTGCACGGTGTATTCGGCGAAATTCATTCTTTCGAGAATGGGAGATTGCGTCTTGGCGGCGGAATCTCTGGTATCGAGTGCGAAGTAGACATTCTGAACCGGTGTTACGCCTTCACTCGCATGCACTTACGGCAGATGTCGATTCTCGCCAAAGAACTCGGCTATCGGGACATCGGCGATGTGCTGTTCATCGACGACGTGCTGCTCAGTCATTGTGGTGACGGACCACCAATCTGTCACGATTTCGGCCCGTTTGAGAGTTGCGTGACATCGGACACACCCGGAATCGCGACGTATCGCGAATCCGGTTTCGACGATACACGCATGGCAGCCTGGCTAGAGCTCGCGCACTCGGCTCTGGTCAAAGGCAACCGCAGGTAGACGAACAATGAACATTACCTATGCATGGGAGCTGGGTGGCAATCTCGGCCATTTCTCCGCAGCCGAACCGGTGCTTGCGAGATTACATCAATCTGGCCATCACATCTCGATCTGTAGCCCGCATGAGAGCGCAACTCAGATAAAACACGCTGCGTTTCCACATCAATGGTGCAGAGTACCTAAACGTTTCACGGTGCCGCAGGCGGGCACGCTTCTCGGGCATGCATCAATTCTCCGCTACATAGCCGGATTCCATGACGAGGGAAATTTGCAGGTGCTGCTCGGCAACTGGCGAGCAATTTTTGACGAGCTCGGCAGCGACGTAGTTGTGTGCGATTTTGCACCGGCCGCCATGGCCGCAGCCAATTCGCTCGGCATTCCATGCGTCGTGTTCGATACCGGCTTCTTCTACCCCCCCGAAGGCAAGCCATTGCCAGTCCTTGACCCGATGCGCGCGGCCGATATCGATGCCTTGCGCGAAGAGGAACACACGGTACTCTCCCTCACCAACACCTGCTTAGCGACTCTTGGCTGCCCCAGGGTCGAGACATTCGATGCACTGCTGCGTGGGCAGGACGCGTTGCTCGTGAACGATCCCGCGCTTGATTGTTTCGCCCGACCGAACATCGGTCGCTTCGTAGGGCCGATCCTACGCTTCCGTCATACAAAAAAATACGATTTGTCGAAGCATGATGCACGATCCATCGCCACTGTGCGACCCAAGCTAAGGATATTTGCATATTTGAGCCGATATTTCCCGGCACTGGAGACCGTGCTGGATGTGCTTACCAGTTGTGAAGACTGGACCTGTACGGTATTTGTGAGCGGTCTGGACGATACGATCGACCTTGCCCGATGGCAGCGCCCCAACGTTGCGCTAACACGCGATTTCACAGAATTCGGGCGATGTGTCGTCGACCTTGATGTCGTGATCTGTCATGGCGGAAGTGGGACAATCAATCACACGTTGGCTCACGGCATACCACTCGTCCTCTTGCCAATTTTTCGCGAGCAGGAACTCAATTCCCTGCGTGTGTGCAAAGCCGGACTGGGAGATAGCCCCATAGGCAACCTGGCGCTTGTCCTGCCAGATCTGCTTGTACACGTGGGACGAAACCCGGTCATCCGGCAACGTGCCGCCGCGCACGCCGCCCGGGTACAACCAGCGGAAATCGAAGCGCTGACCGCTCGTATTATCGACTGCGGCATGCAACATGTCACTCACGACGTACAGAACAAGCAGGCAACAAAAACGCAATCACGACGCGCTGCTTCTGTACTCGACATCTCATCACTTGACGTCGTGTTCCTGTCCTACGATGAACCAACCGCGGATCAGAATTTTCTTCGACTACGTGAATCGGTCGCGCATGCGCAACGCGTGCATGGTGTTCGCGGCTTCGCGCAGGCCCATATCGAGGCCGCGCAGCGTGCCCACACGGACCGATTCATCACGGTCGATGCGGATACCGTCGTTGACCCGGCTTTTTTTCAGCTACGCGCGGATATACCTCCGGCAGTCACACATTCGACCCTCAGTTGGTCCTCCGTCAATGCCGTCAATGGACTCGCTTACGGCAACGGAGGGGTGAAGGTCTGGCGGCGTGACCATATGCAGCACTTGCTGTCACATGAGGACGACGGTGCGGTAGGTGCGATGCGTTACGACTTTTGCTTTCACGCCGGTTACGCTCAATTTAGCCGCTGCTTCAGTACTACGTTTCCAAACGGTTCACCGCATCAGGCATTTCGTGCGGGCTTTCGCGAGGCCGTCAAGCTCGGTCGCAACGGCCACGGTCACGTCGTCCCCGCCGATATCTTCGTGAGGCGAATGGATCACGTCAACTTACGGCGGCTGATCGTCTGGATGTCTATCGGCGCGGATATTGAGCATGGCCTGTGGTCCATCCTGGGCTCGAGGATGGGCTTTCTTGCCAACTACAATCCTGATTTCGATCCGGGAAAGATATCCGATTTTGAATGGTTTCAGGACATATGGATCAGGGCATTCGACGGAGTTGTGCCGTCCGATATGGGAACCACTTTGCTCATGTCTCGCATCTCAGCACTTGGTGATGAGATCCGGACACGATTCGGCCTGACGATGCTGCGCGAGTGGGATGCAGTGCGCTCAAGCCACTTCAAAACGTCGCTAGTCGCGCGGCGCAATTCACGGCATCTGTTCGACATGTCGGAGATCAAGCTTTGAGCACGCTCATCCTGCAAACAACGGCGTCTGAATGCGGTCTTGCCTGTGTCGCGATGGTCGCAACGGATTTTGGCCATAAAATTGAACTGCACGAAGTGCGTGATACCTACACGCTATCGTTGCGCGGTGCGACCCTTGCGGACCTAGTTAAGGTACTGGGCAAACTCGATATCGCGTCACGACCGCTCAAGCTCACCCTCGACAATTTATACCGCCTTTCCACCCCATGCATCTTGCATTGGGATATGAATCACTTCGTTGTCCTTGTCGAGGTGCGGCGGCGCACGATCGTCATCAATGATCCCGCGCGTGGTCGTGTCACGATGTCGCTCGACGAAGCCGGTCAGCACTTTCCCGGAGTCGCGCTTGAAATCCAGCCGACACCAGAGTTTCGGCGCAGAAAGGCCAAACCGCCTTTGAGCTGGCGCGAGGTCGTCGGTCACGTGAAAGGTCTGAGACGGGGACTTTCCCAGATGCTAATCGCGGCCGCTGCGCTGCAACTACTGGGTTTGATCGCACCGTGCCTGTCTCAATGGATACTGGACGACGTCATCGTCGCGGCAGATCACGATCTTCTGTTTGTACTGGGCGTAGGTGCTTTGCTGATCCTGGTCGCGCAGAGCGTGATGACCTTCGGCCAGGGTCGACTTGCACTGGCGCTCTCGACAATGACCAACCTCCAGCTCTCAGGTCGTGTCATGCGGCATCTACTTCGGTTGCCGACTACCTTTTTTGAGTCGCGCCATATAGGCGACATCGTTTCACGCTTCCAGAGTCTGACCGCCATTCAGACGACCGTAACGGGTACCTTGGTCCAGTCAATGATCGACGGTGCGTTTTCAGTACTGATCGGTGTCGTGATGTTTCTGTACTCTCCGATTCTCGCGTTAATCGTACTGAGTGCGATCGCCTTGTACGCGCTGGTGCGCGTGGCGAGCTACGGAACACTGCGGCGCCTCAGCGCGGAATATCTCGCCTTTTCGTCAAAGGAAAACAGCCACTTCCTCGAATCGCTGCGCGGCATGCAATCCATCAAGATTGCAGGTCTCGAGGAACAGCGGCGTGCACGCTGGTTCAATTTGCTGGTCTCCGCGACTAACCGTCATGTCGCCACCGCGCGTCTGACTGTGACATTCGGTGCTGTCTATACTTTTCTGTTCGGATTCGAGCAGGTGTGCGCACTATGCTGGGGTGCTCATCTGGTGATGGGCGGCTCGATGAGCATTGGCATGCTGTTCGCTTTCATCTCGTACAAAGACCAGTTCTCGTCCCGTATGCGCAGCTTCATCGACGCGATGATGGAGATACGATTGTTGAGTGTTCAAGTCTCGCGACTATCCGACATTGCCCTCGCGAAACCAGAAAATTTGGGTGGTACGCTCGCCGGTGTATTTGTGCAGGATGTCCCCCGTACACCTCGTATTGAACTACGCAACGTCAGCTATCGGTACGGTGCCGGTGAGGAGTGGGTCATCAAGGACCTGAATCTCATCATCGAAGCTGGTGAGCACGTCGCCGTCGTTGGCGCTTCCGGCTGCGGCAAGACCACGCTCACCAGGCTTCTGATCGGACTCATTGAGCCTACCGAAGGCGCTGTTCTTGTCGACGGCATACCACTCCAGCAGATTGGCCTCGATGTCTGGCGCAAGCGGCTCGGCGTCGTGATGCAGGACGATCAATTGTTCACGGGCACGATTTTAGAAAACATCACAGGATTCAGTCGCGAACCGGACCTCGACCGTGCCAAACGTGCAGCAGGCCTTGCTGGCATTCACGATGAAATCGTCAGTATGCCGATGGGGTATCACACGCTCAACGGCGACATGGGCAGCAGCCTTTCCGGCGGACAAAAGCAGCGTATTCTGCTCGCGCGTGCGCTCTATCTCGATCCGGTCGCCCTGATCCTCGACGAAGCAACAAGTCATCTTGATGTATCCCGTGAACGAGAAGTCAACACCGCTATCGTTGGCTTGGAGGTGACGCGTGTCGTCATCGCGCATCGCCCCGAAACGATTGCCATGGCGGGGCGCACTATCGATCTCGGCAGCCATAAGTGGCCCCCACACCATGATCGGACGCTCGGTGGCTGGCCCGCCACACTAGAAATTGTGATGCGTCCATGAGGTTAGCTGGAACCCTTTTTTGGCTTCGAGGCCTCACTACATGAACTCTATTCTCTTCGCGACCGACTATGCCAATGGTCTGGGCGACCTCACCACGTTCCTGCCAATTGCAAGCGAGCTACGCAAGCGTGACTGGCATATCACTTTCGCGATTCCCCACGCATCGGATGCGCTCGAGCTCGTCACACAGATCATCGAGTCGATGGGTTATGATTACTTTGAGGTCGTAGGCGCCACGGCCAAAGACACGACGACTCTCGCTGAGCGGATCGGAGGCTGCCCGAGCTTTGCCAACGTGGAGACATTGCGGCACGATCTCGACTTCTGGTTCACACAACTTCACCAATTGAAACCGGCCTTACTGATAGCTGGTCGCGCTGTGTTCGCGATCGTGGCGGCGACGCTCGCGAATGTTCGCTGCCATGCGCTTGATACCGGCATCTTTCACGCGCTGCCCGCCGATGACACGGAAAACAGCGAAATGCGTGCGCGCGACCAGATTGCAGCGGAGCGCGTTCTCCGATTGGCCAACATGGCGCTGCATCCAAACGGGCAGAGACCGCTACGAACCCTAGCAGATCTATACCAGATCGAACGAGTGTTTCGCGTCTCGCCTCCGCTATTTTCCGGCGGCACAGCCGCTCCTGAGCCTGATTACTTGGGTATCGTTCCTATGGGCGTACATGGTTCACACCTCGACTGGCCGATCGAGGATTGCACGCGACCGAGATTGTTTGCCTGTCTCCGAATGGGGCTTGCAAATACGGAAACCATTCTTGAAACACTAGCCGATAACGTTTCGTTGAACGTCATCGCGTCGATACCTGGCATAACCGTCGATATGCGCGAACGCTATAGTCGCGATCATCTGATTATTGTCGACACGTCAGTGGATGTGAGAGCACTGCTCGCCGGGGCGGACGCTGTGATATGCCATGCCGGTGCAGTCACTCTGACTCAGGCGCTATCGATGGGCAAGCCTTTGCTGTTGGCGCCCTCCACGGAGGAGCAACTGACATATGCAGTAGCCGCCATGCGCCACAAGGTCGCCCTTTCCATCGTACCTGGCAGCAGCAGCGAACTGATTCGCGCGCGGATTGAGAGTCTGCTCGGTACCTCTTTCGCACCGGGACGTTCCTATTTCGCGTGCGCGCGTGCTATCGCGCGCACGTGCGACCGAGCGGACGTAACCGTGATTGCCACCTCCATCGATGCAGCCGCACGACTAACGCAACCTCACGCCACGGCTCCGCCAATTTCGTCCACAGCAACGCGACTGTCCAGCACATCGTTCTCCAACTATGACGTCATTTTCCTTTCGTATGACGAACCCAATGCGGATGCGGAAGATTTCAAGCTAGTTGTCGCCTCGACGGATAAAATTTATGCAGCCTTTTTCTCCTGGTGAGCAGGGTTTGAGGTCGTGCTGTTTGATTCAGCCCGATCGGGATTCAAATGCACGCTATGA
>Ga0302220_10001216_pt1 | contig 20321 bp, 21 predicted proteins | sample II_Palsa_E1_3_FD_194572 | JGI IMG/M metagenome (GOLD analysis project Ga0302220, IMG submission 194572) | Peat permafrost microbial communities from Stordalen Mire near Abisko, Sweden - II_Palsa_E1_3 | ecosystem: Environmental > Terrestrial > Soil > Palsa > Peat permafrost | place: Sweden...
TGATGCGCAATAGCTTGCACCTGATGATTTCCGACAGCGGCGTCGATCTGACCGAGGAAGAAATGCTGGTCAGCGAGTATGTCGCACAGCGCGTGTGCGGCGTGGTGTTGCACAACACAAAACACACCGCTCGCACGATCGAATTACTGCGCGCGAGCGGCACGGTCTGCATCGAAACGGGCAACCTGACTTCCAGCCCGATCGACACGGTGGTGAGCTACTCGAACTACGCCGCGGGCAAGGCGATGGCGCAGCATTTGCTTGCGCGCGGCTACCGCCGCTTCGCCTTCGCCAGCCTCCCGGTTGCCACCAGCGACCGCTTGCGCCAGCGGCGCAACGGTTTTCTGGCGGGCTTGCGCAAGGCCGGCATTAGCGTGGATCCTCGGCTGATCCTCGAAGTGGACGCAGGGTTGGACAGCGGTTCGCGCGCCTTGGGCCACATCGTCGACACCGACCCGCGCGTGGATGCGGTGTTCTTCGCCGGTGACGTGCTGGCCGCAGGCGCCATCTTCGAATGCCAGCGCCGGGGCCTTGCCGTGCCATCGCGGATCGCAGTGGCCGCGTCGGACGACAACGAGCTGATGCAAAACATCATCCCGCCCATCACGACAGTGGCGTTCCCGCGCTACGAAATCGGCGTGCGCAGCGCAGAGATAATCGTCGCGCGCACCAAAGGTCTCGCATCGCCGGATAGCGCTGTGGACCTCGGATTCACGGTCATCCAGCGCGGCAGCACCTGAAGCGTCAACACCCTCCTATCGCTGGCTTTCCTCCATCGCCTTGAGCGCGGCAACCAGAGCGAAGCGCGACTGTTCGACCGCTTCTGACGGATTCGAGCAGCGCGTGTTGTAGTAGAGATCGCGCCCCAGGCTGACGATATCGCAGTTGAATTCGGCTGTGCAGCCCGCCAGTTCGATGGCACGTTTCAACACATCGGCCTGAGGTACAACTTCGTTGACCAGATGCAATTGCTGCGATTCAATCGCACTGAGCATGCGCGCGCGGTACACCATGTCGAACAACACCTTCTTGGGCAGCGTGTCCTTGACTATAGCCAGGGCCAAGAAGGGAAACAGGCCGTGCGCAATTTCCGGCAAACCCAGCGTGGCGGAATCTGCCGCCACCGCGAGGTCGCATGCCGCGACCAGGCTGAAACCGCCCGCGTGCGCGTGTCCATTGATGGCCGCCACCAACGGTTTGCCCAACCGGTTCATCGCGCGTTCCATATCCGCAAAGGCGCGTGCGAACGCGAGCCGCCCCTCGCTGGTGCTACCGCCGCTCAGATAGTCGCCGCCGGTGCAAAACACAGTGCCTTTACCGGTCAGTACGCAGCCCGATACGGACGGGTTGGTGCGCGCCGCCTCGAATGCCCGCACCGCTTGTTCCGACATGGCTTGCGTAACGCGGTTATTGTTTTCGGTGCGCGCCAAGGTCAATACCTGTACGCTGCCGCTCATCGTAATTTCTATACTGCCTTCATCGCGTGCACTCATGGGCGTCCTTCTCGGTTAGTGGCTGCCAGCCTGTCTGGTCTCGGTGTCGAGTGGCGTCTGCTGCTGCGGTATCCGGCGGCTATAGGCACCTGTGATGCAGGCCAGTATGACAAAGGCGACGCAGCCGTAAGCGGCAATTGCCATCAGCCCGCCGCTCGTGCTGCCGGTAGCGTCGGCGATCACGCCCACCACATAGGGCGCGGCAAACCCGGACAAATTGCCGATCGAATTGACGACCGCAAAGCCCACTGCGGCAACAGCGGGTCCCAACAAGCCGGGCATGACCGCCCAGAATATCGGCAGCGCCGAAAACACACCAAACGATGCCAAGCACAACAGGGCCAGCTTGAGCACGGGCAGGCTGACCAGCGTGGAGCCGCCCAGCCCGATAATGGCCAGCGCAACGGGCACCAGCAAATGAAAGCGGCGTTCGTTGTGCCGGTCGGAGTGCCGCCCCCACACGATCATGCCGACACCGCCCACCGCAAACGGAATCGCGGCAATCCAGCCCACCATGCCCAGGCTCAGGTGAAACTGCCGAACGATCTGCGGCAAGAAGAAGCTCAGTCCGAAATTGAAACCGACGATGCCGAAATAGGCCGCACCCAGCAGCAGCACGATGGGCCGCTTCACGATATTGAAGAAGCCATGCGTCATCACTCTGACCTTGCGCTGTTGCTCCAGCGCGATCGTCTGCGTCAACCAATCGCGCTCATCGGGCGCCAGCCATTCGGCCTGCGCGGGACTATCGCGCAGCACCTTGAGCACGACCACTGCCAGCACCAGCGAAGGCAGCGCTTCGGCAATGAACAGCAGTTGCCATCCCTTCAGTCCTAGCACGTGGTCCAGGCCGAGCAGATAGCCGGAAACGGGCGAGCCGAACACACTCGCGAACGGCATCGCGGCCATGAAACTCGCCACCACGCGGCCCCGATAGGCACTGGGCACCCACATCGTCAGGAACAGGATCACGCCTGGGAAAAAACCCGCTTCCGCCACACCGAGCAGGATGCGGACGAAATAAAAACCGTAAGCCCCCGTGACCAATGCCGTAGCAGCCGAAAGGATCGCCCACGTGAACATGATGCGTGCAATCCAGCGGCGCGCGCCAAAGCGCACCAGCGCGAGGTTGGACGGTACCTCGAAAAAGAAGTATCCGATGAAAAACAACCCTGCCCCCAGGCCGAACACCGTGTTGGTGAAACCGAGGTCACGGCTCATCGTGAGCGCCGCAAAGCCCACATTGACACGATCCAGGAACGAGGCGATGAAACAGATGATCAGCAGCGGCACGAAGCGCCGTAACACCTTGCGCATCGTTCGTGATTCCACATTCTGCATGGTGTTCATGCTGGTCTCCTGACGCTAGTAATTGCAGGGATAGGTGTGTGCAGGAATGCATTATCGCGCCTCTGCCGGCCACGCCTGGTATAGGTACAAACCCTCCGAAAGACAGCATTTCACACCTCAGAGCGGCCTTGCGCATCGCCTAAAATCCTTATGGAATAAGGGCTTTGGCGGATTAATGAAATAGCGCCATATTGCCATGAAAATTTGTTATCGATAACAAAATCGCTTGCGCTCCGGGTTTTGTTATCGATATCATAGGTCACTTCCTGACCACGTTACCGGAGCCCTACATGAGCCGATCAGCACAATTCCGCGAGTTATTGAAATCCCCGCCTTTCGTTTGCCTCGGCGCGCACGATGCGGTTACCGCCATGCTGGCCGAGCAAGCCGGCGCCAAGGCGATCTATGTAAGCGGCTTCGCCGCCTCGGCCATCGTGGCCGGCAAGCCCGACGTCGGCTTGCTGACGCAAACGGAAATGTTCGAACACATCCGGCGCATCTGCCGCGTCACCAAGCTGCCGGTGTTCGCCGATGCGGACACTGGCTACGGCGGTGTGCTGGATGCCCAGCGCACCATCGAGTTGTGGGAAGAAGCCGGTGCCTCGGTGCTGCATCTGGAAGACCAAGCCGTGCCGAAGAAATGCGGGCACTTTGCCGGCAAGCAGTTGGTGCCGAAGGAAGAAATGCAGCAGAAGCTGCGCGCCATGCTGGCCGCGCGTAAGGATCCTGACTTTTTCGTGGTGGCGCGCACCGATGCGATTGCCGTGACGGGAATCAATGACGCCATCGAGCGACTCGAAGCCTATGCGGCGGTGGGCGTGGACGGGCTATATGCCGATGCCCCCGAAAGCATAGACCAGATGCGCGAGCTGATCCGGCGTCTCAAGCCGCTGGGCAAACCCATCCTGTTCAATATGGTGCGTTCGGGGAAAAGCCCCTATCTGTCGATCAAGGAAGTCTATGAACTGGGCTTCGACTATGCGTTGTGCCCGGTCGAGCCGATGCTCGCCATGCATAAGGCGGTAAAGGAAATGATGGAGACCTTTATGCGCGAAGGCTCGACCAATGCGGTCGCCGACCGCCTGACATCCTTCGAGGACTTCAATCGCTTCGTCGGCCTGGATCAGGCTGTCGCCGAGGAAGCGCGCTACAACCGCTAGCGCGGGCAGGCATGGCGCCTCGGGCCGGCTCGACTCGGCTCGGCCCGACGTGAAGTAACGTGGCATGGCAGGTACCGCCGAGATACTCGATGGGCCAGATAAAAATTATAGAGCAATGGAGACGCACATGGAACACAACGACCGCCGTGCCACGCGTGGACTGAACCGGCGCACATTCATCGCAGCCAGTGCCGCCCTGCCCTTGATGGGCGTCCTCTCCAAGCGCGCCGACGCCGCGGAGTTCACCTACAAGCTAGCCACGGCACAAGACCCGACCCACCCCGTCAACGTCCGAGCCCAGCAAGCCGCCGACCGCATTCGCGAAGCCACTCACGGCCGCCTTGAGATCCGCGTGTTCCCCGCGAGCCAGCTTGGCTCCGATAGCGACCAGTTGTCCCAGGTGCGCAACGGCAGCATCGAATTCTGCAACCAGGCCGGTTCCACACTCTCCGTGCTCGCGCCGATCGCAGGCATTGCGAACACCGGCTTTGCCTTCAACAGCTACGACGACGTGTGGAAGGCGATGGACGGCGGCTTGGGCAACTACATCCGCGCGCAGATCGAGAAGACCGGCGTGGTGTCCGTGTCGCACGCCTGGGACAACGGCTTTCGACAAATCAGCACCTCCTCGCGCCCGATTCGCACCCCGGAGGATCTTCGAGGGCTGAAGATACGCGTGCCTGTGTCGCCGATGCTGACGTCGATTTTCCAGTCGCTGGGCGCGGGGCCCACGCCGTTGAATTTCAACGAACTATATTCGGCGCTACAGACCAAGCTTGTGGACGGCGAGGAAAATGCGCTGCCGACCATCGCTACGTCCAAGATCTATGAAGTGCAAAAATATATCAGCATGACCAGCCACGTCTGGGACAACTATTGGATACTCGGCAACCCGGCGGCATTCCAGCGCTTGCCCGAGGACGTACGGCAAATCGTGAAACGTGAGTTCGACCGCTCGGGCCTGGATGAACGCGCCGACATCGCGCGGCAGAGCGAATCGCTGCGCACCGAGCTCAGCAACAAGGGCATCCAGTTCAGCAATGTCGATCGCTCAGCATTCCGGGTAGCGCTCAGTAAAGCGGGTTTCTATGGCAAGTGGCGCGAGAAGTTCGGCCATGAGGCATGGGCGCTGCTCGAGCAAACGGCCGGCAAGCTCGCTTGAATCGGGTTCGCTTGATACAGGTTCGCTTGAGTCTGGTTCGCTTGATACAGGTTCGCTTGAGTCTGGTTCGCTTGAGCCTGGTTCGCTTGAGCCTGGTTCGCTTGAGCCTGGTTCGCTTGATTCAGGCCCGAGCCATCACCCATTGTCGACAAAATCGCGCGATTGAATCACGATAGACGGACCCCCTGCCGGGATCACGCCCACCTCCTGAAATGACCACCGAAGCGCATGGACCGCCAGCCGCGAGGTGCACGCATACTCGACTAATCCGTTCCCGGAGATACGAATAACCAAATGAAAACTCGATGGTTAGGCCCGCGTGGCTACATGATCGTCGGCGTGGGGCTAACCTATACGGCGCCGATGGGCTTCTATTCGAAGAAAATAAAACCGCTTAACGATCTGCCGCAAGGTGCCTCGGTCGGCATCCAGAACGATCCTTCCAACGGCAATCGCGCCCTACTGCTATTGCAATTGCCGCGCTCGCTGGACGACCTCAGCGCCGCGTCGATCAATACCGATTACGCCGTGAAGGCGGGCTTGTCGCCAACCAAGGACGCGATTGCGACCGAGGACTTGAAGGGACCGTATGCGAACCTGATCGCAGTACGAGACCAGGACCGCAATAAGCCCTGGGTCAAGAAGCTGGTAGCGGCCAACGAATCGCAAGACGTGAAGGACTTCATCAATACGCAGTTCAAGGGATCGATTATTCCCGCGTTCTGAATGCAAAGGAAAGCATCTCAGGTACGCGCGCCAACCTTTGACTGCTGGCCGGTGCGCGAGGCGCGCCACCACAGCAGGCCATTCCAACTTTGCCTATTGTGTTTCAAGCGCCCTCGCCCGTAACCGGTGCGGTGCGGGTTTGCCGGTTTTCCCAGAACACCACGCGACGCTGGATCGCCCGCACCAACTGCGCGCCGCACACGCCTATCGCGGCCAGCAGAAACACGCCGGCGAACATGGTGGACACGCTCATATTGACCGAAGCAGAACTGATCAAGTAGCCCAGCCCACGCTGCGACGAGAGGAACTCTCCGACGACCGCCCCAATCAGTGCAAGCGACACGCCGATTTGCAAGCCACTGAAAATTTCCGAAGCGGCCGAAGGCAGCTTGACATGGAAAAACAGAAACGCGCGTGAAGCCGAGAACGCACGGCATGCGTCGAGCAAGTCGGGATCAGCGCGCTTGAGGCCGTTGACGGTGTTGATAAACAGCGGGAAAAAACACACCAACACCACCAGCACAATTTTGGAGCCCATGCCATAGCCGCACCACACCAGGATGATCGGACCCAGCGCCACCTTGGGCATCGCTTGCAAGCCGGCCAGCAGCGGAAACACGAAACGCTCGAACAACTGCGACTCCGCCAGCAGCGCACCCAGCATGATCCCGAGCATCGAGCCGATGGCATAGCCGCCGAGCGTTTCAAGCAGCGTGGCGCCGATGTGCGGCCATAGCGAACCGTCGGCGAACCCGCTCACCAGCGCGGCCAAGACTTGCCTGGGCGCGGGCAGGATGTAGTCGGGCAGCGCCAAACCCTGCACTGCGGCTTGCCACACCAGAATGAGCACCACGACGCTCGTCAGGGGATAAACGAACGCCGGGACGCGCGCTTGGAACGTCATTGGAAGTGCCTCCGCAGATATTGACAGGCTTGCGCGAACTGCGTGCTTGCCATGGTGTCGGCCGTACGCGGCCGTTCGAGCGGTACCTGGAAATCATCGACGATGCGTCCCGGTCGCGCCGACATCACCACCACGCGGTCGGCCAGAAACACCGCTTCGGCAATACTGTGCGTGATGAAAAGCACGGACTTGCGCCGCGCCAGCCAGATCCTCTGCAACTCGAATGTCAGCGTTTCGCGTGTCATCGCGTCGAGTGCGGCAAACGGCTCGTCCATCAGCAACAAGGCCCGGTCATTGAGTAACATGCGCGCAATGCCCACGCGTTGCTGCATGCCACCCGAGAGTTCGGCCGGATAGTGCCGCGCGAAAGCGGTGAGGTCCATCAGTTGCAGCAAGTCATGCGCGCGCTGCAATGCGGGTTGTTCGGGCAGGCCCAGCGTGCGCGCCGGCAGCATGACGTTTTCCAGCACATTCTTCCACGGCAGCAGGTTCGGCTTCTGGAACGCCACGCCGGTATCCCGGCCCGGTCCGGCCAGCATCTTGCCGGCAATCGCCGCTTGGCCGCTGGTGGGTGAGATCAGCCCGGCCGCCACTTTCAGCAGTGTCGACTTGCCGCACCCCGAAGGCCCCAGCACCGCGACAAATTCGCCGTCGCCGATGCGAAGGTCGACGTCGCGCAAGGCGTGGATGGTTCCGGAGCGGCTCTGGTAGCTGACCGTGACCCGCTCGGCTCGGAATGCGTCCGGCTTTGCCGGCTCGGCAACGATCGCGGCCTCGCGCTCAGCGCCGGCAGTATCGGGTGGAGCTGTGGTCACGATGCCGCTCCGGCCGCTGTTGCCGCAGCGAGAAACGCCAGCACACGCGGCCATGAGTCCTCGTTGGCATGTGCATTGGCCAGCGGCGTGCCGCCCGATGTGATCGGCACACCCGCGACCGGATGCAGCGCGGCGAGGCGCGTGGTCGGCACATGCGGAAACAGGATCGAGTGACCGGCGTGCGCGTATAGCAGATGCTCGAAGGCATGCGCAAACGCGTGTTCCCGCAGCGTCTCTACGATCAAATCGGCATAGCGGCTCGATGGCCAGAAGCCGTCGTCGCTGCCTGAGATCAGCAGGATCGGGCCGGCGATGCGCTCCACAGCGATGCGCGAACGCGCCACAGCGGCGGCATCCGCCAACGCCGAGACAAACGCGGGCGCCTGACGAATTGGCGCATCGGGTGCAGGCGGGTGCTTGAATGCATGCCAATCGGCATGCGCGTTGTCCTCCCATACATTCGACAAGGCCGTGCCATCGAGCGTCCAGGCCGGGGAATCGGGCGACTGGCCCGGTGCACCAGCTCTCAAGGTGCCATGTACCACCGCACTGGGCACATACGCGATCACCGCCGACACTTGCTGCGGATAGGTCGCACCCAGCAACAAGGCCAATTCCGCGCCGCGCGACTGCCCGGCCACGGCGACAAAGCCGCGGTCCGGCCGAATGGTTTCGCGCAGCCAGCCTAATGCGTTTACAAAATATTCGAGCGGCATTCTGGAGATGGTCGCCGGCAGGCCCGGTGCCTTGAAGTAACCGAGCGCCAACGCCGCAATGCCGTGCGCCGCATAGAGCGCCGCTCGCGGTTCATTGATGCCGCCGCCGGAACCGTTCAGCACCACCACGGCAGGATACGGACCGGCACCGGCGGGCATGAACAGCGTGCCGACCACGCCGCGTTCGCGTATCTCGCGCCGCGATACGCCCGGCGCCAGCAGCAGTTGCACCAGGGTCGCACGGGCCGCCGCGTGCGCGGCATCGTTGCCGCCGTCGCCACGCTCGCCGCTGCCTACGTCGCGACTTTCACCGCTAACGCTACCGTCGTTGCCGCCCTCGCCGCTCACCTGGCGCGCTTCGATTTCCACAGTCAACGGCGCGACCTCGTCGGCTGCAACCGCCAACGTGGCAGATGTCACGCATTGCATGGACCACACGATGCCCATGGGCGCCGCGGCACCCCCAGCGTAATCGCCGACTATCGGCACCACATGGCGCAAGTCGACCTGGCCCGCGCTATCGGTGACAAAGCGATTGACGCTGCGCCATTCGCTGCCGTCATGTTGCTGCAGGCACGCGACCACCTCCACCCGAGCATGCGGTGCGAAGCCGCTCAACACAATCGCGCGGCTGACGTCGATCAGTGCGGTGTGCGGCGTGACTTCAATGCGGGCACCCGGTACGCTCGTGTTCATTGTTGTTGCCTCGCCCGTTCTCGCAGCGCAGCCGCATCGAAGCGGCTGAACTCCGGCACGAATTGATTGGAAAACACCTGATCGATAGGCACGACGCCGCTCGGGAATTCGCCGACCTTCTGCAGTTCCGCGAGGTTCGCGCGTATCGCCGGCAAGTTGTAAGCGCCGGGCTGCCGCGGCTTGCCGTCCGGTGTCTCAAGCACACGTGTCATGCGGCGTTTGAGCACTTCGACCGCATCGCGCAGGTTCTTGGCTTCGTCGCCCTGCGGCTTCGCTTCCGGATGGGCTTGCCAGAATGCCTTCACGCAAAAAGCCGGGTTGGCATCGCAAACCACTTGCGCCTTCGTATATGCGCGGCCAAAGCGCGCGATCAGATCGGGATGATCGCGAAACGTATCCTGATGAGCGATAAAGCCGTTACCCGCTGTTTCGTCGAACACGGCGGGATACCGGATACGCCGGATCGGTGTGCCCGACAATTCCAGCATATCGTCCCAGCTACTATTGAAATTCAGTGCGTCCACCGCGCCCGATCGCAAGGCCTGGAAGCCCGAGCCCAACGCCCCGACCGGCACATACTGGACATTGGTACCCGGCGTAAGACCTGCTTCGCGCAAGGCGGCACGGCCGCCAGGAATCGTGCCCCAGGTCAGCGCACCGACGCCGATCTTCTTGCCTTTCAGATCGGCCAGTGTTTTCACCGGAGAACTCGTCAGCACTGCGAATTCCATCGTGTTGGCGGGCACGCCGTTGTAGAAATAGCGCACCGGCACGGGCGTGCCGCCGTTCAGATAGCTCGACAGCACCGGTTCCGAAGTCGGGTAGCCGAACGTGATGCGCTTGCTCGCCACTTGCGGGATCAACGCTCCGGCACCCTGGAAAACCAGCACCGTCACGTCCAAGCCCTCTTCCTTGAAGAGCCCCAGCTTATCGGCGGCGGCGTAAGCCGCGCCGTCATGCACGGCAGGTGGAACCGCCAGGCCGACCGTGACAGCATCGAGCGCGTGAGCGCTGCCGTGGGCAAGTAGGAAAATCGAGCCGGCAAGCACGCTGAACAGCGAAGTGGGTTTAATTTTCATGGGCTGCGCTTTAGGGTTGCCGACCGGGCGTCGAGCCCGGATCTGAGGGTGTGGGGGCGAGTGCGGCAAGGCGTTGCGCCGCCTCGGCTTTGAGCCTGCCGCGATCAATTTTGTTCGTCGATGCCAGCGGCAACGCGGCCACGAACCAGACGTGTCGCGGATGCTGGTAGGCCGGTGCATGTTCCAATGCAAAGGCTTTGACCTGAGCCTCCTCCAGTGCAGCGTCCGGTTTGATGACGACAAACGCCACCGGCTTGGTGCCCTTGATATCGTCGACTACAGGAACCACGCAGGCTTGCTCGATGGCGGGATGACGCTCGAGCATTTTCTCGATTTCGCCGGGGAAGATGTTCTCGCCACCGGAGACGAACATGTCGTCGCGCCGGCCGACAAAGGTGTAAAAGCCTTGTTCGTCGCGCCGGAACACGTCGCCGGTGCGGTAATAACCATCGGCGGTGATCGGCGGCGGCAGATCCGGCCGGTTATGGTATCCACTCATCAGGCCGGCACTGCGCAATTGGAGCTCACCCTCATACGGGCTCCAGCCTTGTTCGTTGACCAGGCGTATATCCACGAGCGGGTGCGCGTAGCCGACCGACATGGCCGGTGCAGGCAGCCCTTGCGGATGCGGGCCGAACACCACCGGACCGCCCTCGGTCGTCCCGTACGCATTGATCACCTTGGCATTGGGCAGCAAGGCATGAGTTTGCGCCAACAGCGCCGGGCTCACCGGCGCCGAGCCCATGCGCACGAAACGCACCGAGGAGAGATCGGTCTGTTTGAGCAGCTCGCGTTCCTGCAGCATCATCGCGATCATCGGCGGCACCGCCGTCAGCCAGGTGCAGCGGTAGGTGTTGATCGCACGGATATAGTGACGCGCGTCGAACTGCGGCAGCAGCACGGTTGTGGCGCGTGCGGCCAGAGCCAGAAAAACCAGCGCCAGCGCATTCATATGAAACAGCGGCGCGGCGATCAGGATGCGTTCATCGGCAAGCGCTTGCGTGGCTAGCCGCGTTTGCACCACCCACAAATGACTTTGGTGAGACAGCACCACCCCTTTGGGTCGGCCAGTCGAGCCCGAGGTGTACAGGATCAAGGCTGCCTCGCCCTGAGCGGGTGGATGCGGCTCGAACGGTGTGTCATGCGCCACATGCGCTGCGATAAACGCCGAAAAAGTTACCGAACCGGGCGGCAACGCAGGGCCATCGGGCAAGGACGCCGGGTCGAATACCACCAACGGCAAGGCCTGTGGTGCATGCGGTGCGCGCGGTGCATCGCTGAATACAAGCCGGGCACCGCTGTCGGCAATCACATCGGCGATCAGCGCCGGCGGGAATTTGAAATTGACCGGTACCGCGACCAAGCCCGCGCGCATGATCCCCAGCATAGTCGCGATGTACTGCGCCGAGTTGGCGGCGAGCACGGCGACGCGCTCGCCTGGCTCGTACTGCGCGCGCAAGCTACGCGCGACCGCATCGGCCAGCGCCTCGAGGGCACCGAACGTGTAGCGGGTTTCGTTGAACTGGCTGTCGAGCCCGATCAGCGCCAACGCCTGCGGATCGGCGCCGCGATCGATCAATGCACCGAGATTGGTGGGAAATGTCATGGAATCAATTCAAGCAAAGTATCGAAACGCGGCAGTGCTATCACCGTGCTCTGCTCAGTTATCTGCGTGGGCAAACCCATCGCCTGGGTGCGCGTGCCGATGGCATGCCATTGCGGCGAGCGCACCGTAAGCGCGCCATAGCGCGGCTGCCGCGCGGCCAAGTGCATGGCAGGTGCGCCGAAGTGGGCATCGAATCCGGCGCGTGTCCAGTGCTTCAGCGAAAATGACGAACCCAGCGACGCCCCCCGCGACGAACTCGGTAACGGCGCCGGATCGATCTCGCCCAGCCGATCATAGGCGGCCTTGTTTGCCGCGACATCGTCGACGATCAGATGCAGCGCCGCAAGTCCGTACGCCTGATTCGGATGCGATTGCCACTGCGCGCGAAACACCAGTTCGGGCGTGAGGTGCTGGCAGAAATACACACGGCCGCCCGGCAACTGGCCGGCCGCCAACCGCACCGTCGCAAACCGCGCATCGAAGCTCGCGCCATCGAGCTCCACCGGGCGTGAGAACACCTGCGGCGCACCGGCCTCGAAGCCCGCGGCAAGCAGGCTTGCCGCGGTGACTGCGGGATCGTCGGTGCGCCACACCAGCCCGTCCAGCCCGAGCGGACTCGCCAGGATTTCCTCGCGCACCACCTCACCCGAGGCCGGCAACCCGATCAGTTCGAGATAGTGTTCGCCGAACACGATCGCGTGATTGATCGAGCCCAGCGTGTGATAGCCGCGCGGCGCAACCGTAAAACCCAGCTCGGTAAAAAGTCGCTCCGCCGCATCGGTATCGAAGCGGGTGTTGATGACAAGATGATCGAGCGTGAGCATGATTGTTCAGCCTGCAGCCGACGCGCCAGCCGCAGCAGCGCTCGCGGCCGGCGCGGTGCCGGCCGTCGAATAAACGCCGCGCCCGCTGGCTACCAGCTTGCCATCCGCATCGAACACCTGCGCCTCGGCCACCGAAATTTGCGAGCCGAACTTGATCACTTTACCCACCACGCGCAAATTGCCCGGCATTGCCGGACGGTGGTAGTCCACCCGCAAGTCGACGGTCGGCACGCCCCGGCCGGTGCTCGATACGAGCGCCCAGTCGGCGCCCAGATCGACCAGCGCCGCGAGGATACCGCCGTGCGTATAACGCTTGTCCGGGTTCACCACCCACTCTTCGCGCCAGCGTGCGGTCAATTCGATTTCGCCCACGCCAACCGAGATCACTTCGAGTCCCAGCCATTGGTGATAAGGTGCGCGCGTCAAACGCGCTTCGATGTCTTTGATTTGCGGCAATGCGGCTTCGCTCATGGCGATGGCTCCTTCTGTTCTGTTCAGGGATTAACGACGACTTTGCCCAGCACTTCGCGGTCGCGAATCAAACGCAAGCCCTCGGCCGCCTCTTCGAGCGGCACGGCGCGATCGATGGCAGGCTTGAGCTCGCCGGCGGCGATATGGTCCAGCAACGCACGCAAGTTCTCGTCATAGAAACTGTTGGAGCCGATCACCTTCAACTCAAAGCTCCAGATGTAGCGCAGATCTTCGGCCGGGTCGTGGCCGGCCGTCGCACCGCAGACCAGCAAGATGCCGCCGCGCTTGAGACAGCGCAGCGAAGGCACCCAGGTGTCGCCCCCGGTGAAATTCACCACCACGTCCACGCCGCCTTCGAGGCTGCGCCGCTGTGGCTTGCCGAACGTTGCCACGGCCCATTTGGAAAAATCCGTGGTTTTGTAATTGACCACGTGGTCCGCGCCGAGCGCCTTGAGTTGTTCGGTCTTTTCGTCACTGCCGGCACAGGCAATCACCTCCGCGCCCAGTTGCTTGGCCAGCAACAGCGATGCCGTGCCTACCCCGCCGCTCGCGCCAAGGATCAGCACGCGGTCTCCCGCCTTCACCGTGCGATGTGTTACCAGCATGCGATGCGCCGTGCCGTAGGCCACCGGCAGCGCGCTCGCGTCGTCGAAACTCACGCCATCGGGCAAGGCCAGCAACTGCTGCGCCGAAACCGCGCAATACTGGGCCATGCCGCCATCGAGCATTTCGCCCATCAGCCCTTTCTCGCGATTCAGCGGGTTGACCAGCACGCGGTCGCCGACCTTCCACGGCGCCACGCCTTCGCCGACTTCGGCCACTTCGCCGGCCATATCCAGGCCGATCACGACCGGCAGCGGCACCTTGATGCCCGGCATGCCCTTGACCGTAAATACATCGTGATAATTGAACGAGGACGCGCGCACGCGAATCACAACATGGCCAGGTGTTGCGCGCGGTACAGGTTTGTCGCTAACGACCGTGAGCTGGTCGAGATCGCCGTGGGCGGCCAGCACCAGGGCTTTCATGGTTGATGGAAGAGCGGTTGTCATGGCGTAACTCCTGCAAATTCAAAAGGATCCGGTCCGTGCATGGAATGCTGATCCGGTTGGGGAAAACGGGTTGGGGAGACGAGTTGGAGACAACTTAATAACGACGTGCATGGCCAGCACCGTAATCAGTGCAGCGCCTTGGAAGCCTGGTAAGGACCGGTCGCGAACAGCGTCGGCGGCAGATCGCCCTTGATCACGCCACCATCGACGAAGATCTGATGTTCGCGCCGCAAGGTTTCCAGATCCATGGGCTCGAACGTGACCCGGTAGATCTGATCCCAATGTGCTGCATAGGCCTGCGCGTCAGCGGCGGGCAGATTCGCGCTCTTTTCCATAATCGCCGCCACCTCGTCATGGTGCGCACTTCCCCATTGCAGCGCCGCGCGCATGCCCGCGATCAACTTCGCCACGTCTTGCGGATGTTTCTGCAGGTAGTCGTTACGCACCGCGCTCACGCCGATGTAGGGGACCGCATTGGACTTCGTGAGCTTTTGCCACTGCGAAACAAAGTCGCCCAGGTGCTTCACTTTCAGTTCCGTCAGTTGGTCGAGGGTGATCGAGCGCAGCGCCGCCGCGTCCACCTGCTTTTGCACCAGGAACTGCGCGAGACGCGTCTCGTTGCCCGGCACCAGGGCGAAGTCGCCGTCCTTGATGCCTTCGTTGCCTTGCAATACCGCGCTAGCGATCGCGGCCACCGAACTGCCGGCCGGCGACATGCCGATCTTCTTGCCGCGCAGATCGGCCAGCGTCTTGATCGGTGAATCGAGCGGCGCGACAAATTCGACGTCGGCCGGCTGCGTCGCCAGCACGATGCTCACCGGCACGCCTTCGGCGGCCGTACTGAACACGCCCGCCGCAGGTGCGGCAAATGCGAAGTCGATGGCGTTAGCCGCAAGCGCGCGTGTCGGTGCATTGACGTCGGAGAAGCGCACAAATTGCACATCCAGGCCCTGCTTCTGCAGGAACTGCTGCGCTTCGAGCACTGCGCCAAAACCAAGGCTCACGCCGCTGGTCCAGTAACCGACCCGTACCGGTTCCGCTTGCGCCGCGCGCGTGATGGCCAACAGTGCGCCCAAGGCAAGCATTGCCGTCAAGATGGCATGTTTGATCGATAGCTTGCGTTTCATCGTCGAATTTCCCATAGTGATCCCTCAGTCCTTTTTCCAGCGAAACAGCCGCCGTTCCACGGGTTTAAGCACACCCCCTTCCAATATCAACATCAGCACCACCAGCGTGACGGTCCAGGCGAACACCTGGTCGGTTTGCACCAGGTCGGCGGCTTGGCGCAGCCGATAGCCGATGCCGTTGGAAGAGCCTATGGTTTCGGCCACCAGCGAAACGCGCCAGCCAAAACCGAATGCCAACCGGGCGCCGGCAAAGAAGTGCGGCAGTATCGTCGGCAGGTAGATCTTGCGCATGATTTGCGCCGGCGACATTCGGAAGCTGCGCGCCAGCTCGACGTACTGGCGATCGACGGTCTGCGCACCCTTCCATACATTGGTGAGGATCAGCGGCATCGCCGTCATGAACACGACGAAGATGGTGGTGGCATTCGATATGCCGAACCAGATGATCGCGAAGACGGCCCAGATCGCCGAAGAAACGGTATTGACGATCGACAACAAAGGCTCGAACAGTTGCGCCGCAGTGCGATTCGAGCCCAGGACTATGCCCAGCGGGCCGCCCACCACAGCCGCGAGCACAAAGCCGGCCACCACGCGCCACAACGTGATGCCGAGGTCGGGCAAGAATGTGCGGCTATGCATCAGCGCTATCAATGCCAGCGCTACGCGCTGCGGGCCGGGCAGCACGAACGTGGGCATGCGCAACGAGGCCAGCCACCACAGCGCGAGCAAGACGACAAACAGCGTGCAGCGCTGTGCGACGGTAGTCGTGCGGGAAAATCGCGTAGCGTTCGGCATGGTCAGATCAACAAACGAAGTTGGCGTATGGCTTCGGCCACGGCGGGCTCGGTCGCCTTGCGCGGATGAGGCAGATCGACCGTCACGATCTCGCGTACTCGGCCCGGGCGCGGCGCCAGCACGATCACGCGATCGGCCAGCACGATGGCCTCTTCCACGTCGTGAGTGACGAACAACACACTCACCTGCCGCAAGCTGCGAATGCGCAACAACTCGTCATGCATTTGCGAACGGGTTTGCGGGTCGAGCTTGGAAAACGGTTCGTCCATCAGCAGAATGCGCGGCGCCGTCACCAAGCTGCGCGCCAAGGCAACGCGACTGCGCATGCCGCCCGATAACTGATGCGGATAAACATGCCCGAAGCCGTCGAGCCCCACCATCTGCAGCACCGTATCGGCCAGCGCGTGCCGCTCGTGGGCGGGCAGCACCGGGTGTGCGGCCTCCAGTCCGAATTCCGCGTTGGCGCGGGCGGTGCGCCATGGCAGCAGGCGGTCTTCCTGGAACATATACGACAGCGACGGGTGTTGGCCGCCGTTGGCCGGCTGCCCGTTGATCGACAGCACGCCCGCGTCGGGTCCGAGCAAGCCCGCGATAATGTTGAGCAAGGTGCTTTTGCCGCACCCTGAAGTGCCGAGCAAAGCCACGCTCTCGCCGTCGGCGACGTCGAACCGGATATCGGAGAGTACCTGCAGGTCGCCAAAGCGCTTGCTCACCCCGTCCAGGGAAATCGCCGGCGCATGCAGGGAAACCGCCGGAGCATGCAGGGGAATCGCCGACGCATGCGGGGGAATCGCCGGCGCGCTCACCGGCGCAACTCCGTGACCGAGAACAGCGGCAGCGACGCGCCCGCGTTCGACAGGCTCGCGTACACTTTTTCCATCGTCATGTCGCGGAAGGTTTCGATGTGACGGCGGGCGATGGTTTCGGCACGACGGCCGTCGCCTGCAATGAACGCGTCTATCATTGCGTTGTGATCGTGCTTGATTTCGGGCTTGGTGCGTTGCACGCCAAAACCGAGCGCAACGAGCCGTGACATTTCGTCCAGCAGGCTGGCAAGTGTGTGCAGCAGCCGGTCATTGCCGCTCGCCGCGGCAATCGCCAAGTGGAACTCACGGTTCGCGTCGAGAAACACGCCGATTTGGTCCGACAACGCGCGCTCCGGGTACGGCACCCGGCATGCCACTTCGAGGCGACGCAGTAGTTCGACATCGACGCGCCCGCAGGCCAGCCGCGCGGCCAAGGGCTCGAGTTGCACCCGCAGCGCAAAGACCTCCTCGACGTCCTTGAGCGTAATCGGCGTGATCCGATACCCTTGCCGCGGGATGGAACGCACGAAACCCTCTTGTATCAGCCGCACCAACGCAATACGCACGCTGTTCTTGCCGATACCGTAGTCGCTCATCAGCTGGCTTTCCGTCGTGCTCGCCCCCGGCATCAGGTGACACGACAAAATATCGCGCCGGATGCGCGCGTAGGCGTCGTCGCCACGGGTCAACACCTCCGTGGCTTCCAGTTGCGGCACGACCCGCGGCACAAGCGGTGGCACAAGCGGTGGCACAACCGGCGCGTCAGGGTGACGGGAGTTTTCGGGCATCATCTTGACGTTTTCGTGAGCAGCTCACGACATTGTTATAAAAAGCTCAAGAGGACATCGTAGTTCCTGTCTGGCCCTTATCCAAACAACTTTTTGTAGGATAGGTGTGCAAATTTCTTATATCGTGAGCTGCTCACGACAACATCACCGCTCGTGCAGCGCTGCGGCAAACCTATTGATTCTTTTTCAACGCGTCACGCCCTGCGCCTCAACATTGAGCCCGCTAGCGCTGCCAATAAGCGCGCACCAGATTTTCCTCTTTACTATATTTCAACTCCAGCGTTCCTTGAAACGCTGCCTTGAGCGCCGTGCCAAGGTCGCGGGCGAGATGAATATCGGTGGTCGTCACTAGCGTCTTACCGGCATTCTCGTCGATGGCCATAATGCGCTCCATCGGATGCTCCGCGCGAGCGCGCGTCTCGTGATTGCGTAGCAAATTCAGCAATTCGTCCCGGTGTTCGGCAGCGAACGCCCCTTCGATATACACGTACCCCGCAGGGATCTCATCGGCCAAGCGATGGCAGGCCGAGCATACGACTTCCTCGGCACCGGGCGGTCGCTCAGCCCACTGCCAACGACCCTCATGATAAACGGCACCGCACCTGGGGCATACGGTCGGCTCGCGCAGTTTCTGGCGCAGCTTGTATACGTCATGCGCATGTTCAGGGAAAAGCGTCTCGTGCTGACCTACCGCAAAGGGCCTTGGGTTCGGGGTTTTCATCTGTCATCTCCTGCGTTACGGCCTTCGCGATTTTCCGCCTCTATGCATCGTCGCGCTGCCTGATTTCAGTGACTTGCACCATTCACCTTATTCCGCACCTTGGAGGACAACGTTGATGTATATCAATTCCCGCGTTTTTCGTTCGATCACACTTGCACTGAAAGGCGAATTGCGCAGCGCATTGCACGAGCGCGAGATGGCCCTTTTCCATGATGAACATTGCATACCAACAAAATTTTCGAGGTCGATATGTATAAGCATATTCTGGTGGCCGTCGACGGAAGCACGACATCGTCGCGGGCGTTCGACGCGGCATTGCAGCTAGCCCACGAGAACGACGCCGAGCTCCATCCGCTCTATGCGGTCGATGTTCCCGTGATCGGCTATGACGTGCCCGGCTATGATCCGAGCATTGTGCGTGACGCGTATTTCGAAGAAGGCAAGCGGATTACTGCCGATGCGCTCGCGCTGATGCAGCGCGACGGCGTACGCGGAACCCCTCGCATTGTCGAAGTCGAGCCTATCGGCAGTGACATAGCACAATGCATTCTGCATGCGGCGATTGACCAGAAAATCGATCTGGTCGTGATGGGTACGCATGGCCGGCGAGGCTTTCGCCGCCTCATGCTGGGCAGCGTGGCCGAGCGTTTCCTGCGCATCGCCCCTTGCCCCGTCTTATTGATTTCGTCTGCCAACGCAGCTCACGAAGCTACGGTTGCCGATGCAGCCGGGTGCGCCGCAGAGCCGTCGTGATCGATAACGATCTGATCTTGAGATGGGTCTTGTCCGTCATTGCAGGGTCGCTCTTTTTGGAAGTCGCCATTCCGGACGGATGAAATGGCATGTGTATCCGCCAGGATGGCGCTCCAGATAGTCTTGATGCTCGGGCTCTGCTTCCCAAAACGGGCCGACTGGCGCGACCTCGGTCACGACCTTGCCAGGCCAGAGCCCGGACACCTCGACGTCGGCGATGGTGTCCTCGGCGGTCTGCCTCTGCTGTTCATCCTTGTAGAAGATGGCTGAACGATAACTCGCCCCCGCATCATTACCTTGGCGATTCACCGTAGTGGGGTCGTGAACCTGAAAAAAGAACTCCAGGATCTGACGATAGCTGATGATCTGCGGATCGAACACAATTTCGATAGCCTCAGCATGTGATCCATGGTTTCGATAGGTCGCGTTGGGCACATCTCCACCCGAATATCCGACCCGTGTCGATACAACCCCCGGATAACGACGCAATAGATCCTGCATGCCCCAAAAACACCCGCCTGCGAGGACGGCTTTGTCAGTTACTGTAGTCATTTCGGTACTACTCCTCCTGGAGATAAAACAGCCAACTATCAGGCCTTGGCTGCGCCCGACATCAAAGTCGAGACCTGTCGGAACTTAGCATCAACGGACTCCTGCGTCGGAATTTATATGGAGTTTATATGATCGGTAACGATCGGATCCAGCACGGCCCGCGTTACGGTTCGATAAGCACCTTGAGTGCGTGAGTTTCGGCGGCACGGCCAAAGGTATCGTACGCGGCAAGAATATCGCTGAGCTTAAAACGATGCGTAATCAGTGCCTTGGGGTCGAGTCGTCCGCAGCGAACCGTCTTCAGAAGCATGGGCGTGCTGCTCGTGTCGACCAAGCGCGTGGTGATCGAGATATTGCGATCCCACAACGTTTCCAGATGCAGATCGACCTTGACCCCATGCACGCCTACATTCGCAATGACACCACCCGCTGCAACCAGGGATTCGCACATCTGGAACGACTCCGGGACACCTACCGCTTCTATCACGCAATCGGCCCCTGCCCCATCCGTCAATTGCATCACTGTCTTGACTGCATCGGTGGTATCGATGTCGATGCAATCTGTCGCGCCGAAACGTTTCGCGACGGCAAGCCGGTTTTCGTCTCGGTCGATCATGATGATCTTTGCAGGGGCATAAAATTGCGCGGTCAACAGCGCTGCAAGGCCGATCGGACCGGAGCCTACGATGGCAACGTTGCTCCCGGGCTGCACCCGGCCGTTAAGT
>Ga0302220_10001217_pt1 | contig 20303 bp, 19 predicted proteins | sample II_Palsa_E1_3_FD_194572 | JGI IMG/M metagenome (GOLD analysis project Ga0302220, IMG submission 194572) | Peat permafrost microbial communities from Stordalen Mire near Abisko, Sweden - II_Palsa_E1_3 | ecosystem: Environmental > Terrestrial > Soil > Palsa > Peat permafrost | place: Sweden...
ATCAGGCGCAGGACAACAAGGCCAGCTGTCTGCTCGAGTTGCTGGACGCACTCAACCTCTCGACGGAACAGGCTGCCTTCATTGGCGACGACCTGCCGGATCTGCCGCCCATGCAGCTTGCCGGGCTCGCTGTGGCCGTGGCCAATGCACATCCCGTGGTGGCTGAGCAGGCGCATTGGCAGACCAGCAAGAGCGGCGGCTTCGGCGCAGCCCGTGAAGCATGCGATCTGATCCTGCACGCCCAGGGCAAAGACGCCGCCGCGGTGCCCGCGCAGTGAGCGTAAACCGTTACCTGCGCGACCGCGGCCTGCTTGCCGCCACTCTTGCGATAGCGCTGCTGGCCGGCCTCGGCCAGCTGCTACTGTGGTGGATCGGGCCTTCCGTGGCACCCAATGACTTTGTGGGTCCGCCGCGCTCGGGCTACACGCTGATCAACAGTCACGTCACCGAATACGATGTGCTCGGCAAGCAGAGCATGCGTCTGCAATCACCGCACATCGAACGGCGCGAGGACGACGAATCGCTCTACCTCAATACGCCGACCTTCCAACTGCCTCCCAAGGTACCTGGGTTACCCGACTGGGACGGCAACTCGCTTTATGGCTGGGTCAACAAGGAAGGCACCCTGATCAAGCTGCAAGGACCCGTTTACGTGCATCGCCCGGCATACACTGATCCTAAGGGTGTGGCGCAAGCGGAAACGATCATGCACACGTCGGAAGTGACGGCATGGCCGAAAGAGCAACGCATGGAAACCGCCGAAGCGGCAAATATCGTGCAGGGTCAACGTACAATAAGCGGAGTCGGCATGCGTGCCAACCTCAACGACAACCATCTGGAGCTGCTCGATGAAAGCCACGGCACATTCCCGCCGCGCAAGCCCAAGTCCTAGGCGCGTCGTCGCCGGGCTGCGGTTGGTCGCACTTCTTTCAATTGCGCTGCTGCCGCTGCATGCGATCGCCAAGAAAGCGGATCGCCAGCAGATCATGAACTACACCTCGAACTCCAGCAACGCGTACAACGTGCCGAACTCGGTCACGACGCTTACGGGTGCTGTGAGGATCACTCAGGGCACCTTGCTGCTCACTGGTGACCTGGCCAAGATATATCTGGATGGAGATTCGCAGATGTCCCACGTCGTTGTCACCGGCAAACCTGCGCACATCCAGGAGCTGGACGAGAACAACAACATGGTGACCGGCGACGCTCTCCAGATCGACTACGACAATGTGAGCCAGATCGCCGTGCTGACCACTCAGGGTGTCATGCATCAACAATGTCGCGGCGAGTTCCATGGCGACAAGCTGACCTACAACACCGTTACCGAACTGGTCGTGGGCGAGTCCGGTAGCAACGGCCAGGTACATGGCGTCATCCTGCCCAAGGCCCTGCCAGGCGTCGTACCAGCCATCTGCGCCCAATCCCCTACGGCGCAACCGGTGCCGGATGGCGAGGCTGTTGCAGGCAAACTGCCGATCGTCAAGCCCGCCGCCAAGCCCGCAGCACCCGCTGAGGCGCCAAAAGCACCGGCACCCGCCAGCACCGCCCCCTCACCGAAGCAGCCATAACTGATGCTTTCTGCCGAAGGTCTGCAAAAGAGTTTCAAGGCACGCAAGGTCGTGCGCGATTTCGCTTTCTCGATCCGTGAGGGTGAAGTGGTCGGCCTGCTCGGCCCCAACGGGGCTGGCAAGACGACCTGCTTTTACATGGTGGTCGGATTGATCGAGGCCGACGCTGGCAGCATCAAGCTGGACAAGCAGGACATCACCGGCCTGCCGATGCACTCGCGTGCCAAGCTGGGCATTGGCTATCTGCCGCAGGAGGCGTCGGTATTCCGTCGACTCAGTGTGTCGGACAACATCCTTGCCGTGCTGGAACTGCGCGATGGCCTGAGCCAGCAGCAGCGTGCCAGCGAGCTGGAAAGCCTGCTCGACGAACTGAAGATCGGCCACATCGCCGATCAAAAAGGCATCAGTCTGTCCGGTGGTGAGCGCCGACGGGTGGAAATTGCCCGCGCACTGGCCGCGCAGCCGCGCTACATGCTGCTGGACGAGCCGTTCGCCGGCGTCGATCCGATTTCGGTTGGTGAGATCCAGCGCATCGTGCGGCATCTCAAGGAACGCGGCATCGGCGTACTGATCACCGATCACAACGTGCGTGAGACGCTGGGCATCTGCGATCGCGCCTATATCCTGAACGACGGCGAGGTGCTGTCGCGCGGCACGCCGGCGCATATCCTGGCCGACGAGAAGGTCCGCGAGGTGTATCTGGGGCGCGAATTCCGTCTTTGATGCCGCGGTCACAGTTCGCGCTTTCACGGATCGCACACGCCTATGGCTGCATCGGCAGCCAAGCGTTAGGATGTCAGCGAGTTCCTTCGATCGGGCTGGCATGAAACCTGCTCTTCAGTTTCGTCTCCATCAACAGCTGACCCTGACGCCGCAACTGCAGCAGGCGATCCGCCTTTTGCAGCTGTCGCAGTTGGAGCTGGAAGCGGAACTGCGTCAGATCGCCGAGAGCAACCCACTGCTCGAGTTCGCCGAAGAAAGCGATGACGTCGAGCCGGCCGATGGCGAAGAAGCTGACACCGACTATACCGAGCGCACCAGCGCCGCCGCCGGCACCGAAAACGACAACAGCAACGACGACACCAGCGAATGGGCTGATGGTGGAGGCACCGCCGAATCGCCGATTGATTTTTCCAGCAGCAGCCTGGGCAGCAAGAACAGCAGTACCGCCACGCGCGGTGACGGCGATTTCGAACCACAGAACGCCGCACCGGAAACGCTGCAGCAGCATCTGCTGTGGCAGCTCAACATGGCGTCGTTCAATCCACGCCAGCATGTGATTGCCACCGTGTTGATCGATGCGATGAATGCCGACGGCTATCTCACGGAAGGCCTCGAAATCCTGCTGACGGCTTTGCCTGATGGCTTCAAAGCCAGTGTTGAAGAATTGGACACCGTACGTCGGCGACTGCAGGGGTTCGACCCTGCTGGCGTGGGCAGTCTGGACCTGCGTGACTGCTTGCGCGTGCAACTGGAGCAGTTCGCCCCTGACACACCACATCGCGAGCTGGCCCTGCGCATCGTCGATACCGAACTGGAGCTGCTGGCGCGCAACGACAGTGCGCGCCTGGCACGTCGCCTGCGCGTCACCGAGGACGATGTGATCTCCGCTGCCGTACTGATCCGCAGCCTTGACCCTCGTCCTGGCGCTGCGCTCGACGCCACGCCGGTGGAATACGTCGCACCTGATGCTTACGCCTTGCGTGACGGTACCCGCTGGCGCGTCAGCCTCAACGCCGATTGCCAGCCCAAGCTAGGACTGAACCAGCACTATTGCGGCCTGATCGCTCGTGCCCGCGGCGAAGACGCCAGCTGGATGCGCGGTCAGCTGCAGGAGGCTCGCTGGCTGATCAAGAGCCTGGAATCGCGCGCCGAAACCTTGCTCAAGGTGGCTGAGGTGATCGTGCGCCGGCAAAGCGCCTTTCTCGACTACGGACCGGAGGCCATGCACCCGCTGGTGCTGCGCGAAGTGGCCGAAGAAGTCGGCATGCACGAATCGACCATTTCACGCGTGACCACGCGCAAATATCTGCATACACCGCGCGGCACGTTCGAGCTGAAATATTTTTTCTCCAGCGGCGTATCGACCGAAGACGGCGGCAGCGCATCGGCCACTGCGATCCAGGCCATGCTGCGAAAGCTGATCGATGCCGAAGACACCCGCAAACCCCTATCCGACCAGGCTATTGCCGAGGAACTCCATCGCAAAGGTATCCAGGTTGCCCGCCGTACCGTCGCCAAATATCGCGAAGGTCTGCGCATCCCCAGTTCCAGCGAACGCCAGCGTGTCAACTGAGCGGTTACGCATGTCACACGGGAACTTGTCCATGCCCAAAGCGTCCCTATACCTGTAGAGAGTGATACATCGATATGTCGACTGCCGCATGACAGCTTCATATCGCACCCGCCGCGAAACGCGGCAATGCACCAACAGAGGAGGCGCCCCATGCAATTCCAACTCAGCGGTCAGCATATTGAAGTCACTCAGGCCTTACGGGACCACGTTACTGCCAAGCTCGACAAACTCACGCGACTTGACGACAGGCTGATCAGTCTCTCGGTCGTCCTTTCCGTCGACAAGCTGCAACAGTTTGTTGAAGGTACCTTGGCAGCTACCGGCGCCACCCTGCATGCCGAAGCCGCTGAAACCGATATGTACGTATCCATCGATGTCATGTTCGACAAACTTCTCTGCCAGCTACGCAAGCATCGCGAGAAAATCTCCGATAAACATCAGCGCGAGGCGCGCCAAGAGCGCCTGTACGGATAAATAACGCCTGATCCTACGGCCCACCCTGCCATTGATCGACGATTGATGGCGCGGTGGGCCGATCCGTCTCAAAGGCGCCGGTCAACGGCGCCAGCATAGAAAGCGCTTCCACGTCCAAGCTGGCACAATGGTCACGTTGCCGCACAAGCCCCACCGGGCTGATATTGCGGCACAAAGGACCAGCACTTGGATCGGATCAGCGCGCGACAACTTTACGATGGCGTTCACGAACGCATGGGCCTGCGCTGGATTTCCGGCATGCGGGGTGAGGCGCGTGCGCTCGATCCCGGCGCTGCACAGTCGCGTCGCCCGTCGCTGATCGGCTATCTCAACGTCATTTATCCGAACAAGATCCAGATCGTCGGCACGGAGGAACTGAATTTTCTCGACGGGCTGGATTCGCGCCAGCGTTGGGAAGTCATCCACAAGGTCGCGGCCTATCAGCCGGTGGCGCTGATCGTCAGCAAGGATCAGACCATTCCTTCTGACCTTCGCGAAGTCGCCGAAGAAACCAACACGCCGCTATGGATCAGCCCCAAACGTGGGCACGAGCTGCTGACCTACCTGCAATATCACCTGGCGCGGCTGCTGGCGGCCAAGACCACCTTGCACGGCGTGTTTCTGGAAGTGTTTTCGATCGGCGTGCTGATCACCGGCGAGGCAGGCTCAGGCAAGAGCGAGCTGGCGCTGGAGCTGATCAGCCGCGGCCATCGGCTGGTTGCCGACGATGCCACCGAATTCACCCTCATTGCACCGGACGTGATCGACGGCAACTGCCCCGAGCTGCTGCAGGATCTGCTCGAAGTGCGCGGATTGGGTGTACTCAATATCCGTGAAATGTTTGGCCACATGTCGGTCAAGCCATCCAAATACCTGCGCCTCGTCATCCATCTGAAGCCTATGCGCGATGGTGAGGAAACCGATGCGCTGACCCGGCTCACCGGCGATATCGGCCATCGTGAAATCTTCGACGTGGCCGTACCGATGATCACCATTCCGGTTGCCTCGGGACGCAACCTTTCCGTGCTGGTGGAGGCTGCCGTGCGCAGTCATGCGCTGAAGAGCAAGGGCATCGACCCGGCACAAACCTTTATCGATCGCCAGGCGCATCAACTGAACCGGCTACCGCCGTGGTAATGCCATGACTGACGACAGCAAGCCCCTGATAACGCCACTCGTCGACGCGCGCGAGATCCATCTCATCGTGCTTACCGGCCTGTCCGGCGGCGGCAAGACGGTGGCGTTGCGCGCGCTGGAGGATCTCGAGTTCTACTGCGTAGACAACCTGCCTTCGGCCCTGCTACCCGAGCTGGTCAATGCCGTGATCCAGGGTAACGGTGGCATGCACCGGCGCATTGCCGTTGGCGTGGACGTGCGCAATCGCGGCACGGATTTCGCACAAATGCCGAAGGTGCTTTCCGATCTGGCGGCGGCCGGCGTACAGGTTCAGCTGGTTTTTCTCGACTGCCGTGACGAGGTCCTGATCAAGCGCTATTCGGAAAGCCGTCGGCGCCATCCGCTAGCCATGCGTGGCGTGTCGCTGGCTGATGCGATCGCTGAAGAGCGCCGGCTGCTGCGCCCGCTGATGGCGATCGCCGAAAAGGTGATCGACTCCAGCGAGCTCAACGTTCACCAGCTGCGCCGCCTTATCGCGACCGGTTACGCGCGGGCTATCGAAGGGCTGACCCTGATGTTCCAGTCGTTCGCTTTCCGTCGCGGGCTGCCGCTGGATGCGGACTTTGTGTTCGACGCACGCTGCCTGCCGAACCCGCACTGGCATCCGCATCTGCGGCCGCTGTCGGGCAAGGATGCGCCGGTGCGTGATTTTCTCGATATCGAACCGCTGGTCGGCGAATACTTTACCGACACCGCGCGCTGGCTGGATGCATGGCTGCCGCGCTTTGAGCAAGATGATCGCAGCTACATGACCATCGCCATCGGTTGCACCGGCGGCCGGCATCGCTCGGTCTATCTGGTCGAAAAACTTGCCACCCATTTCCGTGCACAACGCGACGGCGTACTCACCTTTCATCGCGAACTCGAGTGACAACCATGCCTCGCCACACCACCATAGAGTCACGGGCATGAATGTCAGCGTGCTGTTGATGACCCACGAAGCCGTCGGCAATGCGTTGATTGCTGCCGCGCATCACGTGATGCCCAAGCTGCCATTGCAAGTTGCTGCGGTAGAGATCCCGCCGCAAGCTGACCCGGACGTGATGCGCACGCTTACCGCGCGTCATGCTCGCGAACTCGATCACGGCGATGGTGTCCTAGTGCTGGCCGATTTGTATGGAGCCACACCGTGCAACATCGGCCTATCGCTCGGTGCGCTCGGCGTACGTTTGCGCTGCGTTTCCGGACTCAATCTGCCCATGCTTTTACGTGTACTCAATTACGCCGACAAACCGCTGGACGAACTAGCCGAAATTGCGGCCAGCGGTGGCCGCGGAGGAATCTTCATCGATCATGCCTGACCCTATTTATGCTTGAACAAGAGATTGTCGTTTCCAACAAGCTCGGCCTGCATGCCCGCGCGTCGGCCAAGCTGGTGCAGCTCGTTCAGGGATTCAAAGCTACTGTATGGCTGGTCAGCCGTGGCCGCGAGGTCAATGCCCAGAGCATCATGGGCGTGATGATGCTGGCCGCCGGCATCGGCACGCCGTTGACCATTCGCGCGGATGGCGCGGATGAGCAGGCAGCGGTAACCGCGATCGCGGATTTATTTGCGCGCAAGTTCGACGAAGGAGCTTAAGGATGAAGCTGGGCATGGAAAACAGGAATCAGGAAACGCAGCGAAAGCTGTGCCAGCACTTGCCTGCTTTTTCCACTCCCCGCCGGGCCACCTTGGGTGGCTCTCTATTCCACCTTCCCCGCACCGTCGGAGCCATCGCATGAGGCATGTGCTCAGCGGCACGATCGCCGCTCACGGCATGGCCTTGGGGCGCGCGCGTCTCGTGCAGCCCAGCCGCTACAGTGTCGACACCCGCCCGCTGGCCGAGGATGAAGTCGAAGAGCAGATCGAGCTGATGCATCGCGCGCTCGACACCGCCCGGCAGGAGCTGCGTGAACTGCGTGGCAAGCTGCATGGCGCGCTGGCGCGCGAAGTCAACGAATTTATCGACGCGCACAGCCTGCTGCTGGACGATGGCGAGCTGCTGCGCGGGCTGGACGACATGGTGCGCATCGGCCACTACCGTCCTGGCGCCGCGCTGAAAAAACAACGGGATCGTTTGTCCGCCGTGTTCGAGGCGATGGACGATCCCTATCTGCGCAGCCGCAAGGAAGACATCGAGCAGGTGATCAACCGGGTAATCTCCGCACTGCAACGGCAGACCAGCCCCGAAGAACGCAAGCTGGCCGCGCGTGTGGGCGAAATCCTGATCGCCGACAGCATCGCGCCAGGCGATATGGCGCAGCTGGCCGGCAACGGCTTGCTCGGCGTCGTCGGCAGTTCCGGTAGCCCGTATTCGCACAGCGCAATTCTTGCCCGCAGCCTCGGCCTGCCGATGCTGGTGGGCACCCGCGATGCGCTGTCGAACATCCACGACGACGATCTGATTTTGCTGGATGCCGAACGCGGCGAAGCGGTGGTCCATCCGAATGCGCAGGACCTGTCGCGCTATCGTGCCTGGCAGCGCGATGCCGCGATCGAGGGCCGGCGCCTGGCCATGCTCGCCAACGCGCCCACACGTACCCGCGACGGCATCGAAATCTGCCTGCTCGCGAATGCCGAAAGTGCCAACGACGTCGCTGCCGCGCGCGCGCGCGGTGCGGATGGCGTGGGGCTCTATCGCACTGAATTCCTGTTCCTGCGGCACAAGGGCTTGCCATCGGAAGACGAGCAGTTCATCGCTTATCGTGACCTGGTCATGGGCATGGGCGGGCTGCCGGTGACCATTCGCACACTCGACCTCGGTGCCGACAAGGCCGACGCCGCTGGGCTGGTGGTGCGCGGCGAGGAAAATCCGGCGCTCGGCGTACGCGGTGTGCGCCTGTCGCTGCGCTATCCGGCGGTGTTCACCACACAGATCCGCGCGATCCTTCGCGCCGCCTGCTACGGCCCGGTCCGCGTACTGGTGCCGATGGTCACGCAACCGGACGAATTGATCGCGGTGCGCACCCTGTTCCGGCTGGCGCGACAGGATCTGAAACGCGAAAACGTCGACCTGCCGGAGAAACTGCCGCTGGGCGCGATGATCGAAGTACCGGCCGCGGCAATCAACGTGCGCGCGCTGCTGGAATATTCCGATTTTCTCGCCATCGGCACCAACGATCTCGCGCAGTACGTACTGGCCGCCGATCGCGGCAACGACGCGCTGGAAAACATCTACAACCCACTGCAGCCTGCGCTGCTGCGACTCTTGTCGCACGTCATCAGCGCCGGCCGTCGCGCGAAAAAACCAGTAAGCCTGTGCGGCGAAATCGCCGGCGATGTGAACTTCACTGCGCTGCTGCTGGTGCTGGGCTTGTGCGAATTCAGCATGCATCCGACGCAGATTCTGCTGGTGCGCGACCGACTCGCCACGCTCGACCACGCCCATTTACGTCGCCAGGCCTCGCGACTGCTTCGTGCCCACACGCATGAGCAGGCCGAGACACTGATGAACGAAATTCTCGGTGCCTGCATCGCGTCATGACGCGTCGCGTCGCTGTTGGCATTACGCGCCCCATGCGGCCTCGACAAGTCAGCACGACAAGTTCCCGCGCCAGGAAGCCAAACTCTACTGATCGGCGCTTTCCAGGAACGCATCCAGCAGCATGCCGCGGTATTTCTGCCGATGCAGCAGCAGGGAAAGCTTGCGCCGCAGATCGAGGAACGGCGTTTTCAACGCCTTCAATCGCCCTGCGGCCAGTGCATCGGTCACCGCCACAGCGGGGAGAAACGCAATGCCCAACCCGGCCACCACGCTCTGCTTGATCGCCTCGATCTGGTCGAGCTCCAACACGGTTTCCCCGGGCGGCAGTTGCGCCATCACGCGCTCGCTGATCGTGCGCGTGGCCGAACCCGGTTCGCGCATCACCCAGCGCGCGCCGAGAAAATCCGCCGGCTTCAAATTGCGCTTGCGCGCCAGCGGATGATCCGGCGGCGCACACACCACCAGCAAGTCATCACGCCACGGCCGCACTTCCAATAACGGATGCGTCACCGGCCCTTCGACACAGCCGATATCGAGGCTGTGATCGAGTACGCTGGCCGCGATGGTTTCGGTGTTGGCCACACGCAGGCGTATCACGACATGCGCGTGGCTGCGCACGAAGGCACCGAGCAATTCACCGACACGGTAATTACCAACGGTGTTGCTGGCGCCGATGCGCAGCTCGCCCGTCAGCGTCGCCGCACCTTCGCTACCGCGACGGCCAAACTCCGCGTGACGCTCCAGCAGCTCCTGTGCGAGCGGCAGAAGTTCTCGACCACGCGCATTCAGGCGAAGGCGACCACGCTCGCGCGCAAACAGCGGCGCATCCAGCTGCCGCTCCATTTCCGCCAACGCCATGCTCGCGGCCGGCTGGGTCAGGTGCAAGCGCTCGGCCGCCGCACGCACGCTGCCGTGCAAGGCGATCTGCACAAACACATCGAGCTGGCGCGGGCTGATATTGATCATCAGTGAATCTTATCTCTTCTATCAGATATTCCAAATTTTATTGATGGAAAATGACGCGGACAATGGCGCATCTACGGAGCCGAACCATGAACGCCCACGTCATCCACGCGCAACCCACGCAGCAGCGGTCGCTTGTCTCCGGCCTTGCCTTGGCTGTCGGCATTGCACTGGTGGCGCGCTGGCTGGGCCATCTGCTGCCGCTTGTCGGCGGCCCAGTCATCGGCATTGTGCTGGGCATCATCGTCGGCAACCTCGCATCGCCCGGCGAACGCTTCCGGCCAGGCATAGCTTTCGCCGGCAAGTACGTGCTGCAGTGGTCGATCATCGCCCTGGGTTTCGGCCTGAGCCTGAGCCAGGTCGCCAGGACCGGGCTGCAGTCGCTATCGGTCACCGTCGTGACGATGACTGTGGCTTTTCTCTCGGCGTGGCTGCTAGGTCGCTGGCTCGGCGTACACGACAAGCTGAAGATCTTGATCGGCGTGGGTACGGCGATCTGTGGCGGCTCGGCGATTGCCGCCATCACGCCGATCATTCGCCCCGAAGATCACGACACCGCCTTCGCGATATCGACCATCTTCCTGTTCAATCTCGTCGCCGTGCTGCTGTTCCCGCTGCTTGGTCACTTGATGCACCTGTCAGACCTCGGCTTCGGTCTCTGGGCCGGTACCGCGATCAACGACACCTCGTCCGTGGTCGCTGCCGGTTACAGTTACAGCAAGACCGCCGGTGACTTCGCCACCATCGTCAAACTGACCCGCGCCACGCTGATCATCCCCGTCTGCCTGGTGCTGGCCTTCGCCGTTGCCGCTCGCGAAAAGCGCAAGGCCGCGAAAGACGGCAGCGCGGGCAACTTCAGCCTCGCCAAAATCTTCCCCTGGTTCATCCTTTGGTTTCTGGCAGCCTCGGCCGTACGCACCGCCGGTCTGATTCCCGTTGTTATCCAGCCGGCCATTCACGTGGCAGCGGAATTTCTGATCATCGTCGCGCTCACCGCCATTGGGCTATCCGCCAATCTGCGCCGCATGGCTGCCAGCGGCGTGCGGCCCATCTTGCTCGGTTTAGGTGTTTGGGTCGCTGTGGCGGTCAGCAGCCTGCTGGTTCAGCGGGTGATCGGGCAGCTTTGAAAACCTAGTCACGCCACTTAATTTTCACGACGCCGAACAAATCCAAATGGCTGCTACGGGTCGATAGTGTTGAAAAACTCGCTTCGAAAACTCGAGATCGTTTAAAGCGAGAAAATCCGACCGCGACAATCGCTTCCTGTCGGCCTGAATGTGTAAATTTGTACAGAATCGAATTGTCGTTGCCGTCGCGATTCAAAATTTGGACGTCTATTTGTTAAGTTGGAGTTTTTCAACAGAATCGGTCGAAAGCAGTTATTTCCATATGCGTCAATTTGCACAATGGATGCTCGGCTTCCAGCTCCACGCTCCGTCCTTTAGCTTGAGGGTGATTACCCTCTTGAGCGTCCCGGCCGCGCAGACCTGATTCGCCTGAAGCTGTCCTTGGCCAGTCCAACGAGGCAATTCATAGTTTGATTCAATGGCTTCATAAGGCTTCATATCTGGCTTTCCCCTTGGCTGTTGTGGGATCTTTGTTCCCGCGTACCCGGACCACAACTTTCTTCCCGTCATATCGGAAACAGTCCAAAGCTCTCCATCCATGCCATCTTCCTGTTCAACGGCAAGGAATTTCGTTCCATCGGGCGACGGGTACACAGTATGGCCGGCGTCCAGCAAGCGGCCGTTCTCATCCAGTAGTAGCTTGCCGGAAAACAGGCCGTCCTTTGACATGCCGATCAAATACGCGTTGAGAGCCTGGACGAAAGTGCAGTAGCGCCAATGAAGCCCGCTCAATTCTTCGTCATATGGTGGCGCGTCAACGAAGCGTTTCACGCCGCCTTTGTAATTGACAACAAGTGTGTGTTCGCTGGGAAGCCGCCTTACCTTCCCTGGCGCCCCGTGCATGAGACTTATCTCATCACGATTAACATCGCAGCTCTCGGCCTGCGCCTTTGCGCATAGTGGCGTCAGACCGATGAGCAAGGCTGACAGACCAGCTAGAACGTATCGCATTCTTCTCTTACCCCTGTTTTCCGAGACGTCTGCTTTAGGTCGGAAGCTGAAGTTACGAAATTTTAGCTCACCTCCTCGGGACTTGATTCCGCTACGCCCTAGCATCCGCCCAAAGACCACTCAAGCCCTACCCTGCTCCACCAGAGTCAGTGCCACCTTGTCGCGAAGATAAACCGGCAGCGCGAGTTCAGGCGCTTGCGCGCGGCCAGCTTTGAACTCCTGCATGGCGAGTTCGGCTACGTGGGCGGCTTGCGGGTAGCGGGCGCCGTCGGCTGAGCGAAGAACTCCCGTGAAGCGCTCGCTAAGTACCGTCGAGTAGGCAGCCCAGCCGGTACCAACGACCTGCCATGTCGGCGCATCGGGCAGCGACAAGGATTCGGGCTTGCATACACGCTCGTCATCCAGCGCGATCAGCCCGCCATTGCCGTCGCGGCGGTAGCAGGCGGCATAGATTTCGCCCATGCGGGCGTCGATGACAGCGAGGATAGTTGTGTCTCCGTCCTCCGGTGCTTCCAGCGCCAGCGCAGCCAGCGAGGAGATGGTGATAACCGGCAGATCGAGCGCCAGCGCCATGCCTTGCGCCAGCGACACGCCGAGGCGCACACCGGTGAAGGCGCCTGGGCCCCGACCAACCGCGATCGCATCCAGCGCATGCCGGCCGATGCCCGCCTCGGCCAGCAAGGCATCGGCCATTGGCAGCACCAGCTCGGTATGGCGACGCGGCGCGATTTCGCTACGGGCAATGATGTCCTGGCCGTGGATCAAGGCGACGGAGCACGCTTCGGTAGCTGTTTCGATGGCAAGCAGATTCATGGCGTCATTCTCGCACCCGCGGGAAATCCATGACAGCCGAGCCGGCGGCCGCCTGGCGGGCGGAAACAGGGCGAATCAAGGCAGGATGATGTCGGTGACCAGACGGTAATGTAGCGATGAAGGTGTGTAGAAGCAGCGCTGGCGTAGTTCTTTCAGCACATCTTGCAGCACGGGATCGGTGATGGGATTCGGTTCCTATCTAATCCACCAGGTTGAACTCGTGGCGCAGCCGATTTTGAGTTAACCGTCAGGCTGACCTTTCATTCGCGACCAACTGCTGCGCCGATACACCATCAAAGAACGCCTGCACGTCGGCCAATTCGCGCGTGCGTGGCATTGGTGGCAGGCTCGCGAGAAATAGACGTCCATACCCCTTGCTGGTCAAGCGCGGATCGCACAGCACCAGTACGCCGCGATCGCGCATATCGCGGATCAGTCGGCCCACACCTTGCTTCAACGCGATCACGGCGTTGGGCACCTGCCAGCCCATGAACGGATTGATGCCGGATTGCTCCAGCGCCTGCAGGCGCGCCATCAGCACTGGATCGTCCGGCGCAGCGAACGGCAGCTTGTCGATCACCACGACAGAAAGCGCCTCACCCGCCACGTCCACGCCTTCCCAGAAACTCGCCGCACCCAGCAGCACGCCGTGGCCACTGGCACGAAACTCTTCTAGCAGGCGTGGCCGTGGTGCAGTGCCCTGCACGAACAGTGGCCACGGGCACTTGTCCTGCAGCAGCTCGGCGGCGCGGCGCAGCGCGCGATGCGAGGTGAACAGCAGAAACGCGCGACCGTTCGAAGCGTGCAGCACCGGCAGCACAGCCTCGATCACCTTGTCGGTATAGTCGCGCGCGTTGGGGTCCGGCAGTGGCGGCGGCAGATAGCATAGCGCCTGCTGCGCATAGTCGAAGGGACTCTGCAGACTCATCGTCTGAGGATCCTCCAGTCCAAGCTGTCGGGCGAAATGGCCAAAGTCGCCCGCCACCGACAGCGTCGCCGAGGTATGTATCCACGCGGCCTGCGTCCGCTCGCGCAGATTGCGCATCGGCGCTGCCAGATCCAGTGGCGTGGCGTAGAGCACGAAGCCGCGCGGGTAATGCTCGTACCAGCGCACGTCGCGGTCGGTGTGATCCTCAATGATGCGGTCGAGTCGCCCGCTCAAAAGCAAAGCCCGTTCGTGCAGATTGTCGAAGCCGCGCGAGCGCTCGGCCTGCGAGGCGAGCAGTTCGGCTAGCGTGGACAGCAGGTCGCGCAAGTCGCTAAGTGCCGCATCGACACCGGGCTGATCTTCCAGCTGCTGGAACGCGCCGCGCTGTGACAGCCCATCCATCGTCAGACGTAACTGGCGTACGGCATTCTGCAAGGCCTCGACCGGCTCCAGCATGAGGCCTATCGCGCCAGTGATGCCATTGCATTCGGCCAGCGCGTCCTGCGCCAGCTCGGTGAGCTGGCGTGCACTGATGCTCTGCGAAAAAAACTGGCCTGCAAGTTCGGGAATCTGATGGGCCTCGTCGAGAATGAAGGCCGCAGCACCGGGCAGGATTTCGCCAAAGCCTTCCTGCTTCAACGCAAGGTCGGCGAACAGCAGGTGATGATTCACCACGACGATTTCCGCTTCCTGCGCTTCGCGGCGTGCCTTGACCACGTGACAGTCTTCAAAGAACGGACACTCCACGCCAAGGCAGTTTTCCGGCGTGGAAGTGACCCGCGGCCACAGCGGCGATTCCTCCGGTACTTCGGCAAGCTCCATCCGGTCACCACGCCGCGTGCGTGCCGACCACGCGCGGATCGTCGCCAGCTGTGAAGCCTGCGTGCGATCGAAGGTGGCGCCCTCGCGCACGGTCTGGTCGAGCCGGTACAGGCAGAGATAATTGGCGCGGCCTTTCAACAGCGCTGTCTTCAAGCGCGCACCCAGCACCGAACGCACTTTCGGCAGATCGCGAAAATACAGCTGGTCCTGCAGCGCCTTGGTGCCGGTGGAAATGATCACCCGCTCGCCCGACAGTAGCGCCGGGACGAGATAAGCATAGGTTTTGCCGGTGCCGGTGCCGGCCTCGGCGATCAGCGTTTCGCGACCCGCAATGGCCTGCTGCACGGCGATGGCCATCGTCTGCTGCGCCTCGCGCGGCGCGAAGTTCGGCAGCTCGCGGGCGAACGGGCCGTCGGCACCAAGCAAGGCGCCGATGTCATCGTGTTCAATCATTCACGCAGTATCGCCCAGCACACCCATGCGGTGAAACGATAACCGCCGATGTGGGCTTCAATAGCGGGGCTGGCCTGGCTTGTGGCACTGCTGCACCCATTTGCGCGCGGTGACGGCGCCGGCCTGATCGTTCTGCTGCAGGCGGATCTCGACCACGGTCTGCCAGTTGCGCGCGCACAATGGGCCGAGCTTGGGACCAATCGACCACGACTGGTGCGCAAGCTTTTCGGCCATCGGGTAATCCTTCATACGTACCGCGATTTCGGCGCGATCCTGCAGCAGGTCCGGTGAGTTCGGGCTGAGCTTGATCGCCTGATCGAGCTTGCCGGCGGCGTCGGCATAACGACCAGCCTTCTCGTCCACCTGCGCCGCGTCCTGCAAACCGGCAACACCCGCGTCGCGCAACGGATTGACCGCGATCACCGACTGCTCACGATCGCCTGCGGCGCGGATCGAGGCCACCAAGTCATAGCTGGGAGGCGTGTAAGCCGGTGCGGTAGGCGTCGGCGCAGGCTCGAACAGGCTGCATGCGCCGAGCGATGCGGCGGCGAGCAAGAGAAGCAGAACAGAAGCAGGCTTGGAAACAGGCAACATGGTCAATTCCGGATCGGTGTGTCGGTGGCGCTTGGATTGGGTGCATTGGGCTGTGCGCTGCCGGCAGCAGCAGGCTGCTCGCCGCCACCAAACAGACTCTTTACACCTTGCCAGAAACAGCCCTCGGTGTCCGCAGGCAAGCTACCCGACACCACCTCGAACTGCCGCGCGCCCTGGCACGATGGCTGGGTCGGTTTGCCATCGGCTGGATTGATCCAGGCCAGCTCCAGCCCCGGTGCCGGCGTGGTCGACAACGGCTTGGTCGGCAATTTGGCGAACAACTCGCGCCAGGCGCGCAGAGCACCAGTCGCACCAAACAGCACGGTCGGCTTGTTGTCGTCGCGGCCCATCCAGAACACCGCCAGATGCTGACCGGTATAGCCGGCGAACCAGCTGTCGCGCATGTCGTTGCTGGTACCGGTTTTGCCGGCCGCATCCAGTCGCGCGAGGTCGGAATCGCCGATCGAATGCGCCGTGCCGAACAGGGTGACTTGCTGCAACGCCCAGGTGATCAGGCGCACCGCATTCTGGTACTCACCTTCGCCCGCCTGTACCTGATAGCGCTTGATGGTCTGACCGTTGCCATTGACCACACCGCGCACTGCGACCAGCGGCAGCGCATGCCCATCGGCAGCCAGGTATTGATACATCTGCGCGACCTGCAGCGGTGCGAGATCCAGTGCACCGATCAGCAGCGACGGACTCGGGCTTACGTTTTCCAGACCGAACGATTTCAGGAATGCCTGGATACGCGGCAAGCCCACCGCAAGGCCGAGATGGATGGTGGCCAGGTTCCACGAATGCGCCAGCGCATCGACCATCGGCAGTTGGCCGTGGCTCTGATTGTCGTCGTTGTGCGGCTCCCAGTAACTGCCATCGGGCTGGCGCAGGCTGACCGGACTGTCGTCGAGCAGGGTCGACAGGTTCCAGCGCTCGGGCTGGGTCAACGCCACCAGATAGACGAACGGCTTGACCAGCGACCCAATCGGACGTCGCGCATCGATCGCGCGATTGAAGCCTTGCTCGCCCGGCGTGCGGCTGCCAACGACGGCGAGTACGCTGCCGGTCGGCGCATCGGTAACCACGCCGGCTGCCTGTACCTCGTTCGCACGCTTGCCCAGGCCCTTCAGCGCTGTGGTTATCGCCTGCTCGGTGTAGAGCTGTGCGGTAGGATCAAGCGTGGTGAAGATCGACAGATTGCCATCACGCAGCGACTGCTCGTCGAAGTCAGTCGTGATCTGCGAACGCACCAACTCCATGAAGGCCGGAAAACGATTGTGCGGCAGCTGGCCGTCATTGATCACGCCCAGCGGTGAGGCCTGCGCCGCATTGGTCTGCGCGGCAGTCAGCAGGCCGGTATTGGCAAACTCCTGGATCACCAGATTGCGCCGCGCCAGTGCCCGATCGGGGGCGCGGCGAGGGTCGTAATAGCTCGGCCCCTTGACCATGCCGACCAGCAAGGCGATTTCCTGTGGGCGCAGATCTTCCATCCGACGACCGAAGTAGAACTCCGCCGCAGCCGCGAAACCGTGCACCGCCTGATCGCCCTGCTGACCGAGGAAAACGTCGTTGACGTAGGCCTCGAGAATCCGCCCCTTGCTGTAGTGCGCCTCGAGTAACAGCGACATCAGCGCTTCGTTGAATTTGCGGGTGAAATTTTGATCGCGCGTGAGGAACAGATTACGCACCAGCTGCTGAGTCAGCGTTGAGCCACCCTGCACGGTATGACCGGCGCGCAAGTTGGCGAACGAGGCACGCAGGATCGCACCGAAATCGATACCGATGTGATGCTTGAAGTCGCGATCCTCGACCGCCTGCAAGCCACTGAGCAGCAGCGGCGGCACATCGGCCAGACGCACAAAACGACGCTCTTCCTGCTTGGCGCCGTAAAGCGTGGCGATACGCGCCGGATCCAGATGCGTAAGCGGAATCGCATTATTGCTCGCCGCATCCCTGACCTGCTGCACGGTGCCGTTGCCCAGCGTGACCTCGATCCGCTTGGGCAGCTCGCCGCCGTCGGGGCCAGCATAGCCACGCGAGGAAATGGTGTAGGTCGTACCCCGCTTCACCCAGCTGCCAACGATGTCGCCATTCCCGTCGTGGCTGTAGCCGGAAAAAGTCAGCTCCAGCTCCAGTGCAGCGGACGTCATTGGTGTACCCGCCGCCAGTGCCAGCGGCCGCGCATAGACGCGTGTAGGTACGGCGAAAACCAGATCGTTGAAGCGATCCTGCACGCGTTTGTTGAGGATCAGCGTGTACGGCAGCACGAAGCCGAACAGCAGGCCCATGCCAATCCAGAAAGGGATGCGCACCCAGGGCCAGCAACTGCGCGCGAACGAACCAAGACGAGTCAGAAAAGGCAACGTGGGGAAATCCTATCGAACAAGTGGGTCGATCATAGAGCCTGCTTCCCGGCGCGCCCATGAACGCAGCGGCCGCTTTCGAGGCGATTCGCGGGCAATCAAGCGCAGGCAACCAACGCGAGCCATGAAATTCCGGCGCATACGGCTCGGTCGACGCTATGCAGACTTAAAAATGGGCAGGCACCCATGACGAGGCCTCGGGGTGGAACGGCCGCGGATTGATGCCGAGCAATCGCTGCAATTCGCCATTGTCGGCTATCAGATCGGCATCGAGCCGGTGCAACGGGCCGCGCAATCGCGGCACGCCATGTCGGCCCAGGCGCAACAGCCACGCCGGCAGCGGCAGCGGCAGCGTGGCGCAAGGCAGGCTGCGATGGACGCGCGCAAACATCTCGCCGGCGGTCAGTCGTTCACCGCCGCCGATCGGCAAAATACGGCCGACTGACGCGGGACAATCCAGCGCCGCCAGCACGGCCTGCGCGATATCGTCGGCGTGCACCGGCTGGCGCAAACCGCGACCGGATGGCAATGGAAACAGCCGCAGGCGCATGGCCCGACGCGCCATCGGCGTCAGGCTCTTGTCCATGCCGGCGCCATAAATGAGCGTGGGTCGCAGCACCGTCCAGCTGCAACCATGACGGGCGCAGGCGGAGGCCAACGCCGCTTCGCCATCACGCAGCTGGCGGGATATTTCGCGCTCGGCAGGCACGCTGGAATCGCGCTTGGTTTCGGCACTCATCGAGCTGGTGGCGATTACTCGTGGCGCACCCGACAGCGATTCACTCGCCAGCCACTCGGCCAATGCCAGCAGTGGACCGAAGCTGACGATGGCCGATAGCGGTGGCAGCTCCGGCATGGCATCGGGCAAATGGCCAAGACGCCATTGCACCTCGGAAGGCATGCTTGGTGGGTGTCGGCTCACTGCGATGACCGGTTCGCCACATGTCAGCAAACGCGGCAGCAGGAAGTGACCGATCTGGCTGCTTCCCCCGAGGACCAATACGGTCAAAGCGAATTCCTTAGAGCCTGTTCACGATCTCCACGTGGCCCGCGCCGGGATCGGTTTGCGCGCAGGCCAAGGAAGAAGGAGGGAGTGTACGTCGGTACACGACCGAGTGATGACGCTGGCATGGGGGCAAACCGACCCGGCCCGAAGGGTTGCGTCGTGGCGACCGCCACGGCACAACGCGGGCTACGTGGAGATCGTGAACAGGCTCTTGTGCCTTGAACGAGCCTCATGCCACGCTCAAGGGCTGCTCTGCAGTCGCGCGGCAAGATCGAGTACGCGTGGCTGGTTGGGCGACAGCTTGCGCGCGCGATCAAGCGATTGGGCAGCACCGATGCGATCGCCTGAACTCAATTGCTGCTCGGCCTGATCCAGCCATGCGCCGGCGAGTCGATCGCTCAGCGCGCTCTGCGAGGCCTCGCCAGGCGCCAGCTCAGAGAGATTCTGAAGCATATCGCTGGCCTGCCCCAGATTGCCGTTGGACAAAGCCTGATTAAACTGCTTTTCCACCTGCACCGGCAATGTCTGCAAACCCTGCAGCGCGGCAGCATTGCTGCCATCGATGACCAGCGCGTTGCGGTACAGATCGTAGGCGCTGTTGCCTGGCGGCAACATGATGTCACCACGTGCCGCAGCGACCTGCGCGCGCTGCACCAGCCGCGCGACCGTAGCGCTCTGTTGCGGCGACAGCACGACCGGGGCGGAGGGTTGTACTGAATCGTCCGCTTGCGAATTCGGATCGCCGGCGGGTGATGCCGCGCCCTGGGCTGGTGTGCTGTTGAGACGCGCGCGCGCGGCAGCAAGGTCGGCCGATTTCGGCGCCAGTGCGGCGGCCTGATCAAGCAGCTGCGCCGCCTGTCCGGTGTCGCCGGCATCGATCGCCGCGCTGGCCTGCACGGTCAGCGCCTGCGCCACCTTGCCGAGGCCGGCCCGGGCATCGGCATTGTCTGGATCGATCGCCAGCGCGGCCTTGAAGTGACTCAACGCGGTGTCGTCTCCCTGGCCCACAATGCGGCCGGCACGAAAAGCGTCCATACCCTGCTTGAGCTCGGCATCGAGTGCGCCATCGTCCTGCTTGCGCGTCTGCGCCTGCTGCGCGCGCAGTGCCGGCAGCGCACCGTTGTTCGGCTGCAGCGCGGCCAGTTCCTCGACCGTGGCATTGGCGGTGGTGCTGTCATTGGCGTCGAACGCCTTGTGCGCCTGCACCGCCAGCGCGTCACCGACCTGATCCAGCCCATGCGCGGCGACCGCATTGTTCGGGTCGGCCTGCAGCATCTGCTTGTAGAGCGCGCCGGCGCCGTGCGG
>Ga0302220_10001219_pt1 | contig 20297 bp, 16 predicted proteins | sample II_Palsa_E1_3_FD_194572 | JGI IMG/M metagenome (GOLD analysis project Ga0302220, IMG submission 194572) | Peat permafrost microbial communities from Stordalen Mire near Abisko, Sweden - II_Palsa_E1_3 | ecosystem: Environmental > Terrestrial > Soil > Palsa > Peat permafrost | place: Sweden...
ACAACCTGCATCCACGCAGACGTATTCCATTCCCAAAACTCTCCGCCCCATCCAGCGCATTCCCGAATCCGCCGCCACCGTCACCCGCACCATCACGCTCCACGAGTACCAGGACGAGGTCGAGCGGCCCATGGTCATGCTCCTCAACCGCAAACACTGGCACGAGCCCACCACCGAGTTCCCCAAACTCAACTCCACCGAAATCTGGGAGTTCCTCAACCTGACCGAAGACACCCACCCCATGCACATGCATCTGGTGCGCTTCCAGATCCTCGACCGCCGCCCCTTCGACACCTTCGACTACCTGGCGCACAAGAAGCTCCGTTTTACCGCGCCCGCCGTGACGCCCGAGCCCCACGAACTCGGCTGGAAGGACACCGTGCAGTGCCCTGACGCCACCGTCACCCGCATCATTGTGCGCTTCGAGGGCTACACCGGCAAGTACCTGTACCATTGCCACGTCCTCGAACACGAGGCCAACGACATGATGCGCCCCTTCGAGGTCATCGCCTGAAAAACTGCCCCAACTCATAACTCACAATCGGGATCATCTTCCGCCGAGCAACGAGAGGCCCCATACAGCTCACCCCCGCAAGACAAGACACACCCACCACGAAGTGGTCGTGCCACGCGTAGTGGGCCCGTCCGGCAGGACAAAGTCTTTTAACACAAGCTAAAAGCTACTCTTCTCCAGCATTTCCACCGCCTGCGCCAGGCTGATATTGCCCGGCAGCAGTCTGAAATCGCTGCATACGGCATGCTCGTTTTTGCCGATCGCTTTGAAGAAGACCGCCTTTCCGTTGATCGCCGTATTCACCACCGACGGCTTCCACTCGTTCCCCGGCTCCATCTCATGCGCCGTGCTGAAGCCGCTGCCCGCGTGGATCGTCCCCAGCAGACCGAACCCCAGGCTCAAATCCGTGGGCACTGTGCCGTCGATCCGGTGCAGCGCCATCGTCCGCTCGTCGATCAGGATCGCCCCTGCCATTGCATGCAGCACGCGCTCCTCCAGCGACTGCGGCTGATACGCCGGATCGGGCCGATAAGCGATCCTCAGGTCACTGCCCTCCATGTGCGGCTCGTCAAACATGAATCCCTTGTGCAGCAGCGCCAGCATCTGCTCCGCGTGCTGCTCATCGTTCTTCTGCGCCTGCTCCCGCCGCTCAAACGCATCGGGGCGCGCCACAATCTCCGCCAGCCGCGACCGCTCCGCCGCCAGCCGGCCACTGCTCAGCGGCTGTCCATCTTCGGCGAGCAGCAGACGCACCTTCCCCATCTCGGTCTCAACCACCCGTTCCCGCCAAAGATGGCCGCCGGTACGCTCCGACCGCTCCTCCGAGAGATACATATACCTGTTGCGATGCTCGCCCGGATCGTTCTCATGCGCCAGCATCCTGTCCACAAGCTGCCGCGCAGTATTCGAATTCTGACCGCGCAAAACACCCGCCGCGAGCAGGCACAGCAACACTCCCGCTCTCACTCCAACACGCATCAACTCCGGCTCCTCACGCTGACCCCGACGGTCGCATTCCGGCGAAGCATCCTCGCAGATACATCTCCGTCAGACCGGCCCGCTACTGTGTTTGACGCAAACCACCCTCAGGAAGACGAAAACGTAACAAATCAGCAGTGAAATCCTCATGAAACCGGCCCCGAACTCGCGTAGACTAGCGCTCAATCGAAGATGCCAGACGCGACGCCCAATCCGCCGCAGAACCCAACAGCCAACCCCCTGATGACCGAGCCCGAGCTGGTCGGCGTCGGCGTCGCGCTCACTCCCAACCCGCCCAAAGGCCGCCGCGCCGCAGCCGCCTTCATCTTCCTCACCGTCACGCTCGACATGCTCGCCCTCGGCATGATCGCTCCCGTCCTGCCCCGCCTCGTCGAAGGCTTCCTGCACGGCGACACCTCCAGCGCCGCCAGAATGCTCGGTCTCTTCGGCACCGTCTTCGCCGCCATGCAGTTCTTTTTCTCGCCCATCCTCGGCTCGCTCTCCGACCGCTTCGGCCGCCGCCCCATCGTCCTGCTCTCGAACTTCGGCCTCGGCCTCGACTACCTCCTGATGGCATGGGCGCCCGTGCTCGGCTGGCTCTTCGTCGGCCGCGTCATCTCCGGCCTCACCGCGTCGAGCATCCCCACCGCCATGGCCTACATGGCCGACGTCACCCCACGCGAGCGCCGCGCCGCCGCCTTCGGTATGCTCAACGCCGCCTTCGGAATCGGCTTCGTCCTCGGCCCCGCGGTAGGTGGTCTGCTCGGCAACATCAACCCGCGCCTGCCCTTCTGGGTCGCGGGTGGCCTGAGCCTCATCAATGGCCTCTACGGCCTCTTCGTTCTGCCCGAGTCGCTCTCCCGCGAAAACCGCAGCCCCTTCTCCTGGCGACGCGCCAACCCGGTCGGCTCGCTCACCCTGCTCCGCCACGGCTCCATGCTCGCAGTCGCCGGCATCCTTCTGCTCGGCTACGTCGCGCAGCAATCGCTGATGAACGTCTACGTCATCTACGCCGACTACCGCTACCACTGGACCGACCGCACCGTCGGCTTCTCGCTCGCCGCCATCGGCATCTGCACCGCAATCTTTGGTGCGCTTTTAGTCAAACCCGTCGTCGCCAAAATCGGCGAGCGAGGAGCCATCACCCTCGGCCTCATCGGAGGAGCCATCGGCTATTCGATGTTCGGATTCTCGAAGACCGGCATCCTCTTCTGGCTCGGCATCCCTCTGCTCAACATGATGTCCTTCACCTGGCCCGCCGCGCAGAGCATCCTCTCGCAAAAGACAGGACCCTCCGAGCAGGGCCAGCTCCAGGGAGCCATCAACAGCCTGCGCGGCATCGCGGGACTCGTCGGCCCCGGCCTCTTCACCTGGATCTTCAGCAAATCCATCGGCGCCGGCGCCATCATCCACCTGCCCGGCTCGCCCTTCTACGTTGCTGCAGGAATGCTTCTTATCGGATTGCTGATGGCACAGAGTCTCACGCGCAAACCTCAACCCTCCGTGTGAGTCGACGGTTCTTCCGCACTCTGCGCCCCGGACAGCTTTTCAAACGCAGCCAGCGCATCATGCAGCCGGTTGAAGATTCGGTCCGGCCCAATCGTCTCCGTCAGGTGATGCCGATTGAAGTCGGCCCGCAGATCCCACGGCACCCTCGCAAACGCCAGCGTAATGCCTGCATTGGCCAGGCTCTTGTGCAGCTCCATCACCACGCGCGCAGCCGAGTAGTCCACATGCGGCATCGCCTCCGCATCCACCACCACCCAGCGCACCGGCGACGGCATCCTTCCGACAAGGCTCGTAATCTCCGCAAGAAACCGCCCGGCATTCGCATAAAACAGCGCCGACCCAAACCGATACAGCACCAGGCCAGGCACCGTCATCGTATCGGGCGCAACCGGCAACAGCTTCCACACTCCGCCATCCTCATCGGCACACAACACCCCGCTGTCCGGGTGATAGCTGTGGTGCACCACACGCAGCAGCGAAGCCACCATCGCCAGCACGATGCCCTGCTCGACACCCACTAGTACCACCACCGCCGTCGTCGTCACCGCCAGCGCAAACTCCTGCGGACTCTCTAAACGAATCTCTCGCAGCCCCTTCACGTCGATCAGTTTCACCGCCACCAGAAACACCAGTGCGCCCAGCACACATCGCGGAAGATACTGTAGCGATCCGGTCAGAAATAACAGAATCAGTGCTACCACCGCGGCAGTCGAGATCTGCGCCAACTGACTCTGCGCTCCTGCCCCTTCCGCCATCGCCGTCTGCGTCGGACTTCCATTCACCACAAATGCTCCGCTCAGCGCCGCCGCAGCATTCGCCGCCGCAAGCCCCAACAGATCGTTGTTTTCATTCACCTCTTCGTGATGCCGCGCCGCATAGATCCGCGACGTCGCCGCACTCTGGGTAAGAATCATCACCGCGCACGACGCCGACACCGAGATCAGCGGCTCCACATCTTTCCAGTTCACCGCATACAGCGCCAGATGCGGCAGCCCGCCCGCGACCGGACCGATCGTCCCGATCCCATGCCCTGCAAAGTTCCACATATCGCTCGCCACAATCGCAGCCACCACAGCGATCATCGCGCCCGGCACCTTCGGCACGAATCGCCGCAGTACCAGCACTCCGAGCACCACCACAGCCGACAACGCAACCGTCGCCAGACTCACCTGCGGCAGTTCGCGAATCACCTCAATCAGCTGCACCACCGGCCTGCGCGAGATCACCGTCACGCCCAGCATCGCACCCAGCACCGAGATTCCCACCTGAAGCCCGACACCGGTAAGAAAGCCGACCAGCACCGTCCGCGACAGAAAATCAGCGATAAAGCCCAGCTTCAGCAACCGCGCCAGCAGCAGAAAAGCAGCTGTCAGCAGCGCGGTCATTCCGGCCAGCGCCACGTAGCGCCCCTCGCCAGGCGTCGCCATCCCCGCGACACCGCCCGCAAAGATCGCAGCCGTCGCCGAGTCTGCCGCCACCACCAGATACCGCGACGAGCCGAACGCCGCAAACGCCACCAGCGGCAGCAGCAGCGTATAGAGCCCGGTCACCACCGGCATCCCGGCGATCTTCGTATACCCCAGCACCTGCGGGATATCCGTCGCCGCCAGCACGATCCCCGCCAGCACATCGCGCATCGCGCCCGTGCGCTTCAAAGGCCGCGCGCCTCGAAACAGATTCAGCAATCTCAAAACTCCCGTGTCGCGATCAATTCAAATTCCAGCGCCAACGCCAAAAAATTCAACACCGCTCTGCACCGATGCCACCGATAAAAACAATAGGAAACAGACAGCAAACCGGCGCAACCAAAGTCACAAACAGAACCCGCCAACAGCTGCTTCCCATCGAGACCTTCGATGTAACTCATCACGAAAGACCTCTGTTTTTATCGGCCTTTAAATCCGTGTCATCCGTGCAGATCCGCGTTAAGCCTTTTTCCCCTTCTTCAACGACTGCACCAGCACCTTCCAGTCCGCCTCGGTCTGGTCTGCGTATGCGAGCGCAAACGCCCCCACCGCATCGTCAAACCGCGCCGAAGTCCCCAGATATCCCGCGACCATCGCACTATCGCCCGACCGCGCATGACCTCGCGCCAGCATCTCGCCGCACACCTCCGCATACTCCATCAATCCCGCTGCCTTCAGATCCTCCAGTTGAATCGACGCCTTGTGATCGTTCAACTGCCGCACCAGATAGTCGCGGCCCTCCATCGTCGTCCATCCCAGAAACGGGTCGGACTGCACCTGCATCGCCCGTTCTCCATCGACCACGCGCTGCCCCTGGTTCCGTCTGGCCTTACGCCCCACCTTACCCGTTACCTTCCCGATATAAGGCGCATACGCCGACTCCACCTCTTCCTTGATCTGCAGAAACAGCGGGTCTTTCCTTCCAACGCCTTCCAGATACACGCAATAATCCCGCAGCCCCACCGACCCCGTTCCCACCACCTTGAACGCCACATCCACCGGCCTGTACTGCGCCAGAAAATGCCGTCGCTCCGGCTGCAGGCTCTGCTCATACGTCATCAGCGAATCCACCACGCGATCGGCCATCGCTCCCGTCACCCGCTTCAGCGTCGGCGGCAGCGTCTTGAAGATCCTCGCTGACTTCTCCACCACCTCCCTGCCTTTCGCTGTCTTCGCCGAAGCCTTCGCACTCTTCTTCCCGCCGGCCGCCGTCTTCTTCTCTTCGACCTCCGTCAGCGCCAGCAGATTATGCAGCGGCGTGGCCCTCTGCGCAGCCAGCAGAATCCCCGCCACCGGCGTCGCAGCCTGCAACCGATGCACCTGAAACCGCGCAACCTCCAGCACCGGCATCCGCGCAAACACCGCCATCATGGTGCGATAGCTCTGCAGAAACAACATCGCCGCATCAAGACAGCGCGTATCTTTGGTTCCCGACGCGCGACCCGCCAGCACCAGGCTCGTCGACAGCCGCTTCACATCCCACTCAAACGGCCCCACAATCGTCTCGTCATAGTCGTTGATGTCGAAGACGATCCGCCCATCCGGCCCTGCAAACGCGCCCAGATTGCGTACATGCGCATCCCCGCATAGCTGGCTGCATATCCCCGTATGCCCCATCAGCGACAGGTCATACGCCATCACCGGCACCGCCCCGCGAAAATATCCAAACGGTGACGCCGCCATCAACTGATTCTTCATCGCCACCAGCGCCGGCACCCTCCCCTGTGTCGAGACCTCCAGCAGCTTCAGCGGATTCTCCTTCCGCTCACTCGGCTTCCACGTCTTATGGTCCACGCGCCGCATCTGTTTGCGCCGTTGCTGTCCTATCCCAAATCGTTCCTTCACGCTCAACGCCCGTGTCATAAATCAGTCATCCTCCAGCAGAGATGTAGCAAGGTCTCCAGCCTACGCTTTTATCCTCCGGCAGCCAGGCAAATTCATATCGCCCGCACCCTCGTCCGGCAAACATCTATTCGAATACAACTCGCCCTGCAACTTCCAGGAACTGTATCCTACCGCTTCGATATAAGCTTATAAACACTCCTCGGTCCAAAAACCTATGCTTACATACGCCATCGGCTTCATCCAGAACACCCAGATCGCTTCGTTCTTCCTGATCTTTGTTCTTATGGCGATCAAGGACAGGACCAACCGAAGCATCCGGTGGCTTGCATATACCTATACCGCTGGCCTCATGGCATGCCTGCTGCAATTTGCCAGTCCTTATCTGCCCACGTGGGCTTCCACGGGACTCTCCATGGTGGCCGCTCCCATTGGCTTCGCCTGCATCCATGCCTGCATCGTCGACTTCGTCGGCCGTGGCAGAAACACACGCTGGATTCCCGTCGCGTTTGTCGTCGTCTCCCTCCCGTTCTGTCTTCTCTGGTCCGACCCCGCACACTACGGCCGAATCCTCACCATCATCGACTTCGTCCTCACCCTTGTCCCTCCCCTCACCGCCTGGCTGCTCCTCACCGCGCGCGACTCCGAGACCCTCTGGCCGCGCCGCACCCTGGCCGCCTTTCTCCTCCTCTATGCCGCAGTCGAGTGTTCCCGCGTCATCGTCTACGTCGCCACCGGCAAAACCGCCGACCTCTCCGCACCCTGGATCGAGATCGCCAGCGGAATGGTCTACGTCATCTCCTGCTCCGTGTTGCCCCTCGCCATCATCTGGATGATGAATGCCCGTCTCCACGCCCACATGGAGCGCCAGATGATCTCCGATCCCCTCACCCAGCTGCTCAATCGACGCGGCCTGCAAAACGCCGGCGAAGTCGAACTCGCACGCTATCGCCGCAGCAACCAGGACTTCGCCGTCGTCGTCATGGACATCGACCACTTCAAGCGGCTCAACGATACCTTCGGCCACCCCGGCGGCGACACCGTCCTCTGCGCCATCTCCGCTCTGCTCCGAAGCCAGCTCCGCACCAGCGACACCATTGGCAGACTCGGCGGCGAGGAGTTCGTCCTCATGCTTCCCTCCATCTCCTCCGGCAAAGCAAAGCAGCTGGTCGAACGCATTCGCCTCGCAATCGAGAGTCACTCTTTTCCGATCGGAAACGCCCACGCCAACATCACCTCCAGCTTCGGCATCACCGTCTCGGACGGCCGCAAAGACCTCACCTGGCAGACGCTCCTCAACGAAGCCGACGTTGCGCTCTACGCCGCCAAGCGCGCCGGCCGCAACCTCTCTCTGTTCTACCAGGAAGACCTTACCTCCTCCCAGGAAACCCTCCCCGCTCCCACTCACTCCGGCCAGCTTCCAAACGTCGATACACCTCTCGCCAGTCTTCCCTTGCCCTCCAGTCCCCCGATGATTCAGGCCAGCCGGCACGAACCCCCATCGACGCTGTAAACTGGGTATCCATGCAGAATGCTTCAGTCCTCGCTCTCATCGATGCTTATCTTGAACGCCTTGGCAAAGTTCGGCTTCTTCTGACCACACCTGTTGCTCCAACGAAGGGAACGCAGAAGAAAACATCCCCCCTGCCGGTCCACTCGCAGGCGCCCAGGACTGCGGAAAAAGAGAAGCCAGCCGCGCCCGCGCCTCAAATCGTTGAGCCCAGGGTCTCGCACCGCAGAAAGGCAAAACCCCTGGCACCCAAGAAAAAAACAGCGGCGAGCAAACCGCTTGTCGTTCGTCTCGCAAAAACCCGTAAACCCGTAACTCCTGCACCCGCTCCTCTTCGTGACAGTCAGCTTCCTCAGAAGCAGCCTCAGAAACAAAGTGCGCCCGTCGCAGCAAAGAAGCCACTCCCCCTGACAGCTACCGCAACCGCCGCCCCTGCCATCGTCAAAGTGCATACGCAACGCAAGCGGCCTGCGCTCAGCAGACTCACCGTTGCACCGCCAGCAGCAGCACTGGGTGGACTCGTACCCTCCGGCCCTGTCTTTATTCCAGCCGACCGGATTCGCCAGGAGCAATCCCAGAGAAAACAGGAGTCTGTGACAGCGCGCAGAGCGGTTGGCCCAGCAGCTTCTGCCCCCCTTACCGCCGAACTGCTCAAGCAGCGATGGATCCAAAGCCCGGCCTCCTGAGCCGGGTTATAACCCTCATCTCGCGCACCTGTGTCGTGATACGACGACCTGCAAATGCAGCAGTGACTCAAACAAGACAACCACCCACACCCCATCCCCTTCCTGTATGCTGGCCCGACACGCCGATCAATCTGCGAGGGTCCTATGTCCCGTGCACGATCAACCGAGTTCCCCAGGGGTGAGCCTCTTCTCCTGCTCGCGGTCATCGTGCTCGTGCTGTATTTCGCGCGCGAGCTTCTCATCCCCATCGCCTTTGCCCTGACGCTCACCTTCCTGCTCACCCCTGCCGTCAGCCGCCTCGAAAAGCTCCCCCTCCCCCGCATCCTCGCCGTCACTCTCGTCGGGGTCATCGCCTTCGCCGGCATCTGCGTCGTCGGCTACGTCGTCTCCCGTCAGCTGCTCAACGTCGCCGAAACCCTCCCCTCCTACCGGCTCAACCTGCAAAAGAAGATAGCCTCGGTCCACTCCCCCGCCGAGCGGTCCGTCGAAAAAGCCTTCAGCACCGTCGAGGACATCAGCGCCGACCTCGCCATCAACGCCCGCCCCGTCCCCGCGCCCGACAGCACCCTCCAGCAACCCCAGCCCGTCCGCGTCGTCGACCCCAACCGCAGCCAGCTCCAGGCCACCGTCGAGCTGCTCGCGCGCCTCCTCCGCCCCATCGGCACCATCGGCGTCATCATCGTCTTCACCATCTACATGCTGCTCAAGCGCGAAGACCTGCGCAACCGCCTCCTCCTGCTCGCCGGCATGGGCCGCATCAGCCTCATGACCCAGGCCCTCCAGGAAGCCGCCACCCGCATCAGCCAGTATCTCGTCATGCAGGCCGCGGTCAACTCGACCTATGGTCTGCTCTTCGGCTGCGGCCTCTTCCTCATCGGCGTCCCCGACGCGACCCTCTGGGGAGTCGTCGCCGCACTCATCCGCGTCGTCCCATACGTCGGCACCGCCACCGGCCTCGTCCTTCCCCTCATCGTCTCCATCTCTATCTCCAGCTCCTGGTGGCAGCCTCTGCTCATCCTCGCTCTCTTCCTCGTCCTGGAGCTCTCCGCCACCAACTTCTTCGAGCCCTGGCTCTACAGCTCGCGCACGGGCATCTCCTCCCTCGCCCTGCTGGTCATGGCCATCTTCTGGGCGCTCCTCTGGGGATGGCCCGGCCTCATCCTCTCCACCCCCCTCACCGTCTGCATGGTCGTCTTAGGTCGATACGTCCCGCAGATGTCCTTCCTCCACACCCTCCTCGGCACCGACGCCGAGCTCGCCGCCGACGCCCACTTCTACGAGCGCCTCCTCGCCCTCGACCAGAAAGAGGCCCACGCCATCGCCGACCGCTTCCTCGAAGGCAAATCCCTCGTCGAGCTCTACGACTCCGTCCTCATCCCCGCCCTCAGCTTCGCCGAACAGGACCGCCACCAGGGCGCACTCGACGACATCCACTCCAACTTCCTCTTCCTCAGCATCAACGAGCTCGTCGCCGAACTCACCGACTACCGCCGCAGAGCACAAACCCCCACCGACCCCAACCTCCCCGCAACCTCCCCCGCCCGTCCCTTGAACAAGGAGTTCGCCGTCGTCTGCATCTCCGCCAGCGACCAGGCCGACGAGCTCGCCGCCCTCATGCTCTCTCAGGTCATGGAGCAGTCCGACCACCAGACCCTCCTGCTCTCCGCCGCCACCATCTCCAGCGAGATCCTCGACACCCTCGGCAAAGAGCCCGACACCGTCGTCTTCATCTCCGCCCTCCCACCCTTCGCCTTCTCGCAGGCCCGCGCCATCTGCCAGCGCGTCCGCTCCTACCTGCCCGACAACCGCATCTGCATCGGCTTCTGGAACACCAACGACGACCCCGACCAGGTCATCGAGCGCTTCGGCAACGGCCGCCCCAACGTCGTCGTCAACACCCTCTCCCAGGCCCTCCAGCAGGTCACCCAGTGGCAACAGGCCTCACCCAGCCGCCGCCACTGGCCCCTCCCCCTCGCCTAGCCAGCACGCCCTACACCCTGAACGCAGCTGGCCAATCAATAGAACATGTGGTCGATATAGAAATTGTCATTCCTGAGCATAGAAATTGCTCAGGAATAGAAATTGTCACCCTTAGATAAAAATTGTCATCCTGAGCGCAGCCTCTCGCAGTTTCATCGCGAGAGGCGCAGTCGAAGAACCTGCGGTTAGCTCGTGGCTCCGATACGCCCTCCCTGTTTTCAGCAAAGCCTGTCCTGCGGCGGAGCGACGCGCACTCCTCACGCCAACCAGGGACCAGGACGATCTCAAACAACCCGAGCCCTCCCCTGAAGAGAGGAACGCCCTTCCCGACAAATTCAAAATTACAACTCTGCGCTGGAAAGCGAATTGAAGTCTCTTAAGCAAAGCCTTCCGCACTAACAAAGAGACCCACGGCGCGACTGCTGTGGGTCTCTTTTTCAAGTCTTGTATCTTTGCTTCTAGCCTGAGAGCATGGCTGACATGGCGCAAAAAAGGGATAAAACGCAGAAAGCATGGATCGTGATTCTCGCTTTTTGTCTTTTCGTGTTTATAACCCTTGATTGTGGCCTTGTGTACTACGAGATGGTAGAGCGACAGGTTCCTCTGAAAGAGATGGCGAGGCCAATTGTCGTACTTTCAGTTATTACAGGGCAGCCTATAACGCCCTTCGTCAGAGAATTCAAACTCACCATTCTCCCAAGTCGTAGTGACCATCCATCGCACGGCTTCAGGCGCGATGAGTACGTTCCACTCTGCCGAAGGCCTGAGTGAAGGCGCAGCCGCAACGACAGAATTGCCTTCTTCTATCCGGCGACCACCAACCGCTCCAGCATCGCCCCCACCGTAAGCCCCGACACCGGATGCACCATCTCCGGCGCGATCTCCGCCAGCGGCTCCAGCACAAACCTGCGCTCCTGCATCGCCGGATGCGGCAGCACCAGCTCTTCGCTCTCCATCACCACATTGCCAAACAGCAAAAGATCGAGATCGATCACCCGCGGCCCCTTCGCCACAACCCGCTCCCGCCCCATCGCCAGCTCCACCGCCAGCAGCCCATGCATCAGCTCCAGTGGCGCAAGCCCGGTCTCCAGCAGCAGCGCCCCATTCAGAAACCTCGGCTGCGAAAGGTACCCCACCGGCTCCGTGTCATAAAACGACGAGACCACTCGCACCTCACCCAGCGTCCGAATCCGCTCGATCGCCTCCCGCAGATTCCCCGCCCGGTCCCCAAACCCCGACTCCAGGTTCGACCCCAGCGCCACCGCCGCCAGCCCGCTCATCCCTGCACCAAAGCATGCACCAAAAACAGGGCATCCCCAACAGCCACGCAAATCACCACAATTTCACCACGAATTTGCACGAAAACACCACGTTGTGCACCACAAAAAACACTACGCCGTGGCATGCTGAAGCTGTGCCGTCACCCTTTGCGGCTCGGCTATTTCATCGTACCCATGGGCCAGCTCCCACGCCGAGCGATCCCGCATAAGTCGTTGCACAAGAGCAGTATGCATCGCATGACCCGCCCTCTCGGCAACCACCCGCCCCTGAATCCTGCGTCCCGCCAGCGCCAGATCGCCAATTAAATCCAGCACTTTATGCCGCACAAACTCATCCGCAAACCGAAGTGGCCCATTTTCAACACCTTGCCGCGAAAGAATAATAGCGCTCTCGTCCGAAACCCCACGAATCAGCCCCATATCCCGCAACATCGCCTCATCCTCTTTAAACCCAAATGTCCGCGCCGGAGCAATTAATTTAACATAATCCCCGCTCGCCAGATCACCCGTAAACATCTCATAACCAATGGGTTGCGGAAAGTCGATGGTGTACTGTATCCCATACCCCGAGCCCGGATAGACGCCGATAAACTTCGACCCATCCCGAACTTCGATCTCCTTCAGAATCTTCAGATACTCCCGTTTCCGCCGCTGCTGCTTAATCCCAACTGCATGAAAAGCCTGCACATAAGGCAAAGCGCTCCCATCCAGAATCGGAACCTCAAGATTATCCACCTCGACAATGACGTTATCCACGCCAAAACCGATCAAAGCAGAGAGCAGATGTTCCGTTGTCGAGATCAACACACTCTGCCGCATCAGGCTTGTCGCATAGCTGACCTTGGCCACGTTTCGCCCGATAGCCGCAATCTCAAAGTTGTCTAAGTCTGTGCGTCGAAAGACGATACCGGACCCAGCCGGGGCTGGGATCAGTCGCATGGACACCGGCGCTCCGCTGTGCAAACCAACACCGCTGAACTCTATCTCCGACCGGATTGTTTGCTCAAAATGAGCTTCCAGTGCCACGAATCAGGGTCCCCCGGCATTAGCCATTGTTAACATTACAATTCGGCGAGCAAGAATGAGTGTGGCAAATATGCCACAGTTTGTCGATAAAACACCCCACTTTTCCCGTGCTCCAGACGTGACTAAGCCATTTATCTGCTATAACATCCGTTCATGCATGTTCAGCCCATTCTGCACAGCGTCGAAGCCAAAAGTTTTTGGATCGAAAGCACACTCCGCCAACTCGTTGAACAGGAATCGCCAAGTGAAGACCGGCCTGCAGTTAACGCAGCCATGGCGCTCGCTGAAGAGTTGGGCCGCCCACTTGGCGGACGTGTAAGGCGAAACAAACAGAAGGATTTCGGTGATGTCGTCGAACTCCGGTTCGGGCCCTCCCGCTCCTCTCGCAAACCCCTTCTCCTGCTGGGTCATCTGGACACGGTATGGCCTTTGGGAACACTGGCCAAGATGCGCTGGCGGAAGGCAGAGGGTCGCTACTGGGGGCCGGGCGTGCTCGATATGAAGGCCGGGGTCGTCATGGCTCTTGCAGCCGTAAGTACCTTGCGCGAGTTGAAGTTAGACCGTCCCGTCACACTGTTATTAAACAGCGATGAGGAGGTGGGAAGTCCGGTTTCGCGGGCTGTCACGGAGCGTTTAGCGCTGGAATCTTCGGCTGTTTTTGTTCTGGAACCGGCGCAGGGGCTGGCGTATAAGACAGCACGTAAGGGTGTAGGCCAATATAATGTGCAGGTTACAGGCGTCGGGGCGCACAGCGGCGTGGACTTCGAGAAGGGCCATTCAGCGGTTCTGGAGCTGGCAAAGCTGGTCCAGACCATCTCCGGTTTCACGAAATCGGAGCGCAAATTGACGATAAATTGTGGTGTGATTGCTGGTGGAACGCGGTCAAATGTGGTCGCTTCGGAGGCTCATGCGCAGGTCGACGTTCGGATCGCCAAAGCGACGGATGCAGCCTATGTCGAAAAACTTTTTCGCAGCCTGAAGGTATCTGACCCGCACTGCAGACTCACGATCACCGGGGGCATCAACCGTCCTCCCATGGAACGCAAAACCGGAACGATTGCGCTTTACAAAAAAGCCCGGAGTCTTGCGAAGGAGCTTGGCTTCGAACTGGATGAGGCCGCGACCGGCGGCGGCTCCGATGGCAACTTCACTGCCGCGCTGGGCGTTCCGACTCTCGACGGCATGGGAGCTGTGGGCGATGGTGCCCATGCAGCGCACGAGTCGGTCGTGATTGAGCATCTGGTGCCGCGAACGGCGCTGCTGGCGGCCATGATCGCCAGCGTCGACTAAAGCGATCTTTCACCAGCCACGAGTGCTTCGCGAGCTTGCGCAAGCAGATCCACCGTACGGGCGATGGGAAGGCCGACGACGTTGAAGTAGCAGCCTTCGATGCGTGGAATCCAGCGCGCCGCGTAGCCCTGGATCGCGTAGGCCCCGGCTTTATCCATCGGCTCTCCGCTGGCGATGTACTGCGCGATCTCGGCGTCCTTCAAAACATTGAAGGTGACGTGCGTGATCTCCAGTCCGCGCACGATTCTGCTGCGTGTGACGGCGGCGATGCCGGTGAGAACGGTATGGGTTCGACCGCTGAGAAGCTCGAGCATGCGCCGGGCATCGGCGGTGTCGACCGGTTTACCCAGGATCTGGCCTTCGCTTGCAACACAGGTGTCCGCCCCAAGGACGATCAGAGGATCATCGAGCGTGTCAGCCGCCTTATGGAGGTTCCAGATGGCCTGCGCCTTCTCCTCCGCGAGACGCTGCACATAAACCGCAGCCGTCTCCCCGGCAAGAAGTTCTTCGTTGAGGTCAGCGGCTTCGGCGGTAAAGCTGAGACCAGCCTGAGTGAGGAGTTCATGACGACGGGGCGAAGCAGAGGCCAGGATAAGCATGTCAGCTAGAGAGTATCGGCTGACAGCCTGTTCGGCAAAGCTCGCTGGCAGGATCCCAACCCCGGCACCATAGAATGATGCGTGACACAAAGCACATGAGGAATCGAAGATGACCCATAAGGGCAGAATCGCGGCAGCCGTCGCAGCGGTAGTGGTTGTGGCGATCGCGGCCATTCCACTCTTCGTCAACGTCAACACCTTTCGGCCGATGCTCGAAGAGCAGTTGACCGCTGCGCTGGGACGTCAGGTGAAGCTGGGCGAACTGAGCCTGTCTCTTTTCTCGGGCAGCGTTGTGGCGCAGAATCTGAGCATCGCTGACGATCCACAGTTCAGCTCCTCGCCTCTTCTTACCGCGTCTGCGCTGCGCATCGGCGTGGACATGCGGCCCCTGATCTTCCAACACAAAATCCTTGTGCGCAGCTTTGAGGTTGACGCGCCGCAGATTCATCTGGTCCACGCGGCCAACGGCATATGGAACTTCTCCACCATCGGCCAGGCCGCCGCAAGCCGCATACCCGACCCCCGCAAGGAGTCGGTCATTCCCAATCTCATCGTCGATGTGTTCCGCATCAGGGACGGTCACGCTACAATCGAGGGCCAGCCCGCTCAGGGAACGCCTGTCGCCTATGACCAGGTGGACGTGACGGTGCAGGACTTCTCATTTGCGAAGCAGTTTCCTTTTTCTATAAGTGCGAGTCTGCCGGGGCAGGGAACTGTCACCTTAACCGGCAAGGCTGGTCCCATCGACGCGCACAACGCCGCCAGCACCACCTTTGACGCCCAGCTTGCGCTGCACCACTTCGATCCTGTAGCAACGGGCTTCCTCGACAAGAGCGCCGGGATCACCGTGCTGGCCGACGTGGACGCGCGCACTGTCTCCAACGGAACGACGGTCAACAGCAACGGAACCGTACACACCCAGCATTTGCAGCTTCGCCCCGATGCGGTTCCAGCCCCTAAACCCATCGACATTACCTACAACGTGACTCACACCCTAAGCGACAACACCGGCCAGCTGCAGGACGCAACCGTCCAGACCGGCAGGCTCGCCGCCCATCTGAGCGGCGACTACAGCCTGTTACCCGGCACCGTGCAGCTCACCATGAAGCTGTCTGGACAGAGCCTGCCGATCGATGAACTACAGGCCCTGATCCCTGCCGTAGGCGTGAAGCTGCCGAACGGCTCCGTGCTTCAGGGCGGCACGCTCACCACCAGCCTGAGCATCGCCGGACCCCTGCAGGACCTGGTCATCACCGGACCGGTCGAGCTTGGAAATACACGGCTGTCCGGCTTCAATATGAGTTCGCAGCTCAAGGGAATCGCCGGCATGGCGATGGGCGATACGGGAAACATCACCAACATTCAGACGCTTCGTCTGGACCTGCGGATAACCAAAGCGGACGTGAACGCGAGCAACATCTACGCCTCGCTGCCCGCACTGGGCGACGCTGTAGGAAACGGCACCGTATCTCCCGCGGGCGCGCTGAACTTTAAACTGAGCATGAAGATGGACACCACTCACGGTATCGGCGGCAAAGCGGTTGGTCTGTTGACGTCGCTCAACGGTACGAGTGGAAAGACGGCGGCACAGGCCGCAAAGACCGGCGTGCCGGTCACTATTACAGGAACATCGGCCAACCCCATCATCACCCCCGACGTGAAGGCAATGCTGAAGAACAATGCTTCTTCGATCTTAAGCAATCAGAAGAGCAACGGCCAGCATGTCATCAACAAGCTGGGTGGGCTCTTCAGCAAAAAATAACCGGGCCGCAACAACTCTGCCGCGGCCCAGGCTTTATGCTTTGACGTCTTCGACCGAGATGTGCGCCTGCATGGTGTGGGTCTTGCCGGGCGCAAGTGTGACGGTATCTGCGGCAGCGTTGACGGTCTCGACCGCGATGTACTCGTGCCACTCGCTCGGGTCCAGGTCGGCTATTTTCAGCACTCCGTCCTCCCATGGGTTCCAGACGACGGTGGTGTTGGAGTTCGTCTTGGCAACGGTGATGCGGCGCTTGCCTGCATCATCATGTATCACGCAGGTGCCGGCGGTGTTCAGGTAGACACGGTCCGTTGTGGCTGTGATCTTAACCGGGCCGTGCTGCACCTTCTCCTGAAAGTTATCGACCTTATCGAGATAATGTATGCCGTCGAGACCGTCGACACTGATCTCGTGGATATCGACGACCGAGTAGTAGGTGTGCATCGCCTCCTCGAAGACGAGCGGAGCCTCTGCGTTGTTGGCCACGGTGAGCTGCATCGTGAGGGTGCGGCCAATCGTGAGCTGAAAAGCAAGATGGAAATGGTCATAGCCGAGGCTGCGGCTCATCTCGGTTGGCCCCAGCGTGAAGGTGAGGTGAAGATCGTCGCCAGCAACTGCGGCGAAGCTGAGGATCCAGTTCTGGATGCGGGCAAAGCCGTGGCTGGGGCCGGTTTTTCCGTCGTGGCGCGCGGCAAACCATGGGAAGGCGAGGGGCACACCACCGCGAATGGGCTTGCCAGGAGCGAAGTCGCTCTTGCGGCTGAGGAAGAGAACTGGCTTCTGCCCAGCGGGCTGCCAGTGTGCGAGATGCGCTCCCTGCAGATAGACCGTGGCCTTTGCCTGAGGCGTGGTGATCTCCGTATAGATGAGACCGGAGGGCGTTGCATGAAAGGCGAGGACGCCGGGAATGGCGAAGTGTTCTTCGAGTTGCTCTATATTCATGATGGTCTCTTCGTTGGTCAGTGTTGGATTAAATCTGAGAATACGCGGCTGGGCTCAGAATCAGGTTCGAGATGTTGCTCACGATCTCTTCATAGCTGTATAGCGGCGAGGTCTTCAGCTTCGTCCACGCAGGGTCGGCACGGAAGACGTCCCACTTTGCGTTGAGGTCGTTGATGTCGGGAAACGTGAGCATGTAGGTGAGGTTCGGCATACGTGGGCCGATCAGCGTATCGCCATAGAAGACCTGGCCACAGCCGGCCCTCTGAAAGATTTCGAACTCGCCGTGATGAAACATCTCGATCTTGCGAACATGGTCCTGGCTGCTGGGGCTCTCGTAGGTGCGGAGCTGAAAGATGCGCTTGCCGTTATGCGTTGCCGAAGCCGGTGGCGTGAGTTGTGGCCAACCCTCGAAGGCGATCAGTAATGAACTTTCGATGCGCTGAAACGCAGGCGCTGTGGCGGGCGCGTTCCAGAACGGCTCTGCGGCCTTCATGAACTGCGTATCTTTTGCCAGTTGCAGCTCTGCCGTGGCGAGCGTCTCGAGCTTTGCGCAGGGCAGCAGCAGATACAGCGTCGGCGTCTCGGGGCCAATGTCGAGATGAAACGCTCCGACCGGTGCAATGCCCATGCGGTTGAGTGCAGGGATCAGCGCGTCGGCAATATAGCTCTCCGTAAGCTTGATCTGCGGTCCGGTCTGTAGATGATATTTACGAATCTCGTAGAACTCGCGCGGCTTGCCGGAGGGTGTCTGCACCGGAGACTGGCCCGATGCGGAACCGGCCATAGCGAGAGCGGATGTTGCCAAAGACGAGGTCAAAAATTCACGCCTTTCCATGGAACTCTCCTGAAGAGTGATACCTGCAATGCAGATTTAAGATCGCATCCAAAAGAATACAGGCAGAGCGGTGAATCGCGCCTGCAATGTTAAATACAGAACACCCATCGAGGATTTTACGTGCGCTGCGATCCCTGGCTTTATGCTTAATGGATCATGCGCTGTCTCCCGTTCCGCCTGCTGGTCTCCATGGCTCTCCTGTTCGCCGTAACGCGCGCAGCCTCTGCGATTGAAGTAACGATGTCTGCGCAGGCGCTTGAACGTACTCTGCGGGCTCAGCTCTTCAATGGTCCCGAAGGCCGCTATTACATTCGAGGCGACGCCAGCTCGCCCTGTTATGTCTATGCGGACTCGCCGCACGTCACCTTCGTGCAGGACCGCATCGTCGTGCATATCCACGCGAAGGCGAAGCTTGGCACCCCCGTCCACGGCGCATGTCTCGGCGTTTCGCTTTCCACCGATGCCGACGTCTCTCTGATCCCCGACGCCGAAGAGGAGTCGATCGGCTTCCGCGATGCGCGGATTGAACGGCTCAGTGAATCGAAGGAGCTCAACTTCCTCCTCGTGCCGTTTCTCAGCCACAAGCTGCCCGCACAGATGAAGGTGAACGCCGCCGTGCTGATGCGGCAACTGCTCAGCCGCTCGACCGAGACGACCGGCTACACGCTCGCGCTAAACTCATTGAAACTCCACTCCCTATTGGTCGAAGGCGAATCGCTGGTCATGGACGTTGACGCGGACCTGAAGGTCGACTGAGGCCGTCCGCCTCTACTGAGGAATCGGCGCAGGCCCAGTCGGCGCAGTTGGTAGCACAGTCGGCACAGTTGGTGTAGCAGGCGTAGGCGCAAGCGCAGGTACGGCTACCGGGCTGGTCGCCGGTGTCACCAGCGGCCGCCTCGTCACAGGATCTCCCGCACCCGGCTCAGCTGCATTCGTCACAGGCTCCCCCGGCACAATCTCGACCGCAGCGTCTTTGGGGGCTTTGAAGCGGCCATCTGTGAGATATGCCACAACGAGACCCGCCGTGAGCTCCGGGTTCAGCACCGCCAGCGGCACCACATATTTCTTCGACTTCACCACCGACTCCACGATGCCATCGATAGGATGGCTGCGATGAATGCTCCCAGGCACCTGTGGAATCTGGAAGGTTGAAAACTCCAGCTCAGGGTGCTTCTTCGCATATTTGGTCAGCGATCGCGCCACCTGCTTGGGTGTCGTGATCCCGAGGTCGACAAAAAAATTGCGGTGCACACCATGCGGATAGTAGACATTCAGCAGCGTCCGCGAAAAGTCGGCGCAGTTGTGAAAGAGCAGATTGAAGTGCCCCATATTCCGGCTGTCGTTGAACCTCGCCATAAAGCGCTCGTCCTCGTCTGCCGACGTCTGAATCTGAAAGCCGTAGATCCTGCGATCGTAGGATGCGCCAATCAACTGAATCCATTCGCCGCCCGGCGCCTCACCAGCCTTCGGTCCCGACGGAACATCCGGCGCATACTCCTCCAGATGCCTGCGGCGATACGCATCGCGCAGACTCGCCTCCGTCGCGGCGTCGGCCTCCGCCGGCACATCCTTTACCTGCTCCACCGCATACAGATAGGGAACCAGTGGAATCGCCAGCCAGTCATAGCCGTCGATCTTGTGATATCGGCTGATGACCGCGCCAGGCTCACCTGGGTTGCATGGCCGCAAATGTGTCGGCGACTCTGCGCAGATATGGTTCAAATAGATAGCGGCATGTCCCGTGGGGTTCATTGCCCCAAACTCGCCGTACGGCTCCTCCATCAGCAGAGCGGCATCGGCGCGCGCACGAACTGCCCCTGCTGTCAGCATAAATATCGCGAGCATTGTCAATGCGGCGCGTATCTTTCTCATTCCAGACTCTCCGCGATGGCGTCCATCAATATAATTCGTTGAACCCCTATTGTCGCAGACGAGTTGCGCTCGTTTCTATATCTATAAAGGAACGACTATCGTCTCTGGTGAATAAGCAATCTCTCGAAACACCCTGATTCCAGACTGAAATCGAAGTGTTTCAGAAGGACAGACGCGCTCCGAACTGGAACTGGCGCGGGTCGGACGCA
>Ga0302220_10001227_pt1 | contig 20216 bp, 15 predicted proteins | sample II_Palsa_E1_3_FD_194572 | JGI IMG/M metagenome (GOLD analysis project Ga0302220, IMG submission 194572) | Peat permafrost microbial communities from Stordalen Mire near Abisko, Sweden - II_Palsa_E1_3 | ecosystem: Environmental > Terrestrial > Soil > Palsa > Peat permafrost | place: Sweden...
TGGTGTAGTCGTAGCCTTGATCGACACGGAACAGCGCCACGTCGGCGCCCCACTTCTTGTGATCCGTCTTGAAGCCGACTTCATACTGCTTGCTACGCAGCGGACCGTAGGTGGCGGGATAATTGACATTGGTATTCGATGACGAACCGCCCTGCTCCAGCGACTCGACATAGCTCGCATAAACTGTGGAGTACCGATCAGTTTTGAACATCAGCGCGACGGTCGGCGTGACCGGATTGGCGCTGTATTGCGATGACACCGCACTGCTTGGATCGTAGACGTTCTCGCGGAACTGCGTATAGCGCAAGCCGAGCAGCGCGGAGAAGCGCGAGGTGAACTGCACGGTGTCGCTTGCATACAGCGCGGCCTGGGTCGTGCGCGACTGCCGGTAGAGATCTTCGCCAATCCCGACCTCGGCATTCGTCAGCAAGCTGCTGCTATACAGATTGCCCGTACCGAGGCTATAGCCTTCGTTCCAGCCTGTGCTGTTGCTGTACTCGCTCGTCTGCGACTGGAAACCCGCGCCGATGACGACATCGTGCCTGATGCTGCCGGTATTGAACTGGCCTTGCACCATCGCGTCGACGTTCTGATAGAAGTAGCGCGTCATCGCGGCATACAGCGTATTCGAATAGTCGCCGGCGGCATCGGTCACGTACAACAGGCTATCTGAGTTCGTACGGTTCTCTTTGGCAAAGCGGTACTTCAGGCTCGCATGCCAGTTCTCGGAGAGACGATAGTCGAGGCCCGTGCCGAACGAGGCCATCTCCGTCTCGTAGTAGTTCTGCGGCTGCGTGAGGTCGTGCGTGATCGTGCTGGCATCGGGAATGCCGAGCCCCGAGCCGAACATCAGGCCGAATAGCGTGCCGTTGGTTTTGCGCTTCTGATAGAACGCGTCGGCGCTCCAGGTCAGATCCGGGGTGATACGGAAGTCGAACGCCAGCGACGCCACCTGGCGGCGCACATGACCATTTGCTTCGGCGGTGTTGCCGTTCTCGTTCACCAGGTTCAGGCGATAACCGAAGCGGTCGTCGTTGCCGAAGCGGCCACCCAGATCGACCTTTTCGCTGAACACGCCAGCAGACTCGTAGCCCACCGAAATGCTGCGATACGGCTCGTCGGTCGGCCGCTTCAATACGTAGTTGACGATCCCGCCCGGCGAGCCGAAGCCATACATGAACCCCGACAGACCTTTGAGCAGTTGCACCTGTTCGAACGGTTCGAGCGAAAGATCCGTGTCCCAGGACGGAAAACTCTGGCCATCCACCTTGATGCCGTTGAGCGTGTCGATCGGCAGGCCGCGCACGGTGAACATCGAGTTTTCGCTGATCCGGTTACTGCTGCTGACCGATGTGGCCGGATCGTACGCGAACAGATCGTTCGCCGTCGATGCCATCAGGTCCTCGGCCTCTTCGCTCGTCACCACGTGGGTAGAGAACGGCGTGTCCACCTGTTTGCGCGTGCCCAGCGCGCCGGCGCTGACGCTGTCGGATTGCGTGGCCGGGTCGGCCGCCGCGGTCACGGTGACGGCGGGTAGCGTCGTGACTGCGTCCGACGCGGCGACGGATTGCCCCCAACCGGGCGTCGACAGCGTGGAAAGCGAAAGGCCGACGCTTGCCAACAGCGCGGCGCTGAGAAGCGAAGGGGTACGGGTCGCGCCGCGGACGAACGCCAGATGGCTGGTAGTGGACAGGTTCTGCATGTTTTTTTGGGTCAAGCGCAGGCGCAGGCCGACGCCCATGCAGCATGACTGCGCGGGACGCAAGCGCCTGTAGCGAGTGGTTGTTAAGCGGAAACAGAAAATCTAAAACGCGAATGATAATGCGAGTTATTCTCATCTGCAAGATAAATCTTGCAAAGAGCTTTCGGAGGTTGTGATGGAGATGCCCAAAGGCTTAGGAAAGCCGAGAGGAAGGTCTGGAAAAGCAGGGAGGTAAATCTTGATGCGTCTCGAAGGCCGCACAGCGCGGCCCCGATTTAGCACATCAGGTTCTTAGAACCGGTATCCCAGCCCCAGAAAAACGATCACCGGATCCGCCGTGATGCGCGTCTTGTTGGACAACACCGTCTGACCGTTGGCGGCCATCGCACTGACCGTCGCATTGGTCTTCAGAAACAGATAAGTCACCGACGCAGTCGCGTACCAGTTCTTGCTGATGTTATAAGAGGCGCCCACATCGAACGCAGGGTTCCACGATGGACTGAGCGAAGCCTTGACCTGTCCGCCCGGCCCTGCAATCTGCTGCAACGCGCCGCTGAATGTCGAATTGAGATTGGTGTGCGAGTACCAGGTATAGTTTCCGCCGACACCGACGAACGGGCGCAGTTTCGTCTGTGCGTCGAAGAAGTAGTACTTGAGGAACAGGATAGGCGCCCACGACCGGGTGGTGGCGAGCGGCGCCAGATTCCCCAGATTGAGCGATGGGCCGCCAGCACCAAATGGCGTGGCGTTGCCTTGCGCATAGAGCTGGAGCTTGGGCGGTATACCCGTCGCCAGGTCGAATGCGATATTGTCGGTGATGAAATAAGTGGTCGAGAGCTCCAACGTGAACGTGTTGTGTATCTGACCACCTGTTCCCGATGACGTGAAGTTGCCGAAAGCCGAACTGCTCTGCAACGGTGTGGCGGAAGACGGCCCAAAGTCGAGCCACGCCCCGCCTACGCTCGTTATGAGGCTTCCCGCGCTCTGCGCCATTGCGCCGGAACATATCGCGCTCGAGATTAACGCAGCGCATGCGAGTTTTTTAAACATATCTCCTCCATTTTATTTCGGATTACATACCAATGATCTTTCATCAATGCTTTTCCGGCCCCCCTCAGTCGTCGCTCAAAACTGCTCGATTGGGAGGCTAGTCCCGCTCGACGAACCGCTGCGAATCGCCGCCAGCAGCGCATTCGCTTTGGGCAAGACCTTGTCGGCGTAGTAGCGTGCAGTGGCGAGCTTGGCACGGTGGAAATCGGGGTCTTCGTTTGCAGTGCTTTTCCTCGATGCAACGAGCGCTGCGCGCCCCATCTGCCACCCGCCACACACGTAGCCGGTGAGCATCAGATAGTCGACGGAACTGGCCAACGCTGCGTCGGGTTCAGTCGCCAATGCGTGCAGCATCCACGCGGTGGCGCTGTCGAGCGCCTCTACACCGCTTGCAAGCGACGCGCCGATGGACGCCACTCCCGTATCCTCGCTGCGCGCGAGCTCCACCGCGACCTGACGCATTTCCGCAATCAAGGCAGCCATCGCCGCACCGCCATCCGAACCAAGCTTGCGGCCTGCCAGGTCGGCCGCCTGGATACCTGTCGTGCCTTCGTAGATGGGCGCGATTCGTGCATCGCGCAGGAACTGGCATGCGCCGGTCTCTTCGATGTAGCCCATGCCGCCATGCACCTGCACACCCATCGACGCAATCTCAACGCCCAACTCCGTGCACCACGCCTTCAACACGGGAATCAGAAGATCGACACGCGCCTGGCGACGGGCACGCTCACCGGTGCCGGGGTCCCGATGGGCACGGTCCATATCCGCTGCCATCACATACGCGAAAGCACGCATCGCTTCGATCTGCGACTTCATCGTCAGCAACATGCGCTGCACGTCAGGGTGATGAATGATGGCGACCGCACCACCCGATTTGCTGCTCGCGAGCCGTCCCTGAACACGTTCTTTTGCGTATTCGCGGGCCTGCTGATAAGCGCGCTCCGCGATCGCGAGTCCCTGGATGCCCACCTTCTGGCGCGCTTCGTTCATCATCGTGAACATATGCGCGAGACCTTTGTTCTCCTGTCCCACCAGATAGCCGATCGCCCCGCCCTGATCGCCGAAGCTCATTACGCAGGTCGGACTCGCGTGAATGCCGAGCTTGTGCTCGAGCGACACACAGTGCGCGTCGTTGCGCTGGCCGCTGGAGCCGTCAGCATTCACCAGAAACTTGGGTACGACAAACAGCGATATGCCGCGCACACCCTCGGGTGCATCCGGCGTGCGTGCGAGGACGAGGTGAGTGACGTTGTCCGTCATGTCGTGATCGCCCCACGTGATAAAAATCTTCTGGCCATAGAGGCGATAGTGGTCACCTTCGGGCACTGCCTTCGTGCGTACCGCAGCGAGATCCGAGCCTGCTTGCGGCTCGGTCAAATTCATGGTGCCTGTCCACTCGCCGCTGATGAGCTTCGGCAAATAGCACCTCTTAAGCTCTTCCGAGCCGTGCTGCCTTAGTGCCTCCGTAGCGCCCGCAGTCAGCAAAGGACACAGCGCGAACGCCATATTCGACGAATTCCACATCTCGACGGTGGCCGCATGCAACAACTCAGGCAGCCCCTGGCCGCCAAACTCCGGGTCGCCGGAGAGCCCGCTCCAGCCGCCTTCGGCAAACTGCCCGTAGGCCTTTGCGAAGCCGTCCGCAGCAACGACGCCGTCCTTCGACAACTGCGCGCCCTGCTCGTCGCCGGACCTGTTAAGCGGCGCCAGCACTTCGGTCGCGAGCTTCGCCGCCTCGTCGAGCACAGCCTCGGCGAGTTCGGGGCTCACCTCCTCGAAGCCCGGCAGCGAAGACAACTCGCCGAGACCGGCCAGTTCCGTCATTACGAAGCGCATGTCGCGCAGCGGTGCAAGATAGGTGCTCATCATCGTCTCCAGAGTCAGTTTTGTTGCAGCTTGTCCAGCTCACCGGACAACTCCGGCAATACCTTGAAAAGATCGCCGACGATCCAGTAGTCGGCGACCTGAAAGATCGGCGCCTCTTCGTCCTTGTTGATCGCGACGATTACCTTCGAGTCCTTCATGCCGGCCAGATGCTGGATCGCGCCCGAGATGCCGACTGCGATATAGAGTTGCGGCGCGATGACCTTGCCGGTCTGCCCCACCTGATAGTCGTTCGGCGCAAAACCGGCATCCACTGCGGCGCGCGACGCGCCGACGGCTGCGCCCAGCTTGTTAGCGATGTCGTCCAGCAGTGCGAAGTTTTCGCCGGAGCCCATGCCCCGGCCGCCCGAAATCACCCGCTGCGCTGCAGTCAGTTCAGGGCGCTCGGAGCGGGTCAGTTGCTGGCTCACGAAACGTGAACCGGCAACCTCGCCAGCCGGCGCGAGCGATTCGATCGTCGCCGTACCGCCTTCGGCAGGCGCCGCCGCAAAGGCGGTCGTGCGTACGGTGACGACCTTGATGCGGTCCGCGCTTCGCACGGTAGCCAGCACGTTGCCAGCGTAGATGGGACGCACGAAAACGTCGGCGGATTCGACCGCAACGATGTCGGAGATTTGCGCGACATCGAGCAGTGCGGCCACGCGCGGCATCGCGTTCTTCGCGGTGGTCGTGGCGGGCGCCAGCACGTGGCTGTATTCGGGCGCAATGGTTGCGATCAGCGCAGCCAGATTCTCGGCCAGCGGATGCGCATAATGCGGCGCGTCGGCGACCCGCACGCGCTTCACGCCGGCGATCCGTGCAGCCTGTTCGGCTACGGCCGTGCATTGCGATCCGGCGACAAGAACATCGACCTCCTCGCCAAGACGCGCAGCGGCGGTGACGGTGTTCAAGGTCGCCGCCTTCAGCGTCTGGTTGTCGTGTTCTGCAAGAACGAGTATGGACATGATTCCCTCTTCCGTTTCAGATGACGTGCGCAACATTCTTCAGCTTGGCCACGAGTTCCGCGGCATTCGCGACCCGCATGCCCGCCTCGCGTTTCACCGGCTCAGCTAGCTTCAGCGTCGTCAGCCGCGGCGCGATGTCGACGCCGAGCGCAGCGGGCGTCACCACCTCTAGCGGCTTCTTCTTCGCCTTCATGATGTTGGGCAGCGTCGCGTAGCGCGGTGTGTTGAGCCGGAGATCGGTAGTCACGACGGCCGGCAGATCGACCTCGAGCGTCTCGAGTCCGCCGTCGATCTCGCGCGTCACGCTCGCCTTGCCTGCTTCGACGCTCACCTTCGAGGCGAAGGTTGCCTGCGGCCAACCGAGCAGCGCCGCAAGCATCTGGCCGACCTGGTTCGCGTCGTCGTCGATCGCCTGCTTGCCGAGCATGACGAGTTGCGGCTGCTCCTTGTCCACCAGTGCCTTGAGCAGCTTCGCCACGGCGAGCGGTTGCAACTCGGCGTCGGTCTCCACGAGGATGCCTCGATCAGCGCCTGTTGCCATCGCCGTGCGCAACGTTTCCTGGCAGCCCTGCACGCCGCACGAGACGACAACTACTTCCGAAGCCGCGCCGGCTTCCTTCAACCGCACGGCCTCTTCCACGCTGATTTCGTCGAAGGGATTCATCGACAGCTTCACGTTCGCGATATCGACAGCGCTGCCGTCAGCCTTTACGCAAACTCTCACATTCGCGTCGACGACGCGTTTGACGGGAACCAGTACTTTCATTGTCTGCTCCGATTGGATAGAGGACCCGCTCACGCCGGCCATACGAAGCGGCCGCGCAAGGTTCCGTTCTGTTCGTCTGGAATACGCGCCACCAGCCCGCTTTTGTGCGCCGCAATGCAACTGGATGCGGTATACATGTCTCCTCCCTTAGGGCGGTTGGGCGTATCATTTCGTGAGCAAAACACCGGTTCATGCAAAGCCCGCCGAGGGGCTATCACTCGTGACCGGCCGGCCTGCCGCACCGTCGTCCAGTTGTGGAACTGCGCGTCTGCTCGCTGGAATCCATAGTGTCTGAGCGCAGCGCTGTGCAAAATCCCCCATAAAGGGGAGCACAACCGCGTGGATGGGGGATGGCAGCCAGGGTCAACCCGAATGCCCGGAGCAGTTGATGCACGTGACAGAAGCGACAAAAGCGATAAAAGCGCCGCCCACGCACAGGCCACCTCTCGTCCTTGCAACGAAGGTTTTTCCTCCACGCCTGCCCGCCGGTCTGATCGATCGTCCGCGCCTCGCCTCTTTTGCTGCGCAGACCGAAACGAAGCGCCTGACCGTGATCAAGGCCCCCGCTGGATTCGGCAAGACCTCGCTCGCGCTCACCTGGCTCAACGCACTCGCAACGGGCAGCGCGCGGGTCGCTTGGCTAGCGCTCGATGCCGACGATGACGAGCCCGCCCGCTACTTCAATCACCTCGCTCACGCTTTGCGGCAAGCCTGTGGCAACGTCGGCACCTCCGTGATCGGCCTGACCGCCGACGCCTCGTTTGTGCCGGCGAATTCGCTTGCGTCGACGCTGATCAACGAGCTCATTGACGTCGACGACGAGGTCTATCTTTTCATCGACGACTACCACCTGATCAGCGAGGCACCGATTCACGAGGCGATGTCGCTCTTCATCGCCAATATGCCCTCGCAAGTCCACGTGGTGCTTTGCACACGCACGGATCCGCCGTTTCCCACGGCCAGGTTGCGGGCACGAAATGACCTGCTGGAAATCGACGCATCGACCTTGCGATTCAACTTTGACGAAACGCGCCGCTTCGTCGAGCGCGAATGCCCCGGCAAGCTCATCGTCACTGACGTGAAATCGCTGTTCGCGACCACCGAAGGCTGGGCAGCGGCGCTACGTATCTCCGCTTCGGTGCTGGCCCGGGACGATCGCCCCCGAGGTTGGCAGGCAAGCGCTCCGACCGGTGCATCGAGGCCGCTGGCAGACTACCTCGAAGATATTCTGCAATCCTTACCTGATGGGATGTTCGAGTTCATGCTGCGTACGGCGATACTCAATCGTCTGAGTGCGCCGCTGTGTGAGGCAATCACCGGCATCAAACCGGGCCAGGCCATGCTGGATGCCATTGTTGCGCGCCAGTTGCTGCTGGAGCCGCTGGACCTGGAAGGACACTGGTTCCGCTATCACCCGCTCATGGCGGAATATCTTCAACGCCGGCTGGAAGCGCTATACCACGGGGAAATCGCCGAACTGCATCGCCGCGCATGCCAATGGTATGCAGGGCAGCACCAGTGGACCGACGCCGTCAGGCACGCCATCGCGGCCGGCGCAACCGACGATGCGATTCGCCTCATGGAACATTGCGCCAAGTCCCTCCTCAAAGGAGGTGATCTGCTCACGCTGGTCGGCTGGCAGCGTCAGTTCCCAGCCGACCTGATGCGCGCACAGATCACGGTCACGCTTGCCATCGCCTGGGGCACCGTACTCGCCTTGCGCTTCGACGACGCGGTGACAATGCTGGATTCGATCGAACGCGATGTCGCCGGCAGGGGCGCCGACGAGGATCACGTCCGATGGGAGTGCGTCGCCCTTCGCTCGGCGCTGGCAGCGCTGCAGGACGACTCGCGAACAGCGCTTACGCTCGCGCAACAATATCTGGAGCGGCCCTCGCGCGATTCGTGGACCACCAATGCGGTCTCGAACGTGGCGCGCTTCGCCCACTGGAAAGCGGGCGATCTCGAGGCCCTTCACGCCACCCCATGGATTCCCGATTCGGTCGAAGAGGATCAGCGCAGCGTCTTTTCCACAGTCTATCGGCTCTGCCTGCTCGGCCATGTGGAGATGCAGCAACTGCGCCTTCCGCTCGCGGCGCGCCGTTTCAACGAAGCCATGGAGCTCGCCGAACGTCATTCGGGCCCGCAGTCGATAGCCGCAGCGCTATGCGCCCCGATGATCGCTCAATTGCTTTATGAGCAGGGCCGGCTCGACGAAGCCGAAGCGCTGCTCGTCGAACACATGCCAGTCATCGAACTTGCCGTGTTTCTCGACAGCGTGCTGATCAGCTACCGCATCCTCATCCGGATCGCCGTGGCACGCTCCAATTTTGCGCACGCGCAGTCCTTGCTCGACGCCGGCCAGGCGCTGGGTCAGGCACGTCACTGGGACCGGCTGGTTGCTGCCGCGCTCTCGGAAAGAACCCGGCTCAATCTGGCAGAAGGCAGGCTCGCCGAAGCGGGCGCGTGCGTGACGCAGTTGCGTCAGCTGGCTAGCCCTGACGCTGCGTCGTCCGCTCCGGTGTCGCGGGAGATCCTGAACTACCGCGACCTCGGCGCTGCGTGCCTCGCGATACGACGGCAGCAAAACACGGAGGCGATCGGGATATTGAACGCCGCGCTGGAGCGTCTCGAGCAGCTCCACGGAACTTACCTTGCCCTGCGGCTGCGGACTCTCCTCGCGCTCGCCTGGCTGAACGCAGGCGAGTGCGCGCGGGCGTTAGAGATATTCCATGACGTTGCGACAGTCGCAGCGCCTGCTGGGCTTTGCCAGTCCATCATCGATCAAGGGCCGGAGATCGGCCCACTGTTGAAGCTGGCGCGCGACAGCGCACGCACCGTGGCCAGGGCACCGGAAGTCGTGACATGGCTAGACCGTCTGCTCGACAGGTGGCGCGCCCAGCACGAACCCAATAGCCAGCCCAGGCGAGAAAGCGAGCCGGAGCGCCTCAGTTCGCGAGAGCGCGGCATCGTCGAGTTGATCGCACAGGGACAGTCGAACAAGGAAATTGCGCGCACGCTCGGGATCACACCTGAAACGGTCAAGTCGCACGTCAAAAGCATCTTTACCAAGCTGGCCGTCGACAAACGCGCTCAGGCCGTCGCGCGCGCGCAGGTACTCGGCCTGGTCAAACAGGGCTAAGGCCTGCTCACTCGAAGCGGACGCTGCTGGGCTTACCGCGAGAAAAGCAACACACATGCATGGATCAGGACGCCCACTGTGCCGCCGACGAAGGTGCCGTTGATTCGAATGAACTGCAGGTCCCGGCCTATTTCGGCCTCGAGCTTCCCGCTCACTTCCTTCGCATCCCAGCCTTTCACGACGTCGGTGATCAGCGCCGATAACTGATGGCGGTGCCGTAGCACTAGCAGGTTGGCAATATCAAGCCACCATGCGTTCAACTTTTTCTGAATGGAGGATTCGCTCAACGCGCCTTTTCCCATGGACACAAATGTGCTGGAAAGGATATCGCGCACGACCGAGTGCTTGCCGCCGAGATCGGCAAGCACATATGCGCGGATGTGATCGAGCAGGACACCGTAATACCCGCCGCCTTCAAGATGCCGAATGCAGTCGCGCAGCAACAACCGGCCAAAGCGGCGATAACCTGCTGAACTCCGCAGCTCACCGGCCAGATCTTGCACCGCCGCGTCGAACCGGCGCCGAAGCTCATGCTCCGGATTCGCCAAGACCTCATGCATGAGCGCGATGATACCTTCGACAAACCTGTTGACAATATATGCGTCCAGCGTCGGCAACGTGAACTTCGAGGCCTCGCTGAACTTCGCCTTGATCAGGCCCACGTTGTTGCTCAACCAGCTTTCTGCGGCGCTCAATCCGCGGTCCAGCAACGGCTGATGGCGGTTGCCTTCGGTGAGGATATCCAGGACCTCGGCCGCCATGCGAGATACGTCGAGCGTGCGTAATTGCGGAATCACGATTCGATCGAAGAAGTGTTCGATGTCTGCTTCGTCCATACCATCGAGCAATCGCGGAAGCGAGCCGGCCACTACATCCGCGATCGTCACACTGTTTTCACGTACTGCAAGCCACCCCGCCAGCGCTTGCGCCGCGTTGAAGCCGCTTAGCCTCCCAACGATGACTTCGGGCGTCAAAAAGTTTTCCTCGATGAAGCTGCCCAGACTCTCTGCGATGCGCTGCTGGTTCTTCGGAATGATAGCGGTGTGCGGAATCGGAATGCCGCATGGATGCCGGAACAACGCGACGACGGCATACCAGTCGGCAATCGCACCGACCGTACCCGCCTCGGCAAAAGCACGCGGCCACGCGAGCCACGGATGCACCGCCTGCCAGGCCACGCAGGCGATCAACAGCACGATCATCACCGCGAGCAGACAGGTCGCCGTCGTGCGCATATGCTTTAGCCGAACGAGCTTCTCGTCCGCAGTGGCGTCAACCTTTGCGCGCCCGGCATTCCCGTCGCTCCCAGTCACACTGTTCAACTGGCCTCCTGGCGCAGGAATCGCTTCACTACCGGCGCAACTTCCCTTGCCCGCGTGATCAGGAACAGGTGACCGTCATCTATCACATGCAGGGTCGCGTTTCGAATCCTTGCTGCGAGGATCTTGGCGTTCGCGAGCGGCACGATCGGATCGTCGTTTCCATGCATGACGAGCGTCGTTTGCCGAAGCCCGCCCAGCCAGGGCAAGCTGGTCCAACCCGATGCAGCCAGCAACTGGTAGAGGTAACCGCGGCCGCGGGGCGCCTGGATATGACGGCTGTGTTCCTCGAGCAGCGCAGCGTCGTGCCGGTATGCGCCACCGTATATCTCCGCGCCGATCTGCTTCAGGTAAGCCGGGTCGGTATAGCGCCGTGGTCCGATCAGTTTTGACAGTACCGACAGCCGCGCCGGCACCATGATCACGCCGGGAGACGTGGCCGCGAGAATCAACCTGCGGCAGCGCCTAGGGTAGAGGTGTGCGAACTGCTGGGCCAGCGCCCCACCCCACGATACGCCGAGCACGTCGACGGGGTCGGCGTAACCGAGCCGCGTCAGCAGCTTGTCGGCCAGCACGGCGAGCGTCGAGAACCGATACGGCAGCAACGGAGCGGGCGAGCCGCCAACGCCTGGGACATCGAAGACGATGACGGTCACGTCATCCAGCGCCGCAACGAACGGTTCAACGAGTTCGAGATTCGCGCCAATGCCGTTGAACAGGAGCAGCGGCGGCGCGGCATCGCTGCCCCGCCGGACCGCAACACGCAGCAACTGACCGTCCAGGTCGATCGTCTGGATTTGCATGGCGTCGACAAACTCCGGGCTTGTTTGTAGGTCGGTCATCCGGTGGGTTCCATGGTTAGACGGTTCGACTGGTTACGCCTGGCTGTGTTACGGCGACGGCTCGCATGAGCCCGTTCGATCACTTCGTGGGCTGCACGAGTGCTTTCAGTTCCTCGACATGCTCCGCAAAGCGCTTCGTGACGACAGCGATACTATCGGTTTGCGCCCGGTACGCCGCATCCGCGAGTTCCTGCATGTCCACGAAGGCCTTTTGCAGCGCCTTTTGAACGCCTTCTCCCGTGGCCGTTGCGGATTCGCTACCAGGCGTCCTCAGGCGGGTCACGAGCGATTGCAGTTCGTTCATCGTCGAACGCGCGATATCGACCTGCTTTTGACCGAGCTGCTGAACGCCAGCGAGCGCCGTCATATTCGCCTCGGCAAGCGCCTCAATGTCCTTGCGGCGCGATTCGAGGATGGCGGAGACGTCGACGCCCGGCAGCTTGAACTGCGTGATGAGCTTCGTATATTCGCCAAAGAGATTGTTGGGATGAATTGCTGTCATGATGACTCCGTTAAGGTAGTTGCAAAAAATGGATTTCACTATCCGGCTATGATGCCGTTTAGGGTTCCAAAACATAGGTTCCAGGGGCTTTCACACCCGCCGGATGCCGTTCGCTGCCAAGGGCTGCGGGCGCTGCCCGCTTTTCACCGGACCGGGCGACCAGCCAGTCTCTCCAGTTGCCCCACCACGTGTCCGCTTCTGTCTTCGCACCGGCGAGCCAGGCATCGGCATTCGCGGGTAACTCGGGATTGAGGTAATACTTCGACTTCGGATTGCCGGGCGGATTGATCAGGCTCTGGATATGGCCGCTTGAGCTCAGAATGAAGCGGGTATCGCCGCCAAAAGTCTTCGCGGTGTTGTACACCCCCTTCCACGGCGTAATGTGATCCGTCATGCCTGCCACCACGTACTTGTCGCAGGTGACCTGGGACAGGTCGGTCGGCGTGCCCAGCACCGTCAGCGCGCCCGGCCTGCTGAAGAGGTTCTGCGTGAAAATGTCGAGCAACTGCCCATGCATCTTCGCCGGCAGCCGGGTCGCATCGTTGTTCCAGTAAAGGATGTCAAAGGCAGGCGGTGCATTGCCCAGCAGGTAGTTGTTGACCCAGTAGTTCCACACCAGATCGTTGGGCCTCATCCAGGCGAACACACGTCCCATTTCCTCGCCTGCCAGCACCCCACGCGAAGTGCTGTGCTGCTTGGCCGCTGCAATGGCCTCAGGGGTCGCGAACAGGCCAAGCTGCGAGTCGGCGCTGTTATCGAGCACGGCGACCATCAGCGTGGCTGCGTTGACCGTCTTGTCGCCCCGGCTCGCGAGATGTCCGAGCAGGGCCGAAATAGCCATCGCGCCTGAGCAGGCGCCATGCAGGTTGACGTCGTCGCAGCCGGTGATCTCACGCACGGCCGTAATGGCTTCCACGAGTGCAGTGACGTACGTGCCCAGATCCCAGTGGCTTTGCGCCGCAGTCGGATTGCGCCAGCTGACGACAAATACCTGAAGCTCGTTTTTGACCAGATAGTCGACAATGCTCTTGCCCTCGGACAGATCGAAGATATAGAACTTGTTGATCTGAGGCGGCACGATCAGTTGCGGCCGGCCGTAGACCTGCTGTGTCGTCGGCGCGTACTGGATCAACTCCAGCACTTCGTTACGAAAAACCACCGCACCCGTGGACGTAGCGAGGTTCTTGCCCACCCCGAAAGCCGTCTTGTTGACCTGCGCGGGCATGCCGTGATTCTTGAGCATGTCCATCATGAGGTTGTTGCAGCCATCCATCAGGCTGGCGCCACCTGTATCGACAAGTTTCTTGAGCGCCGCAGGGTTGCCCAGCAGCGTGTTCGTCGGCGATGCCGCGTCCGTGAAGAGCGACATCACAAACTTCGCACGCTCCTTGTTGGCAGGATCTAGCGCGGAGCGCTCGACGAAACCCGCCAGCGCATCGCGCCATGCGAGGTATCCTTGCAGCGTCGCACGATACATAAAGTTGTTTTGCCACGCGGCATCGGTGAAGCGTTTGTCGCCCTTCGGCGGCGTAGACTCCCCGCCACCCGAGAAAAGCTTTAAAACCTCGCGAGCGAAAGCCGCCTCCTGCTCCATGACCAACGCGGGTTGCCGCAACGCCTGAGCGCCGATTTTCTGCGCGGTGGCGACGATATCGCACGCACGCAAACCGACAAACGGATTGGGACCCAGCATGCCCTCGGCAGCAGCCGCCGCAAGTTCATCGGCCGTTTCGCTTTTCGGGTCTTGCGGGCTTTGCTTCGCGTTTTTCTGCGAGCTTTCAGTGGTTTTCGCCATTTTTCTGCTCCTTCAGGATGCGCCTGCGCTTCGCCGAACGTCGGGTGTCACGCGATCAGCATCGCAAGGGTTTCTGCAATCAGAGCCGGCTTGTCTTCGCCGTCGATCTGCAGTTCGTTCATTGTCTTGATGAGGATGCGACCGCCGCCCTTGCTCTCCGCCGACACGAGCGTCACGCGACTACGCACGCGCGCACCTGCCTTCACAGGGGTCATGAAACGCACCTTGTCGAGACCGTAGTTAAGGCCCGCGGAAGCGTCCCTGGGAACGACACCGATGTCGATCGCGAAGCCCCCCAGCAACGACAGCGTCAAATAACCGTGTGCGATCGTGCCGCCGAACGGACTCTCACGCTTGGCCCGTTCCTCGTCAACGTGGATCCATTGCCTGTCGCCCGTACACTCGGCGAACGCATTGATACGCGCCTGATCGACGACCACCCAGTTCGACACACCTAACTCGCGGCCTATGAACTCGCCGAGGTTGGCGATGCTGTAATTTTCCAGACTCATCGTTTGCACTCCTTGAAATTTGCTTGCCGATCAGGCGAACTGCTCGCGCAGCCACTTCTTGTTGGTCTTGCCAACGCTCGTTTTTGCGAGCGCATCGACGAACTTCACGACCTGCGGCACCGCGTATTTCGATATCTTTCCGGATGTGCTAAACGACAGGACGTGCTGCTTGATGTCGTCCTCCGTGACTGCTGCCCCTTCCTTGAGCACGACCAGCGCCACTGGCCGCTCGCCCCACTTGTCGTCCTTGATGCCGATCACGGCCACTTCCGACACACCGTCATATCGCGAGATCAGGTTTTCTATCTCGAGCGACGAAACCCACTCGCCGCCCGACTTGATCACGTCCTTGAGACGGTCGGTGATCTGTACGTTGCCGGTAGGATCGACATTGGCAATGTCCTGGGTATGCAGATAACCGCCCGCCCAAAGCTGCGCTGAAGCCTCCGGATTGTTCAGATAGCCCTGCGTGAGCCACGGTGCCCGCGCGACGATCTCGCCAGTCGCTACACCGTCGTGCGCGAGTTCGTCCATGTTCTCGTCGACCACGCGCAGGTCGACCAGCGGCACTGGCCGGCCGGTCTTGCAGCGCAGGCGCAGTTGCTCATCTGCGTCGAGGTTTTCAGCGCCGGGCGGAAGTTGCGCCAAACTGAGCACCGGGCACGTTTCCGACATCCCGTAACCGACGAACACATCGATGCCGCGGTCCAGCGCCGCCTTGGCAAGGCCTTGCGGCAACGCGCCGCCGCCGATGATGATCTTCCACCGGCTCATGTCCGTCGCCTTCCCCTCCTCGCACGAGAGCAGCATGTGCAAGATCGTGCCGACGCAATGCGAGAACGTGACGTTCTCTTCGCGCACGAGTCGCGCGAGACGGTCCGGTACATAGCGGCCGGGATAAACCTGCTTCACCCCCAGAACCGTGGCGATATACGGCATGCCCCATGCGTGGACGTGAAACATCGGGGTAAGCGGCATGTACACGTCGCCGCGATGGAAACGCTGTCCCGAAACAGGACTCGCCAGTGCCGCCATCAACGTGAGGGTGTGCAGAACCAGTTGCCGATGCGTAAAGTAGACGCCCTTGGGAAGACCGGTCGTGCCGGTGGTGTAGAACGTCGTTGCGCGTGTGTTTTCGTCGAGGTCCGGGAACGTGTAGCTCGTGCTATGCGCCGCCAGCATTGCCTCGTATTCGGCTGAAAAGGGAATGCTATGTGCGGAGGTTTCGCTGCCCGGCTCATCGATCCAGATGAAAGTGCGCACTGTTTCCAGTTGGTCCTTGATCGCTTCGACGACGGGCAGAAAATCCGTGTGAACCAGCAGGACTTCAGCGCCGGCGTGATTGATCGTGTAGGCGATTTCCGCCGGGGACAGACGCACGTTCACGGTCTGCAAAACCGCACCCATCATTGGAACGGCGAAATAGCACTCGAGGTAGCGGTGACTGTCCCAATCCATCACGCCGACGGTGCTGCCGTGCCGCACGCCAAGCTCGCTCAGACCGTTGGCAAGGCGAGCGATACGCTCGCGTAACGTTGCATAGGTCATCCGGAACTGATCCCGGTAGACGATCTCCTCGTCCTGTGCCTGAACGAATGGTGTGAGCAAAAGCTGTTTGATCAGCAACGGATACGCGTAGGCCATGGAGTCTGGCGTCTTGAGTTCGTCCTGCATCTGTGTCTCCTTGAGTCCCCAAATGGATTGCAGGCGACTATTGCTCTATTTGTTTTTTTGGCCTGCTGTGGTATTGCGTTGGGAGAATCATGCAAGTGTCGGGACGCGAGATGTACCCCCTGAATGGGGGAGCGCCGGCGACACAGGTGGGGGAGACGGGAGGTAGATGCGGGTCGTCGGAGCGGCCGTGGCCCTTGCTGGGCGGGGTTGGCGCGGGTTGGCGGGAAAGCAGCGGAATCGCGACGCGCTATGGCCGCTGACGTGCCGCCGCCCTCTCCCCTCCGCTTATACGACGAGATTCGGCAAAATGGCGTACGCGTTCTGCCATTCGATCTTCGCGAGCGCCGCGGCACTCATCCCGGAGGCCCGCAGCCCATTCGCGGTATCCATCGGCGAAGCGGCGGGGAAATCCGACCCGAACAGGATCTTCTCAGGCGGCATCAGCGCCGTCAGCGAGGGCAGCGAGTACTGATTCCAGGCCTGCGCCGTGTCGAAGTAGAGCTTCTGGATCAGCGCAATCCCGCCCCCCGGCTCGGCCTTCATCAGCTCCGGATCTCCCGAGACCATGCGCGCGAAACGGAAGGTCAGGTACGGCACATCGCCACCGCCATGAGAAAAGATAAAACGGATGTTAGGATAGCGAATGGTCGTGTGACTCATCAACAGACTGGCGATGGTGCGCGAGGTCTCGGTACCGTATTCGACCACGATGTCCGGCACTTTGGGCACGACATTCGTGCAGCATGTCGGCTGCAGCGGGTGAACGAATACCGTGGCCCTGCGGCGCTCGAGTTCTTCCATCACCGGCGTGAACGCCGGGTCGCCCAGATACTTCGTCCCGTAGCTCGTCATCATGCCGACGCCCTGCGCCTTCAGTGTATCGAGGCCATACGCGATCTCGGCAAGCGTGCTGTCGATGTCGGGCAGCGGCAACGTCGTGAACATGCCGAAGCGCCCCTTGTAATCCGCGACCATGCGTGCCTGAAACTCGTTGCAATCGCGCGCGAGAGCCTTCGCCTGATCGTAGTCGCCGAAGAAGATGCCCGGATCGCTGGTCGATACCACGGCGGTCGCAATGCCTCCAGCATCCATCGCATCAAGCGACTTCTGAACCGTCCACGACTGATTGAAGACCTGATTGGTGCGGCGCCCGAGCATCATCGCGAGCAACGCGGGTGACGTGTAATGATGATGCACGTCGACGATCCGCGCCGCGGGCTTCGTCTGTTGCGCCCAGACATCGCCGCCGATCGCGAGCCCCATCCCGAGCGCCGCGGCGGCGCCGAGAAAACCACGGCGCCCGGCGCCGTGCGCGGGCAGCGCGTGATGCTGCGTGTGGGTATGCGGGTGCGAGAGGCCGCAGCCGCAGGGTGGCGCGGCCGGGCGTAGATCGAGCCGGCTCCATTTTTTCAGCATATGTGTCTCCGTTGTCGGCAGGACTTTGTGCAAAGCACTTGCCCTGTCCCATGTAACATCCGCTGCGGTCGATCGCCTGATTCGCTATTTCAGCGATGCGGCCGCTTTCAAAGCTGTCTGACCGTCCTGCGTGGGCGACGCACCGCTGACGCCCACGGCCCCAACGATCTTTCCGTCATAAACGAGTGGCTGACCACCATCGGCGGGCAGCATGTCCGGCAGCGCCAGCACATTGAGTTGTCCAGCGGCAATCCGATCCGCAAAGCCCTTGCTGGGGCCCTGAAACATCAGCGCAGTACGGGCCTTGCCGAGCGCCATCTGTACGCCAGCCAGTTGCGCGTCGTCCATGCGTACGAAAGCCAGCAGGTTGCCGCCGTCGTCCACTACCGCAATCGATTGGCGCAACTGGTTACTTTTCGCCGCAGCTAACGCGACCTCGACGACGCTTTGCGCCCCCGCCAGCGTCAGCACCTTCTTGTCTGCGACCTGAGCCTGCGCGCCATGTGCAAGTGCCAGCAGAAGAAGGAAAGACATTGCCTGATTACGCATGTTGTCTCCGTTCACCGATAGAATCTTCGAACAGGAAAGTTAGCTCGTTCTTCCCCTAGCCTCATTCCACCAGAGCCAGCGGCTGGCGCCGGTTGCCAATGTTCTGAAGTAGCGGCAACGCCTTCGCGAGCGCCGGATTGTCGTTCCCGATCTTCCACGCGAGGTGCAGTTCCACGAGCTTCACGGGATCAATGCCGTCTATCTCGCGAAATACAATCCCTTCGTAGCAGAGGCGGCTGGCAGTCTCCGGGACGAGCGCCGCACCCAGGCCCGAGCGGACCACGGCCAGCATCGAGTGAACCTGGCTAACCTGCTGACCGTACTTCGGCGTCGCGCCAATACGAGCGAATACGTGCCGAACCAGTTCGTGGAAGTACTGCGCTTCATCAGGTGAATACATCACCATTGCCCGGCCATCGAAGTCCCGTAGATGCAGTGTCTTGCGCCGCGCCAGCGGGTCCTCGAGCGGCAGCGCGGCCACCAGCGATTCGCGTGCCACACAGACGCTGTCCAGATCGTCGCAGTCCAGCGGCAGCCGACGCAGCAGGCCGACGTCCAGTTGGCCGTTTTCCAGGGCCTCCACCTGCGAGCGGCTAACCATTTCGCGCAACTCCAGGTCAACGCCAGGCAGCGTGCGCCGCAACTGTCCCAGCATCTCCGGCAGATATTCGTAGCCAGCGGCTGCGGTAAAGCCAATCACGATCCGCCCGGCCTCCCCCTGCCCGGTTCTCAGTGCCGACAGGCGTGCCCTTTCGGCAAGCCGCAAAATGGCGTGCGCCTCCGGCAACAGACTGCGGCCCGCAGGCGTCAACCGCACCATCCGGTTTGTCCGGCTAAACAGTGACGTCCCTATGCTGTGCTCGAACAGCTGGATCTGTCTGCTCAAGGGCGGCTGGGTCATGTGCAGGCGGACCGCCGCGCGGCCGAAGTGCAATTCTTCCGCGACCGTGACGAAACAGCGCAATTGATTCAGATCGAACACGAACATTCTCCTTCACGTCACCGGCATCGCACACGCACGACACCCGGTCACCACCTACATCGATTCAAGCCTATTCGTCGACGATCGTATTCTTCAAGACACCGATCTTCGATATTTCGACTTCGACCTCATCGCCCGGTTTCATCCACAGTGGCGGTTGACGATACGCTCCCACTCCGCCCGTGGTCCCCGTGATGATCACGTCACCCGGCCTCAACTCGGTGAACGTGCTGATGTACTCGATCAAGGCGGGAATATTGAAGATGAGATCGTCTGTGGTGGCATGCTGCACAACCTCGCCATTCAGGCGAGTCGTCAACGAAAGCAAAGAGGGGTCGCCTACTTCGTCAGTCGTGACAAGCCAGGGTCCGAAGCTGCCTGTGCGCGGGAAATTCTTGCCCGGTATCAACTGGCTCGTGTGTCTTTGCCAATCGCGCACGCTGCCGTCGTTGTAGCAGGAGTAGCCTGCCACGTAGTCCAAGGCATCCGCGGCCTTCACATGGCGCGCATTACGGCCGATCACAACGGCAAGTTCGCCTTCGAAATCCAGCTTTTCCGATGCGCCCGGACGCACGATTGCCGCTTTATGCGCCGTTTGCGAGTCGGCGAAACGGGTAAAAATCGTCGGCTTTTCCGGCGTTTCGCGCCCCGTCTCCTTCAGGTGTTCCAGGTAGTTGATGCCGATACACAGGATCTTTTCCGGATCGGGCACAACCGGGAGGAACTCGACATCAGCCCATGCGTGAGTCGCTTTCGCGTATCGGGTAATGGTCTGGATGGCGGCGAGGCTATTACGCACGAGCGCCTGTTTCAGCGTCGAACCGACTTCCGAAGCATAGGGCGCCAGATCGACGACGCCTTCATTCACTACAACGCCAAACGAATCCTTCCCTGCATGGCGAAAACTCACGAGCTTCATGCCCATCTCCTGGAAAAAACGTGTTGTGTCCGCGACCGAACCTTTGCATGCCGCTGCCAGCTTGACATCTATCGTCGATACCGGCCGGCCATGCAACGATCTGGTCTCCTTAGAATCTATGCATCAGACCGATGCCACCGACGACCTGGCTGCGCGACGACGCAGGTTGGGCGTTACCACCGTCGCCAGCCGATGCCACAGCATTGACGATATCTCCG
>Ga0302220_10001232_pt1 | contig 20197 bp, 12 predicted proteins | sample II_Palsa_E1_3_FD_194572 | JGI IMG/M metagenome (GOLD analysis project Ga0302220, IMG submission 194572) | Peat permafrost microbial communities from Stordalen Mire near Abisko, Sweden - II_Palsa_E1_3 | ecosystem: Environmental > Terrestrial > Soil > Palsa > Peat permafrost | place: Sweden...
AGATGCAACGCGAAAAGCAGCACATGCGCATCGTCATCGACGAGTACGGAAGCGTTGCAGGCCTTGTCACTATTGAGGATTTGCTTGAAGCGATCGTTGGAAACATAGCCGACGAGCACGACGAGCTTGAAGCCGACGACGAACCCATCCGCGAGCCCAACGGCGCCTACGTCGTCTCAGGCTCCTTCGAGCTCTCACGCCTGCGCGACCTCTTCGCCGATCAGTTTGAGCCGAATCAACGAGTTACGCGGCCTGCTGAGGATGGAGAGCTGCATGAGCCGGAAGAGGTGGGGGTAGAGTCTGGTGAGGGGGAAGCGGTGACGGATCTCCGCGATACGCGGGACGATCCTACGGCGTTGAGGCTTCCGGAACACTATGAATCTACGACACTTGGGGGGCTGGTCTCGGAGATTGCCGGGCATATTCCGCTGCCGGGTGAGGTGGTGGAAGAGGATGGATTGCGGCTGGAGGTGCTGGCCAGCACAGACCGGCGTATCGACCGTATTCGAGTCAGTCTTACGAATCCTCCTGACCTCTCCTAGGGGATTTTGGATTGCGTTTTGGATATTTTTTCTGGGGGTGGTGGAATGCGCAAAAAATAAGGGGATTTTGCGAAAAACGGGTGTTTTGACGTGGTGTTTTGATGGTGTGAGTGTGGTGATTTGTGTGGCTGAGATGGTGTATAAGCAGTCATTGTTTTGGGGTCTAAAAATACGCCAGGGTTTTCAACTTTATTTTTGGGAGAGACTCTGTCCTGCCGGACGGGCCCACTGCGCGTGGCGCGGTCACTTCGTGACTTGTATACCGCTTCGCTCGGCTCCCGTTGGTCGCGAGGGAAGATTGATTCCGACCAACGGGAGGACCACGCGAAGCTCTAAAAAGGAAAGGCCCCGGAGTGAGTCCGAGACCTTCCCTGTAACCAGAGTAGAACCATCGCAGCAGTGTCTTGATTAGTCGATAGAGATCTTTCGGAGCAGTTTGAAGTCGGAGAGCATCTTGCCTGTTCCGAGGACGACAGAGGCGAGAGGATCGTCGGCGATGGAGACGGGAAGCCCGGTCTCTTCGCGGATGCGCTTGTCGAGGTTCTTGATGAGGGCGCCGCCGCCGGTGAGGACGATGCCGCGGTCGGAGATGTCGGCGGAGAGCTCGGGCGGAGTGCGCTCGAGTGCTACGCGGATGGCGTTGATGATGGTTGCGATGCACTCGCTGAGGGCTTCGCGGATCTCGGAGTCTTCGATGGTGATGGTCTTCGGCACGCCTTCGATGAGGTTGCGGCCTTTGACCTCCATGGAGATGGGCTTGTCGAGCGGGTAGGCCGAGCCGAGGGAGATCTTGATCTGCTCTGCGGTGCGCTCGCCGATGAGCAGATTGTACTTCCGCTTGAGGTAGGTCATCACGGCCTCGTCCATCTGGTTTCCGGCCATGCGCACGGAGCGCGAGTAGACGATGCCTGCGAGCGAGATGACGGCGATGTCGGTGGTGCCGCCGCCGATGTCGACGACCATGTTTCCGCCTGGCTCGGTGATGGGCAAACCCGCGCCAATGGCGGCGACCATGGCCTGTTCGACGAGGTGAACCTCAGAGGCTTTGGCGCGATAGGCCGAGTCCATGACGGCGCGTTTTTCTACCTGGGTGATCTCAGAGGGGACGCCGATGACGATGCGCGGGTGAACCATCATCTTCCGGTTGTGCGCCTTCTGGATGAAGTAGTTCAGCATCTTTTCGGTGTGGCGGAAGTCGGCGATGACGCCGTCCTTCATGGGCTTGATGGCGACGATGTTTCCCGGCGTGCGGCCGAGCATCTCCTTGGCTTCTTTGCCGACGGCCTCAACCTCGTTGGTGATCTTGTTCACCGCGATGATGGAGGGCTCGTTGACGATAATGCCTTTGCCGTGCGCGAAGACGAGCGTATTCGCCGTGCCGAGGTCGATAGCAAGGTCGCTGGAAAAGAGGCTGAAAAGAGACCGCATATTGTGAATGCGGGAGTAACGCATCTGAAAACTATTCGAAGACATAGGTGTTTGCGATCAATCCTAAAAAGAGACTCACACTAGTGTATTCCTTTAGCAAGCGCTATTTCAGCACCTAACCTAACCAGTAAGCATGCCTCTTCTGTGTTAGTCCCGTTCTGGTTCACACCGCAGTGGAGCAGAACAGCAATCAAAGCGATCGACCATCGTCTCGTGACATCCTCGCCGAGCAAATAGATACAATCGGAATAAGATTCAGCGACGTGGAGACAGACGAATGATTATTGGTGTGCCTAAGGAAGTTAAGGATCACGAGAGCCGCGTAGGTGTAACCCCAGCAGGCGTCAAAGCCCTGGTCGAAGCGGGACACAAGGTTCTCGTGGAGCACGATGCTGGCGCACTGTCTGCCATGCCGGACGATGAATATCAGGCCGCCGGAGCGGAGATTGTGGGCTCTGCCCACGACGTCTGGCGTCTCGCCGAGATGGTCGTCAAGGTAAAGGAACCGGTCGAGAAGGAATATAAGCACTTCCGCGAGGGCCTGGTTCTCTTCACCTATCTTCACCTCGCCCCGCTTAATGATCTGACCGATGCACTGCTTAACTCGAAGGTCACAGGCATCGCCTACGAGACGGTTCGCGATCGCGCAGGGTCTCTGCCGCTGCTGACTCCTATGAGTGAAGTCGCTGGCCGTATGAGTGTCCAGGTTGGCGCAGCCTACCTCGAGAAGGAGCACGGCGGCCGCGGTGTTCTGCTGGGAGGCGTCCCAGGTGTGCCTCCAGGCAACGTCTGCATCATCGGCGGCGGCATTGTGGGTACGAACGCAGCGAAGATTGCGCTTGGCATGGGGGCAAAGGTCACGCTGATCGACCTCAACCTCAACCGCCTGCGAGAGCTGGATGATATCTTCGGCGGTCGGCTCTACACGGTAGCGTCGAATAGCTACAACATCGAACACGCTGTCCGCGAAGCGGACCTTGTGATTGGGGGTGTTCTGATCCCAGGCGCTGCCGCACCCAAGATTGTTACGAAGGCGATGGTTGCGAAGATGAAGAAGGGAGCGGTTATTGTCGATGTTGCCATCGATCAGGGCGGCTGCATCGAGACCGCGCACCCGACGACACACTCGAATCCATCGTACGAGGTTAACGGTGTTGTCCACTACTGCGTAACAAACATGCCCGCGGCCGTACCCAATACGTCGACCCTAGCTCTGACCAACGCAACCTTCCCATATGTTCTAAAGCTGGCTCGTCTGGGAGCCAATGCAGCGATTAGCGAAGACAAGGGTATCGCAGAGGGAGTCAACACCTTCAATGGCGTTTTGACATACGGGGCCGTAGCTCAAGCACAGAAACGCGAATGGCAGGCTATTGCCAAGCTTGTTTAGCCGCTGCTCCTGTCGCGAACTGAGCGAAGCGGTGATTTTCAGCCGCATATAATCAGGGGATTGGGAGGGCAAGCAATGGGCACCACTACGAACCGGCGAAAGATTTGGATCGTGGCTCTTGGTGCGTGTCTGCTCATCCTGTTTGTGGCTCTTGCCACCCTGAACGCTTTCAACACACAACTGCCAAAGCCGGCCAGCACACAGCAGACTGTTATCTTCACCGGTCTCTCGATCGTGGCGTTTCTGCTTTTTGTAGCAGTGTTGTTGTTGCTCGTTCGTAACGTGCTGAAATTATATGCAGACCAGCGCAGTCGTGTGATGGGCACACGTCTGCGTACACGGATGTTGTGGGGAGCAGTGTTGGTGAGTCTGGTTCCCATAGCCTCCATGTTCGCGTTTAGTTATCAGCTGATGAACCGCGCGGTAGACCGCTGGTTTACGCAGCCTGTCACAGACATGCGCGAAGACAGCAACAATATGGCCCTCGAACTGGAGCATTACACGACTGCGAACGCTCGCGCGGAGGCAGATTCGATCGCTGCCAGTCTGCCTGCGGCACCTCTCGGGACCAAGGCACCGGGTGCAGCGCGTCAAGCTACTCCAGCTCGCGGTTCCGCTCGACGCTTGAATCGAATTCTGCCGGCTGGATCTCCCCATGCTGTCGCGTCCTCGGCTTCGTCTCTGAACCGTGAGGCGGTCCACGAGGTTTTACGGCAGCACGAGATCACGCTTCAAAACGGCTTCGCTATTGTTTACCGCGAAGGCCGCGTCGTCGCATCGTTTCACCTGCCGCAGCGCACAGGGGTGACCGCGCAGGTAAAAGCGTGGCTTCCCGACCAGGCAGCAGGGAGCGATACGGACGACTCAAGCGTTTCCATCCCTACTGATCCCGCAAATGCTGCGATCCTTACCGCTGCTCAGCGAGTGGACCAGCCCGTTTTTTCGCTCGGTGGGACGGATTACGCACTCGGCGCGACTACCCTGAAACAGGGCGAAACCGTCGTGGTAGGTCTGCCCATGCCTTTTGGCATGGCTGCAACCATGACCAATCTGCGTAAAGCAGCTGATGCGTACTGGGTGCTCTATAGCGAGCGGCGTCAAATCAGGGATCTTTACATGTTGCTTCTGCTGATGATGACGAGTCTTGCTTTGTTCGCATCATGCTGGCTCGCGCTCCATCTCTCCAAACAGGTAACCAAGCCGGTCGAAGCGCTTGCGGACGCGATGGAGGCTATTGCGCAGGGTGATTATGGCCACCGCGTTCAGGAGAGTGCGACAGAAGAGCTTGGAGAGCTTGTGCGCAGTTTCAATCACATGGCTGCGGACCTTGAAGGCAGCCGTCGCGCAGTTGAGGAATCTACGGTGCAACTCAGCGCGGCGAATACTGCCCTTGAGGCGCGCCGTGGCGAGCTTGAAACGATGCTCGAGACGATTCCAAATGGTGTCGCTACTCTCGACACCGATCGCCGCATCATGCTTGCCAACCGTGCGCTTAGCGAGATGATGGACCCAGGCGGACAGAGGCCATTCTACGGACTCGGGATGGAAGAGGTCTTTCCTCCTGAGGTCTCCGAAGTACTTGATCGGCTCATCAAAAGGAGCCATCGCATGGGCTCGGCGTCGAGCGAAATAGAGATTACCGGATTTCCCCAGACCGTCAGCGACAGATTTGGCGGCACTATGAATCTTCTTGCTACGGTGGCCCTGCTCGAGATGCCTGCGGCGACCGAACGCATGCGCCGCGAACATCAGGGTTACGTCATTGTTCTTGAAAACGCGACCGAGTTGCTACGAGCGCAGAAGCAATCCGCGTGGAAGGAAGTGGCTCGACGTGTGGCGCACGAAATTAAAAATCCTCTAACGCCCATTAGCCTCAGTGCGGAGCAGATCCGCCGCCATATCGACCGTCTCGCCCGCGCTGTGGCAGATGTTGTGCCTGCCAGTATTTCGGAACCACCCTCGATTGCTGTCATCCGACGATGCTCCGAGGTCATCACTTCTTCAGTTGATAGCATGCGTTCGCTCGTCGATCAGTTTGCTGCTTTGGCAGAGTTTCCTACAGCTCGTCCCAAGCCTGCAGATCTCAACACGATTGTTGAGAATTCACTCGCGCTGTTTGCTGGACGCATGCAGAGCATACGGATTGTACGTAAGATGAGCCTCGATCTACCGCTTGTGATGGCAGACCCTGAGGCGCTTAAACGTGCTATTGGCAACCTCATCGACAACGCTGCCGAGGCAATGCAGCAAAGCCTCTACCGGGAGCTGAGAATAAGTACTTGTCTGTTGGAGAATGGAATGGTCGAACTCACAATTGCCGACAGTGGTTCCGGCCTCACCGACGACATGCGCGAGCGTCTTTTCCTGCCTTACTTCTCCACCAAACAGCGTGGCACCGGACTCGGCCTCGCGATCGCTGCGAAGATCATCCAGGAACATCAAGGCACCATCCGAGCGGAGAAGAACGAGCCCGCAGGAGCAAGGTTCATCATCGAACTGCGTCCAGCTCTCTCGCCCGACAGTGATCCCGAGATGCTAGCAGGGTTCAGCGGCTTCGCTACCCCGCAGAATGACCATGATTCGACATCTGGCGTTGTATCTGCCGCTGTGATTCCAACTGACGGCGACAAAAAAGCTGAGGACGAATTAGCCTCCACTCTCCCCAGAGGCCCCCAATGAACCACGTACTCATCGTCGACGACGAAGCTGAGATCCGCGAGTCGCTTGAAAGCATCCTTCGTGAAGAAGGTTATCTCGTCACCACCGCCGCTACTGCAGGGGAAGCGCTCGAGCTGCTCCGCGACGCTGCCTATGATGTGCTCTTGCTCGACATCTGGTTGCCGGATCGCGACGGCCTCGATACTCTCACTGAGATTCGTCAGATGGAGTCGGCGAATGTCCCTGAAGTCATTATTATCAGTGGCCATGGCACCATCGAAGCTGCAGTGCGCGCCACGAAGCTTGGAGCTTACGACTTTCTGGAGAAGCCTCTTTCGCTCGATCGCACCCTCATTGTTCTGAAAAATGCGATGAAAGCTCGCCAGATGCGTGAAGACAATCAGGAGTTCTCACGGCAGCTTGCGAAGGGAACGGTTACAGGAAACTCCGTTCCGATGAAGGCCCTGCGGCAGCAGATCAAGCTTATGGCGCCTACCAACGGCCGTGTCCTGATTTATGGGGAATCCGGTGCCGGGAAGGAACTCGTCGGCAGGGCAATGCACGCCGAGAGTCTGCGCAAGGACCGGCCTTTTGTTGAACTAAACTGCGCAGCAATCCCCGAGGACTATATCGAGAGTGAACTCTTCGGTTACCGTCATGGAGCTGTACCAGGAGGTCCCACTGAAAAGCGAGGGACCTTTGAAAGAGCGGACGGAGGCACTCTCTTTCTCGATGAGGTTGGAGACATGAGTCTCAAGACGCAGGCAAAGGTGCTTCGAGCCTTAGACGAGCAGCGCTTTCTTCCCGTTGGGGCATCCCATCCAGTACACGTCGATGTCCGAGTCATTGCAGCAACCAACAAGGATCTTGAGGAAGAGATAGCGCGGGGAAATTTTCGCGAGGATCTCTTCTATCGCCTCAACGTCATTCCGTTCTTTGTGCCGCCTTTGCGGGACCGCAAGGAAGACATCCCGCTGTTAGTCAAAGAATTTCTGCAGCAGTTTGGAGCGGAATACGGGCGTCCCCACGTCGAGATGACAGAAGATTCTCTCGTTGCGTTGAAACAGTACCATTGGCCTGGCAACGTGCGTGAACTGCGCAATCTCGTTGAACGAGTCCTGATCCTCAACCCTAAAACGCAACGTATTGAACGGAAAAACCTTCCGATGCTCGTCTACCGTGACTCAGGCCGAGACTCCAACAAGACCAATGGCCGTGAAGAGTTCACCAGCCTTCTGCAGGCGCGCGAAGCTTACGAACGTGACTACATCCTCAAAAAATTAGACGAGTTTCATGGGAACGTCAGCCGCGCAGCCGAGGGTCTCGGGCTTGAACGCAGCCATCTCTATCGCAAGATGAAAGCTTTGGGCGTTAGCGTCAAAGAATGAGCTGAAAGCAGATCTTGGCTAATTCTCTTCCGCCGCTTGTTTTGCTGCGATCTCTTCGAGTTGCCGTCGCCAGTCGAGATCTTCGACAAACCCGCGACTGGAGCGCCACTCCTCTTGCACCTTCACGAAGAGTTCGAGAAATACCCGCGTGCCTAGAAGAGATTCGATGTCTTTGCGGGCGGCGGTGCCGATGCGTTTCAGCATCTCGCCTTGCTTCCCGATAAGAATCGCTTTTTGTCCTGTGCGCTCACAGAAGATCGCCGCTGAGATCTTCGTCACTGGCAATTTGCCGTCCTTCATCTTCTTCACGGAGGCAGGTTCTTCATACTTTTCAATTACCACTGCGGTTGCGTAGGGAACTTCTTCACCGGTTAGCATCAGAATCTTCTCGCGAATCAGCTCTGCAACGAGGAAGCGTTCGGGCTGATCGGTGAGTTGGTGCTTGGGAAAGTAGCGCTGTCCTTCTTTGAGCTGCCCGACGACTTTCTCCAGTAGCAATTCGAGGCCTTCTTTCTTTCGCGCAGAGATGGGAATCACATCCGCGAAGGAATGGAGGGTCGACCAGTGTGCCATCAGCGGCAGGAGATCCTTTTTTGGGATTGCGTCCATCTTATTCAGAACAAGAATCACAGGGCAATCCAGCTTTTTTATTAGTGAGAGGGCAAAGTCGTCTTCGGCTGCGGACATGCCCATCCGTCCAGTAGTCTTGCCGCTGTCGCTTCCGCCCAAAGTCTTCGGGAGACGATGAGTAACGTCGACTATAAACAGCACGGCGTCGCGTGACTCCAATGCATCATGGACCTCTTGCATCATGCGGCGGTCAAGTTGTGTGTCCGGCTTGTGGATGCCTGGTGTATCGACCAGCACCACCTGCGCAGCTGGATGGCCGGGCTCGCCTTTTGCCTTCTTCTTCAGCGGAACTTCGAGCACACCATGTATCCGGGTACGAGTTGTTTGCGGTTTGTGCGTGACGATGGCAAGCTTCTGTCCCAAAAGGGCATTGAGCAGCGTAGACTTACCCGCATTCGGGCGACCGATGATTGAGACGAAACCAGAGCGAAAGGCCATTCTTCTTATTATGCGCCGTTGTCTGCACTTCAACCGCGATCGTCGGCTAAACTGGCTCGTATGAAATTCACCAAACTGCGAATGGCTTGCAGATTCGCTCGAGGTCTAGCCCTGCTATCCTCCATCTCAGCTCCTCTTTTTCTCTCCGCTCAGGCTATTGCTCCCTTCCATTCCATTGAGGTTCATGCTGATCGCACAGTAACTTTTTCCTACAAGGACGGAGTTGCCCAGAGGGTCGAGCTGGTGCTCGGGGGGTTGTCGAAGAAGTTACCGTTGAAGAAGGATGTTAATGGAATATGGACCGTCACGATACCCTCTCTTCCGCCAGAGATTTACGGCTATCACTTCGAAGCTGATGGTGATTTCCGGTTAGATCCTGCAAATCCCGCTACTACTATCAACTTAGTCGACGTTGCGAATGAGCTCATTGTTCCCGGTGACACGCCCCAACTATGGGATCAGACCGACGTTCCCCATGGCACTCTGCATCATCACACTTACACAACCGAAACTGTAGTCGGGTTGAGCGCAAATCAGAGTCGGTACTACGTCTATACTCCTCCCGGTTATGATCCAAAGTCTCCAAAGCCGTATCCGGTTCTCTATCTGCTTCATGGATGGAGCGATTCTGATTCAGGCTGGACTGCAGTGGGGCGTGCCGACCTGATCTTCGACAATCTGCTCGCCCAGGGAAAGATCAAGCCAATGGTGGTGGTAATGCCGCTTGGCTACGGAGATATGTCCTTCATACACCAGTTTCATGTATGGGAAGATCCTGCCGCAATCGACCACAACACTGATCTTTTTACGAAGGCGCTGCTCACGGAGGTTCTTCCGCGTGTCGAGTCCGACTATCATGTTTCGAAAGATCGCAGCGACCGCGCCATCGCCGGACTCTCCATGGGTGGCCTTGAAAGTCTTGAGATCGGGCTCACTCACCCGGATAAGTTCGCATGGGTAGGCGGATTCAGCTCGGCCGTACATAACCTGAATTACGAGGATAAGTTGGCTTCGCTTAACCCAAAGACCGCCGATCTTCGCTTGCTATGGGTGGCTTGCGGAACGGAGGACTCTCTCATTGAGCCAAACCGCAAGTTTATAGAGTATTTAAAAGGCAAGAATATGCCGGTCCAGCAGATTGAAACTCCGGGATACCACACCTGGATGGTATGGCGAGACAACCTGAGCCGATTTACTCCATTGCTTTTCAAATAGAAGGAAGCGGAGGGGAAGCTCCTTCTTATTCAGAAAAAGTTCCCCTCCGCATCCAGCACGCCACCTCCGCCCATGCGTCACTTCGCAGATAATCAGTTTTAAGGCATGGAATCTTTCTTTACACGCTTCAAGAATGTTCTGGTGCTGGTGGCGATCCTGCTAGCCCAGACGATTGGTCTTGCTGTGCAGGTTCGCCGTCCGGTCGAATCGGGTGCGCCTGATAGCAGCAAGGTTACGCTTATTCGCTACTGGGCTGTCTCTGTTGTCACTCCGTTTGAGCGGTTCTTCCATGGAATCGGCCATACTGTCCGATATAGTTGGTCCAACTATGTCGACCTGCGCAACACTCGTAGGCAGAACCATGACCTTCAGGAGCAGATCGCCCGGCTTAGGTTGGAGCAAGCTTCCTTTGCCGAAGACGCTATGCAGGGGCATCGCCTCCAGGCCATGCTTGATTTTCAACAGCACTATGTCTCCACGACCGTTGCAGCTCAAGTGATCGGAACGAGTGGAAATGACCTTTCTCGTGTCATTTATATCGACAAAGGCGCAAAAGACGGCCTCAAGGCAGATCAAGCTGTTATCACGCCAGACGGTATCGTCGGCAAGATCCGCGATGTCTTCCCGCATACTTCTCAAGTGCTACTCATCAATGACCAGACCTCGGGCGCAGGTGTACTTCTCGCCACTACCCGTATTCGGGCCATCCTTCGTGGCAGCACGACCGGCCAGATTCTTATCAACAATCTCACCCCGGACGATCGCATCAAGCCAGGGGAGAAAGTTCTTAGTTCCGGAGGCGATCAGGTTTATCCGCGCGGTCTTCCCGTCGGCACCATAGAGTCCATCAAAGTCGATCCGGACCATCAGCCGTACACACTCATTCAGCTTAAACCGGCAGCGAACCTAGATCAGCTCGAGGAAGTTCTGGTGATCACCGGCACGCAGACCACGCTTCCTGTAGCAGCCCAGAAAGATCTGGCTGTAGGAGCCGCGACAGCCGAAGCCCAGGCCGCTGCCAAGCAAATCGCAGATCAACAGGCCGCCGAAGCTGCTGCCCGTTCCGCCGCCCAGATCGTGGCCGATCGCCTACCCAGCATTCACGACGATGATGCTGACGCCAAGCCAGGAACTACTACAACGACGACAACCACTCCTCCGGTTAGTGCTGTTCCCAAGCCACTCCCGACCATCCACTCCGATCGCTACTCACCCGGAGCAACGCCATCCGCTGCCGCTCTCAAGCCTGGTGCTCCTGAGGCTCCCGATCAAAACGTACCTCAAACCCCGACCCAGGACGCAACGCCTCAATCAACTACACCAAAGCCTGCGCAGCCAAAGCCGCGTAAAACTCAGCCTCCACCGGACTCACCCCAGTCCCCGAACCCGTAGCGGAGTAACTTCCCAAGCGAAAAATGGCCACCCGTAGCTTCACATCTCGACGAGAGCTAGAGCAGCACAGCTTTCCCCCTGCCGTCGCACTGCTGGTGCCGCTAGGCGCGATCCTGCTGCAAGCGCTGCTCCCCAAGCCCTTTCCGCGGCTCGCCATTCTCGATCTCCCTCTGATTGTCACCGTTTTCTTTGCGGTCTCGCGCCGCAATCCTGTCGCCGGCACTCTCACCGGAGCAGCCATTGGACTGCTTCAGGACGCTCTTACTGCGCAGCCCATAGGCGTCAACGGAATGGCGAAGTCTGTCATCGGCTACATTGCAGCCAGCATCGGCATCCAGGTCGACGTCGAGAACCTCACGACCCGCATCTTTATCAACTTTGGTTTCTTTCTTATCAACAGCTTCTTGCTCTTCCTCATTAATCGGCGACTCCTTGGGCTCACTAACTTCCACATTTATTGGGGTCACGAGTTCACTCGCGCCGCGATCAATACCGTCGTCGCCCTTCCTATCTTTTTTCTGCTGGATAACACCAAACGCAACGAGTAAACGGAGATCCGGCCGTCTAAAGAACATTCACTGATCCCTAAGAGTGGTAGTCCAAATTCTTACGACCGGCCTTAGACTGAAACCAGCATGGAACTGACACACCATATCGACCCGAATGACCTCGGCCCGAACGGGAAGGCCGAGAAGATTTCTGCGGGTAAACTTCATGCGGCTCAGTACGTTGTTGCGTTCATTCTTATCGTGCTTATTACCGGTCTATGGAGACTGCAGGTTTTAGGTGCTGACAACTTCCGCGCACTTGCCGAAGCCAACCGCATCAGAAAAGTCCCGATTCTCGCTCCGCGTGGGCGTCTCTTCGACCGCGAAGGGCGCCTCCTCGTCGATAACTACCCTTCAGTTTCGTGTTATCTCCTCCGTGAGCAGGTCAAAGACCTCGACGTAGATCTGCCACTTATCTCTCAGGGATTGCATATTCCCATCGAGCAGATTCAGGCCACGATTCGTCGCTATCAGATTGCGCCTAAGTATCAACCAATTCCGTTGAAGCAAGACATATCACCTGACGAGCAGGCTTTCATCGCGGCCCATCGTGACGAGCTACCGGAGCTTGAAACCCTCGATGAACAGCGCCGCCTGTATCCTCGTGATGGATTCGCCGCTCACCTCATAGGGTACGTCGGCGAAGTCTCAGAGCAGATGCTCGACGACCCCCGCTACGCCTTCTACTCTCCTGGCGACGTTGTAGGCAGGTCTGGCGTGGAACAGACCTACGATGCGCTGCTCCGCGGCAAAGATGGGAGCCGCGATGTGATTGTCAATAGCCATGGCAAAGAGCTTGGCCATCTCGGTCAAGAACTCGCCATCCCCGGCAAAGACCTGAAGCTCACTATCGATCTCGATCTTCAGATCGCTGCAGAGAAGGCTCTCGATGGCAAGAATGGCGCGATCGTTGCGATGGATCCTCACACAGGCGAAATCCTTGCGATGGTCTCGCGTCCAACCTTCGATCCCAACCAGTTCTCAGTCCGCCTTACCAAGAACTACTGGAATGAGATCCTCACTAACCCCGACCATCCCTTGCTCAACAAGAGTCTTCAGGCACAGCTCGCCCCAGGCAGTACTTTCAAGATCATCATGTCGGTTGCAGGCCTTCAGGAAAATGTGGCACAGACCATGCATGTAAGCTGCAACGGAGGTGCTGAGTTCTACGGCCATTTTTACGCCTGCGACAAGCACCACGGCGCAGTCGATATCAATAACGCTATCCCGTACTCCTGCGACACCTTTTACTACACCCTTGCTAACCGTTTGGGAATCGACACCATTGCGAAGTATGCAACTTCGGTCGGCCTCGGCCAGAAGACCGGCATCGACCTGCCCGATGAAGTGACAGGCACAATGCCATCTACCGCGTGGAAGCTGAAGACCCAGCACGATAAGTGGTTCGCAGGAGAGACCATCTCCGTCGGCATTGGTCAAGGTGCTGTCACCGCGACCCCGATGCAGCTTGCGCGTGCTCTCAGTGGAATCGCGTCGGGCGGAGTCTTCCGCCGTCCCCATGTTGTTTTTGCTGATGAGATTCCGTCCGAGATGCAGCAGGCAATTCAGGAGTCTTTTCCCGGTTCGGGAGAGGCGACCATCCCGTTGACGACAGAGAATTGGGAACTCATCACCGACGCCATGGCAGCGGTTACTACCACGGGAACAGCCGCCGAAGCTCACCTGGAAGGTATCGACTTCGCCGGCAAAACCGGCACCGCGCAGGTTATCGGCCACGATGCTCTCGCCAAGACCAATAAAGGTCACAATACCCAACCCAATGCCTGGTTCGTGGGTATGGCTCCGCGACGCAATCCCGACATTGTCGTCGCTGTCCTCTGGGAGCATGGCAACTGGGGAAATAACTCCGCCAAGCTAGCCGCACAGATCATCGACGCCTACGTTAACAAGCAGCGCAAGCGCGACAACAACATCCGCATCGCGGCTACTCCCGAGCCGTCTAAGCCAGAGGCCGCTAAGCCCGAAGCCGATTCCAACGCGACTCCCACCGTACCGAGTGCCGAATAGGACCGATCAGCGACCATGCCCCGCCTCTCCTCCTACCGCGACTTCGATTGGGTCCTTCTCGGATTCGTACTCCTGCTCTCGCTCATCTCAGTTCTTGAGATCAAGTCGGCCACACTTCACACCAAGTTCCATGGCTTCGACCATAAACAGATACAGTTCCTCGCCGGCGGGTTGTTCCTCATGTTTGTCATCTCGCTCATCGACTACCACCGGCTGATCGATATTATTCACTGGGCCTACGGGGTAAGTATCCTCTCACTGGTCGCGGTGCTTATCGTCGGGACTAAAGTCCTTGGTGGACGCCGGTGGATCAAATTCCCTGGGGGAATACACTTTCAGCCCTCAGAGTGGGTAAAGCTTGTCCTTATCCTTGCCGTCGCTCGCTACTTCTGGGGATTGGCGGGTAAAGAGCTCACATGGGGCGACATTGGGAAAGCCGCTGCCATGATCATCGTACCCATGGCACTTGTGCTCAAGCAGCCGGACCTTGGAACAGCGCTGACCTATCTCCCGATCTTGATCTGCGGTCTGTTCCTTGGCGGCATCCGCTTCAAGCAGGTTGGTCTCGTCCTGTTGGCGCTCGCACTTATTGGGGGCGTCGCCTGGAAGAGCGGCAAACATCTCAAACCCTATCAGCAGGCACGTATCAACGCGTTCATGGATCCGGACTCCGACCCTCGTGGCTCCGGTTACCAGATCCGCCAATCCCTCATTGCGGTCGGCTCTGGCGGTATCTGGGGCAAGGGCGCCAACAAAGGCACTCAAACCCAGGGAGACTTTCTCCCTATCCCCTATACCGACTTTATCTTCGCGGCGTTCTGCGAAGAACACGGCTTCGTAGGTGCTATCGGAGTTTTGCTGCTCTACTTCCTAATCCTCATGCGCCTGATTCAAAACGCTCAGACTGCCTCGGATCTTCCTGGGAGCTTCATCATCATGGGTGTGGTAGCAGTGATCGTTTTCCAAATTGCTGTTAACGTCGGCATGGTCGTCGGGCTCATGCCGGTCACCGGTATTCCCCTTCCTTTGCTCAGCTATGGCGGTTCCTCGGTCCTTTTCACCTTCCTTTCCCTCGGTATCGTCATGAATATCCGTATGCGCCGCTTCGTCAACTGATTCGGTTCCTCTTCCGCGCAAGAGCTTCAAAGGGAAACAATATCTCTTATTACAAAGCGGTAAATTTCCCGTTGCCACGGCTTTAGTGCAATACTGTTATCAACACCCGTTTGGCTGTAGATGCCGCTCTGGGTACTCCGCTACTAAGGCGCACTGTCGCCAGTCAGCGGCAACAAAGACTTTTTAGAAGAAAAGGCCGGCCAGCCAGAGACATCGATCCGTTGGTCGGACAGGTTTTAGGGAATGATTGCATCCGGATGGCGAACGGCCCCGCCTCAAGTCTCTGATTTTGAGGTTGTTCTGGTCACAAACTCCGCATGTCTCGAATTGCTTGAAGCATCCCCCCGTGTTCCCGATCTACCCGGTGCCGCCCAAACCGCGCTCTCAGCGAGTGCGCTTAAGGCAGAGCTGTATTCCTACCTTTCACCGGTCGTCGAGTTTTGTTCACGCGCTTCCGCACCCCGTTACCCTGTCCGCTCCACGGTGAGCCACGCCTGACCTCAGGGTCAGACGAACTCCCGATCGTTCTCTGTCGCGTCTGCCGCTCGAACCACAACTGGTCGAGCAGAAAGAGCACAGCGAATGTCGAAAGAAATTTATATATCCAGTACCCCCCACGAGACACGTCTCGCCATCGTCGAAAACGACGCCCTAACCGAAATTTATTACGAGCGCGAGAACGAATATACCCTCGCCGGATCAATCTATAACGGCAAAGTCACCCGCGTTCTGCCAGGCATGCAGTCCTCCTTCGTGGACATCGGCCTTGAGCGCGATGCCTTCCTTTACATCACCGATTTCATGGAGGAGGCTGGTGACTCGGCTGACTTCGACAACGGCGGCGACTCCAGCCGTCGCTCGGAAGGGCGGCGCAATGATCGTGGCGACCGCACAATTGAAGGCACAGTTGCCAGCCCTACGGATCGTCTCGAACAGACCAATGACTCTGGCACCCGCTCTTCAGAGCGCACTGACCGAGGCGAACGAAACGGTCGTGGCGGACGTGGTCGTCGTGACCGCGGGGGCAACCGGGAGCGTCAACCCGGTGCTGAACCTCTCGCTCCTACATCATCGAACGACACGTTCAACGCTCCGGCTCCCGACTATTTCGCCGCCGATCAGACAACAGAAAACATCGTCACCGACCGAAACGACGGTAGTGAGATTGGCGAAGGGGCTCCAGGCGCCGATGGCAGCCGCCGCTGGCGTGGCCGTCGGGGCCGTCGCCGTGGCCGTGGCCCAGGTCAGCGTGACGAGTCTCCGAACATTACCAACGCCACGTCGGCCGCTGCATCCGGAGAGGCCGCTGCATCCGGAGAGGGAGAGTATGACGAAGACTCTTTTGACATCGATGGAGCAGCCGCGTCTACCTCTATTCCTGGCTCTACGGCCCCAATCGCGTCCGTCTCTCCCTCGTCCGAGACAATGGGTGCCTCTCAGGAAACTACTGACAGCAGCAATCGTGGCAGAGATAACGACCGCAACAATCGCACTGGCCGGGGGGACCGCAATCGCGGAAACCGTAACGGCCGAGACAGCCGCGGTGGCCGTGATCGCGAGCCACGCGTTCCCAGAGGCTTCGCTCCAAAAACCGCACTATACGGCGTAGACGACTCACCGGCCTACGATCAAGCCCGCGAACTCGACTCGGTTGCGCCGGAGCCGATCATTCTCCCTGGCGAATCCCTTTCCAAGTACCGCAAGGGCGGAGACGAGCCGATAGTTACCGAGTCGGGGCCTGCCAATGCAAGCGTAATTACCCCATCCGCCCCAGGGTTCAGCATCCCGGAGGGCTGGGACGGCGGATCGATTCTCCCCGGTGAATCTCTTTCCCGTCATCGCCGTCATGAAAATCGTAACGAGCCAAGCGTAGAGCGCCGTCAGGAAGCGCGCTCCGAAGACGCCAATGACGGGCCTGTACCCGCGCTGTCTCGTGCCGAAGTGATTCGAGAAGCTGACGGATTTAGTGTGGTTCAGACCATTGAAGAGCAGCCCGAGGTGCTCCTTGCCACGCATCCCGATCTCATATCAGCTGAACAGCTGCAATACGAAGCAGAGACGGAGCCGGTCGAATATGAACCCAGCGAAGCGTCGGCCTCCTATCGCATCGACCCCGCAGCTCCTAGCGAGTACCGCCAGAGTGCTCCCGTACTCGATGCTCCAGAAGAGATCCAAACGGAGTCATCCGCTGAGTCGCAAACTCATGAACACAGCTCAGTTCACAGCGTAACGCCGGGGCCGGACGACTCAGTTGCCGAGCTCAAACATAACGACTACGAACCATTTGACTGGCAGGTTTCAGCTCCATCTCAGGTCGAGCCTGCTTCTTCGGTCCTTGCCAAGACAGCTCCCGCACCTCATGAGGTGACTACTCTTCATGCAACGGGCGAGATGCACTCTGAGGCGCCAGTTGCCACCTTCGTACCCGAGCGCGCTGCCGAGACGGTTTCGCCGATTGAACACGAGACCGCTATTGCGAATCCAGCCGACAACGTCATCGCAGACGAAGCGGCTCCTCAGCATTTTGCTCCTGGAATTGGCTCCCTCGAAGAGGAGATTCTCGACGAAGAAGACTTCAACACTACCCTTCACGCGAGCTCCATTGAAGAGATGGAGGACTTCGACGAAGAAGAGACTCTTGAAGGCGCAGCGGACCTCGGTACGATGCTCCGCGAAATGTCGATCGACCAGATCACCCGCTCCGGCAATGTGGATGAAGAGGAAGAAGACGACCTCGAAGAAGAGGATGCTGTCTACGATCCTCTCGTTGGCGATCTTGAAGATACGGACGAAGATGGTCTTGATGAATCTGACACGGAAGAAGACGTCTTGCACGAGGAATCTGTTGAAGGCGAAGAAGTTACCAGCTCAAACGGACTCGACCACGCACAGACGGATGCAGTAGCTCCTAAGCCTGATCGCAATCGTGACCGGGACCGAGGGCGTGGCCGCCGTGATGGCCGCCGCGGAGACCGTTATGGCCAGAGCGACCGCAACGACCGTCCTCGCAACACCGGGGGGGCAGGGGATCGTGAACGGGCCAGCGGCGGAGGCGGTCGCGACCGTCGTGGTGGCCGCAGCTCCATGCAGTCCACCAATCTGCCCGCCATCAGCGAACTTCTCAAACCTGGTCAGGAGATTCTTGTACAGATAGCGAAGGAGCCTATCGCCAAGAAAGGCGCGCGCATTACCTCGCACATTGCTCTTCCCGGCCGCTTCCTGGTCTTCATGCCAACCGTCAACCACACTGGTGTGTCACGCAAAATTGATTCCGATACTGAACGACGTCGTCTAAAAGAGATTCTCCTCAGTGAAAAAGGCGAAGCTGCGGGTGGTTTCATCGTTCGCACTGCGGCATCGGGAGCCAGTGAAGAAGAGCTCCGTTCTGATCTACGCTTCCTCCTCAATCTCTGGGCTGACATCAAGCAACGCTCGGAGTCTTCAAAGTCTCCAGCGCTCATCTATCACGATCTCAATCTTGTCGAGCGCATCCTTCGCGACCAGGTCACTGACAACTTCTCCGCCATCTGGGTCGACAGCGAAACCGATTACGAGCGGATACTTCGATTCTTGCAGCGCTTTCAGCCCTCGCTTATCCGCCGCGTGAAGCTCTACACCAAAGAAACGCCACTCTTTGAGCAGTTTGGCATCACCGAAGAGATCAATAAGGCTCTCCGGTCTAAGGTCTGGCTTAAATCTGGGGGCTCCATTGTTATCAACCAGACTGAAGCGCTTGTCGCGATCGACATCAATACTGGCAAGTTCGTTGGCAAGACAGCCCGCCTTGAAGACACTATCGTGAAAACTAACCTCGATGCCATCCCTGAAATTGTTAGGCAGATTCGTCTGCGCGATCTGGGCGGCATCATCATCATCGACTTTATCGACATGGACGAGCGCAAGAACCGCAATAAGGTCATGGCCGCTCTGGAAGAAGAGTTGAAGAACGATCGAGCTCCCTCGAAGGTTCTTCAGTTTAACGATTTTGGCCTCGTTGCCATCACCCGAAAGCGCGTTAAACAGTCCCTCGAACGAACCTTGTCCACCACTTGTAATATTTGTGCTGGGACAGGCATGGTGAAGTCGCCGGTTACGGTCTGCAATGATATCTACATAGAGATGCGTAAGATGCAGAAGCACCTTGACCGCGGAGATGTCATGCTTCGCGTAAACCCAGAAGTCGTCAAACAGCTCAAGGCACCAGGTACGAAGTGGCTCCAGGAGATGGAAGAGATGGTCGGCAAGACGATCCTCGTCAAATCCGATCCAAGCCTCCATCCTGAACAGTTCGATATCCACTAGATTGTTGCTGTAAAAATCGTTGAATTTCTGTCACTCAAAATGCGGGCGTCCAATCTTGCGGCGCCCGTAACCGTCTCAATCTCAGTGTCTTGAAACACAAAAACTCCAACCTTTTGTCATCCCAAATGGGATTTCGTGCGTCTTACACAACAAGCGCGTTACAGTTGGGTTCAAGCCAATAAAGAACGCACAGCACCGAGGGAGCCACACAAAGATGCACACCATGATCACTGCGAACCGCGTATATCGTATCCTTGGCAACACAGCAGCAATCACCTTCCTGGCTGCTGCGGGAACCTTGGGTCTTCATGCGCAACAGTCTGCCGGCACGGTACCATCATTGCCGCCCATCAATATCAAGACGAGCCTTGTTGCACCGCTCAACGTTTCTGCACCGGACGACCTTAGTTACAGCAGCAGTACTGGGAGCGTCGAAACTGCTAACGCAGTTGACTTCAATCTCAGTAGCGACGCGACACAGCCTCCACCGCGTCGCCGCTACAGTCGTCCCAACTACAACGACAGCCGCACGAACGCTGACGGCTCCGCGAAGTACACCTTCGTGGTTGGCGGAGGTTTCACGCTACCCACGGGCGGAACGCATAACTACGCGACGACAAGCTGGAAGATCCAAGGTGGAGTAGGCCGCAACTTCAACAAGACTTTTGGAGTTATCGCTCAATTCGATTACGATAACTTCGGCATTCAGACTGCAACCCTCAATAACTTATTGGCAATCTATAACTCACTTGGCGCAACGGACCAGAATGGGGATCCGCTTACCCAACTTGGGGGGAGTAGTCATGACTGGTCTTTTACTCTCAATCCAATCATCAACTACTACACTTCGGACACCAAGGGAGCGTACGTAATCGGTGGCGCAGGCTTTTATCACAAGTTTACTAACTTCACTATCCCCGCAGTCGGGACGTACTGCTCTCCGTTCTATGGCTGCTATCAAGTTGAAGCCAATCAGACCATCGATGACTATACCAGCAACTCATTCGGTATTAATGGAGGCCTAGGTTTTACCTATAAGCTATCTCGGTTCGCCTCGACGAAGTTCTATGTGGAGGGGCGATACGTGTATACCTTCAACTCGCAGCGCCCATTTTCCTACGG